>ERZ1030944.174-NODE-174-length-16280-cov-9.166595_pt1 | contig 16280 bp, 16 predicted proteins | sample MGYA00518599_ERZ1030944 | MGnify/ENA primary metagenome ERZ1030944 (study PRJEB33718, sample SAMN03159697) | human skin metagenome | collected 2014-05-20 | study: EMG produced TPA metagenomics assembly of the PRJNA266117 data set (Human skin bacterial metagenome... | reverse complement strand
AGCCTACCCCACCACCTGCTGTCACGCGGGGGACAAAGCGCGCCCCGGTGGCGAAAAAATGCGTCGAATTCGGCGCGCTTTGTCCCCCGCGTGACAGCAGGTGGTGGGGTAGGCTAAAACGCGTACGTCCGATCATCTAGCGTAATTCCGAACGCATTGAGTACTTGGGAGTTAACAATGGAAGCGTATTTCGTACCTCGCCACGTGCCCACGGTGCATGCAGTAGATCCCCAGGTTGTTGCAGCTCAAGCAGCAAAGCACAGGGACGATGAGCTGTTGGAACTGCTAGATGTCCAGTTCTTTGTCAACGAGGAACACTGCGTGGACATTATGGACGGGTATTGGGGTCCGTTTTCTAGCTAGCCCCTCCGTTGGTGGCTGGAAGCACAATTTCTACCCGCCAATTGCTGCCGAAACGGTACCCTGGGGGGCAAGAACGCCACTGCAACATTTCGCCGGGGCATCTCGCGTACCCGGCAGTGAGGACGGTAACCATGGCTTCCACCGATTACGATGACGCTCTCGTAGACCGCGCGCAGGGGGTGTTGTACGGCCAGTTCATCGGGGACTCCCTCGGATCTCTCGTGGAATGGAGGTCTCCTCACGAGATCGCGGAGGCTTACCCGGATGGTGTCAGAGAGCTTGTCGACGGCGGCCCGTACGGTCTCCTCGCCGGTCAACCGACCGACGACTCGGAGATGGCGCTCGCGCTTGCCCGGTCGCTTGTCACTCTCGGTTCCTTCGATATCGGAGACATCCGTGGTGCCTACGAGCGCTGGATGCGTTCGGAACCGTTCTCCGTGGGGCAGACCTGCAAGGCAGCGCTTACCGGCGGCTACCTCAGCCCCGACTCCCAGGCCAACGGTGCCCTCATGCGCATCTCACCGCTTGCCGTCTTCGGCGCGGGGCGTCCTGCAGAAGCCGACGGTGCGATCGCCGAGGCTGCGATGGAGGATGCGCGGATCACCCACGTGAACCCGCTGTGCATGGCGGTGAATGCCACCTACACCCTCACCCTCGCGCGGATCGTGCGCGATGGGTTCGGGCGTGACGATGCCGTGGACACCCTCCACACCGTCGCCTGCGAATACGGGTCCCCCGAAGTAGAAGAACTGGTCTCCCGTGGCCTGGAAGCCCCGCCGGAGGATTTTGTTCAGCAGATGGGCTGGGTGACCATCGCGTTCACCAACGCGGTATTCGAGCTCGCCCACGGCGACAGCTTCGAAGAATCCCTCGTCCGTACCGTCGGTCACGGTGGCGATACCGACACCAACGCCGCCATCTGTGGCGCACTCTTGGGTGGACTGTACGGCGCGGAGGCGATCCCGCAGCGCTGGCGCGACACGATCGATAACTGCAAGGCCTATCCCGGCACCCTGCGTCCTCGTCCGGAGGAATACTGGCCTGCGGATGCAGCGAAGCTCGCGCGGAACCTCGTGACGCTGCAATAAGAGTGATTCCATCACCTTCATCACTACGCTCATGCTGGTGAGAAAAGCGATCGTTAGCTGCCGTTTTCCGCTCGCCATGCACGTGCCGTAAGTGCCGGTTACGCTCTGGCTATGGGGGAATTCCTCGATACCTTTCTAGAACAGGAACCGGAGGGGACACGCGTCCCTCGAGACCTTGCGCGCCTGTGGGATCATCTGGAATCGCAGGGCCTGGCAGCGGAAGACTTCCTGGACCTGTGCGAGGAAGAAGACGTGGTCAACTCGTTCGGCTTTCTGGCAGGAGAGTCGATGGACCGGCTTCTCCTCGCAGGACACGAGCTCATCGATAATCCGCGCCTGGTTCCGATCGCGAATACTGACAGCACGGAAAGCGTTGCCGCGATGTATTTCACGGATGGTCACGATCCGGAGTACCTGTTCTTCGATTCCGACGGTGCTAAACCGTACCGCCTTGCAGAAAATACACTCGACTTTCTGCGTCTCATCTCCATCGGCTTCGAGGAAATCACACCATCGTATCTGTACGGGGAAGAACACGATGAGCTGGGCCTTCCCGAGCTTCTCGCGCCACTGCGAACCTGGGTGGCGGAAACCTTCGACGTGCAGGTCCCCACAGCTTGGCCAAAGGTAGCGAAGCGCCCCCTGTAAGAAAATGTCTTGCAGGGGACGGTGCGGACGCGTGTTAAAACGCGTTGAAATTAGAAAGCCAGGGTCAGCCGCGAATCTAAGAGCTTCTGCGTGTACTCGTGCTGCGGGTTCGCGTACACCTCGTCGGAGGAACCGCTTTCCACCACGCGACCGTCCTTGAACACGGCGACATCCGAGCAGACCTCATGCACCACACCGAGATCGTGGGAGACGAACACGGTCGTGAGACCATACTCCCGGGACAGGCGTTGAAGCAGGTTGAGGATCTGGGCGCGCACGGATACATCGAGGGCCGAGACGGCTTCGTCGGCAAGCAACACCTCGGGGTGGACCGACAAAGCGCGAGCGATAGAGATGCGTTGCCGCTGGCCGCCCGAGAACTCGTGCGGGTACTTGTCGGCGGCAGACGGGTCGAGTCCCACCTCCGTCAACACCTCCTCCACACGTGTACGCGACACGTCGCCCGGCTCGGCGATGGAACGCCCCACGGTCATGCGCGGGTCGAGGGAGCCACGCGGATCCTGGAACACCATCTGGATGTTCTTGCCCACAGTCCGCGGGTTCACGGGTTTCCCATGCAGCGTCACCGTGCCCGCCGTGGGGGCGATGAGGCCAGACAGAAGGCGCAGGAAGGTGGACTTGCCGGAACCGGATTCGCCCACAATGCCGAGCTGCATCCCTTTGGTGATGGTCAGCGACACATCAGCGAGGGCCGTGTTTTCCACCGCGGAGTGGAACAGCTTCTTGGAGGAGAACACCTTGGACACGTTCTCCGCCACCATGATCGGCTCATCGGTGGTCAGCTGTGGGGCGGGAGCGGTCGCCTTCTTCACGCCGGGAACGTAATTGCCGGCGGTAGAGACGGTGTAGAACTCGCCGTTGTCGTCGCGGGCGGACAGATCCGTGGCGGCGACAAGACCTGCAGTGTACGGGCGCTCCGGCCTGCTGATGAGCGTCGCAGTCGCGCCCTTTTCCACCAGGTGGCCATCCTTCATCACGATGAGCGAATCGCACACGTGGGAGACCAAGCCAATGTCGTGGGAAATGAACAGTACGGCGGTGCCACGCTGCTTGGTCAGGCGCGAGATGAGGTCGATGATCTGCTGCTGAACAGTAACATCGAGTGCGGTCGTCGGCTCGTCGCAAATAAGGAGGTCGGGGTTATTGGCCACCGCCATGGCGATGAGGGCGCGCTGCCGCTGGCCACCGGACAGTTCATGCGGGAAGGCCTCGTAGGCGCGCTCCGGGAGGGAGCACTCGGCAAACAGCTCCTTCGTGCGTTTGGCTGCGGTGTCCCTGTCCGCCGTGTCGTGGAGGAGCATGACCTCATCGACCTGTTTGCCCACGCGCTTGAGCGGGTTGAGCGCGGTGAGTGGCTCCTGAAAGACGATGGAGATGCGGTTGCCGCGTAGGGGAGCGATTTCCCGCTCCGGCGCGCCGATGAGCTCACGGCCGGCGAAGGTGACCGACCCCGTGGCGTGGAGGTTTTCCGCCAACAGGCCGAGGACGGAGTAGGAGGTGAGCGTCTTACCGGAGCCGGACTCGCCAATGATGCCGAGCTTTTCACCCGGCTGGAGGGAGAAGGACACGTCTGTGACCAGGTCCCGCCCAGACGCGGTGGTGACAGTGAGATGGGAAACGTTGAGAAGGCTCATCGGTGGGCTCCTGTCGTCGGATCGATAATGTCGCGGAGGGCATCGCCCAGAAGGTTAAAGCCCAAGACGGTGAGAGCAATGGCAAGTCCTGGCCACACGACCAAGAGGGGTTGGGTGGACAGGAAGGACTGCGCGCCCTGCAGCATACGGCCCCACGACGGGTCCGGCGGGGGAGTGCCGAGCCCCAGGAAGCTGAGCGCTGCCTCGGCGAGGATCGCGAGGGCGAAAACGATGGAGGCCTGCACGATGACCAGGCCCGCAATGTTGGGTAGCACGTGGTGGATGGCCTTCGATAACCCGCCCTTCCCGGCGAGCGTGGCAGCCTCCATGTAGGGGGCGGTGACCACACGCAGCGTGCCCGCGCGGGACACGCGGATGAATGCGGGGATGGAGGCGATACCGATGGCCACCATGGCAGAGCCCGTGGAAGCACCCACCATCGCACCGGCGATGATCGCCATGAGGAGGGCAGGGAACGCGAGGAGAATGTCTGCGCCACGGATGATGAGCTGCTCAATGAGGCTGTTGCGGTTCATCCCAGCGATGATGCCGAGGGGCACGCCGAGGAGCATGCCGATGGTGACGGCAACGAGGCCGACGAACAGCGTGATCTGGCTGCCGGCCATGATGCGGGACAAAATGTCACGGCCGTAGCGGTCGGTGCCCATGAGGTGGTCCCACGAGGGCCCTTCGAGGGCGGAGTGGGGGAACGCCTGGATGGGATCGTAGGGTGTCCACACGAGTGAGATGAGGGCAACGGCGACGACGAGGATGACGAGGCCGGCGCCGAGGTAAAGCTGGATCTTTTTCATGAGCGGACCCTCCTCACGCGGGGGTCAATGATGGTGTAGCAGAGGTCCACGATGGTGTTAATAGCCAGCGTGAACACGACGAGGACAAGGACAGCGGACTGGACGGCGGGGAGGTCGCGGTTGGTCACGGAATCCAACAGGAATGCGCCGAGGCCGGGGATGGCGAAGACGCGCTCGATGACAACCGCGCCGACCACGAGGCCGGCCAGCTGCACGCCGGTGACGGTAATGACAGGAAGGGCGGCGTTGCGCAGGCCGTCCTTGACCAGAGCCTGCCAGCGGGTCTGGCCCTTGGCGCGCGCCGTCCGCAGGAAGTCGTCGTTAAGAATGTCGAGGACCGCGTTGCGGACGTAGCGGGTGATGATCGCAGCCTGAACCGCAGCGAGGGCGAGGACCGGCAGGATGAGCCGGGAGATAAACGCCCCGAAGTTCCAGCCCGGGGGCATCCAGCCGTTCGCCGGGAGCCACCCCAGATGCACAGAGAACACCGTGACGAGGAGGATGGCTGCAAGGAAGGACGGGATGGCGATACCCACCTGGCTGGCGGCGGTGATGAGCACGCCGTCGATGTGGCGGGCGCGCATCGCAGCCCACATACCCAGCGGGACGGCGACGGCGACAGCGAGGACGAGTGCCGTGGTCACGAGGATGAGGGAGACCTGCAGTCGGTCGGCGATGAGCGGGGAAATGTCCTGGGAGCTCGTCAGGGACTTTCCAAAGTCACCGGTGAACAGGCCGGATACCCAGTCGAGATACTGGGTGATAAGTGGCCGGTCGGTGCCGAGCTCCGCGCGCTTTTTGGCTAGCAGCTCCGGCGTGGCATTGACACCGAGGGCGATCTCGGCCGGATCGCCCGGAACAATGCGCAGCGCCAGGAAGATGAGGATGGAGGAGACAAACACCGTGCCCGCGAACCGGGCGATGATGCGGAGGAGTTGCCCAATCATTTATCCGTCTCCATTTCCGCGAGGGGCAGCCCCTCGGTCACAACATTGGGGTTGAAGCCGGTCACGCCCGGCTTGGTCACCACGATATTGGGGAAGTTAAAGACAGTATCGGCGGCCGCATCGTCCATGATGGTATCCACCGCGTCGCGCATGTACTGCACGTTTTCCTCCAGCGTGCCCGTGTCCGCCAAGTCGAGCTGCTCCCGCAGCCGCTCGCTGTCGTAGCCGAGGTAATAGTCGGGGTTACCAAACAGGTGCGGAATGTCGCGGGCTTCCACGTGGGCGATAAGCGACATTTGGTAATCCGCCTGCCCCATCACCTTGTTTAGCCACACGGCGGGAAACTCCGTGCCTACGATGTAGGCATCGAGTCCGATGTCGCGCAGCTGGCTGACAATGATCTCCGAGGCACTCATGGCGTAGGGGAAGCTGGGCACGGAGAATTCCACCTTGGCACCCTCGGCACCCGCTTCCTTGATGAGCTCCCGGGCCTTGTCCGGGTCGTAGGGGTAGTAGTTCTTCTCCGTGTACCACGGGTCGGTGGGCGGTACCGGCTGCCCTCCCGTGTCTGTGCCGAAGCCCGCCCACGCGGTATCGATGACGGCCTGCCTGTCGATGGCGTACATGACGGCCTGGCGCACGCGCACATCGTCGAACGGTGCGCGCTTGTTGTTCATGGACAGGAGCACCTCGCCGTTGGTGGTGCCCACCTGGACCTTGTACTTGCCGCCGGAGACGAGCCCAGAAACAAGCTCCGGCTGTTGTGCTGCCCACAGGACATCGATGTCGCCGCTGAGGAGCGCGTTGGTGGAGCTTGTGGCATCTGCAAAGTAGCGGACGATGGCGTGTGAATGGTGGGGCTTGTCGCCCCAGTAGTGGGGATTTTCCTTGAGTGCTACGGACTGGCCGACGGCGAAGCTATCCACCGTGTAAGGCCCCGTGCCGATAGGGTTGGTGGCCAGTTCGTCCACGTGGTCGGGGTGCATCATTGCTCCGATGAGCGTGCCCATGGACCACAGCCAGCGGTTCGACGGACGGGTGAGCGTGACTTCGAGGGTCAGCGGGTCGACGACGCGGACGTGGTCCACTACGTCCATGCCCTTCTTCATGCCGTTGGTCCAGTTCTCCTGCACATTGGTGATGGAAAACGCCGCGGTGTCGGCGGTGAACGGTTCCCCGGTGGAAAACGTCACGCCGTCGCGGAGGTGGAATGTGTACACGGTGCCATCCGGGGACATGTCCCAGCTGGTGGCAAGGCCTGGCACAATGTCTCCCTTCTCATCCAGCTGGATGAGCGTTTGGTAGACGTTGCGCATGAGCACCGAGGGGATAGCCGCGCCGCCGGTGGTAGTGAAGTCGAGACTCGCAGGTGGGCCGGAGGTGCCGACGACGATCGAGTCTTGTTGCTGATTTGTCGCTGTTGGGGTCGCGGTATAGCCAGCGCTACAAGCCGTGGCCGCAGTCGCGATCGTGATGCCCGTGAGAACATTCGCGGTCGCCTTGAGAGAAAACATGTGGGTAATGGTAAGACGAAAGGCAAATAAATACACGTTTTTTCCTACAAACCCCCCCGTTTATACACAAAGTGTAATAATGTCGCAACGTGGGAGACGTTATTCATGGGTTTACGGTCGTTGCACTCATCATCGCCGCGGGTTTCTCCGTCGCGCGCACGGGGGTGCTAGGTCCGCACGCGGAAAGAGTCCTATCCGCCCTGGTCTTCAACGTCACCACGCCGGCGCTGATTATCACCCACACGGCCACAACGCACCCCGACGAGCTGTTTTCCCCACTGTTCGCCGTCATCGTCGCCGCGGAAATGGTCATGCTTGCCCTCGTCGCCTGCAGCTATCGCCTCCTAGGCCGGAAACCGTGGGACCGGGCCATCTTCTCGGGCATGAGCGCCTCCTACGTCAACGCCGCGAACCTCGGCATCCCGTTCGCCGTGTATATTCTTTCCGACGCCCACCCGGCCGTCCTCACCATAGTGTTTCAGACGTCACTGTATGCTCCACTCGCCCTCTTGCTTGTCGACGTCTACCGTGGCGCCCACTCGGCCACCCACGCCACTCGCCGCCCGCAGGAGTTTCTCACGCCGCTGAAAAACCCCATCGTCGTTTCCGCCGCGATCGGCATCTTCCTCAGCGTCACGGGAATCACTTTGCCCTCCGCCATCTTCGACCCTCTGCAGTTGCTTTCCGACGCCGCCGTCGGCCTCGCCCTCATCTTCTTTGGCGTGTCACTGTCCTCCACCACGTTCCTCCAAAAGGGCTCCGTCTCCAAGCGGGAAGCGGCGGGGCTCAGCGTGGCCAAGTCTGTCCTCCACCCGGCGGTGGGGGTGGGAATCGCCACCCTCATGGGGCTGGAGCCCGCAGGCGTGATCGCTGCGGGGCTGATGGGCGCGCTGCCCACTGCGCAAAACGTCTTTATTTACTCCTCGCGCTACAACACCGCTCCACACCTTGCCCGCGATGTCTCCGTCATTACCACCTTCGCAGCGCTTCCCGTCATGCTCGTCATTGCGCTGGTGTTTGGGGGATAGGGCAACCACAAACATATTGACGAGTTTCTATGTAAGGTGTATCTTTCATATTGAATATTTTCGATATGAATGGAGAAAATGGGTGCCTGAAACACACCATTACGAGGATATAGCGCAGGTATTGAAAGCGCTCTCCCAGCCAAAACGGCTGCAGATCGTGGACATGCTGTCCTGTGGTGAGCTCTGTGCGTGCGAAATCCTGGAAGAGTTCCACATCACGCAACCCACGTTGTCGCACGACATGAAAGTGCTAGCACAAGCGGGGATCGTGGAAAGTAGGCGAGACGGCAAAAACACGTACTACCGTCTCCGTGCGGACCATCTGCAGTGGGTCATCGGGGAACTGGGATCCATCTGTTCCGATACTCCTCAGTGCCGATGCCACGACGTGCGCAGGGGTGAATGCTGATGGATTTCTTTCACAAGTATCTATCCATCTGGGTGCTTGCCTGCATGGTCGTCGGTGTCGCACTCGGTGCCACTGTGCCTGCCGTGCCGGAGTCTCTTAGCAGTCTTACAGTTTCTGGGATTTCCATTCCTATTGCTGTGCTCATCTGGATCATGATCTACCCGATGATGATCAAGGTGGATTTCAATAGCATTCGGCAAGTTGGTAAGAAACCCGCGGGGCTCATCCTCACGTGGATTATCAATTGGTTGGTGAAGCCATTCACCATGTACGCGATAACTGCGTTCTTCCTCTTCACCGTTTTTAGCTCGCTCATTCCACAGGAGATTGCTTCGGAGTATCTCGCCGGTGCCGTCCTTTTGGGTGCCGCACCGTGTACCGCCATGGTCTTTGTGTGGAGCAGCTTGGTGAAGGGCAATCCCGCGTACACGGTGGTGCAGGTAGCCACCAACGATCTCATCATCCTCGTGGCGTTTGTCCCGATTGTGACGTTTCTCCTCGGAGTCACTGATGTCGACGTGCCCTACAACGTCCTTGTGATGAGCATCGTCCTGTTTGTGGTTATCCCGCTCGTTGCCGGCGTAGTAACACGGGCGCTTGTGATCCGAAATAAGGGGGAGGACTTTCTCAACGAAACCTTCCTTCCCTCCTTCGATGGCATCACCACTATTGGCCTCCTGGCAACGTTGGTCATCATCTTCAGCACCCAAGCCGACACAATCCTCGCGCATCCCTTGCATATCGTGCTCATTGCGGTGCCACTGATTATCCAAACGGTCTTCATCTTTGCTCTTGCTTACGGCCTGGCACGTGCGATTCGGCTTCCGTTCGATATTGCAGCGCCCGCTGGGATGATCGGTGCATCCAATTTCTTCGAACTCTCTGTCGCAGTGGCCGTAGCCCTTTTTGGAGTGGGCAGCGCTGCGGCCCTAGCCACAACGGTCGGCGTGTTGACGGAAGTGCCTGTCATGTTGGCTCTAGTGGCGGTAGCAAACAAAACGAAAGGGTGGTTCCCCCATGTTCACTCATAAGCCGAAGGTAGCGTTTATCTGCGTACACAATTCGTGTCGCAGTCAGATCGCCGAAGCCATCTCGAAGACGATCGCAGCTGACGTTTTTGTCCCTTATTCAGCCGGGGTTTCTGCAACGGGCGTGATCAACAGTGACGCGGTGCGCGTGCTTGAGGAGCGGTGGGGCATCGATATGGCAGACCAGGAAAGCAAAACTATTGACGACATCCCCGAACCTGACATTGTGATTTCTATGGGGTGCATGGAAGGATGCCCGCTTATAGGGAGGGGGTACGACGAGGACTGGGGGATCCCAGATCCGACTGGTAAAAGCGACGACGCATTTGTCGCTACAATTCGAACCATTGAGGAAAAGGTAAGGGACTTAGCATCGCGATTGCAGACTCGTTGCTAGGGAGTAGGACGAAAACGCCCACCGGGATGTGTGAACCGGTGGGCGTTTTGCTGAAGCGATAACAGCTACGCGTTGACGGGGGCTTCGACCTTGTCGTCCTCGTGGACGGTGGCGATGCCAACCTGGATATCTTCCTTCTTACGGGTGGTGAAGTCCAGAATCAGGCCGATGATGGCCGCGGCCAGCACGGGCAGCCACCAGCCGAGGTCATTGGAGTGGCCCGGTGCCCAGCTGATGAGCGGCTCGATGACCTCGGAGCCCCAGCCAAGGGCGTTCAGGCTCATGAGGCCGGCCCAGATGATGGCGACGTACAAAGCGATGCGGTAGGTCCAGAACAGCTTCCGGCCGAACAGGGGCTCCACAAGCGTGATGAGCACGAGCGTCATCGCGGCCGGGTACAGGAAACCGATGATCGGGGCGGCAACGGACAGCACGGCAGACAGTCCCAGGGAGGAAATGCCCAGGGCGATAACGGAGAAGATGATCACCCAGGCGTGGTAGGAGATGCCGGGGGCAATCTCGTGGAAGAACTCCGAGGTGGAGCCGATGAGACCAACAGAGGTGGTCAGGCAGGCGAGGAACACGATGGCACCCAGCGCGTACATGCCGGGGGTACCCATGATCTCGTTTGCGGAGGCCGTCAGCAGGGCAGCGCCGTCTTTGAAGGAGCGACCATCAACCATGTTCTTGCCGATGATGCCCAGGCCGATGTACACAACAGCCAGCAGGATGCCGGCACCGATAGCAGCAGCGGACACAGAACGGATGAGGCGCGGGCCCTCACCCACGCGCTTGTAGCGCAGCGAGGTGACGACGAGGATGCCGAAAGCCAGTGCGGCCAGCGAGTCCATCGTGGCGTAGCCCTGGATGAGGCCGGCGGACATCGGTGCGGCGTAATCCTCTGACGGCGGCAGCGCCTGGGAATCCAGGCGGAAGAAGCTCATGACGATCATCACGGCGAGCAGGAACAGCAGCGCCGGGGTGAGGAACTTGCCCAGATTGTCGATGATCGAGTTCGAGTTCCACGCAAGCGCTGCGGAAATGAGGAAGAACCCGACGCAGTAGATGACAAGCGAAGCCTTGTTGTCCATGCCGGCGATCGGGACGAAGCCGGAGCCATAGCTCACCACGGCGGTACGCGGAACGGCGTACAAAGCGCCGATGGACAGGTAGACGAGGATGGGGAACACAATGCCGAACACCTTGCCACCGCGGTTGGACATATCGGTGATGGAGTCACCGGTCACGGCAACGGCGATGACGGAGATCACGGGGAGTAGCACGCCGGCGGCGAGGAAGCCAATAATTGCGGGGGTGAATGATTCACCCGCGTGTGCGCCGAGCATCGGCGGGAAAATGAGGTTTCCGGCGCCGAAGTACATGGAAAACAGCATCATCGACGCAACGATCAGCGTCGTGTAATATTTTCCACCTCGGATCGTCGGGGTAGCTGCGTCGGCTGACGCGTTTGTTGCAGTCATGGTAGGAACTCCAGTCCTCTCAAAAATCTCACTCTGACGGATAACCTACCGGCCCTGTGCCCTTTGTTAGATCGGGTCGATTCGGTAGTGGTTTGCCGTGGTGACCGCCTATGGGTGGGGCGGTCCACGACTCCCCATGTCCTTATTTCACTGTATGGGACGGTATCCTACACAGTGGGAGCCAATTTGTGAAATTTTATTTTAGAAAGGTATTCCCAATCCTGTCCATCATCTCTTCTAACGTCGACCTCTCGCACCCGAAATTCAGCCGGGCAAATCCCGTGTGAGCTGCGCCGAATCCGCCACACCCGTTGAGGCCGACGCGCGCTTTCTGGAGTAAAAGTTTTTGCGAATCGGTGCGCAGTTCCTCTGTCTCACATTGTGAGAAATCGAGCCACATGAGGTATGTCGCGTCCGGGTTAGACATCCGAATTCCGGGTAGAACCTCAGGGAGGTGGGCGAGGAGGAAATCACGATTTTCTACAAGGTAGGCGATCTCGTCGTCGAGGAAAGAGGACGTGTCCGTATAGCAGGCAATAGCCGTCGCGTTGCCGAGAATCGACGGTGGCGGAACAGCGCTCGGATTAAGCGATCCCCACGTGTCTGCATCTTTCTCGTTGGTGAGAATCACCTGGGCGCAGCGCAGCCCTGCCACGTTCCACCCCTTGGACGTGGACATGAAAGTAATCGTCCGCTCGGCTGCCACGTCGGATACGCTCGCCGTCGGGTGGTGCTGGTGGTCCGGGTAGACCAGTGGCGCGTGAATCTCGTCGGAAATGATGCGGACATCGTAGCGGGCAGCGAGCTCTGCCAACTGCCGGAGGTACTCCTCCTCGTGCACGATGCCGAGGGGGTTGTGCGGGGAACACAGGATAAACGCCGCCGGGTGGTGCGTGCGGAAGGCATCTTCCACCGCATCAAGACCCAGCCCATCGATGGTGACAACCTCACGATGAGCGGATTGACAGGCGAAGAAAAACGGCGGGTAACTCGGCGTGGGGATGACGACGGGGCCGTCCGGGATGATGTAGCGCAAGGTGGCGATTATCGCCTGGATGACATCGGTGGCCAAGTGGATTTGGTCGGCAGAGATGGTCCACCCGTAACGTTTCGCGCAGAACTGGCTGAGAGCCTCACCGACTTCGTTGCCTGCTGGCGGGTAGCCGAATCGTTCCTTGTCGATCGCTTCGTGGAGCGAGGCCGTGATCCGCGGGTTGGTGGCAAAATCAGACTCCGCGATCCACAGTGGCAGCACGTCTGGATCGTAGGCTGTCCACTTCATTGTCTGGCGGTCACGGAGTGTTTCGAGGTTGGGGCATCTCATACTTTCGATTGTATTACTGCGCCCGTTAATGGATAAGACCGAACTCCTTCAACCGCTTTCGGCTCTCCTCCGTTGCCGTGGAGGTCAAAGCAAGGAGCTGGGAGTAGATTCCGCCGGAGGCCGCGAGATCGGCCGGAGCGCCCACCTCATCCACGTGCCCCCTATCCAAGGTGACGATCTTATCCACCGTGGCGATAGTGGACAGGCGGTGGGCGATGATGAGCGTGGAGCGGTTGCGCATGAGCGCCTCCAAGCCCGCCTGTACCTGCTGCTCCGCCTTCGTGTCCAGGGCGCTTGTTGCCTCGTCGAGGACAAGGATGGGCGCATCCTTCAACATCGCGCGGGCGATGGCCACGCGCTGCTTCTGGCCGCCGGAAAGCCGCAGGCCCCGCTCGCCGATGACGGTGTCGTACCCGTCGGGGAACGCGGAGATGAAGTCGTGTGCGAACGCCGCCTTAGCTGCCTCCACGACTTCCTCGTCGGTGGTGCCGGGCTTACCGTAGGCGATGTTCTCGCGGACGGTGCCGGAAAACAGTGAGGAATCCTGGAACACCACGCCGACGGAGGCGCGGAGATCCTCTGCCTGGACAGCGTTGACATCGTGCCCATTGATGGTGAGCTCGCCTTCGGTCGGCCGGTACAGGCCGAGGATGAGGTTCACCAGGGTGGACTTGCCACCACCGGATTCACCTACAAGCGCGACCTTCTCGCCGGGGCGAACGGAGAAGCTGACGTTGTGGATGACCTCGTCGCCCTCTTCGTAGCTGAAGCTCACATCATCGAAGTTGATGGCCGTGGTCCCAGCAATAGGAAGAATCGCCGCGTGCTGGGGCTGCTCCTCCAGAGTGTGCGAGGATGTCGTCGCCTGCACCACGATCTCGTTCGCCGTCGGTTCGGGTGTGACCTCCATAACCTCGAAGTAGTCCTTGGAGCCTGCGATGGCACGCTGCGTCGTGTCCACGAGGTAGCTCATCATCATGACGGGCTGGCGGGCCATAGTAACCAACTGGATGAGCATGACCATGTCGCCGAGGCTGAAGTATCCGTGCAGCGTGCGGTAGAAAAGCACACCGTAGATGAAGAGGAAGATGAGGTCCATCGCCGCACCGCGGGCCATATCCATGAGGTGCCAGTAGCGCGACTGCTCCTGCGTGTGGGTGACGGTCTTGCCGTAGCGTTTGGAGAACCCGACGAGCTCAGCAACCTCGGTGACGAAGGACTTGACCACCTTCACCTGGCCGATGACCTCTGCAAAACGGCCCCCGGCGAGGTCAATTTCCCTGTTCTTTGCGGCCTCGATGCGCTGCCACTTTTTACTGGTTAGTGCGGTCAGCCACATGTAGATGGGGAAGATGATGGCCAGCAGGATCGCCAGCGGCCAGTAGTACACCGCTGTGATGACGAGTACCGCGGCCACCGTGAGCAGCATGGGGAAGAAGTTATTGGAAAACGCCTGCAGGAACTGCGTGATAGAAGTGATCGACCTGTCGAGCCGGGCGATGATGGTGCCCGTCACCTGCGTATCAAAGTACCGCTGGGGCAGGGAAAGCAGCTGGGCGTAGTAGCGAGTGGACAGAATCTGGCGCATCCGGGCAGCCATGACGTCGCCGATGTAGCCACCGACATTGCGCACGCCGGTGTTGAGCAGCCCGACCGCAAGGATCGCCACCGTCAGCCAGATGATCCGCTTATTCGCGTCGCTGAGATCCTGCTCGCCGGACACGACGGAGACAATGGTGTCGGTCGCATCCCGCATGATGAACGGGTTCACCAGCCCCAGGGCGGCGGTGACGAGGGATGCGATGATCACGCCCACATAAAACGGCCACAGTGCTGTGACGTTGCGAATAATTCGGACGACGCTACTCACATGTACTCCTTCTGTCCGGGGCTAGTTTGGTCCCATAACACCGAACACGCACACTACCTCACATATTCCGTCGGTGTGGGGTCGGTAGAATAAGCTAATAAGCGCGTCCTTTTCTGGCGCGTGTGGACCAACGATTTCAAGGATGGACTTTTCGTGATGAATCCTCGCCGACCGATTGCTCTTGCCGTGGCCGTAACTGTGTCCGCTGCGATGGTGCTTACAGGTTGCTCCGACGAAAAACAGGAGGGCAATAGCGCCCAGGAGTCGTCGGTGAGCGAGAAGGTCTCCACCTCTACGGAGGTCGCCCCCGAGTTCACCCCGAAGGATGTTGCTCCCAAGACGGTGGAGAAGTTCACTGAGCCTGTTGTCGACGAGGGCCTGGGGCTTACCTACAAGCTCTCCAGCGTTGCCTCCGGCAATTTCGGTGGTACCACCGTTGTCGTGACGGTGGAAAACAACAATGAGCAGCCTTTCCCGCCGAGTGCGTTGCAGGCGACGTACCGGTACGAGGATTACAACGGCGATAACCAGCTGGAGGAGGCTGAGCCCCTCACCATCTCCGATCCCGATTACATCGTCGGCCTCGATGTTCCCCTCGGCGTGGGCGCGAAGGCAAACCTCAACTTCCCCTACAACGTCTCGCCCAGCACCGCCTACGATGCCGAGTTCACCATCGGCAACGTGACGTTCAAGGGCAATGTCACCGTCAACAACCAGTAGCTCTTCTTCCCTTTTCGACGCCCCTCCGCAGCCTTTCCTGACCCCTCACTGTAGCGTCCGGAAAGGATCCCGGAAGGGCGTTTTTCGTCTGCCTACAGTCCCACCGATTGGGGGGACTCCTGCCACATTGTGCACACCTGCGCTGCGCCGATAGTCATCTAGTGTTTCAATTCCACCATCAGGGCAACATTTTCTCCCTCAACGGGAACCGATAGGGTCACCAAACCCGTCTAAAGAAATGCGAGCCCACCCGTCAGATGGAAGGAGAACCCCGTGGCACAGAAAACCACAAGGATGAAGACCGCCGTCCTGCTAGCGCTTGCACCCCTCATGCTCCTCACCGGGTGCTCCAGCGTCCTCGGGTTGGGGCCTCGTCTTGCACCAGAAGATGAGCCCTACCTGTTTGACCGCTGGGACCCAGATTTTGAACTCGCAAAACCATGCGAGGACATAACGGATGAAGACTTGGTTAACGCTGAGCTTAGGTATTTTGAGGATTATGGAGATTCGCCATATGAGGGGCTAGATACGTGCAATTTCCTGACTAAGGAAGATGATCTGGTTATCCTCTCCGGTGCTGCCTACAAAATTGCGATGTTGGAAAAGGATGGGATCCCGCTCAATTACCAATTGACTGGGATCCAAGCTCCAGCACTTGTCTATAGACAAAACGAGGAAGACACTAATTGCACTGTCGCTGCTGAAACTTCGAGGGGAACCGTCGAAGTATCTTTTGGGGCCTCTGCTTTTTCGGACTATTCCATCGAGGAAAAGTGCGCGCAGGCAGAACACTACTTCAACGAATTAATTGGGGAGAAACTTGATGAGTATCGTGCAAATAAATAAGGACCAGTTGGCTGATGCAAAAACGAACATCAGCAACTTAGCATTCGTCCTGAACAATGCTGTTAACGAAACTTCTAAAGGCGGGCAATTAGCTTCGTTTACTCGTGTTTCTGGTTTGGATCAGTTGGGTCGGGAGCATGCGGGGGTGTT
>ERZ1030944.172-NODE-172-length-16399-cov-11.086760_pt1 | contig 16399 bp, 17 predicted proteins | sample MGYA00518599_ERZ1030944 | MGnify/ENA primary metagenome ERZ1030944 (study PRJEB33718, sample SAMN03159697) | human skin metagenome | collected 2014-05-20 | study: EMG produced TPA metagenomics assembly of the PRJNA266117 data set (Human skin bacterial metagenome... | reverse complement strand
GACCACGCCTTCCAGGCGGGCGCCACCATGGACAATAAAACGTTCACTCACGCCTACCTAGCCTACTTGCCACCTGCGAGGGTCGCAGTTTGCAACTCTGATGCAAGACAGTATTAGAATGTTCCCGGCTAAAAGCATAAGAAAGGAATTATTGTGTCGTCCGCTATCAAACAGAATTTTGAAGATTTCAAGGCTTTCCTCATGCGAGGAAACGTCGTCGAGCTCGCCGTCGCCGTCGTCGTCGGCGCTGCGTTCACCTCCATCGTCAACGCCTTTACCTCCACCATCATTAACCCCCTCATTGCCGCCCTCGGTGGCGCAGAGGTGAAGGGCTTCGGCATCCACATCATCGCCGGCAACGACGCTACGTTTATCGATTTCGGCGCCCTCATCACCGCCGTCATTAACTTCCTTATCGTCGCCTCCGTCGTGTACTTCCTCTTCGTTCTACCCATGAACAAGTACAAGGAAATGCGCGCCAAGAAGCTCGGCCTCGACCCCAAGGCGGAGGAAACCCCCGAAAACGTCGTCCTGCTCAAGGAAATCCGCGACATCATGCTCGCCGAGCAGAAGAAGCATTAATCCCCTAGCCACCCGCGCCATTGCGCCCGTTTTTTGCCCCCGTGTCCTGGTCGCGGGGGCATTCTTGTCTGTAGGGTGGAGGCATGGCTGTACACATCACCAAGATTTACACCCGCACCGGCGACGACGGCACCACCGGACTGTCCAACTTCGACCGCGTGCCCAAATACGATTCCCGCCTCGAGGCCTACGCCGACTGCGAGGAAGCCAACGCCATGATTGGCCAGGTCCTCGCCCTCGGCGAGCCGAGCGAGAAGACCGCCACCATCCTGCGCCGCGTGCAAAACGAACTCTTCGACTGCGGTGCTGACCTCGCCACCCCTGTGGAGGAAAACCCCAAGTACCCGCCACTGCGGGTGGAGACTTCCTACATTGAGCGGATGGAAAAGGAAATCGACGAGCTGAACGAGAACGTTCCCAATCTCGATTCGTTCATCTTGCCGGGTGGCTCCCCCACCGTGGCACTCATTCACTCCGCACGAATTATTACCCGCCGCGCCGAGCGTTGCGCCTGGCGTGCCATCGACGAGAACCCGGATACGACCAACGTGCTCACCGCAAAATACCTGAATCGCCTGTCCGATCTGCTGTTTGTTATTGGGCGCGTGGAGGCCGAAGGTGAGGATGTGAAGTGGGTTCCCGGCGCTAGCCGCTGACGGAGAGGATATACGCCTTAACCAGGTCATTTCCCTCAGAAACCGACCCCTTTACCGGTGCCGCACCGGTTTCCCTGACACAGACCCACCCCACCGCACCGCCTCCTTTTTGCTGCCATCACCTGCACCCCGTATACGTGGCATCAATGCCACCGGGTGCGCCGGTGGTGGCAGCTATTTTTTGGCATGGGATTGAGACGAGGTCAGCGTCATTCCCAGCGCGACGCCTGACCAGCGTCATTCCCAGCGCGCCGCCTGACCTGGTTAGGCCTAACATGGTTAGGCCTGGCGGTTTGCGCCAGATAATCTTTAGTCGCGGTTCATCATCCGCTCTCATCATTCCCAAAATACTTGCACATGAATCGCAATCTTTAAATCCGTTCAATACCCCCTAGGAAACATTCTCGGGAACTCTCGGACGTGTGGCAGCGACTAACACACCATGACAATTACTCATGACAGCGTGGAAACAACGCTGACTCAGAAAACTAAGAGCATTCCTTGGTTTTCTACCTTTAGCCGCATCCATTTCATCGCTGGTATCTTCGTTGCTCCACTCATTTTCGTCGCCGCCTTCAGTGGCTTCTTTTATGCCCTTGCGCCGACGATCGAGAAGCAGCTCTACCACGAAGAGACGACGGCTACCTCAGGCCAGATTGCACGCCCGTTAGGGGAACAAATTGATGCGGCTCGCACGGTCTACCCCAACCTGCCGGTCAAAGGCATACAGGTTCCACCTGATTTCCAGATAGGGACCATCGGCAACACAGCCACGCGTGTCCTGTTCAGCGATCCCTCTTTCGAAAGCAAGAGCTGGTCGCACGCTGTCTTCGTGGACCCCGGCTCCCTCGAAGTCAAGGGAGACCTCGCGCAATATGGCAGCTCCTCAGCCCTCCCCTTCCGGGCCTGGCTCTCCGACGGTCATCGCCGCCTGTGGGCGGGCGATGCTGGCCGCGTGTACTCGGAGACCGCTGCTTCCTGGCTTGGCCCACTGGCTGTCACCGGCGTGCTGTTGTGGTTTGTCACCCGCACCCCGAAACAACAGGGCACAGCAAAGAAAAGCGCAGCGAAAAAGGGCTCACGCCGGGTGAGCGCCAACCGCCACTCCCTCATCGGACTGATCGCCGTTCCCGGACTCATCTTCCTTTGTGTCACGGGGCTGACATGGTCGCATTACGCCGGTGACAACATCGCAGAACTTCGCACAGAGCTGAATTGGCTTCCCCCAAAGTCACAGACCGCGCTTCCTCCTGCCGCGGCCGATGCCGCACAGGCAGCGTCGGCGACGACGACGGATCTCGATGCGCAGGCGCAAACGGTTCTTTCTGCCGCCCGCGAGGCAGGCCTAACCGGGATCCTGCAGGTGAACCCACCAGCAACGACTGATCAGGCGTGGGTGGCAACAGAAATCCGGCAGCCTTTCAAGTTGCAAAACGATTCGGTTTCCATCAACGGGGTCACCGGCGAAGTTGTGGCCAACCAGCCGTTTTCTTCCTGGCCCTTCGCCGCGCAGGCCACGGCATGGCTCATTCAGTTACACATGGGCACACTATTTGGCATCTACAGCCAGCTTGCGCTTGCTGCCCTCGCTCTGATGATCCTCATCCTCGTCAGTTACGGCTACATCATGTGGTCTAAGCGCGGACGCGGTAGCCGTGTTGGAAAACTGCCTCGCCCGATCGAATGGTCGAGGCTTCCCAGGTGGGCATTGGTCACCTTCGGGATTTGTCTCATCGGCTATGCGGTACTTGCGCCACTCTTCGGCGTCACTCTGGTCGCATTTATGCTTGTCGACGCACTGGTCCGCGCCGTACAGCGCCGCCGCTCCGGCGAAGTAGCGTAACGCCCCACTCCCCCAGTTCCGCAGCGTTCGCGCTGCCCACACAAAAGGCCTCGACCACATGGTCGAGGCCTTGCTCATTTCCGCTTTAAGCTGGTTACGGCAGGGCACCGATGCGACGAGCCGCGTTCACCGCTTCATAACGGGTGTGCGCGCCGAGTTTGCGCATGACGCTGCGCAGGTAGCTCTTCACCGTCTCCGCGCCGATGCCCATTTCCTTGGCAGCCTCCACGTTGGTGTGACCGAGAGCGACACAGCTCAGGACATCGAGTTCGCGGGCGGACAGCTTCGTCGTCGGCTTGATCCGCACGGGGGCGATCATCTGATCGCAGAGAACCTCCAGCTCATTGCGGACTTCCTCGTCGGTGATGCGGTTTGCAAGCATCCGCAGCTTTGAGTGTGTGGAGCGCACCTGCTCCCACTCGGCACCGTTGAGGGAACGCCCGTGCTTGAGAGAGGCAGGACGGGTGGTGTCCGAGCGTCGAAAAGCATGATTGATGGCGAGGTCTTGCTCGAGCGCCCGAGCGGTCATCGTGACCTCCTCAATGACCTTGTCCCCAAGGCGGACCGGGGAGTGAACACCAACGTAGAGGACGCCGACGATGTCCCGCTGAACGATGACGGGAACGGCGACGATGGAGTGCAGCCCCTCGTCCTGTATGGCACGGTCATGCTCGTGGGTGATGTTGCCGGCGCGCGTGTAGTCGGTCACACCGACGGGGCGGCGGGTGTTCACAACGCGGCCGCCGACACCGCAGCCAGGAGCGATGGTGAGGTTTTGGAGAGCCGGTGTACGCAGGCCCACCCAGGACGTAATTTGTAGCGACCCGTCTGTTGCGACCATGGAATACATGGTCACAGGAATGCCGGTTGCCGTTTTCAAATTGGTCAGCGACGCGCGGATAGCGTCATCATCATCCTTCATGCGCTGGATCTCCACGAGAATTCCTCCTGCGTTATACCCCCAACTAGGTACACCTTAGTGGGGTGGTTATACAGCTTTCTACGTGAAGTATAAACCACCCATGGGGGTAAAAAGAAATACCCTCTCTACTTCTGCCCTCGTCTCCACTCCGCGTAGGCCTCCATCGTGGAGATTCTCCCCTTCAGCTCCTCTTCGAGCATGGAAGCCCAGCGCGCCTCCGCCATGCCACCGATTATAGGAATATCCACGGTATATACGGCTTCGACGTGTTCTTCAGTAGTGGTCTCGTCGATGGGGGTGAACGTGTGCGTTCGCGTGGTTTTCAGCTTCCCCGTCGCAGTTCCCTCACCCGTCTGAGTGAAACCTGTGGTATTGAACGGCTCAAGGGTGTAGGTAAAGCTCGCGCCCGCATTATCGACGTTGATGAGGTAGGCACCAGTAAAGGTCTGCGTCACACTGACGTTGTTTTCTTCCTCACCCTCCTCGCTTGTCGACGAGTAAAACTGCGGATGCAGCAAACAGCTGTGAATCTCCTCGAGGGAGGCGTTGATCGTATGGGTTGCTTCTCGCCTTTCGGTCATGCTGTTAACGGTACAGCTATTGCCCCTTTCCGGCACGAAAACTCGTAAACCAGACCGTCTAGTCTATCCCATGAGAACCGTTCAGTCTAGACAATGGAGGGTGGCGGGTGTACAGTGGCAACCAACAAGAGCAATCAACGTTAAGGAGACACTTTCCATGGCTATCTACGAAAACATCACCGACACCATTGGCAACACCCCCCTTGTTCGCCTTCACAAGCTCACCGAAGGCCTCGAGGCCGACGTGCTCGTCAAGGTCGAGTCTTTTAACCCCGCCAACTCCGTCAAGGACCGCATCGGTAAGGCCATTATTGACGCAGCCGAGAAGTCCGGCGAACTGAAGCCCGGCGGCACCATCGTCGAGGCCACCTCCGGCAACACCGGCATCGCCCTCGCCATGGTCGGCGCAGCCCGCGGCTACAAGGTCATCCTCACCATGCCCGAGACCATGTCCCTCGAGCGTCGCGTCATGCTCCGCGCCTACGGTGCCGAGATTGTCCTCACCCCGGGCGCAGCAGGAATGCAGGGTGCCGTCGACAAGGCCAACGAGATCCTCGCCTCCACCGACAACGCCATCCTCGCCAACCAGTTCTCCAACCCCGCCAACCCCGCCATTCACCGCGAAACCACCGCCAAGGAAATCCTCGCCGATACCGACAACAAGGTCGACATCTTCATCGCCGGCTTCGGCACCGCAGGCACCGTCTCCGGTGTTGGCGAAGTACTCAAGGAAAACAACGCCGACACCCAAATCATCGCCGTCGAACCCGCCGACTCCCCGCTCCTCTCCGAAGGCCGCGCAGGCTCCCACAAGATCCAGGGCATCGGCGCAAACTTCATCCCCGAAGTAATGGACCGCAAGGTCATCGACGAATTCCGCACCGTCACCAACGACGACGCCATTAACACCGCCCGCAAACTCGCCACCGATGAGGGCATCCTCGGCGGCATCTCCTCCGGCGGCAACGTCTTCGTCGCCCTCGAGGAGGCCAAGAAGCCCGAGAACAAGGGCAAGACTATCGTCACCGTCATCACCGACTACGGCGAGCGCTATGTGTCGACGGTCCTGTTTGAGGATATCCGCACCGAGTGGTCCTAACACCCACAGGATTTGCCCCGCTACCTGCGGGGCATTTTTTATTTTGGGTTGATGCCCAACACGCACCCCCGCCCGTCCGTTACCATGTACCCATGTTTCGTGTAATTTCCATGATCCGCGAGGATCTCAAGGCTGCCAGGGACCATGATCCGGCTGCCCGTGGCGACGCCGAAATCGCCGTCGTCTACTCGGGCCTTCACGCCATCTGGGTTCACCGCATCGCACACTGGCTATGGAAAAACGGACATTGTACTTCCGCCCGCATCATTTCCCAGTTGAACCGCTTCTTCACGGGAATTGAAATCCACCCCGGTGCCACCATTGGCCGCCGCTTCTTCATCGACCACGGCATGGGCATCGTCATCGGTGAAACGACAGAAATTGGCGATGATGTCATGCTCTACCACGGTGTGACTCTCGGTGGGCAGGATCTGACCAAGACCAAACGCCACCCCACGCTCGGAAACAACGTCACCGTGGGCGCAGGCGCGAAGGTGCTCGGCCCCATTACTATCGGCGACGGGTGCGCTATCGGCGCCAACGCCGTCGTCACGAAGGATGTGCCCCCGTGTCACATCGCGGTCGGCATCCCGGCGAAGAACCGCCCCCGGATGCATCACGAGCAGCAAAAGCTCGTCGACCCCGATGTCTACATCGCCCAGGAGTTTGGCACCTGGATTATCTAGAACAAAAATGAGCCGGAGCCCGAAAGGCTCCGGCTTTTGCTTTGCGCGAAAATTCTAGCGCTCGTCCTCACCAGCAATGAGATCCGCGTACTCACCGTTCTTGGCAATGAAATCTGCCACAGCAGAGCACGTCGGGATGATCTTCACGCCTGCCTCGCGCGTGTCGTCGAGAGCAAAGGCGATGAGCTCCTTGGACAGCCCCTGGCCGCGGTAGTCTCCCTCAATCACCGTGTGGTTGAAGTTGCGGACACCGTCAGACTCCTCGTAGGCCGCGTAGCCGGCCACATCCTGGTTCACCTGGACGGTGTAGCGGGAATTATCTGCATCGTGGCGGATCTCTTTGTTGATTTCGGATTCGACCATAATTCTTACTCCTTACTCTCTACAACCATGTACCGCGCCTCGCGAAAGACGCATCTTCCAGTATGCCAAAAAATCCCCCGGAGGATCTCCGGGGGATTTTAGAAGGTGGCGCGGGACAGGATCGAACTGTCGACCTTCCACTTTTCAGGCGGACGCTCTACCGACTGAGCTACCGTGCCGCGACCCTGACGGGACTTGAACCCGCGACCTCCGCCGTGACAGGGCGGCGCGCTAACCAACTGCGCCACAGGGCCACATACAATTACACCCTGTGGGGTGTCGTATGCACGAGTTGTAAGTGTATACAACGCCCCGTTATTGTCGCAAATCCGCAGGTTACAACGGCTTTCTTGTGCAAAGGGTGCCCGCCGATCCCCTACCACCATGAGCGTACTGCCCCACTCTACACACGAAAAAATCGTCCCACACGAAGCGAGACGATTCCCTTGGCGACCCTGACGGGACTTGAACCCGCGACCTCCGCCGTGACAGGGCGGCGCGCTAACCAACTGCGCCACAGGGCCATATTTATTTTTCCTTTAAAAGGCGCTTCCCAAAAGAGGAAGCCGTACTCCCAACGGGATTCGAACCCGTGTTGCCGCCGTGAAAGGGCGGAGTCCTAGGCCCCTAGACGATGGGAGCACGCTACATTGTGCAGCGCTTAACACAATACGTGACAAATCCTACCTAGCAAAATCGCGCTCTGAACTGCTCCTTTGTCAGCAGAAACACGTTACCCTCTTCGCGCACGTACGCCAGCTTCTCCCCCACCCGCAGCGATGCCACGTTTTCCGGGTACACAACTCGGCGCGCCTCGTCACCACCAAGCTCGTCGAAATACACCCTGAGGAGCCCTCTCGCAGCCGTAAACCCGATTCCCCGCCCCTGGTACCGTCGCCCAAGCCACGATCCGCTCACGGCCGCTTTACGGGTCTGCCATTCGCTCGCCCCAATCCCTACAACCCCCGCAGGTTGCTTGTCGACGATCACCGCGCACTCGAGTCTCCACTCCTCCGGCCCGCACGTCGTCCGCACCCCTCGCTGATACTCAACAACGTTCCGCCGAATCGTTTCAGCATCACCCTTCGCCCACGGAAAGGCATACGACGGATACGGCTGCGAAAAAATCCCCTCCGCCGCCAACCCAGCCAACTCTCCCAAAAGCCCATCATCAATCCACGCCAGCGTCACATTTTCCTCGGTGTGGATGATGCCCGATGCCGGCCACTTCCCGTTAAGCTCCATCACCACAGCATATACCCCAATTTTGCCGATTGATGTGTGCGCACTACGATAGATAGCACGGTTAATTCCGTGTGGGCCTCTAGCTCATCGGGTAGAGCAACGGACTTTTAATCCGTGGGTGGAGGGTTCGAGACCCTCGGGGCCTACCGAGAGAAAAACGGAGCTCACATGCTGTGAGCTCCGGTTTTTCCATTTCTAGAATAAAAGTGCAGGTCAGACACGATTTCTGTTTTATCGTGTCTGGCCTGCAACTATGTGGTCGTTTGCGACCCTTACTTCTTCATCGACTTGGTCTCGAGGAAGCGCTCGTGGAAGCTGAGAGCGGTGGTCAGATCGTGCGGCTCGTGCGCGGTCTTGCCACACTTGGAGACGGCACGGTCGAAGTACTCCTCAAGCAGCGGACGGTAGTCCGGGTGCGCGACGGAGATCATCTTCTTGGCGCGCTGCTTCGGGGACAGACCACGGAGATCGGCGTAGCCGTACTCGGTGATGACGACCATGGCATCGTGCTCGGTGTGGTCGACGTGGGAGCAGAAGGGCACGATGGCGGAGATGTCGCCACCCTTTGCCGTGGACGGGGAGATGAAGGTGGACAGGCCAGCGTTACGGGCGAAGTCACCGGAACCACCGATGCCGTTCATCATGCGGGAGCCACAGACGTTGGTGGAGTTGATGTGGCCGTAGATGTCGGCCTCAATCATGCCGTTGGAGGCAACGAGTGCGGTACGGCGGATGACCTCCGGGTGGTTGGAGATCTGCTGCGGACGCAGGACGATTTCCTTGGCGTACTTGCCTGCTTCCTTGTTCATCTTGGCTGCGTACTCCGGGGACAGGGAGAAGGCAGTTGCAGAAGCAACGGTCATCTTGCCGGCATCGATGAGGTCAATCATGCCGTCCTGGATAACCTCGGTGTAGGACTTGATGTTCTCGAACTTGGAGTCCAGGAGGCCAGCCATCACAGCGTTGGGGACGTTGCCTACGCCGGACTGCATGATGAACTTGTCGTATGCGAGGCGACCTGCCTTGACCTCAGACTCGAGGAGATCGAGGAAGTAGCCAGCGATCTTCTTGGAGGTCTCGTCGAGAGGCTTGAAGGGTGCGTTGCGGTCCTCGTGGTTGGTCTCGACGACGGCGACGACCTTGTCGAGGTCAATATCGATGTAGGCGGTGCCGATGCGGTCGCCCGGATCTGTAATCGGAATCGGGATGCGGTTCGGAACCTGCGGCATCCGCCAAATGTCAGCCATACCGTTGAGCTCCTCGGACTGCCACTCGTTCACCTCAATGATGATGCGATCAGCGGCATCCAGGTATTCCACGCTGTTGCCCACAGACGAGGACGGCACAATGTGGCCCTCAGAGTCGATGGAGCATGCCTCAACGATGGCGACATCTAGGTTGCCGAAGAACCCTGCCTGCACCTGCTGTGCGGCGTGGGACAGGTGGACATCGACGTACTGCATCTCGTTGTTGTTGATGGCCTTGCGCATCGTCGGATCCGACTGGTACGGGGAGCGCAGGTTCAGGGCGCCAGCCTCAGCCAGCACACCATCACAGTCCGGAGCGGTGGACGCACCGGTGAAAAGGGAGATCCTGTACTCGTTGCCTTTCTCACGCTCCGCCTTGGAACGCTCAGCGATAGCAGTCGGCATGGCCTTGGGGTAACCGGAACCCGTGAAGCCAGAGACACCCACACGGTCACCGTTGTGAATGAACTGGGTGGCCTCCTCCGCGGTCATGACCTTCGACTTCAGGCCAGCATGGTGGATACGTTCTGACATTAATTCCTCCTCGGTATGAATAGACCTCCCCCTAACAGGGCAGGCATTAATTCCTTTACACCACAATAGTTGGAAATCGTCGCCCATGTCCCGACTTTTGTTTTTTGAAGTCATCTTTACAGCGACGAAACTCCCCTTTCACCCCATTTGTTGCGCTTTATCCCACGTCAATGGAACAATCTTCCCCGTGACAGTCAGAATCGGAAACATCGAGCTCACCTCCCCCGTCGTCCTCGCCCCCATGGCCGGCGTGACCAACGTGGCCTTCCGTCTCCTGTGTCGTGAACAGGAGCTGGAAAAAGCGGGCAGTGTCTCCGGCCTCTACGTCTGCGAGATGGTCACGGCGCGAGCCCTCGTAGAAAGAAACGAAAAGACCCTGCACATGGCCGCATTCTCCTCGGTGGAGGAGCCGCGTAGCCTGCAGCTGTACACAACGGACCCCGAGTACACCTACAAGGCGGCGAAAATGATCGCCACGGAGAACTTGGCGGATCACGTGGACCTGAACTTTGGCTGCCCCGTGCCGAAGGTGACGCGCAAGGGCGGTGGCGCAGCCTTGCCCTATAAGCGGGAGTTGTTTAAGCGTATTGTCGACGCCACCGTCCGCGGGGTGTCCGGAACGGATATCCCTGTGACCGTGAAGTTTCGTATCGGAATTGATGAGGATCACGAGACGATGCTCGATGCGGGTCGCATTGCACAGGAGGAGGGTGCTGCCGCTGTGACGCTGCACGCCCGGACCGCCGCCGAGCGTTATTCGGGTCATGCGCACTGGGAGCGCATCGCGGAGCTCAAGCAGGCCCTCGATGTGCCGGTATTTGGCAATGGCGATATTTTTTCCGCCGCCGATGGTCTGGCCATGTTCGAGGAGACAGGCTGCGACGGTATCGAGATTGGTCGTGGGTGTCTCGGCCGTCCGTGGTTGTTTTCGGATCTGGCGCTTGCCCTGTCTGGTCGTCCGGTGCCCCCGCCCCCAACTCTTGGTGAGGTGTGTTCCATCCTCCGCCGCCACGCAGAGCTTTTGGCCATTCACCAGGGCGAGGATCACGCGTGCCGGGATATCCGCAAGCACGTCGGCTGGTATTTCCGCGGCTACCCCGTCGGTGGTGCCTTCCGCGCCTCCCTGTCCTCGGTGACCTCTCTTCAGCTTCTCGACGCCCTTCTGGAACCGTTCCGGGACTCTTCTGCTCTTCCCGACGATGCCGATGGTCCCCGTGGCCGGCAGGGCTCGGCGAAGAAGGTGGCGCTTCCCGACGGCTGGTTGGACGACACACAGGATCTCCCCCTCGTGCACGACTCATAAATTTCGGAACGTACTTGCCGTGCAGAGTCGGCCGAAGAGCGTTAAGGTATGCGTATGCGTACGGTCTATCGCGAGCTTTTGGACACGTTTTCCCACGATCTCATTCTTTACTGTGACCTCGTGGATCAGGCCCTCACTATGGCCTCCACGGCGCTTCGCGACGCCGAATTACAGCCCGCCGAAGATGTCATCAGCCTCAGCGACCGCGCCGAGGAGCTCCGCCAGCGCTGCGAGGACCGCGCCGTCGATTTGTTAGCCCTGGAAAACCCCATGGCGCGCGATCTGCGCCAGGTGGTGAGCTCCATTTACATCGTCCAGGACTTTGACCGCATGTTCAAACTGTCCTGCCACATTGCCAAGCTCGCGCGCCGCCGCCACCCTCACCGAGCAGTTCCGGCCGATGTACAGGGGTTTTTTGATGAAATGGCGAGGCTGTGTACGCATATGTTGGCCGAGGTGCGCGATATTCTTGTCGTTCCCGATGAGGACAAGGCCATCACCATGGATGCCGAGGACGATGCTGTCGACGACATCAACGCCCACCTCAATTCACTTGTCACCAACCGGCCGTGGGAGCACCATACGCGGGCTGCCGTCGATGTGGCGCTCCTGTCCCGGTATTACGAGCGGTATGCCGACCACTGCGTCAACGTCGCAACGCAGGTCGTGTACCTCGTGACGGGGCTGCGCAGTGAGGAGTACCTGGAACAGAAGAAGGAAATGCAGGCCGATGCGGAGGTGGCCGCGAAGTTCCAGGAGTTGGAGCGCCGCTTCCGGAGGTAATAAACAAGAAACCAGCCGTGACCTGCAGTCGCGACTGGTTTTTTGGTGCTTTTTCTTAGCCGAAGCGGCCCGAGATGTAGTCCTCGGTTTCCTTCTCATCCGGGTTTTCGAAGATCTTCTTCGTCGGCCCGACCTCCACGAGGCGGCCCGGCTTGCCGGTGGCCTCAAGGGAGTAGAAGGCGGTCTGGTCGGACACACGGGCAGCCTGCTGCATGTTGTGCGTCACGATCACGATGGTGAACTCTTCCTTCAGCTCGTGAACGAGGTCCTCCACGGCGAGGGTCGAGATTGGGTCGAGGGCGGAGCAGGGCTCGTCCATGAGGAGCACTTCCGGCTCCACGGCAATCGCGCGGGCGATGCACAGACGCTGCTGCTGACCACCGGAGAGGCCACCACCCGGCTTGTCCAGGCGGTCCTTCACCTCGTCCCAGAGGTTGGCGCCGCGGAGCGACTTCTCAGCCACTTCCTTCAGCTTCTTCTTGTTCTTCTCACCGGACAGCTTGAGGCCGGCGACGACGTTGTCCTCGATGGACATCGTGGGGAACGGGTTGGCCTGCTGGAACACCATGCCGATGGTGTTGCGGACGGCGACGGGGTCCACCTTGGGGCCGTAGATGTCCTCGCCGTCGAGAAGCACTTCACCCTTGCAGTATGCGCCGGGGGTGACCTCGTGCATGCGGTTGAGGGTGCGCAGCACCGTGGACTTGCCACAGCCGGAGGGGCCGATGAAGGCTGTCACCGAACGCGGCGGGACGTGGAGGTTGACGTCTTGCACGGCGTGGAAATCGCCGTAGTAAATGTTGAGATCTTTCAGATCGAGTTGCTTAGCCATTTTCGGGATTTCCTTTTACTTCTTGACCGAGTAGCGGGCGGAGATGAAACGTGCCAGCAGGTAGAGCACACCGATGAGGATGATGAGTGTGAGGGCAGCGCCCCACATGCGGTCCATCATCGGGCCGGAGGAACCGGACTTGTACATCTCCAGCATGAACAGGGGCAGTGAGGACTGGTTACCGTCGAAGGCGTTCCAGTTCACCGACGAGGTCATGCCCACCAAGATGAGCACTGGTGCGGACTCACCCATGACGCGGGCGATGGCCAGCATGACACCGGTGACGATGCCGGACAGAGCCGTCGGGAGGACGATCTTCGCGATAGTCTTCCACTTGGGAACACCGAGGGCGTAGGAGGCCTCACGGAGCCCCTGCGGGACGACGCGGAGCATCTCCTCTGTGTTACGGATGATGACCGGCACCATGAGGATGACCAGTGCCAGGGACACAGCCATGCCGGAGCGGTCGAAGCCGAACAGGACTACCCAGAAGGAGTAGATGAACAGGGCGGCAACGATCGAGGGGACACCGGTCAGGATGTCGACCATGAAGGTGGTCACGCGGCCGAGTCGCCCACCGCGGGAGTACTCCACCAGGTAGATAGCGGTGAAGATGCCGATTGGGATGGACAGTGCGGAGGTGATGGCCACCTGAACGAAGGTACCGATGATGGCGTGCTTGGCACCGCCACCGGGGAGAATGGCCATGGCCTGCGACATGTCCTTCGTCCACCAGTCAAGCTCCGTAATGACGGGGAACCCGTAGCGGAAGACGTCGAAAAGCACCCAGATGAGGGGAACCATGGCGAGCGCCATGGCGAGGGTGATGATCACCGTGGCCACTACGTTGGAGGCCTTGCGACCGCCCGAAATTGGAGTAAAAGCCGTGGAAGCAGAGGGTTTCTGTTGGGTAGCTGTGTTAGTCATGTCAATCACTCCCACTTACTTCTTCTTGTTCACGATCGCGCGGGCCGCCGCGTTGACCACGAACGTGAGGAGGAACAAGACCAAACCGGCGGCGATGTACGCACCGGCCTTGATGTCATCGTTGAACTCTGGGGCGGCATTGGCGATGGCGGTTGCAAAGGTCGTGCCTCCGTCGAAAAGCGAACCACGGAACGCGGAAGACGGGGAGACAACGAGGTAGAGAGCCATCGTCTCACCGAGTGCGCGGCCGAGGCCGAGCATGGCACCGGAGACGTAGCCGGACAGACCGAAGGGGATGACCGTCATCTTGACAACTTCCCAGCGCGTGGCGCCGAGGGCGAGGGCTGCTTCGACGTGCCCCTTCGGGGTCTGGACGAAGACCTCGCGGGCCGTGGCGGCGATGACCGGGAGAATCATGATGGCCAGGACGATGCCACCGGTGAGCATGTTGCGGGAGGTGGCGAACGACGGCGAGTTCTCGTACACCTGGAAGAGGAAGATGTTGCCCAGGAAGGAATTAGCGATCTTTTCGTAGAGGGGTCCGATTGTCGGGCCGAGGACGGTGACACCCCAGAGGCCGTACACGATGGAAGGAACGGCAGCCAGCAGATCCACGAGGAATCCGAGGGGCTTGACCAGTTTCTTCGGTGCGTAGTTGGACAGGAAGATGGCGACGCCGAGAGCCACGGGCATGGCCAGGGCGAGAGCCACCAGCGAGATGAGCACCGTAGCGAAGAAGAGGTTGGGGATGCCGAAGTACATGGCCTCGGTATCGGCGGTGTTCCAGTCACCTGCGTAGGTAAAGAACCCGGTAATGCCCTCCGCGTTGCGCATAAGGGCGGGGATGGCACGCCAGAGAAGGAAGAGACCGATGGCCGCAATAATCACCGTGATGGTGGCTGCCGAAACGGTGGAGAGAGTCTCGAAGACGCGGTCGCCAGCGCGTTTGACCGATCCTCCTTTCGCCTGGATCTGGACGTCCTGGTTGTCGTTAGGGGTCGGGGTTGCACTACCCGCAGTCTGCGGTGTGGCCTGTTCCGCGCCCTGTGAGTCGGCCGTGTAACGGGTTGCGACTCGCGTCGAGCCACCGCCACCCGGCTCGCCACCGCTCACCGGCGGTTTATTGCTGACCATAGGCTTGTTCCTTCAGTTGAATGTACGAGGTTTTGTTTTTGCAGTCCCACACACATGTGGCCCCCAGAACACCGGGTTCAAAAATTCCGAGTCTGAAGGGGCCGCAGTGTGACCGTTACTGGGAAGGAAAGTGCCACACGCTTAAGGCGATGTGGCACCACCGTCACTTACTGAATAGCGTCCACAGCCTCTTCGAGGGCTGCCTTGTACTCGCCATCGACCGGGATGTAGCCGATCTTCTCGAGGTTCTCGTCCTGGTTGTTCAGGGCAACCGTGAGGAAGTCCTTCACGCGAGCGCTGGTCTCAGCGTCGTAGCCAGCGGAGCAGACGATCTCGTAGGTGGTGAGAACCAGCGGGTAAGCGCCAGCGTCATTGATCTGGAACAGGCTCTCGGCGTCGACAACGAGGTCGTGGCCCTCGCCAGCGAAGTCGATGTTAGCCAGTGCCTTGTTCACGGAATCCTTGTTGAGCTCAACCGGGCCGTTGCCGAAGTCGATGTTGGCAATGCCGAGGTTCTCGGCCTTAGCGAAGCCGGACTCAACGTAGGTGATTGCGCCGTCGGTCTTCTTGACCTCGCCCACCACACCGGTGGAGGAGTTAGCGCCGGAGCCAACTGCAGACGGGAAGGCCTTGCCGGTGGTGTCCCACTCAGCAGGAGCGGTGGCCTTGAGGAACTTCTGGAAGTTGTCGGACGTGCCGGACTCCTCGGAACGGAAGATGACCTTGATGTCCTTGTCCGGAAGAGCGTTGCCGCCGTTGAGCTCAGCGATGGCCGGATCGTTCCAGTTGGTGATCTTGCCGTTGAAGATCTTGGCGATGACCTCAGGAGACAGGTTGACATCGTCGGTGCCCTCGAGGTTGTAGGCAACGGCAACCGGGCCGATCACGAGCGGCAGGTGCCATGCATCGTTACCGCCACAACGCTCCTTAGCGGGCTCAATCTGGTCATCCTTCAGCGGGGAGTCAGAGCCACCGAAGTCAACCTGACCAGCGATGAACTGCTTCTGGCCGGAACCGGAGCCGGAAGCCGTGTAGTTCAGGTTTGCACCGTCAACAGCGTTGGCGTACTGCACCTTGAAGTACTCCATAGCGTTCTGCTGAGAGGATGCACCCTCGCCATTGAGGGTGCCGGACTGGCCGCTCAGGCCCTGGATGCTTTCCTTAGCACCCTCGGCCGCAGAAGAAGCGGCGGTGGAAGCGTCAGATGCGGCCTCCGATGCGGTATCGGACGAGCAACCAACGAGTCCGAGGCTGCCTACTGCTGCGACGCCGAGCACGGCGAGGGAGCGCATAATAGTGCTTTTCACGGGTTTTAACCTCCGGTAGTTTCATTTCATGCTGTAGCAACGATTGACGCGCAATTGCGCACCAATTCGCTTCGCGTGAAAACACTAACCACCCGACATGTCCAGAATTAAGAATCCAGGTAAACAGAAGGTTAATTCCGACGATTTCCCCAATTCCTCCCCAGGAAAAAACCAAATAAGACCCGTGACCAGCACTATTTAGGCACCCCTTAGTTTTGTCCCACCGTATCCCATCCGTCACTAACGCACCACCCCCAACACCTCCCCCCGGTGGGTCCGGCGGTCCTCAAAACGCCCCTACTTCCCCTGTCTCTTATACACATCTGACGCTGCCGACGATACTCCTTGTGTAGAT
>ERZ1030944.171-NODE-171-length-16415-cov-11.634902_pt1 | contig 16415 bp, 15 predicted proteins | sample MGYA00518599_ERZ1030944 | MGnify/ENA primary metagenome ERZ1030944 (study PRJEB33718, sample SAMN03159697) | human skin metagenome | collected 2014-05-20 | study: EMG produced TPA metagenomics assembly of the PRJNA266117 data set (Human skin bacterial metagenome... | reverse complement strand
AGCCTCGGTCTCGTGGGCTCGGAGATGTGTATAAGAGACAGCGCCTGCGCAGGTGGGGTGGGGGTCACCGTCTCGTGGACGACGCGGGCGATGGATTTGAGGGCGGAGTCGTGTGCGAGTTGGACGGCGGGGTCGTCGAAGTGTTGGGTGCTCACGCAGCCCATTGTATGGAAGAGTAGGGCTATGAGCTTTGTTCTTGATTGTGATCCCGGCATCGACGATGCCTTCGCGCTGATTTATATGCAGCGGACCGGGCAGCTAGACGCCGTCACCACCACGGGTGGGAACGTCGGCACGGCACAAACGGCCACGAACGCCCGCTGGCTTCTCGACGCCCTAGGTGGGCCCACGGTCCCCGTCGCGCCGGGGGAACCCGCCCCCATCGCCCGGGAGCTCATCACCACTCCGGAAACCCACGGTGAGTACGGCCTCGGCTACGTTCACCCGACACCGGGCACGCTGCACCCGGGGCCGTGGGAGGACCTGTGGGGGTCGAAGCTTATCGTCACAGGTCCCCTGACTAACCTCGCCCGGTTCCGCGAGCGCTGCCCCGAACGGTACGCGGCCATTGAGGAGCTGACCATCATGGGCGGGGCCATCGATTACCCGGGAAATACAACCGATCACGCCGAGTGGAACATCTGGGTGGACCCCGAGGCCGCCGAGGACGTGTTTGGCCACCTCCCTCCCCACGCCCGGGTGACGCTGTGCCCGCTGAACGTGACCGAGGGGTTCCGCATCGACCCGGCGCGGCTCACGCCCATCGCGGAGGCACTGGGCGGGGAGGTCGGTGCCGCGCTCCCGGAGATCATGCGGTTCTACTGGGAGTTCCACGAGTCCCATGGCATCGGCTACACGGCGCAGATCCATGATCTGCTCACCTGCCTGATCGCGTGCGACGCCGTGGACTACGCGGTAGAGGAGGTGGCACTGACGGTGGACGCGGGCGCAGACCGTGGCGCGGTGACGCAGGTGGCACACCCGGAGGCAGGCCGCCTGCCCGTGCGGGTGCTGACCGGCGTGGACTACGAGGAAGCACATAGGGTATTCTTCGATTCGATTGCCCCGAGGTGACATAGGGGCCCCTTCGCATTACTCACGCGCATTGGAGGCCGTATGTCTACAACCAAAAACACCATCCTCATCTGGGCCGGGGCCCTCGTCATCGCGGCGACGTGGCTCTTCCTCGTCCTCACCCGCCCGACCGATTGGGAATCCATCGGCGGGTCGACGGAGGCGATCGTGACGCTCGTGGGCTACGTCGGCGGGGCCGTCCTCCTCATCGCCGGCATCCTTCCGCGCCTTACCGCCCGCGAACTCGGGCTCATTCCCGTGGCGCTGGTTATCAACATGATTGTCGGCCAGATCGTGGGGTCCACCGGCCTGCCGCTGTACCTGGATTCGGTGGGGACGATGCTTGTGGCGGCGCTGGCCGGTCCCGCCGCCGGCCTGGCCACGGGCGCGTTGACGAGCGTCGTGTGGGGTGTCTTTAACCCGATGGCGCTGCCCTTTGCCGCCGGGTCCGGGCTGACAGGCTTGCTTGCTGGCCTCGCCATCCACAAGTTCAAGAGCTTCGAGCACCCGTGGCGCATCATCCCGGCCGGTGCCGTCATGGGCATCATCGTGGGCATGCTGTCCGCGCCTGTGGCGGCCTTCGTCTACGGAGGCACCGCCGGTGTGGGCACGGGTGCGGTGGTGTCCGCTTTCCGGGCGATGGGAAATTCGCTGCTGGAGTCGGTGACGTTGCAGTCGATGATCAGTGACCCGCTGGATAAAATCGTCGTGTTGTTCGTCGTGTGGGGGATCGTGAAGGCGCTGCCGGCATCGATTGTGAAGCCCGCGCGGTGAATCCGCTCTCGGTAGCGTCGCTGGCCGCGACGGCGTGGATCGTCGTCCTCGGCACAAATCGGTGGTGGCTTTCCGTTCTTGTTGCCATCGTGGCGGCATCGGTGGGCCGTGCGTGGGGGAAGACGCTCCTGGTGACGCTCCCGATGGCCCTCTCCCTCCTCGTCATTCACGCCCCGCACGGTCAGACGCCGATCGCCCCGCTTGTGACCGTCGAGGGGGTGGTGGCAACCGGCGCCCTGACCGCCCGCTTTGCCGCGTGCGTGGCCAGCGTGTTCGCGGTGGCCCGCTACGTGCGGGTGGAGGAGATGGTGAAGGCGATCCAGCAGGCGGGTTCGCCGCGGCTTGCCTACCTTGTCGGTTCCGCCTTCGCGGTGTTGCCGGAGGGGAAGCGCGCACTGGCGGAGGTCCGTGAAGCCGCCGAACTGGGCGGAATGAAAGCACCGAAACGGACGGTGGTGACGGCGGTTATCACGCTCCTCCTCGTGCGGGCGACGGAGCGCACGACGGCGCTCACCCACCTGGCGATAGACCGACCGGGGCCGCGCACCATGTACGCCCCGGTGCCGCCCCGTGCGTGGTGGACGCTTCCGCTGCCGGCGGTGGCGCTTATTGCCGTGGTGGTGAAGGGAGCAATCGGATGATCGATTATGTCTGGTACGACGGGGATATTCCGCGCCCGCTGTATCCCGCAGTTGGTGCCCGCCCGGTGCTCAGTGGCCTGCGCGCTACCGTGGCCGAGGAGATTGCCCTCCCGATGGAGCAGCGCGGTGAGACGCGAGCAGACATGCGGGAGCGTGTCGACACGCTGACACACGCGTTGGGAATCGAGCACCTTAAGGAAAGGGACCCACGGCACCTGTCGGGCGGTGAGACGCGCCTTGTCGCCGTCGCCAGCCTGCTCGCCTCCGGGGAAAAAGAAATCGGTTTGATCACACCGATGGCGGGGCTTGCGAAGCAAGCCGTGGAGCGGTTGCGGGCGGCGTGCGAAGCGACCTCACAGACCGTACACTGGCTGGACTTCTCGGACCGCCCGCGGACGCTGCCGCAGCGAGTGGAACCATCCGGCGGGCGGGTCGAGCGGGAAGGGATCCCGCTCACTGCCGGTGGCGTGACGCGCCTGGTCGGCCCCAACGGTGCCGGGAAATCCACCACGCTGCGCAGGCTTGCCCGCGCCCTTCGCGCCCCGCTGTCCATGCAGTTCCCGGAGGCGCAGCTCATCCTCGCGCGGAAGAGTGTTGAGGGGCCGCATCCCCTCGATTTGTCGCTGGGGGAGCAGCGCGTCGTGTCCGTAAAAGCGGTGACGGACGCGCCCTACATGCTCATCGACGAACCGGATGCAGGCATCGGCCCCGTCCATTGGGAAGAGATCCACGCGCTTCTTGCCGGTGCGCTCGCGCGTGGTATCGCGGTCGTTTTGGCCTGCCACGATGAACGTTTTGCCACAGATGTTGAGACGTACGCATGTGTCGAAACGATCACAATTTTGCGCCAGCCCTAGCGTGCGGGTAAGAGAAGCGCTAAGATGATGCCCGACCGGACAAAACCGGAAATAAGCAAAAACTTACCGCAAGGAGAGCTCGTGGGAAAGCAAGTTACGAACAAGGTAGTACTCGTTGGTGCAGGCGATGTGGGATTGGCCTACGCCTACGCACTGGTTAACCAGGGGACCGTCGATCACCTGGCGATGATCGACATCGACGAGAAGCGCCTCAAAGGCAACGTCATGGACTTGAACCACGGCGCCGTGTGGGCCGGTGGCTCCACGACGGTTACCGTCGGCTCCTACGAGGACTGCGCCGACGCTGACCTGCTCGTCATCTGTGCTGGTGCCGCCCAGAAGCCCGGCGAGACTCGCCTGCAGCTTGTGGATAAGAACCTCAAGATTTTGAAGTCCATCATCGAGCCCGCCATGGACAACGACTTCGACGGCATTATCCTCGTTGCCTCCAACCCGGTGGACATTCTCTCCTACGGTGCATGGAAGTTCTCCGGCCTGCCGGCAAAGCGCGTCTTCGGCTCCGGCACGATCCTTGATACCGCCCGCTACCGCTGGATGCTGGGCGAGATGCACCACGTTTCCCCGTCCTCCATCCACGCCTACATCGCTGGTGAGCACGGCGATTCTGAGCTTCCGGTGGTCTCCACGGCGAACATCGCCGGTGTGCCGCTGCGCGCCTACGCTGATCGCCAGGAAGGCTACGCCGAGAAGATTGAGAAGGTCTTCCACGAGACCCGCGACGCCGCCTATGACATCATCGATGCCAAGGGTTCTACCTCGTACGGCATTGGCATGGGCCTTGCCCGCCTGACCAAGGCCATTTTCAAGAACCAGTACGTCGCACTCCCGGTTTCCGCACTGCTCAAGGGTGAGTACGGCCAGAGCGATATCTACCTCGGCACCCCGGCGATTATTAACCGCGGTGGCGTCAACCGTGTCATTGAGCTCGACCTCGACGAGCACGAGAAGGAGCTCTTTGACAAGTCCGCAACGCAGCTCCGCGAAATCATGGACGAAGAGTTTAAGTAGTTCGACTTCGTCAAGTTTGACTACGTCAAGTTTGACTACGTCAAACTGTTAAAAGGCCAGCGCCTTTTAGGCACTGGCCTTTTCGCGTTAACGTGGAAATATGCAGTTTGCTTCTCGACGTCCCTCCCCACTGTCTGGTGCCAAACCCACCCGAGTCGATCTTGCGGGCTTCCGAAGGAAACCCGTCGACGATCTCCTCCCCGTCGAGGGGGAAACGGAGCGGCTCGCACTCCTTATCGTCGGGGTGAACCCCAGCCCGTGGACTGCCGCCGTCAACGCGCCGTTTGCCCATCCAGGGAACCGATTCTGGCCGTCGCTTTACCGCGCGGGGCTCACTCCCTACGAGGTGGATGCCTCACGGGGCTTAAAAGACGATGACCTTCACATGCTGGAGGAGCGTCGCATCGGCATCACCAACTTCGTTTCTGGCTTGGCAACGTCGAAGGCCTCGGAGCTCACCGCCGAACAACTACGTGAGGGCGCGCAGGGGGTGCTCCGACTCGTCGAAAAGCTACAACCCGAAAAGGTGGCCATTGTCGGCATCACCACCCACCGGCAGGCCTTCCGCAAGCCAAAGGCGAAGCTAGGAAGGCAGGAAGGGGAGTTTATCCCCGAGGGATGGCCCGCCACCGTGGAGTTGTGGGTGGTGCCGCAACCGAGTGGCCTCAACGCGCACGAGACGATCGATTCGTTGGCCGAGAAGTGGCAGGGTGTGATGGAATAAAATAAGGCTATGAGTGCGTCCCAAAAAACTAGCGCGAGCAATGTGCCCGCGCGTGTGGACACTGTGCCCGCGCGTGTGGCTAAGGTGCTGACGCGGTTTGCCTGGTTTCTCATGGCTATACCGCTGGTCATTGGGGTTTGCTACGGCTTTATCTGGGCCGGAATTCCCTTCAACCATGGGTACAGCTTTCTCATTTATACTCCGGGAATGATTGAGGGCAGGGTGGGAATCGCTCGTGCAGGCGACGGTGCGACGGAACTGCTATACCAGCCGTGCGGTACCGATGCCCACAAACTCGTGGTGACGAACTTCGAGGGGCCAGCCACGGGAGTGGAAGCCAAGCAGCCACTCGGCTCAAACGCTCAGGTGTGGGTGCGAACAGGCGAAACAAACGAGCCCTTTACCGCGCGGCTGTTTCCTCCCACGCCACCGCCGGGGTGGTCTCTCGAATCTAACACGTACCCGCCAAGCGGTGGTAACGGGCCATCGCAACCGCTCGTCGCCTACACGTACACCGATGATAGGAGCCTGACCGCCATGCCGGTGCGGGTGACGGCGCAATCGAAAATTGAGCACCTGGGGCCCGACGAGGTGCTCGTCAATGAGTACAAGCCCCTGGTCATGACGCGGGAGGACTTCTTTAACTGCGAGGTCGTTACCCCAGAGCTTCCCCAGTCGCTTGTCTCCATCTACGGCGGGCTGTGGCTGCTTTCCGGCGTGTACCCGCACTAAAAGCCTGCATGAGCGTTAACGCTCACCGGGTGTGACATAACTGACTTTTCAAATCAGCTTGTGAGGTGTAGGGTCAATTTCTGAAACAAATAACAACACGTCAGGGTTGTTACTTAAACGGTAAAACGTATTGAGGCAAGACCTGAGGTTTAACAAAACGCACACCTTTTTCGTGTGCGCGGTTTGTTAAACCTCGGGTCTTTTTTCATGCGTCCACATTAATTAGTCACGATCGAAGGAGAATGTAAGTGGCTACAACAATGAAGAACGCGGCGGCGGATATCCTCGCTGGCGTGGGCGGTGCGGACAATATCCTCGCCGTCACGCACTGCGCGACGCGCCTGCGCTTCGAACTTAACGATGCCTCCATCGTCGATAAGGATCGTTTGGAAAAGAACGAAAAAGTCCTCGGTGCTGTCCCCCAAAGTGGTGACCGATACCAGGTCATCGTCGGTGGCGACGTTCCGAACGTGTACAACGCGCTCACCGCCCTACCGGAGATGCAGAACCGCTCCACCAGCGGGAACAGCGGAAAGAGTGGGGAGCGTTCCAACGACGACGTCAAGGCTGAGGCCCGCGCCAAGAGCAAGGGCCGCTTCCCCTGGTTGGATAACTTCTTCGAATTCCTCTCGGACTCGTTCCGCCCGATCATCGGCATTCTCCTCGGCGCGTCGCTCGTCATTGCGTTCACCGCCGTGATGGAGGCCTTCGGTGTGGTCGATACCCGCTCCGAGGACAAAGCCCCGGTGTGGTTCTTCCTTGATGCCATGTGGCGTTCCGTCTTCTACTTCCTGCCGGTCATGGTGGCTTACAACGCAGGTAAGCGTCTGAAGATCGACCCGTGGGTCTCTGCGGCGATCATGCTCGCACTCATGACACCTGAGTTCATGGGCCTGCAGGACAACCCCGCTGCCACATGCGTGACCAATGACGCCCTGGGTACGGAGACCTGCTCCATTCCGATCCTGGGGATGAAGCTGCTGCTTAATAACTACGGCGGCAACGTGTTCGTGCCGCTCATGATGGCTGCCGTCGCGGCACTTGTATACCGCTTCTTCCAGAAGGTCATTCCTTCCTCGGTACACATCGTGTTCCTGCCGTTCCTGACCCTCGTGATTGTCATGCCGATCACCGCATTCCTCATCGGTCCGTTTGGCATCTGGTTGGGCAACATCATCGGTACGGGCCTGGCGTGGCTGAATGGCAACGCCCCGTTCGTGTTCGCCATCCTCATCCCGATGCTGTACCCGTTCCTCGTTCCGCTGGGCCTGCACTGGCCACTCAACGCCCTCATGCTCATCAACATCGATACTCTGGGCTACGACTTCATTCAGGGCCCGATGGGTGCCTGGAACTTCGCCTGCTTCGGCGCCACTGCCGGTGTGCTCGCCCTGTCTATGCGTGACCACGACAAGGTCATGACGCAGACCGCAGGCTCCGCCCTTGCTGCCGGCCTCATGGGTGGTATTTCCGAGCCGTCCCTGTACGGCATCCACCTGCGTTTCAAGCGGATCTACCCGCGCATGCTCGTGGGCTGCTTCGCCGGTGGCCTCACCATCGCCATCCTGAGCCTTGCCACTAACGGCGTGACCACGAACGCGTTCGTGTTCACCTCGCTGCTCACCATCCCGGTGTTCAAGCCGATGGGTGTGTATGCCATCGCTGTCGCTGTCGCCTTCTTCACGGCTTTCGCCGCCATTTACTTCACCGACTACCTCAACAAAGAGGAGCGTGAGGAGCTCCGCAAGCGCCTCGAGGTCGATTACGAGGGTGGCGAGACGTACGCGGACACCGATACTGCCCCCGCCGCAGTTCCCGCAGCCGTCGGCGCGGGTGCTGGTGCAACCGCCGTTTCCTCTGCCGGTACGTCCGCTGAGGCGTCCGCTTCTGCATCTTCCGGAGCGCCCGCTTCTGCATCTTCCGGAGCGCCCGCTTCTGCATCTTCCGGAGCGCCAGCGGAGGAAGATGTGACCGTCGTCGCTCCGGTTTCGGGCACTGTTATTTCGCAAAAGGATCTGAAGGATCCGGCGTTTGCGGCAGGCGCGCTGGGCACAGCGGTGGGGGTAGTCCCCACGGACGGAACCGTAGCTGCTCCGGTTTCGGGCAAGATCATCTCGGTGGCCAAGACCGGGCACGCCTACGGCATTAAAACAGACGATGGCGTGGAAATTCTCGTCCACATCGGCATCGATACGGTGAAGATGCAGGGTGAGGGATTTACCCCCCAAGTGGAAAAGAGGGATCGCGTCAATGTTGGCGACACTCTTGCCACCGTCGATTTCGATGCCGTCACCAAGGCTGGTTTCGACACCACTGTCATCGTTACGGTTGTAAACTCGAAGTCACTAGAAAGTGTGACGGAGACCTCATCCGACGCAGTTCAGGCCGGTGAACCTGTACTCTCAGTAAGGATGTAGGTACGACTCCATGTGGGAAGGTGTGAGCCAGTGAAAATACTGCGTGTGTTTAACAACAACGTCGTGCTGGCCAAGTCTTCCTCGGGAGAAGTGATCGCTACCGGTCGCGGGATTGGCTTCCAGGCGCATCGGGGCGACACCGTCCCACAGGAAAAAGTCCAACGAGTCTTTGTCCCCACGGACGGTCGCGACCCCGATCACCTCGCAGAGATGTTGGCCTTTATTCCGGCGCGGCACATCGCCGTCGTGTCGGAGGCCCTCGAGGAAGTCGATCCAGCCGGCCAGTTGAAAGACAAGATCACCCTGATCACGGCACTCGCCGACCACCTTGGATTTGCGATCCAGCGCGCGAAAGACCACGAGCCGATGGTCTACCCGCTCAAAAGCGAAGTGGAGAACCTGTACCCGGACGAGTACCGGCTCGCACAGGCCGTCATCGCGGCTGTGAATCGGAAGATCGAGGTGGAGCTGCCGGATTCAGAGTCTGTTGCAATTGCCCTTCACCTGGTCAACGCTGGTTTCGCTAGTGGTGACCTTTCCTACACGTACCAAATGACCGGTGTCATTCAGCAGATGCTGGAAGTGATCAGTTCGCACTACGGTGTCCCGCTGGATTCGTCTACGATGAGCGTTGCCCGGTTCATTACGCACCTGCGGTACCTGTTCGTGCGGTTGGCCCGTGGTGACCAGCTTGTCGACGAGAAATCGCAGCTAGCGGACCATATATTTACCCTCTATCCGGATGCTGCCGGATGCGTGGAGCAGATTGTTTCCATCATCGAGCTCCGGTTCGACACAGAACTGACAAAGGAAGAAATCGCGTACCTCACCCTGCACGTTGCGCGGCTGGGTACGACGGAAAGGATTCGACATGAATGATCGCATAGTACTTCACGGTATCGGCGTTTCGTCCGGCACCGCCCATGGCCTTGCCGTGCGCATTACCCCTGCTGCAGGTGTGGATACCAACGAACCGGCGTGCACCGATGTAGAGGCTGACGGCCAGCGCGTCCGCGACGCTTTTAGCCAGGTAGCCGAGGGCCTTGCTGCCCGCGCCGAGAAGGCGCCGGAGGCCTCCAAGGCGATTCTTACCGCCACCGCCGGGCTTGCGCGTGACAAGGCGCTCGTCAAGGGCGTCGATAAGCAGCTGAAGAAGGGCATGGGTGTGACCGCCGCAGTGCACGAGGCCGTCGAGGTCTACGCCGGCAAGCTCCGCAAGATCGGTGGTTACATGGCTGAGCGCGTCACCGACCTCTACGACATCCGCGACCGCACGATCGCTCGCCTGCGTGGCCTGCCGGAGCCGGGCGTTCCCGAGCTTTCCGAGCCCGCCGTCCTCGTCGCGCATGATCTCGCACCTGCTGAGACCGCGACGCTCAACCCCGAGACCGTCCTGGGTATTGTCACCGCCGCTGGTGGCCCCACCTCCCACACGGCGATCCTCGCGGCACAGCTGGGCATCCCGGCCGCTGTCCAGGTCGTTGGCGTGGAAGAGCACCTCGAGGAGGACACGCACATCGCGCTCGACGGTGGTGTCGGCGAGGTCATCGTCAACCCGACGGAGACGGACACCCAGGAGCTGGAGGAGCGCTCCCGTCGTCGCGCCCGCGCACTGGCCGGTTCCTCCGGCGAGGGCTCCACACGTGACGGCCACAAGGTGAAGCTGCTGGCTAACATCGGCACCGCCGACGACGCCCGCAAGGCCGCCACCTTCGACCTCGAGGGTTCCGGACTGTTCCGCACCGAATTCCTCTTCCTCGACCGCGACTCCGCTCCGACAGTGGAGGAGCAGGTGGAGACCTACACGCAGGTCCTCGAGGCCTTCGGCGACCGCCGTGTCGTCGTCCGCACGATCGATGCCGGTGCCGATAAGCCGCTGAGCTTCGCTAACCTCGGCGAGGAGGAGAACCCCGCACTTGGTCGCCGTGGCATCCGGCTCACGCAGGCTAAGGAAGAGCTTCTCGACGACCAGTTGGAAGCACTTGCCCTCGCTCACCGTAAGACCAATGCTGAGCTGTGGGTGATGGCTCCGATGGTGGCCACCGTCGATGAGGCCAAGTGGTTCGCCTCCAAAGCGCGCGGCTACGGCCTGCCCAAGGTGGGCATCATGGTGGAAACCCCGGCTGCGGCTATCCGCTCCCGCCAGGTCCTGTCCATCGTGGACTTCGCCTCCATCGGCACCAATGACCTGTCGCAGTACACGATGGCCGCCGACCGCATGCAGGGCGAGCTCGCCCACCTGCTCACCCCGTGGCAGCCGGCCGTGCTCTCCATGATCAAGGAGACCTGCAACGGCGGTAGCAAGACGGGCAAGTACATCGGTGTCTGCGGTGAGGCCGCCGGTGACCCGCTGCTCGCCCTCGTGCTTGTGGGCCTCGGCGTGTCCAGCCTCTCCATGGCGCCGAAGAAGGTCAACGCCGTGCGCGCCGCACTGCGCCTGCACGACATGTCCACCTGCCAGCAGATGGCCGCCTACGCTCTGGATTCCTGGACGGCTGAGGATGCCCGCGAGGCCGCCCTCAACGTTGCCGACCCGGTCATGAAGGACCTGCTCTAGGGCCTATAAGGCCTCTAAGGCACTGTGGCCAGCAACGCCTGAGTGCTGAGTAAGCCCCTTTCGCCCAGCGGCGAAAGGGGCTTTATTATGCAAACTTTTCCGATTAGTGGGTTGATTGATACGGTTACGGATTAAACACTAAGGAAACGGTTGAGGTGCCAGACCCAATGACACTTGTTGGTTGCCAAAAATTAGGCGCGGAAGGAAAAACATGTCGTTTTCTACACGCGCATTCGCGTCTACAACCGCACTTTCTCTTGCTCTCGTCGGTGGCACCGCCGTCGCCCCTGCAGCGGGTGCCACGGAATGGACGGACAGTTTTCAAAGCTGTATGAATGTCGCTGATGATCTTGTGAAAGGTGGCGAGAAGGTTGACGGATTTCTTGACACGAAGCTTGCCGATAAGGGCTGGAAAGCGTACAAGCTGGCCACGGACAACAACGGCTCGTCAGCTCCCGGTGATTCTTTCAGCCTGTGTATGGAACAAGCTTTAGCTTCAAAGGACCCGGAGAAGCAAGGCCCTGCTATCGGCATCCTCATCGCCATCATTGCGGGCTCGCTTGGTCTCGCTGGTGCCCTTACAAGCCTTCTTGATCAGCAGGGAATCATCAACCTTCCTCGATAAATAAATGCCCTGCAAGAACCGGCAAATTGATGGCTTGGGAGAAAAGCTCCCAGGCCTGTTGTTGTTTATGCTGTAGAGGTAGTTGCATTTAGGTTGTAAACAAATCAAAGGGCGGTAAAAGCAAACTGGTAAAGGCCTGCAAAGAAGCTGTTAGGTTTGGTAAAGTGAGAAAAACGGCGCGGAAAGGCCGCGCTATACCTCTACGTTTCTGTAAGGAGAAACCCATGAAGCTTCGTGCGATTGCTTCCGCAACTGTCCTCTCTGTAGCCCTTGCTGGTGGTTCTGTTGTTGCCCCGACGGCAGGAGCTGAAACTCCATCCTGGGGAGAGCAAGCCGGACAAACCTCTTCAGCGTTTCTGACGTGCGGATCAGTTTTGAAGGCAGTAGCTGAAAAAGGAGGTAGGAGCGACGAATGGATCGAGGCAAACTGGGATTCTATTAAGGAGGATATGGGATCTAAAGGTTCTTCCGCCCCCGGTGATTTCTCCACTTTGTGTTTCGAGTCGGGTCTGGCGAGTGACGATCCTGAGCTAGCAGCAGCATCCTGGTCTCTTCTGATTTTCCTCATTCTCTTGGGTGTCGGTGCTGTCTCCACGGTCGTAGCTCCGAGGTAAATGAAAGAGTAAAGGTTTCTTTTCCACACACGATACGAGGGGAGAATTAAGTTTCGCCCGGTAGTTCTACCGGGCCGTTTTTCGTTCCTTGACTCCGAAGTCCGCAGATAGGGGCGATGGCTGCTACATTTTCAGGTATCGAAGCAAAAGCCTGCCGTGGTCCTGGTGGGTATTGCATGATGAAAGGCAAAGGAAAAATGAAAACTCGTGGAATCGCCGCAGCAGTGGCTACGAGCCTCGCACTAGCCGGTGGAGTTGTAGCAGCACCCGGTGCGGTGGCAGAGGAAAAAAGCTCGGAAAACGCAAAGGTCTTTGAGGCGTTCCAACAGTGCATGACGCAGGTGGACAGCGAAAAGGAAAAACTCGGCCACGACTTCACCGAAGAAGAGTGGGCTGCATTCAAGGGAGACACCAAGGGGTCCTCCGCGCCGGGTGATTCCTTCAGCTACTGTGTGGAAAGCGGGCTATCCTCTGACAACGTTGACCGGATCGCACAATCCTGGATCATTGTTGTGGGAATCAGCGTTGCCGTGGCCGCAGTGCTCGGCATGTTTGGCAGCTACCGTCTCGTCTCCTTCGAAAGCCCCTTCAGGTAATCGTAGAGGGGGCGAACTTTTTCTGAACACGCCGCGAGGGTCGCAATGTGGGGTAGAGTGGCGCGGAGCTCAGCCTGGAATGACGCGTTGCCGTGGGCGCCAGCGAGCTGCCGGAACCGGAGCAAAGATGCACGGGCCTCCTCTGCACTGGTGAACGTGCCAACGCGTTCCCCGTCGTGCCAAACGTGAAAGGTGTCGATGGCATCGTCGAGAGGGAGGATGGCATCGGGGACAGCATTGTAGCCGCGGTCGTGCCCGGCGATGCTTGTCCATCTAGGAAAGGGGAGTCCGAGCTGCTTTTGGGCAAAGTATCGCTGAGCGATGCCGAGGCGGCTGACCTCACCGGGAGTGGCAACGAGTTCCACGACGATGGAGTAACCATCAGCGACGAAGTCGCACACCGTGCGCTTAACAGTCGCCGTGTTAGTAAGCGTGTTTTCCAGATAGACGTTAAACCGGTTTTCGCGGCATCTTTCGAGGATGCCAGCGAAGACGAAACCGACTGGTTCATTGGATAGCACATCCATCCGCATCTCATCGGCGTCCACAATCTCGTCGAGACGGGGGTGGAGCAGCCGGATCTCGTCGGAATCGACCACCACGCCCGGGCGGGTGCGCTGCAGCCTGCTTACCATGTGGCTCTTACCGGCAGCAGACTGGGCGGACACATACGTCAAAACGGGGTTATCCGCTGGTACTTGGTCAGCGGAGACAAGGTCCCACGCGGTATCAAGCATCGTGCGCTTTTGCTCATCGGTAGTGGCAAAGTCCTGTGGAGAAAGTGCGGTCATTACTCGCTCATCTCCTTTTCCAGTTCGGCCGAAAGGATGTGGGCCGCAGACTGAATTTCTTTCGGATCGTCGCAGTTAAGGTCGAGGTAAAAGCGTCGAAAAGCAAGTGCCTTCTGACGTAGAAACAGCGCGGTGGCGTGGTTGGTTTCAACGGCGGCGCGGCGCAGAAGGCGGGTGGAAAGTGTGGTCGCAGCATCGTGGACCGCGTCGAAAAGCATGATGTCGCTATGTGGAAGGGAACTCATGGAACCGAGACTAGACGAGGCAGTCACGCGGAACGGTCAGGTATCGAACAGAAGGGTGATGGAGAAACCATCTCTCATACGAAATATTGAGAAAAAATCCACAAATCCGGAAGTAAGACCGCCACAAATCCGGAAGTAGAACCGCCACAAATCCGGAAGTAGGAGCGCCACAAATCCGGAAGTAGAACCGCCACAAATCCGGAAGTAGGACCGCCACAAATCCGGAAGTAGGACCGCCACAAATCCGGAAGTAGGGTTTATTTCCGCTCGTAAACGCGCTATATTTGACCGCATGGATGTGAAGGAATTTACCGGTGTAGATTACAGCCGACGTGTGATTGATAGAGAGGTCGAAAACCTCATTAAGACGGTGCCTGCCATCGTCATTGAAGGGCCGAGGGGATGCGGAAAGACAATGACGGGCCTGAATTTCGCACGCTCCGCCGCTTTCTTGGATTCCCCCGAGACAGAACTGCTGGCGGCAACCGATCTGTCACTTCTGACCGAAGGGGAAAACCCGCGATTGCTGGACGAATGGCAGCTTTACCCGGCCCTGTGGAACGTAGTTAGGCGAAGAATAGACTTTGGTGGAAGCTACGGCTCTTTCATTCTCACGGGGTCTGCGGTCCCAAATGATGATGTGCGACGGCATTCGGGCGCAGGACGGTTCATCCATCTGAGGCAGCGCACGATGACCGGATTTGAAAAATCATTGTTGCGCGAAAATAGGGGTGAAAAATCTCCTGATGATGGCGGCGAGGTTTCCCTCAGCAGGTTGTTTGCAGGAGAGGGGGTTAAAGCTGACACCTCCAGCTCCGCGATTACAGATGTGATTAGCCAACTGTTAACGCCGGGGTTTCCGAACATGGTTCTGATGGAACCATCGGCGCGAAGAAGAATGCTGGAGGGGTACATTCAAGATATTTCAGAGGTTGATATTCAGAGGTTGGCGGATGTGCGTCACGATCCCCACTCAATCAGAGCACTTCTAGCTTCGCTGAGTAGGCATGTCTCCACCAGTGTTAGTTGGGAGACACTCCGAAAGGATCTCCGCAATGTTGATGTGGAAATTTCCGTGAAAGGGGTGCAACGTCTGGCTGAGTTACTCGAGCGGATGTACGTGGTGGAAAGCGTTCCTGCGATGCGTACACAGCTACGGTCACGGGCGGTACTGCGCAAATCATCTAAGTTTGTTTTAGCTGATCCGGCGCTTGCTGCAGCTGCACTTCATGCTGATGAAGAGGCATTATTGGCAGATATGGAGACGACGGGTTTCCTATTTGAGTCGGCGGTGATCCACGATCTTGCCGTGTTTGCGCAGGCGCTGGAAGGCAATGTGGGGTACTACCGAGATTCCAATAAACATGAGATCGATTGTGTGATCGAATTAGAAAACGGGGCTTGGGCTGCCATAGAAGTGAAGCTTGGACTCAACCAAATCGAGTATGGGGCAGAAAGACTTTCTTTGGCCGTTGATCAGATTGACAAGAATCCGCCTGCGTTTAAAGCTGTCGTGACCGGTAATGGACCAATATTGCAATTGAAAGACGGGACTTTTACCTTTCCGCTTCATGCGCTGCGTCCATAGCTAGGTCGGGGTCAAGTGCCTCGTTCGCTACCGGCGTACACCCCACTGAACTGGGGGAATGGGAAATTTAGGGGAAAATGGAAAATAATCTGGGGCGGTGAACGGTTAAGGTGGGTAGCAGTTAGATAAAGGTAGTAGTACACGCGAAGGGGAAACATAAGTGTTCGAACGGTTTACGGACCGCGCCCGCCGAGTCATTGTGCTCGCGCAGGAAGAAGCGCGGATGCTCAACCACAATTACATCGGCACCGAGCACATCCTGCTCGGCCTCATCCACGAGGGCGAAGGCGTGGCCGCCAAGGCCCTCGAATCCATGGGTATTTCGCTTGAGGATGTGCGCAAGGAAGTAGAGGAGCTCATCGGCCCCGGCTCGCAGCCGCCGAGCGGGCATATTCCGTTTACGCCGCGCGCCAAGAAGGTGCTCGAGCTGTCCCTGCGCGAAGGCCTCCAGATGGGGCACAAGTACATCGGCACCGAGTTCCTGCTCCTCGGCCTCGTTCGCGAGGGTGAAGGTGTTGCTGCACGTGTGCTGGTGAAGCTCGGCGCGGATCTGCCGCGTGTGCGCCAGACGGTGATTCAGCTTCTGTCCGGCTACGAGGGCCAGCAGGGTGGCGAGGCACCAGAGGGTAATGGACTCGCGGGTGCGGGTGCTGCCCCTGGTGGTGGCGCGTTCGGTGGTCGCCAGATGGGCGGCCCCGGTGAGCGCTCCAACTCGCTGACGCTGGATAAGTTCGGCCGAAACCTGACGCAGCTGGCCAAGGACGGCAAGCTGGATCCGGTTGTGGGGCGTGAGAAGGAAATCGAGCGCATCATGCAGGTGCTGTCTCGCCGCACGAAGAACAACCCGGTGCTCATCGGCGAGCCTGGCGTGGGTAAGACCGCCGTCGTTGAGGGCCTGGCGCTCGACATCGTCAACGGCCGTGTTCCGGAGACGCTGCGTGATAAGCAGCTGTACTCGCTGGACCTCGGTTCCCTCGTTGCGGGTTCCCGTTACCGTGGTGATTTTGAGGAGCGCCTGAAGAAGGTGCTCAAGGAGATCAACCAGCGTGGTGACATCATCCTGTTCATCGATGAGATCCACACCATTGTTGGTGCGGGTGCCGCCGAGGGCGCGATCGACGCTGCTTCGCTGCTGAAGCCGAAGCTCGCCC
>ERZ1030944.170-NODE-170-length-16442-cov-9.577165_pt1 | contig 16442 bp, 16 predicted proteins | sample MGYA00518599_ERZ1030944 | MGnify/ENA primary metagenome ERZ1030944 (study PRJEB33718, sample SAMN03159697) | human skin metagenome | collected 2014-05-20 | study: EMG produced TPA metagenomics assembly of the PRJNA266117 data set (Human skin bacterial metagenome... | reverse complement strand
ATCGTCTCGACTGGCGAGATCCCTACCACCAGGATCTGCGACTCAAGTCCGAGTAAGGAGGCAAACTGTCTGGGGAAAAGCTTCCCGTTAGGTGGCCTGGGAACCTAGCGGGGAGTATTCAGTTCGTGAGTTGGAACTTGACTAAGACTCTGGGAATTTTTCAAACCGAACCAAGACACTGGCGAGAACTTCAGGAAAAAGTTGTGTAATCCGTGCCCGATCTGAACTTCAAATCACCCTATTTTGTTCTTCAGACGTGGGAGCAAGGCTCTCCGCAACCTGGGTACTTCCAGTAGAGAGACCTGCGTCGTTCCGGCTTTGTAGGTCTTCCTTTGTCAAGCCAGATAGTAATTCCTGTGGCATAATTGGCTGTGCCTGAATGATATGGAAGAATCGAAGTTCGACTTTCCCTCGTTACGAATCATTAGGAATCAGAAGGAGGAGGGATGAGTGATGGGCACCCCAATCATGAGGAAGACCAATCGGGGACGAGTGATAGCTCGCTCCAGCGACGGAAGAGTTATTCGAACAGCTCGGATCCACGACCCGATGGAAAACGTGGAGAAGGCGTGGCGACAAACGGGGCAGGCTCTCCGAACCGCGATGGACTCTCAGGGCAAGATGAAGTCGTAGAGGGCGAAATTCTTGACGAGGTGAGTGACCGACTAACAAATCAATTATTACGCGTTACTCGAATTGCCCCTTTGCCCGAGCCTAGTGAATTGCAAGGATACGAAAATATTCAACAAGGCTTGGCAAATCGAATTGTGACGATGGCGGAGAATTCCGCTGAAGCCGCGAATGAGGCCACGAAATCTAACGCTGCAGTAAATAAGGCAATTGCTGAATCAATTCTTGAAGATGGAAAATCCATTCGGCGTGGTCAATGGATGTTTTTTAGTTTGGCTGTTTTGTTCCTGGCAACAGCAGCTGTACTGGAACTACTTGGCCGAACTCCATTCGCAACAGGAATGGGAATCCTTGGTTTTTTGAGCTTGGTTGGAGTCCTTATCCAACCTAGAACCAATACAAAGTGGAAACCAATCAGCAAAGGTGAAGACGATTCGTTCGCTGACGAATAGCTAGTTTTTCAAGAGATTCCGGACAGTATTCCGAGGGTCTCACGTTGTTTCTGAAGGTTTGAATACCCGATCAAGGTAAAGAAGAATGAAAGCCCTAGGTCCAGTCGTCCGGCTGGAGTTCTAGGGCTCTCTTCCTTTCCTGTCGTAACAGGCGGTTCAAAGTCACTGTACCATGGTTTCCAGAAAACCGGTAGGGCTTGAGAAAGCTCGATGAGGCTACGTCTGGCTCGTTAATTCTGCTTAGGTGTATGGGGCATTCGGCGCTGATGTATTTAGTTCTTTGGTAGCGTTCTGTTCTTGGTTCGCACTTAGCCCCCACAATTCCTCCAACTGGCTACACTGTTTCGTACCGGCACATGTTTTCCACCCAGGGGGTTTGCCAATGGATATCCAAGCCACGCAGTACTGGCTGAACACGCTTTTCACCTCGCCGTTTAACTTCCAACCGCTCTCTCACGGTTCCGACGAAGGAGGAACCGACGAAGGAGGAACCTCCGACGAAGGAGGAACCACCGCCACCATTGGCACGAACGCCGACGGGGTCGTAGTCACGGCTGGCCTGGCGGAAAAGGACCTGGGGCTTGTCACCGGCGCGCAGGTGTGGGGGATGACGCAAAAGGAGGTCCGCGTGGAGCTCTTCAGCCTCGAGCTCTCCGCAGACGAGCTCGCCGAGCTGTTCACCCTCGACCTCACGGGCCTCCAGCCGGGCGCCCGCCTGCATGGCTACGTCTTCACCGCGCCGACCCTGTGGGAAGCGGGCCTTCCCCAGCTGACCGAGGACGACCGAATCACAACTCTCTTGAGTGTGGGTAGGGGAAGGTAGACTCTCTAACCGTGGCTTTATATCACAAGTATCGTCCGGCAACGTTCGCAGAAGTCCGAGGTCAGGAGCATGTAACGAGGCCGCTGTCCGTCGCGCTCGACAGCGGCAACATCGGTCACGCCTACCTCTTCTCCGGCCCGCGTGGCTGCGGCAAGACGAGTTCTGCCCGCATCCTCGCCCGGTCGCTCAACTGTGAACACGGCCCCACCTCCACCCCGTGTGGTGAGTGCGAGTCCTGCCGCGCGCTCGCGCCGGGTGGCAACGGAAACCTGGATGTGACGGAGCTCGACGCCGCCTCCCACGGTTCCGTCGACGATATGCGTGAGCTGCGCGAATCGGCCGTTTTCGCGCCAAGCGAGTCCCGCTACCGCATCTTTATCATTGACGAGGCGCACATGATCACCCCGCAGGGTGCAAACGCGCTGCTCAAGATCGTCGAGGAGCCGCCGGAGCACCTCGTTTTCATCTTCGCCACGACGGAGCCGGAAAAAATCATCGGTACGATTCGTTCCCGCGTCCAGCATTACCCATTCCGCCTGCTCACCCCGCCTGTTATGCGCGGTCTTCTGCAAGATGTGTGCGCGGGCGAGGGCGTCGAGGTCGAAGATGCGGTCTTCACGCCGGTCATCCGCGCCGGCGGTGGCTCGCCACGCGACACGCTCTCCATCCTCGATCAGCTCCTCGCCGGCGTCCCCGCTGGTGAGAAGCTCAGCTACGAGCTTGCCGCCCCGCTACTCGGCGTCACCGATTCCACACTCCTCGATTCCGCCGTCCGCGTCATCGCCACCCACGACGCCCCCGGCGCCTTCGCCCTCGTCGGCCAAGTCATCGACCGCGGCATCGACCCCAAGCGCTTCACCAGCGATCTTCTCGACCGCTTCCGCGACCTCATGGTCCTCCAAGCGGTCCCCGACGCTCTCTCTTCTGGGCTTGTCGACGCCCCATCGCTCCTTCACTCCGAGCTCACCGAGGAAGTTCAGCTCTTCACGGGGCAGGGGCTTCCCCAGATCACCGCACTTGTCAACACCGGCCTGGAAGACATGCGCGGCACCCTCGCCCCCCGCATCCTTCTCGAAGTCCTCATGGCTCGCCTCCTCGCCGTCGGCACAGACCAGCCCGTCATCGACCCCAACGCCGCCTCCCCGGCAGCCATGGCGCCACCGGCCCCCGAGCAGGTCAGCGAGGCAGGCAAGAAGTACCTCCGACGCTCCCAGCGCCAGGGGACACCGGCCCAGGCTCAGCCGCAGCAACCCGCTGCGCAGAGTCAGCCACAACAGGAGCAGCCAGCCCCTGCCCAACCCGTCCAGCAGCTACAACAGTCGCAGCAATCTGCGTCGCGTGAGCCCGAACCGCAGAAGCAGGAGCAGCCTGTGCCCAGCCAACCGGTTCGCCAGGAGCCTGAGCAGCCTCAGCAGGCAGCTCCGCAGTGGCAGAGCCAGCCGCAGGAAACTGCGCCGCGTGAGCCTGAACCGCAGAAGCAGGAGCAGCCGGAGCCCAGCCAGCCCGAACCGCAGCAGGAGCAAGAACCGGAGCAGCCGCAGGCGGAGCCTGTGGGAACCGTCGACGCTGCCGCGGTGCGGGACAAGTGGGTGGACATCCTCAACTACATCTCGCGGGAGAAGAAGAATACGACGGCGCGGATCCTGCTGCGCGGGGCAAAGGTTCTCGACGTCCGCGACGGCACCCTCTACCTGGGCATCCTCACCGGCGCGATCGCCAACCGGCTCAACGATGCCAAGCACAACGCGGACATCGCCGATGCCGTGAAGGCGGAGCTCAACGTGCCGCTCACCGTCGAGTGTGTGCTGGGGAACACGATCCCTGCCGGGCAATCGCACCCGGCACCAGAGCCGGCACCGCAACAGGCAGCAGCTCCGCAGCAGCCGGCACCGCAGCCACCCGCGCAACCAGCGCCGCACGTCGAACGGAACAGGGAGCCGGTGGCACCGCCGTCGACACGCGTGGAGGAGCAGGACGAGGAGGCCGACCAACCGGAGGCGGCCGTCCCGCACTGGAAGCAGCGGATGAACGCCATCGCGGCCAGGAACAACGGGCAGCAAGCCGGGAACAATCCGCCACCGCCACCCGTTCCCGAAGAGCCAGATATTCCCCTTCCGCCCGAGCCCACGGACGAGGAGATGGAAGAGGAAATGGCCCGCGCCGCCACGGAGGACCCGGGTAACTTCGACCATCGGACCCCGAAGGACATGGCGATGGACTTGCTCCAAACGGAGCTCGGCGCCAGGCCAATGTAGAATGTAACGAGCTTGGAAACAACAAAAGGAGATAACATGACTCAGCCCGATATGAACCAGATCATCCAGCAGGCCCAGCAGATGCAGGCAAAGCTGCAGCAGGCTCAGGAAGAGATCGTCAAGTCCAGCGTCGTCGGCGAGGCCGGCGGCGGACTCGTCACCGTCACCATGCGTGGCTCCGGCCAGATCTCTGACCTCACCATGGACGAGCGCGTCGTCGACCCGGAGGACATCGATGGCCTCAAGGACCTCATCATCGGTGCCTTCGCCGATGCCCACCGCAAGGTGCAGGCCATGGCCCAGGAGAAGATGGGCCCGCTCACCCAGGGTCTCAACGGTGGCGACCTCGGGGGCATGCTCGGTTAATGTTCGAAGGTCCGTTTCAGGAGCTTATCGACGAATTCTCCCGCCTCCCCGGCATCGGACCGAAATCCGCTCAACGCATCGCATTCCACCTCATCAACGCGGAAGACGACAGCGTTGAGCGGCTTATTTCTGCGCTCACCGGGGTAGTCGGCGGCGTCAGCTTCTGCAGAATCTGCTGCAACATCTCCTCCGACGAGGTCTGCTCCATCTGCAGCAACCCCGAACGCGACGCCACCACCATCTGCGTCGTCGAAGAGCCCAAAGACATCCAAGTGATCGAGCGCACCGGCGAATACACCGGCCGCTACCACGTCCTCGGCGGGGCCCTCGACCCCCTCGGTGGTATCGGTCCGAAGGAACTCAACATCACCCAGCTGGTCAGGCGCGTCGGCGGAACGCTTCCCGACGTCTCGTCGGACGTCCCCGACATCGCTGAGGTCATCCTCGCCACCGACCCCAATACCGAGGGGGAGGCCACCGCCAGCTACCTTGCGCGTCTGCTTAAGGACTTCTCCGGGCTCACCGTTTCCCGCCTCGCTTCCGGTATGCCCCTGGGTGGGGATTTGGAGTTCGTCGACGAGCTCACCCTCTCCCGCGCGCTCAGCGGCCGCCTGAAAATTTAACACCGCCGCTTGCCCTGTGCACCGTCTGCAAATATGCGATAATTCAAAAGGATAGGTTCTTCCTTTTGGAGGTGGCTGTGAGCGCTACACGTCGGGCAGCGGCACGCGTGATAAACCTGCGGAAAACCTACGGGCAGGGGGAGACCGCAGTCCAAGCTTTAGACGGTGTGACCGTGGCAATTGAGCGCCGCACCTTCACCGCCATCATGGGGCCGAGTGGCTCCGGCAAGTCCACCCTCATGCACTGCATGGCGGGCCTGGACAAGCCCACATCGGGCCGGGTGCTCATCGGCAACACAGACATTGCCACATTATCCGATAAGAAAATCACCGCCTATCGGCGCGACCGCCTGGGCTTCATCTTCCAGGCCTTCAACCTCGTGCCGATGCTCACCGCCAAGGAGAACATTCTCCTGCCCCTGGCCATCGCCGGCAAGAAGCCGAACCCACGATGGTTCAAGGAGATCGTGCACCGCCTGGGGCTTACCAAGCGCCTCGACCACCGCCCGGCGGAGCTGTCCGGCGGCCAGCAGCAGCGCGTCGCCTGCGCCCGCGCCCTTGTTACCCGCCCCGAGCTCATCTTCGGCGACGAGCCGACAGGCAACCTGGACTCCACCTCCTCCCAGGAGGTCCTCAATATTCTCCGCGCGGCCGTTGACCACTTCGGCCAAACCGTCGTCATCGTCACCCACGATGCCCACGCCGCATCCTTCGCCGATCGCGTCATTTTCCTTGCCGACGGCAAAATCGCTGCCGACCTTCCGAGCCCCTCCAACGAGGCCATCATGGACACCATGGCAAAACTCGCAGGCCTGTAGCCATGGGTACCTTCGCTAAGATCAGCTGGAGATCCGCCCGCAGCCACCCGGTCCGCATGCTCATGTGCATCCTCGCCGTCGTTTTGGGCACCAGCTTCGTCTCCGGCGCGTTTATGCTCACCGCCACCATGACCAAGGCCTTCGATGACATCATCTACGCCGAATACGAGGGCGTGGACGTCGTCGTCACCGGCACCAAGGACTACCAGCTCACGCTATCTAGCCTCATTGACGTGGAGAACATCGACGGCGTGAAGGAAGCCCGCCCCGTGGATTCCATCCCCATCATCCTGCTGGATAAGGACGGCGAAGCCGTCGGCTCCGGCGGCGCGGGCACGTGGGTGATCGCCGACCACGACCACCCCGACGAGTACTCCATCAACACGAGCGCCGTCGAGCGCACGGGCGTCCACCCGGGCGATACCATCACCGTCGTTCATCCTGGCGGGCGTCAGGAGATCACCCTGGAGAAGACCTTCGAGGAAGAGTTCGCCACCGGCGGCTGGGTCGGCATCAACGTTCCGCGCGCCGATATGGAGCGGATTTACACGGACGGGGTGCACACCTCCACCATCGAGGTCGTCGCCGACGGCATCCCGCAGTGGGAATTGCGCGACATGGTGGCGAAGAAATTCCCCGACGCGAAGGTGCGCACCGGGGTGGAGGCGGCGGACGAGGAGTCGAAAACACTGCGTGAGCAGCTGTCTTTCATCACCTATATCGTCCTTGCGTTTGGTCTTGTCGCCATGTTCGTGGCCACGTTCCTTATCGCCAACACGTTTTCCATGCTCGTCGCCGAGCGCACTCGCGAGTTCGCCCTCCTCCGCGCGATCGGCGCCTCCCGCGCTCAGGTCACCCTCGGTGTGCTGCTCGAATCGGCGCTCATCGGAATGGTCGGTTCGGTTCTGGGCATCCTCCTCGGGGTGGTCATCGTCCGCGTCATCTACTCGCTCATGGACAGCGCGGGCTTCGGCTTCCCGGACGCGGGCGTCGGCCTCGACACGGCCAGCGTCGTCATCCCGTTCCTCGTCGGTGTCCTCGTGACCTGCGTCTCTGCCCTCTCGCCGGCGATGCGCGCCGGCCGCCTCCACCCGGTCCAAGCAATGCGCACGGGCGATACGTCCACGCGCCGGCCGCTCACGGTCCGCACCATCCTCGGCGCGGTCCTCCTCCTCGCCGGCATCGTCGCCTCGTTCTTCTCCGTCGGCCCCGGTGCGGTGCTCGTCCTTCTCGGCATCTTGCTCGTCACTCCAGCACTGGTCAGAAGGCTTTTCGACGTCCGCGGCGGCGGCATCATCGGCCTCCTCGCCCGCACCAACCTGAGCCGCAACCCCACGCGTACGGCCTCGACCGCCTTCGCCCTCACCCTCGGCGTCGGCCTCGTGGCGGCGGCGAGCGTCTTCGGCCAGTCGATGGCGGCCTCGACCACCGGCACAGTGACGACGAAACTGGAAGCCGATGTCGTCGTCACCCCCGCGAGCCTTATCTCCTCGACAGGTGTGCCCCAGGCCGTCAACCGCGACCTCCGCGACGTCCTCGGCGTGGAAGCCCTCTACGCTGACACCTCCGTCCCCGTCCGCATCGCCGGCACGGGCACGGGTTCCAACGGCGAGCACGCCCTCAACTCGGTCCTCACCAGCGATCCCACGGCCATCATGGATGTCACGCTTGTCGACGGCTCCTTCGCCGAGGTTTCCTCCGAACTCGGCGTCGGCTTCGACACGATAACCGCGCACTCCTTGGGCGTCACCGTCGGCGACACCGTCCCCGTCGATTCCGACCACTCGTCGGAAGTCCTCGATGTCCCCGTCGTCGCCATCTGGGAACCCGGCTCCGTCCTGCCCAAACAGGCGGTGACCCTGCCCGTTGCCGAGCGGCTCGTCTCCGACCGCAAAGACTGGTTCAGCCCCTCCACCTACGTCAAACTAAGCGACGACTCCGAGGCCACCCGCGCCGAGATCCAACTCATCATGGACGATTACAAGGTCGTCGAGCAGCTCACCCTATCCGAATACGCCGATGTCAAGACGGAGCAAATCGCCCAGTTCCTCTACGTCGTCTACGCCCTCCTCGCCCTCGCCGTCATCATCGCCATCCTCGGCATTGTCAACACCCTGGCGCTGTCCATCATTGAGCGCACCAAGGAATTCGCTATGCTCCGCGGCGTCGGCCTGCAGCGCAGCCAGATGTGGCGCATGGTGACCACGGAATCCATCCTCATCGCCCTTACCGGCTCCCTCCTCGGCGTGCTCATCGGTGGCTTCATCGGCTGGCGGTTCGTCGTTTCCATGGCAGGCAACGGCATCGATGTCCTCGTCGTGCCGTGGGACACCCTCGCCTTCCTCGCCGTCGCCGGTGTCATTGTGGGCCTGTTCGCCTCACTCATTCCGGCCACGAAGGCGGCGGCGACAAACCCGCTCGATTAGCCCCGGGTTGGTTCCAGTGGTTGACTTTGTTTTGGGGGTGTACGTCGGGGCGTTTTCGTGTCGTATGTTGCGTGTGCGCAGCTTCCCATTCGGTTCCGTTGAATGGTTTTTGGTTTTTTCGTGGGGCTAGTGTTCAGGCCATGAACGTCAGAGCTCAGATCGTGGCTTTGTTGCCGCACACGATGGAAGCTTCTTAGGTGTTTATTAGGGGATGTCGACTGGGGAGATCCGACAACAAGACGGGGTGGATGACCGCTTCGCCAGAATCATGCACGATTTATCCACCACCTACTACGAGAAAACCAACGCCACACGCCAGCAGGCCACAGCCCGCCAGCAGGCACAGGAGATGGGGCACACGTGGGAAACACTGCGGGCCATTTTGCAGTGCGTGAACAAACTACAGGACACGTCCCATGCCTGGCAGGTCCGCGTCGCATTGACCTAGTGTGTGGCTAACTGCCGCACGATTAGGGCCGAGGCGGTGACCGTACTTTCGCGTTTTAATTCGATGCAGGCAGCGAACCCGAAGAATTCCCTTTCGTGTCAGCCGATTCCTGGGACGACGAAGATGCGGATCAGTATTGTTGCCGATCAGCACAGCGCCCGCACTGCGGTCGACAAGGTCCGCGCCTTATACGATGATGCGGCCACCGCGTTTGTGACCGCCGCGGCGCTGGATGGGCTGGGGGAGGTGCCGGCGGTGGAGCCGCTGTGTTTGCTTCCCGCTGACCCCTCCGTTTTGGGGGCGACCGTGCATGAGCAGTACAACCACATGTTGTCGATTTCGGATGGGACATCGGTGACGGCGCGGGAGTGGTTGCAGGTGAAGCTTGCGGAATTCGGTTGGGTGCTGCTGTTGGAGTCGCTCACGGGTAAGGAGCTTTAGTTTTTCCGGTTCAGAACAGACTTGGCGCGGTTTGCTGGTGTGCTGGAAAGGAAAATCCAGAAGGCGAAGATGCCGGTGTGTGTGGTGGAGGGGTGTGCGTGTGGGGCGGGTAAGTATCAGATGCATCACATTGAATCCTGGGCAAGCGGTGGCCCCACCACTCTGGCGAGCATGACGATGCTGTGCCCGTTCCGCAACGGCCGCAACGATGATAATCCGGCGCAGCCTCGCTACGGCCGGATCGAAAGAATCAACGATCTGGACTATTTTGTGCCACTGTTTGGTGGCCGGCCGCGCCTCCACATGAGCGCGTGTGCCCAAGGCGGGGCCACACGACTCGCCCAAAAACAAGCCGGCATGACACCCCAACCCGCGCTTTAGAACCGCTCCACGCGTTTTGCCGCCAGGCGCTCCTTGCGCAGCTGATCCACCTCAGGCAGCTCCAGAGGCGCCAGCTCGGTGACCTCGCAGCCCATCGCCTGCGCCAGCAGTACGTCGGCCAGCTGCGGGTTGCGCGCCAGCACTGGGCCATGCAGGTATGTCGCGATGACGTTGCCCTGCACAACACCCTCCGCCGACAGCTGCGCCGACGGGTCCGCCATGTCGTACGTCCCGGACGAATCCGAGTTGCCGACACCCACAAGCACCGTCCCCAGCGGCGACGCATCGGCCCCCAGAAGCGTGGCCCCCATGTGGTTTTCAAAGCCGGTGAGCGTCTCCGTCAGCCCGGGCAGGCCCGTCGGCCGCGTCCGGATCTCACCGATGGCTCGCTTCTTCAGTGTCGTCGTCGTGGCGTCGATAAGCCCCACACCATCGATGACGCGACCGTTGGCCCGGAAGCTTTCGCCCAGAACCTGCAGGCCCGCGCAGATCGCCATGATAGGCGCGGTCACGCGCGTTAAGCCCGCCAGGTGTTCGACGGCGAGCGTCTGCGCTGTGTCCTCGCCGCCACCCATGAGGTAGACATCCAACCCGAGTGGTATGGGGTCGCCGAGCTTGATCTCCTCAATCGTCGCGGAGATGCCGCGCATCTCGGCCCGGCGCCGAAGGACGAGCGCGTTGCCGTTGTCGCCGTAGGTGCCGAGGACGTCAGGAAGCAATAGACCGATGGTGAGACTCATTTGTTCAACGCTTTCTTCAGGTCGCGGAATGCGGTGTAGTTGGCGAGCACTTCTACCTTCCCTGGCGGGCACGCCTCGATGGCCTTCACCGGGTCGGGGATGGTTTCGTGGTCGATGCCGCCGTACAGCAGCCGTACGCCGAGGTCGGCGGAGCGTTCGCCGGAGGCCTTGACGGAGATCCCCTCGAAGGATTCGAACACCACGTCCCACAGCCACGACAAATCCTCGCCGTCGGCCACCTGCCCGTTGACGGCGATGACGAGCCCATCGGCGGACCGGTCCACCATGGACAGCGCTTCCTGCCAGCCGGCGGGGTTCTTCGCCAGCAGCATGTGCACCTGGTGGTCACCGTGGGTAATGGTCGAGTACCGCCCGGCGACGTTGTCCACGGTGCCCGCAGCCTTCGCCGCATCAGCGACAGGAATATCGAAGCAGGACGTCGCCGCGGCAATCGCCTGCGTCGCGTTGCCCCGGTTGGCGTTGCCCGGCAGCTGCAGCTCCAAAGGCGTGACCGATCCCGCGTGTTTCACACCTTCGGGCGTGATGAGCCACTCCGGCGTAGGCCTGCGGAATTCCTGTCCGTTCGGCAGCTTCTTCACGGCGTACCAGTCCCATCCGTCGCGGATGACGGCGCCGCCGGTGCGCGGGCAGCTGATGGAATCGCCGAGCCAGCCGACGCCGGCTGATACCCAGATGACGTTGGGGGAGTCCCACGCCACGGAGGTCATGAGGACGTCGTCACAGTTGGCAATCACAGTCATATCGGGTCGCGCATTGACGCACGCCCGCAGGGCCCGCTCAATCTTGTTGATCTCGCCCACACGATCGAGCTGGTCGCGCGACAGGTTCAACAACACGAGGCAGCTGGCGTCCAACCGCTGGGCCACGTGGGGGACGTGCAGCTCATCGCATTCCAACACAACGTGCGTGGCATCCTCGCCGGCCAGCAGAGCGGAGATAATACCCGCATCCATGTTGTCGCCGCCCTCATTGGACACCACCGTGTAGCGCGTCCGCAGCGCCGCTGTCAGCATCCGCGTCGTCGTCGATTTGCCGTTGGTGCCGGTCACCAGCGCGACCGGGCGACCTCCGCCGAGTTCGTTCATGATGGAGGGGTCGATGGCGTTGGCGACGAGCCCGCCGATCATTCCCCCTGCTCCCCGGCCTGTTGCGCGCGACGCGGTGGTCGCAAGGTTCGCAGCAGTGCGGGCTAGACGGCGACGGTAGGTGCGGACGGCCTTGGGCAGCTTCATGGGTTCATACTAGCAAGGCGCAAGAATTCTTCGTCTGTAATGAGGGGGATTCCTTTGCGGTGCGCGTGCATGCCTTTCCCGCGTTTGGGGTGCTCCTCGTTGCACACAACCAAAGAGGTCGTGCGTGTGACCTTCTCGGAGTAGGCGAGCTCCCCGTCGACAACAGCGTGAATGATGTCGTCGGGATCGCACGCGACCTCGGGCGCGACGACGACCTCCATCCCGGGTTTGAGCTCCCCGGCGAACTGCCCGGGGTTGGGCTTCTTGGCGGCAGCGGCGGCATCGACGCGAATGAGCGATCGCTGCAGCCCGAACCGGTCGGCCTTGAGTTCCTTGGGGTCACTCACCGCGCGCGTGTCGCGGAACCTCTCAAAAAACAGCCGCGCAACGAGCAAGGTGTCCTCTCTAGTCAGCTCTTTGGCTGGTTGCTGTGCCCTGCTTATCGACGCCTTTTCGCTCACGCTATACCCCAATTGGTGCGCGAGGCTCCGCAACCGGGTATCCGTGACAAAGATGCTTTCCCGCCGCGCGGCACCGAGCGTGTCGACGACCGCCACCGGCCTCGGCACATGCCCCACCCCGCGACGCCTCCGCCCGCCGCGCTTGCGGCGCCTGGCCTTGAGCGTCCTTTTCGACTCACTGACAATAAACCCCCACGTCTGCGGCGCGTTGTGGGTGATGAGCGTCCGATCGTCGAGAAGCGAGCAGAGTTTCTTCAAAAAGTGCCCGAACGGCCGTGCGGCCTCGACCTCCTCCCGTGGCACCCCGTGTAGGTGGCGGGGGCCCGGATCCTTGACGGGGTTCACCACGGTGAAGAACGAGTCGACGGGGTTCCCCTCCGCATCGAAGGTCACCGCGTCGATGGTGACGATGCGGGAGCTGGAGGGGTGGAGCCCCGTCGTTTGGATCGTCAGGGTGATGAAAGGATCCTGCATACCTACAAACTCTACAGTCTCGCGTCCCCGTCGCTTCGCTCCGGAGACGCGGGAATGCATGCCTAGCTTCTGTACGCGCGGTTGATGGCGCTCGTCACCGCCTTGACGGAAGCGACGGTAATGGAGGAGTCGATGCCGACGCCCCAGAAGCTCTTGCCGTTGACATCGGCGTGGATGTAGGCGGCAGCTTCGGCGTCATCGCCGGCGGTACGAGCGTGCTGGGTGTATTCCTGGATTTCCACATCAATGCCCACCGTCTCGAGGGCATTGGTGTAGATCGCCAGAGGACCGTTACCGGTCCCCGTCAGCTGCTCCTCCTTCCCATTAACCGTGACCTGCACATCGTTGCCGTCGACGCTGGGTGCTGCCAGCGGGCCGTCGGCGTGGAGGAACTCGCCTTCGAACAGCTCCCACATAGTGGCGGAATCGACCTCGCCGCCGTCGGCATCGGTCTTCTGCTGGACGATCTGGGAGAAGTCCACCTGCACGGGGCGTGGCAGCTCCATGCCGTGGTCGGTCTTCATCAGGTAGGCTACGCCGCCCTTGCCGGACTGGGAGTTGACGCGAATGACGGCCTCGTACGTGCGGCCGAGGTCCTTCGGGTCAATGGGCAGGTAGGGAACCTCCCAGTGCTCCTTGTCATCAATATGGCGCAGGCCTTTATTAATAGCATCCTGGTGGGAGCCGGAGAACGCGGTGAAGACGAGGTCGCCGCCGTACGGGTGACGCTCGTGGACGCCGATCTGGTTGCAGTACTCGACGGTGGAACGGATCTGGTTGATGTTGGAGAAGTCGATCTGCGGGTCGACGCCCTGCGTCAGCAGGTTCAGCCCCAGGGTGACGAGGTCGACGTTGCCGGTGCGCTCACCGTTGCCAAACAGACAGCCTTCGATACGGTCGGCGCCGGCCAAAAAGCCGAGCTCGGCGGTGGCGATGCCGGTGCCGCGGTCGTTGTGCGGGTGGAGGCTCAAGACGATGTGGTTGCGGCGCTTGAGGTTGCGGTCCATCCACTCGATGGAGTCGGCGTACACGTTCGGCGTTGTCATCTCGACGGTGGAGGGCAGGTTGATGATCATCGGGTTGTCCTCGGTGGGGTCCATGATGTCGACAACGGCATCGCAGACCTCCTTGGCAAAGGCCACCTCGGTGCCGGTGTAGCTTTCCGGCGAGTACTCCCAGCGCCAGTTGGTGTCGGGGTAGTCGGCGGCGATCTCCTTGATGAGGTGCGCGGCGTCGGTGGCCAGCTTCTTCACGCCAGCCTGGTCCTTCTTGAACACCACCTCGCGTTGCAGGATGGAGGTGGAGTTGTAGAAGTGGACGATGACGTTCTTGGCACCCTCGCAGGCCTCGAACGTGCGGCGGATGAGGTGCTCGCGTGCCTGCACGAGGACCTGGATGGTGACATCGTCGGGGATCATGTGGTTGTCGATGATGTCGCGGACGAAGTTGAAGTCCGTCTGGCTAGCCGAGGGGAACCCGACCTCGACCTCCTTGTAGCCCATCTGCACGAGCAGGGTAAACATGCGCCGCTTGCGTTCGGGGCTCATCGGGTCGATGAGCGCCTGGTTGCCGTCGCGCAGATCCACGGCGCACCACAGCGGTGCGTGGGTGAAGCGCTTATTCGGCCACGTGCGGTCGGTCAGCTGAAAGTCCTCCACTTCCTCGTGGTAGGGGAGGTACTTGTGGAAGGGCATGGAGGAACCCTTCTGCTTATTCCATGACGGCTGGTCTGCCGGTGCTGGCGCGGACGGCGTGGTGATGGCGGCTGGTGCGGAGTACATAAAAATCAGTCCTTACGGTGAATAAGTGGAAAGTACAGCTAAAGGACCGGCCCGAAAAGAAATTGTGGTTATGATGAGACCCGGTCGGCAATGAGAAACCCCGCGACGGGTCGCCGACCGAAATGAGGTCCTACGATAACCCGCCGCGGCAAATAAGGATAATGCTCAGTGCCGAAGCCATGGGTTCATATTAATCCAGGAGAGGAGACTTTGTGGCGGAATCAGTAACCCCACCCGCACCGTCGGAAGAACCATCCGAAAGTTTTACAGGTGCGACGGCTCGAGCACGAGCGACGGGCCACCGCTTCACGCACTTCTTTTTCCCTGGTGTAGCGCTTTTGTCGGTGGTGTTTGCCGCCATCGCCTTCGTGGTGAACGTGACGGTGCTGGCCATTTTCGGCGAGCGCGACGGGTTTGTCGCCGTGGAGTTCCTGGGGGTGTCGTGGGGGCAGCTGGCGCTCGCCGTTTTAGCCCATGCTCTGCTCATTTATGTCGTTTTCCTGTTTGCACGGATGGCGTTTCGGGATAGTTTCATCGCCGCGATGGTGGTGTCGATGGGGTTCCCCGGGGTGACGGCCGCGTACATGGATCCGTGGGAGATTCTCGGTGCCTCCCTCATGCTCGGCGCGTGCATCGCCGGTGTGCTAAACAAGCAGCTCATCAGCGCCCTGTTCGGCGTCGCGGCGACGTTCGCGACCCCGTTCGCGTGGGGTCTGTGGATCCTGTACGCCGTCTTTTTGCTCCAGCGCAAGGGGAAGTCGTGGGCGTGGCTCGGACTCATCACTTTGTTTACCCCAGCTGTCTCACAGCCTGATATACACCGTCTCATTTCAGAGGGTTTGCTTTCCGACGTTTCCCCGCTCGCCCTCTTCCTCATCCTCACCACAATCGTGTGGTTGTGCAGTAGGGAAGAGCTATGGCCCCCGGCTTTCTTCGTCCTTGCGCTTGTCCTGTGGCGCATGTGGGGCAGCTTCTCGGTCGCCCTTTTCGTGGTGCTTGCGTGGCTCCCCCTGGCGGTGGAAGGCAAGCGCAAACTCCGCAAGCTGCCGTTCTTGCTCGTCTGCGTGGTGTGGGTGTTCTTCGGCGCGTGGGTCTCGGCCCACGGCCTAGTTCAGGGACTGCCGGCTTAGCACAAAGGTGGACAGCACCATGGCCGCTGCTGCCAGCGCCATAAACACCCACTCGAAACCGGACACCTGGAACCGTTCGCCGAGGACGGCGTAGCCCAGCGCAAAGGCCACAAACGGTTCAGCCACGGTCATGGCGGGCAGCGAGTGCTTGAGCGCTGCGGCGTTGAAGCTCGACTGCTGCACGATGGTTCCCAGGGTGGCCATGCCGATGAGCGCGTAGCCCTCCCAATTGAACACGAGCCCGTGCAGGCCACCGTCCATGAACAGGTTGACCGTCGCCTTCGACAACACGGCAACGTAGCCGAAAATCGCGCCGGTGACAATGCCCAACAAGAAGGCCTTTTCGTGGCGCAGTCGCGTGTAGGCGAAGCGATCGAGCGCGAAGAGGACCGCGCCGCCGATGAGCAGCGCGGGGATCCAGCGTCGTAGCGTGGGCTGCAGGTCACCGGGGGCGGGATTGCCGAGGATGACGATGACAGCAACGGCCGCCGATAGCACAAACGCCCAGAACAGCTCTACCCCGCTGATCCGCTGCTTCTGATAAATAGAGGACAGCGGAAGGGTGAACATAAGGGAGAGGCAAAGGATCGGCTGCACGATGAGCAGGGTGCCAAAACCCAGTGCAACCACCTGAAAGCCGTAACCCAAAAAGGCCGTCGACAAGCCAGCCCACCACAGGGGGCGCCGAATGACGCGCAGGATGGGGGAGTCTCGAATACCGCCGGAGGTATCGGGGGCCTCCTCGGCGATGCGATGCCGGACGACCGTCCCCCAGGCGATGGTAAGCGCGGATGCGAGGGCGAAGACGACGGCGATAACGTTGGACACACCTACAAATATAACCGCCTGGGTTAACATGAACCGGTCTGTCTAGGTACAATCTAGGCACACTGACAGTTTTACTGTGTAAAGGAGCAATGGTTCATGGCGCTAGTAGTGC
>ERZ1030944.168-NODE-168-length-16775-cov-8.959689_pt1 | contig 16775 bp, 13 predicted proteins | sample MGYA00518599_ERZ1030944 | MGnify/ENA primary metagenome ERZ1030944 (study PRJEB33718, sample SAMN03159697) | human skin metagenome | collected 2014-05-20 | study: EMG produced TPA metagenomics assembly of the PRJNA266117 data set (Human skin bacterial metagenome... | reverse complement strand
GGGTAGAGCTCTTTGGGGATGGGCTGTCGGGCGGGCATGTCACAAGTGTATCGAACACACGATCCGAAGCAGCTTCCACTCGCCTGGATGTCGTCGATCTCTACCGGTACAGTACGGAATCGATGGTGCTTTTACGCACCACCGATCAAAAGGACTCCAGCCGTGTCGTAGCTAGTTTCACCGGCCTCACAACAGATTGTGGGGTCGCTTAAGTGACGTTCCAGCATCCATACCTCAAGTACGCGCAGGGAGGTGAACCCCAGCCCATGAGCAACCAGGCTTTCACTGCCGCAGGTGACGCAGCCGAGGTCGGCATCATCAGCCTCGATATTGTCGGCATGAACTCCCTCAAGCGTGCTATTGGCGTTGTTGACGATTCGGGCGTGGAGTTGCTCATCGATGCCTGGCGTGCCGAGGATGGATACGACCCGAGCAAGGGTGGCCGTCCGGCTACGATTCAGTCGCGCACCGTTCTCGCGCTCATGGCCCTGCTAACCATCGAAGCCAAGCCACTACACATCCAGCAGGCGGTCAACATCATCACCGATCGTGCGAACAACCAGGTCCTGCGCGCCCTCGGTCTGCCGCAGCGTCACGAGACCGACTACACCACTTACAAGGGCCGTCAGGCATGGTACGAAAAGGTCTACCGTGCATGGAACAAGGTTAAGGATGTCGTTGACCCCAACCCGACCCTGACCTACCGCAAGCGACTGACCACCGACGAGTTCGACTACCTCGTCTCGTTAGCTAACCCAGAAGAAACCCGCAAGCGTTACCTGCGACTGACCATGTTCACCAACGCACTCATCGCCGCGTCAGTGCGCCTTTTGCCCGAAGAGTACCGAGAGGCATGGACGGGCGACGTAGCTGTAGACGGCACCCCGGTGCTCGCCGCGAAGACGGGCGACCCACGCGACCGCAAGCCGAAGCGCTCGTCAGACCCGGACGCAGGTTGGTACATCCGCGAAGGTGATCACAACGGCGACAAGGCCAAATCTAGCGCTCGAAAGATGTACTGGGCATACGAGGCCACGATTGTCACGCAGACGTTCCCTGCCCACCAGGACAACCTGCCGCAGCTCATTGTTGGCATGGCAATGGACAAGCCGGGCCACGCGCCTGCAGATCGTGCCATGGATGCCCTGAAGCATCTCATTGCCGACGAAACCGTGCCGAAGGGTGCCTTTATCGGCGACCGTATCTACTACCCGATGAGCAAGCCTGAGAAGCTGCAGATCCCACTGCGCAAGGCGGGCTACAAGGTAATGGGCGACCTCGTCAAGGGCCAGATGGGCCTACAGGCTACCTACCACGGCGCTCAGCTTATTGACGGCTCCTGGTACTTCCCCGGCATGCCCGCCCGCTGGCGCGACGCTAGTGCCCTATTCGCCGCCGGCGAGATGGATCGTGACGAGCTTTACGACATTATCGACCGCCGCCAAGCATTCGCTCTTCAAGTCAAGAAGATGCACGAGGATGGCTCTATCGACTTCTATTCCCCGGCACGTGGCAGGCGTGCCAAGCTCAAGGTTGACGGAATCGGTGTTCACAAGTCTCTAGAAGGTGCGACCCTGCGTAAGGTGTTCGCTCGTGACTTGACTAAAGAAGACCGAAACAGTGCCGCCTTCAAGCAAACACAGATTCGTATCCCTGTGGATGCAGCAGCAAAACACGTTCAGACGGGACCTTCTTGGGGAACGCAGGAATGGGCTAACACTTATCGGCGTGGACGAAACACGATTGAGAGCCGTAACGCCCTACTCAAGAACGGTCGCATGGGATTGGGCGACAAGACTCGTCGTCTCGTTCGAGGGTTCGCTAACGCGACCCTCGTAACTGCTCTCGGCATCGTGGGTGTCAACATTCATCTGATTCAAAAGTTCCTTCACCGAGTTGTTTTCGACTTAAATACGAATCCCAGTGACCCGGTTCCAACTCAGCCATGTAAGCGAGTCTCTGATTGGAACACATTTGGCAACGTCGCACCCCAGGCTCCCCCGGCTGCAGCCTAAAGACCAACAAAGACCACCGCCCGTATGGGCCGTGGTCTACAGGTCGTGGGCTATCGCCCACTGAGACAAAATTTCGCCGTATCTCTGTTGCTTTCACGCACCAGGAATCGAGCAAGACAAGCAAAATCCCGATTCTCGTTACTAAGAATCGGGATTTCGTTTGGGGCTTGTCAGTTTCGTGAACTTCGCAGGTCAGAAACGTGAAACCGCCTAGCTGTACCCCGTACGGGATTTGAACCCGTGCCGCCGCCGTGAGAGGGCGGTGTCCTAGGCCGCTAGACGAACGGGGCATATTTATTTTTCCCTCATCCGAAGATGAAGAGCTGGCCTACCAGGACTCGAACCTAGAATGGCGGTACCAGAAACCGCTGTGTTGCCAATTACACCATAGGCCATTTGTTTCCGACTACCTCGTCGGCAACGGAGATAACTATAACCATAACCCCCTTATCCTCGCAAATCGCCAGTTCAATCAACAATTTCCCGGTCACAAAAGGCGCGAAATGACAAGGGCGGAATTTATACCCCGTGTGCCAGCTAGGGGCTTTGTGTGGTCCCCTAGCTGGCGAGCGATCGTTACTTCGCTACTTTTACTGTGCGTCCGTCTGCCACGGCGTCACAGCCTGAGCCTTCTTAATGCGCCCCAGGGTGCGCTCCCGGCCGAGGAGCTCCATGGACTCGAACAGCGGCGGGGAAACTGCCTCACCGGACGTTGCCACGCGGAGGGCACCGTACGCCTTGCGCGGTTTCATCTCCAGCTCGTCGATAAGCCGTGTAGACAGTGCCTTCTCGATGTTTTCCGTCTTCCACTCGTCAACAGCCTCGAGAGCTGCCAGCCCTTCTGCCAGAGCCTGAACTGCGTCGTTCTTGAGGTTCTTGCGCGCTGCCTTTTCATCCAGAGTGAATTCGTCCTCATCCACGACAAGGAACTTCAGCAGCTTGTATGCCTCAGACAGCGTCTTGATGCGTGTCTGGACAAGTGTTGCGGCAAAGGCGAAGTCCTCATCAGGCAGATGGAAGTCGTAGTGGTCAGCGAGGAACGTCTTCAGCCTCTCCTCGAAATCTTTCGGGTCGAGCAGGCGGATGTGATCGGCGTTGATGGCCTCCAGCTTCTTCTGGTCGAAGCGCGCGGGGTTCCCCAGCACGTCGTGCACGTCGAAGGCCTTCACAAATTCATCGACGCTGAAGATGTCCTGATCGCTCTTGAACGACCACCCGAGCAGTGCCAGATAGTTAAGCATGCCCTCCGGGATTATGCCGGCGTCGCGGTGGTTGAACAGGTTGGACTGCGGATCACGCTTGGAGAGCTTCTTGTTGCCCTCGCCCATGACGAACGGCAGGTGGCCGAACTCGGGGGTCTGCTTGGCGATTCCCAGTTCCTTCAGTGCCTCGTAGAGAGCGAGCTGGCGCGGGGTGGAGGGAAGGATATCCTCGCCACGCAGCACGTGGGTAATGCCCATGATCGCGTCATCAATCGGGTTGACCAGAGTGTACAGAGGCGATCCGTCGGAGCGAGCAACAACGTAGTCGGGCTGGGTTTCTGGTGCGAAGGAGATCTCCCCGCGCACCATGTCGTTCCACGTCCACGTGCGCTCCGGCATCTTGAAGCGCCACACAGGCTTGCGGCCTTCTGCTTCAAAAGCCGCCTTCTGCTCATCGGTGAGGTCGCGGTCGTAGTTGTCATAGCCCAGGTGCGGATCTCGGCCGGCTGCCTTATGGCGAGCCTGCACCTCCTCATTGGTGGAGTAGGCCGGGTACACGTAGCCGGCTTCCTTCAGCTTCTCCAGAACATCGAGGTAGATATCGCCTCGCTGGCTCTGACGGTAGGGCTCATGCGGGCCACCTTTAACAACACCTTCATCCCAATCGAGGCCAAGCCACGTCAGCGAATCAATGATCGCCTGGTAGCTCTCCTCGGAATCGCGTGCTGCATCGGTATCTTCGATGCGGAAAATAAGCTTGCCACCGGTGTGGCGGGCGTAGCCCCAGTTGAAGAGTGCTGTTCGCACCATGCCAACGTGGGGCGTGCCGGTCGGGGACGGACAAAATCGAACGCGTACATCAGACATGGTGTAAAAGTCTACCCGCTACAATTTCTCACCATGCGACCAAGCAGACCTTCCAGACCAAGTACAGCACCCGACTTTCTTCTGTCGCGTGTACACGGCTCCGTCCGCACCCAGGGACGCGCAGCCTTTTACACCTCCATTGACGAGGCGATTGCAGCCTTGCCCTCTGCGGGGCTGATCGTCGGTGCGATCCCCTTCGACCCGTCAGCACCCGCAGCACTAACGGTTCCGGAGTCCATAATCTGGGAGGAGACCTCTCTGCATCCTCACCCCTACTACCTGACAGGTGCGGGTTCGACACTCAAGGCGCACATTGCCGGTTTCGATCCGTCGCCGGAGGAACACTTGGCCCGCGTTACCAATGCTGTTGAGGCGTTACAGCGTGGTGAATTGGACAAGGTGGTACTCGCGCGTGCCGTCAATATCACCTTTGACGAACCGGTTGACCCACGACTGGTTGCCGCCCGACTCATCGCAACGTCGTCGTCTCACGACGGATTTATCGTGGATCTCGGTGGCTCGTGGCTTGTGGGCTGCTCCCCAGAGGTGCTCGTACGCAAGCAGGGAGCAGAAGTGACCTGTTACCCGCTAGCGGGAACAGCACCCCGTAGCAGCGACCCTGCCGAGGACAAAGCCACTGCAGATGGGTTGCTCGCTTCGGCCAAGGATTTGGCTGAGCACCGCTACGTTGTGGACAACATCCGAGCGTCGCTGGAGCCGCTCACCACGGTGTTGGAGATTCCGGACTCCCCGGAGCTCACCAGCACCAACGAAGTGTGGCACCTAGCCACTCCGATCCGTGGTGAGCTTTCCGACGACTCTCTCACCGCCTTAGATCTCGCACGCGCTGTCCACCCCACCCCCGCTATTTGTGGCACTCCAGAAGAAGCTGCACGGCAGATGATCCTTGATGTCGAATCAGATCGTCGCTTCTACGCAGGTGCAGTGGGCTGGGCAGACTCTGCCGGTAACGGCGAATTCATGGTCGCCATTCGCTGCGCTGAGGTCTCCGGAGATGGAACCCGCGGGCGAGCGTGGGCCGGCGGCGGAATCGTCGCTCAATCTGATCCTCAGCAGGAGTTGGAGGAAACAACCGCAAAGCTGGGAACGATTCTGCGATCCCTCGGCCTATAAACTTTAGTGCACCCGGTTACGCAACTGCCCGAGACCATCAACGGCGATGGTGACGGTATCCCCGCTGGCTAACTCGTGCTTCTTGACAGGTAGGCCGGTGGCAATAATGTCACCGGGGAGAAGAGTCATGGTGTGTGAGACGTACTCGATTATTTCAGGAAAACTCCACACCATATCCTTCGTTGCCGCCGATTCGTAGGTGGTTGTTTCGTCACCACGGGTCACACGCCCAATGACATCGGTGTCTTCTACGTTGAGGGCATCGATATCCGTATCCACCCATGGCCCTACTGGGCAAAACGTGTCAAACGCGCGGGCACGAACAGCTTGTTCTCCCGGGGTATCCAGCCCAATGGCAGAGACATCGTTGAGGATGGTGGCACCGAGGACCGCGGAGCGCCAATCGGCGGCTGCGACATCCTTACACGGCTTGCCGATAACGAGCGCCAGCTGGCCCTCGAATGCCACACCCATCGCAGCTGCTGGGATGCGGATCGGGGCACCCGGACCGATGACGGATGTCGGTGGCTTGAGCAGGAAATTCGGCTCCCCATCGCCGAAGTTATCGGCGATGAGCACAATCTTTGAGGAAAGCATCGGAGAGAGGAGTTTCACCTCATCCGGGCTGAATTCTTTCCCCGTGTGCTCCGGCTCTTCAAAGGGGTGCCCGGCAATCGCGCGGAATTTTAGGTTGTGCCCTTCACCGTCGACGGTGGAGAAGCTCATGGATTCTTTTGTTGCAATTCGAGCAAAACGCATAGATGAAACTATACCCACAACAAAGAACCCAGCATCGTCCGGAAAAGACAAGGCTGGGCTTGTGCCTCGCTAATTAGGCTAGGGCTGCGGCGATGCCATCCCCCACTGCTGCTGTCTTCACCTCACCTGCCGGACGTGTTTCCACGTCATGGGCAACGGCATCGCGGACACGCTGCGCATTCTCATCATCGCCGAGATGCTCAAGGAGCATCGCAACGGAGAGAATGGCTGCGCGCGGATCGGCGATTCCCTTTCCTGCAATGTCCGGCGCCGATCCATGAACAGGCTCGAACATGGAGGGGTTGGTACGCGTTGCATCGATGTTTCCTGATGCGGCAAGTCCAATACCGCCGGTAATGGCGCCGGCCAGGTCGGTGAGAATGTCACCAAAGAGGTTGTCCGTCACGATGACATCGTAGCGTTCCGGGTTGGTCACCATGTAGATTGTGGCAGCGTCAATGTGGTTGTAGTCCACCTCGACCTCGGGATACTCCTTGGCCACCTCATCTACCGTGCGCTTCCACAAGCTGCCAGCGTTGACGAGGACATTCATTTTGTGTACGAGTGTGAGCTTCTTGCGACGCTTCATTGCCCGCTCGAAGGCATCGCGTACCACCCGCTCAACGCCAAAGCGCGTGTTCTGCGACACCTCGGATGCGACCTCATGCGGGGTCCTGTGGCGGAGCGTGCCGCCGTTGCCACAGTACAGTCCCTCTGTTCCCTCACGAACGACAACAAAATCGATCTCACCGGGATCTTTTAGCGGGCTGGGAGACGTGGGATACAGCTTCGCTGGTCGAAGGTTGACAAAGTGATCCAGCTCGAAGCGCAGCTTGAGAAGGAGCCCTCGCTCCAGCACCCCAGGAGCAACCTCACCGGGAGCACCTACTGCACCGAGAAGAATGGCATCGTGTTCACTTAATGCCGCGAGATCGTCGTCAGTGAGGAGATCCCCCGTGGCAAGGTAGCGTTTCGCACCGAGGTCGAAGTTTGTAACTTCCACGTCATTGCGAACAGTCTTGAGCACTTTGAGCGCTTCGGCGGTGACTTCCGGCCCGATGCCGTCGCCACCAATCACAGCCAATCTCATAATATGAACTCCATTTCTCACTATGTGACAGTTTGAAGTCTAGCAGTACAAACTTAGACCGCTCAATGCTGACCTTACAAGCCAAGGTCACCGGTGAGATATCGCTGGATTGACGGCGCAACGTACTGGACAAGCTCCTCCGTGCTCATGGCTTCGAGGGTAGGAATGCACACAATGTATCGCGCGGCGAAGACACCGAGGATGTGACTACCTGCCAAGGAGAAACGCAGGATGCCTTCCTCCTTTGGAAAGGGTAATTGGGCGACTATAGCTTCAATCAAGGTTTGGCTTGCCACGTTGCCGATCAGTCCAGGGGCGCTCGTCAACCCCTGACGGATGAGAAGCTGGAGAACATGCTGATCCGCCGAGGACCAAATCTTATCCGCATTCCGGACGAGCTCCGCCCCCAAATTCTCCAAAGGGGTGGACTGAAAGTCAAAAGAGGCTACATTAGCTTCGACCCTCGTGGCGATGATTGCTTTGAAAAGCGCTTCTTTCCCGCCAAAATAGTGGTTGATGAGCGCCGCATCGACATCGGCTGCCGCCGCTATTTGCCGGACTGTTACCTCTTTGTAGGGTCGCTGAGAAAAGAGTCTCGCCGCTGCCCGCCGGATCCGGTCACGGGTCTCATCAGCCTTGGACACGTTACGCTGCCTCTCTTTCCTTCTTGTTTCTCCTGCTTATTTCGTTGACCGACGCATCGATGCCGATGCCAGGATCAACGCCACCGCCGTCACGGCGACCAGCCCCCCTAAGCGTACCCAGCTCCCCGAGGAGATATCTGCCGAGGTCAGCGTCTCCTTTGCCACGTCGACAGCCCATGTCATCGGCAACCAATTGGCTACGACCTCCAGCACCCGGGGCATGCTTTCCGGTGCCACAAACAGGCCACACAACAACAGCTGGGGCCCAACAAAGATGGGCATGAACTGCACAGCATGAAACTCGTTCTCCGCGAATCCACTGGCAAGAAGGCCAAAAGCGATGCCGAACAAAGCGCACAGGAACGCTACGAGGAGGATCAACCCCCAATTTCCTTCAATGGATACGTCGAAGACAGGAAAGAGCAAAATCCCCAGAATCAAGGATTGAAAGAAGGCGAGGATTGTAAATACGACTGCATAAGAAACGACAAGACTGAGCTGTGTGAGCGGGGTCGTAAAAATCCTTTCCATGGTGCCACTCATTCTCTCCCGGAGCATGACGACTGAGGTGACGATGAACATCATGAGCATGGGCAAGATGACAAGCATGATGGGCCCAATGCGGTCGAACATTCCCGGGTGCCCCGGTGGCGTGGGAACATCAACGAAGATGTAGTAGACCAGGGTGAGCAGTATGGGCGGGATGACGAGGACGAGTGCTACCGTGCGTGGATCATGCTTAAGCTGAGCGAGGATTCGTCCCATGGTTGCTGCTGTGGTTCTCATTTCATGTCCTCCTCGATGAGCGCCAGGAACGCTTCTTCTGGACCAGATGTGCTCGTTCTCTTCATGAGGTCGGTCAGCGGTTCGTGAGCAAGAAAACGGCCATCCCGCATGATGAGTGCACTATCGCATCGGGTCGCCTCATCCATCACATGGCTAGATATGAGAAGCGTCGTGCCGTTTTCAACCAGCTCACGGAAGAAGGCCCACAACTGGTTGCGCGTGAGCGGGTCGAGGCCAACAGTCGGTTCATCGAGGATCAATACCTGTGGCTCCCCCACGAGCGCGCAGGCGAGGGAGACTCGACCGGCTTGACCGCCGGAAAGGTTGCGGACCTGGCGGTCAGCGTAGTCAGTGAGCTAGACGCGATCACAGGCGACCTTTTCATCCTCAGCGCTAGCTCCTACCAAACGTGCGAAGTAATGAATGTTTTCTTTTATGGTGAGTTCTTTGTATACAGACAGGGATTGGCTGGTGTATGCAACCTTCTTCCGCAGTCCTGGACTTCCTGCAGGCTCCCCCAAGACAGAAATAGATCCTGAGGTTATCTGCTGCACCCCCATGATGGCGCGCATGATGGTGGTCTTTCCACAGCCGGACGGACCGACGAGCCCGGTAATTGTGCCTGCAGGAATGTCACAGTTGAGCCCTTTGAGCACCGGCTGCCCACTGCGTTTTATGTGCAGGTCATCAACGCGGATGGCTACTTTCGCACCATTTTTCAACATGTGTTGAATTTTACGCAGCAGAACTCCGCACTGCAACGGGAAAACAAAATCCCCACCACAAGATGGAGAGAAAATGAGGCGCACGCAGGTCACACGTGCACCTCTAAACGGAAAAGATTGACGAGTTAGAACCGGTAGCCGTTGTGGAAGGCTTCCTGTTCGTTTCTGTAGGCCTCCACAATCGATGGGTTAACAAGAAGACAGATTCCTGCACCGAAAAACCGCGCCATAGGCGCGGGATTCGAGGAGATAAGCCCGCTGGCGCACCGATCCAGGTCCCTAAAGGAGCCGCTAACCGGCCCCTCCCCCGGATACCCCGACGTATAGATACTGATCATCATGTTCCGATCGGGATCTCCCTGAAGCAAGTTGATAAACCCTTCAATGGGCGGCCAGATAATCTGGGACGAGGCGTAGAGGAACTGACCTTCGGGCGTGTCAGGGTCATAGCCTTGAGAGGACTGAGCGGAGGCTACACCTGCGGTACAGGCACAAGCCACAAGAGCAGAAAGGGCACCACGCGCGATAGCTGATCGTTTTGTCATTTAACCGATACTACCGGAACGTAGTGCCCTCGTAGTGCTCTGGCACGTGAAAAACTACTTACCCAAATCGATAACGGCAGCTGTTGCCTTCAACGATTCTGCGCAGTCTTCTAACGTCTCCTGTGGCACCTCACCGTCGACGCGGAGGACAAGAGTGGCATCGGAGGAATCCCTGTCGATGGACATGGCAGCTGCAAGAATGTTGATGCCGGTGGCGCCAAGACGCGAACCTGCCTTGCCGATGGCACCCGGGTGATCCTCGTAGCGGAGAATGATGTTCTTGCCCGTTGCGTGGAGGTCGAGGGGACGACGGCCGAGCGTGATGATGCGCTCCTCCTTGTCAATACCCGTCAACGCGCCCTTAGCAGAGTACTTCGAGCCATCCGCAGCTATGACCGTCACCTCGAGCGTCGACCGGTACGAACGAGCCTGCGGTTCTGTGTAGGTCGATACGGTCACATGGCGTTCCTTGGCGATGCGCGAAACGTTGACAAAGCTGACATCCTCATCGACAACGCGGGAGAAGATACCACGCAGCGCAGAAAGTCCGAGAGACTCAATATTCTCGTGCGAGATTTCACCACGGGCAACAATTTCCACCGTGGTCGTGGCCTTATCCAGCACGGCCGACGCAATGAGTCCGAGCTTGCGGGAGAGGTTGAGCCAATCCGAGACTTCCTGCGACGGGCGCCCGCCAGGCACGTTAACGGCATCAGGAACAAGTTCGCCGGCCAGAGCCATAAGGACAGAGTCCGCGACATCGCTTCCGGCACGATCCTGCGCCTCGTAGGTGGAAGCACCGAGGTGCGGGGTAACGACAGTCTCAGGGAGCGCAAACAGCGGAGAATCCGTGCAGGGCTCCGTTGCATACACATCGAAGCCTGCACCACGGATGCGTCCTTCATTAATGGCGTCGGCAAGCGCCTGCTCATCGACCAACCCACCGCGGGCAGCGTTGATCAGGATCTGCCCCTGTTTGGCGCAGCTCAACAGCTCACGGTCGAACATCCGCTCTGTCTCCGGAGTCTTCGGCAGGTGAATGGTGACAAAGTCCGACCGCTCCATGAGGTCGCGGATGGGAACCAGCTCCACGCCGAGCTGGGCTGCACGAGCAGGGTTGGCGTAGGGGTCGTAGGCGAGAATCTCATCTACGCCAAAGGCCGCGATACGTTCCGCAAAGAGCTGGCCGATGTGACCAAACCCGACGATGCCGATAACCTTCCCGTAAATTTCCACACCCTTAAACTTGGAGCGCTTCCACTCGCCATCGCGCAGTGTCTTATCCGCTGCGGGGATCTGGCGAGCCGTGGACAGCAACAGCGCCAGGGCGTGCTCGCACGCTGAGTGGATATTGGATGTCGGGGCGTTGGCCACCATGATGCCCTTCGCCGTTGCGGTTTCCACATCGACGTTATCCAGACCGACACCGGCACGCCCAACGATCTGCAGGTTCACTGCTGCGTCGAGAACTTCTTTGTCTACCTTGGTGGCGGAACGCACGAGCAGGGCGTCCGCTTCGGGAATGGCTTCTAGGAGAGCGTCACGATCTGTGCCGTCCACCCAACGAACCTCAACATCAGTTCCCAGAATCTCCACCGTTGACTGGGACAGCTTATCCGCGATGAGTACGACGGGTTTACGCTTAGGCATGTCTCTCCTTCACTACAAGCACCACGGGGCGTATAACTCGCACCGTGGTGCATATTTTCATCTTGTAATGAACAGATAATAGCCCACTAGTCGCCCAATGTGAACCCACCGGCAAAATCGGAACGTTACTGGTAAGACACAAGCCAGGGTTGGGGAACCACCGTTGTCATCGTCTGCTCCGGGGTAAAGGTGGGCATATCCTCATCAATGAAATTCTTCCACGCCATGAAATATCTGGGATCCAAGTCTTGCCGGAGAACATTCCACGTATCGAACTTCTGCTCCGGGACGCCGTGTCCATCAGCGTGAAGGACGAAGGCGAGCTCAGGGTGCAGGGTGTCGATGTTTTCCCGGTCCGGCAGCATCGCCAGCTGGAACTGGTGCAAAACAAAGAGTTTTTGGGGAAGATTTTCCCGTTCAACAAGCTGTGCCAACCACTCCGACACTTCATTGATTTCTGCAGCATCGGCCGAGCCGATTCGCTGCATGGGCAATTCATCGGGGCCAATGCGCCACTCGGAGTCAAGGGCAAGTCCGACATTGGGGCGCTTCAAGAGCTCCTCATACAGCTTGGCTTGTTCCAGGAAGGTAGCTCGACCAGGTTGCAGATCAATGACGGCGTAGCCACCGGCATCGGTGATGGCATCGATGTAGCCCACCAGCTCCTCGGGCGCTGACTCGTTGGAGTAGTTCCCATCGGGGCCTGGTCCGCCCGAGGCAACCGTAGCGATGATTTCGAAGGCGGGAACCACTGGTTCTTCGGAAAACTCCTGGTACTGCGCTACAAGTTCCTTCACTCGCTCCACAGACTCGGCCGGGGGCTGCTCCCCCATCACACCGAGAACGGGCGTCAACTGGTGGCCGTACAGAGCAACCATGCGCTGGCCGGGAAGCGCAAGCGGCGTGCCCGTCGCCAGCCTGGGGCGCTCCCTCTCACCAAAGCGGATCTCCTCTGCCAGGAACTCACCGGTGCCAAACGCGCTGCCCAGCGCAATGAGGGGCCGATCTGCAAGACCAGCAACGAGTTCCATGGACTCCTTGGACACACGCGGATCCGGGTAAGGCAGAACATGCACCTCAGCGCCGTAGACACGCGCGTTAGCGATTGCCGCTACGGCTGTGCCAGGCCAGGCCAGCACGACCGGCGCCATGCCACCGTCGCGGGCGGACTGAATGGGGAACGCATGCAGCGCGGTGCGCTTGGAGTGCGGATCCTCTGGGGTCTTCACCAGATGTGGTGACAGCGCCTCAAACGATGGCACGAGCTGCACGGTATTTTCCGCACCCAACCCAGCAACAGCGCTGGCCACATCTTCTGGGGCTTCCACCGGGACCCGATCCAGCTTGAGAGCAATGAGCTCCTCGATTCCCCGGTCGGTGAAGTCATCGGTGATCACCGTCGTCTCTGGATTAATCCCCGTGAGGTCGGCATCGCCGACAGCAAGGACGGTGTGGGCACCAAGGCGCCCCAGCTCATCAATGATGCCCTGACGGTTTTCCGGGGTCATCCGAAACATCGGCGCATAAGACGCCACCGACAAGGAGGCCCCGCGGAGCTGTTCGTTCATCGTCGGGCCTGTGACAATTGCCGTCTCGGATTTTTCCAGGAACATCTGAGAGGCGGAAACGCCGGAGAAATCCTCGTCGGACAGCACGTGCGGCGTCGTGGGGAACCGCTCATCCACTGTCCTCGACGTGTTCCGGGCCTTCGCCTCAGCAAACAGTCCCGTGGGTTGTGCTTGGGTGGTCGTTTCCGCAGCAGAATCGCCACCATCGGACGCACACCCGGTCAGGGCTACACCAGCGACGAGGATGGTGGATACAACGAGGGCAAGGTTTCTACGGACGGACAAAGACCGCACCTTTCACAAATAAGACCACCGACAGGCACGACCGGCGGGCAAAACCAAAACGAAAACAACTATTCCACGGTGCCAAAATTACGCGGAAATAGCAACCATGCAGCGCGTAAGCGTGACCGGCTACGGCGATGAGAGACGTCGAGAAGTAAAAAGGACCGACGAACAAAAGTCGCCGGCCCTTCGTGCGTGCCGCTTACTTCAAGAAAGCGTCTGGGCCTTCGAAGCCACCGCGGAGGTCAGACTCATCCACATCGTGGATGACCTCCTTGCCCATGGCTTCCTCAACCATCTTCACAAACCGCTCGCGACGATCGGCGAAGAACTTGAACGGCTCACCCGCCTGGAGGAGCTCCGGATCCAGCAGGTGCGTTGCCAGCACCTTGTTGAACTGGGTCTGATCCATGAGGGACTTGCCCATCAGGCGTGCCAGGTACCGGGCAGGCGAGGTACCGGCGCGCACAACCTCGGTACGTCGAGCCATCGGCGTGAGGTTGAGGACGGACTCTTCCAGAACACGCTCCACGCCATTTTCTTCACACCAGGCACCAGGGAAGATCGTGTGGAAACCGGTCTTCATCTCAAAGAAGGTGTGCTCCGTGAACGGCTCGCCTGTGCGCCAGTCACGCGCGCCACGCGCCATAAGCAGCGTGTAAATCGCCTTGTGCACCGGCGATTCGCGGCCTACGGAGTACAGCCGGGACTCGTTGAACGTTGCAGACTCGACGGTTGCCGGCTCCGGAACGGACTCATCGCCCTCGGCACCGGCGCGCACCCAGCGTGTCACCTCATCGCAGTCATGTGCAATACGGGTGGTGAGCGAGTGGGAGCTGTACAGCTCACCGAAAACGCCAGACCAGAACCAGCGGTTCATGCGGTCGACGGCGTCCTGAGATTCGAAGACCTCAGGGGTATCGGACAGCAGAGCCAGAATAACGGTGATCGGGATGAGCTGCTTGGGGAACGGAATCTGCTCGGCCGTAAACATGCCACGAACCGTCACGAACTCTGCTGCGGACTTGATGCCCTTACGCACGGACTCAGCGGCAGGAATGTAATCGTCGAGGGTGAGGCGGAGAATATCCTCGCGGTGACCACGCGCACGCCCCTTGTTAGCCGTTACATACAGAGCAACGGCGGTGAGGAAATCGGTGCGGTCCAGATCCTTGAATACCGGGTGTGCCGCAAGAATCGAGCGCGTGCGATCCCAATCTGCCTTCAGATCGAATTCCGGGTCTTCTGCCGCAAACACTGCGGTGAGCAGCTCGAAGACGTCCATTTGCAGGCCCGCGGAGTTAGCATGCGCGAAGATGGAGCCGATACCAGCCTGGGCGGTTTCGCGATCCAGGCGGATGACCGGGATCTGGTAGCCGGCCAGTGGCTTGACCACCTTGTTGTTGAATTCCTTGACTTCCTGGCGCTGCATGTTGCCCGTGGAGGCCATATCCAGAAGCAAGTCTGTGACCTTGTCGGTCAGGAGGGTCGAGATCGGTACCGCGTTGGCCTCCAGGTAGGCCTCATTGTTGTCCAGCGGGAAATCGATCTGGGGCCCGAAGTGGCTGCGGACGTGGCCTTTTTCGTCCACGGAAAACACGGCCTCATCGGGGAGGATATCGGACCCGGCGACGCGGTTGAGGTCCACGAAGAAACGGCGCTTGATCGGCTTCGCGCGGGAATCCACCGTCTTCACAAAGCCGTCACCCTTAAGGGTGTGGTACAGCGAAGTGAGGCGCTGCTGGCCGTCGAGGAGCAGCAACCCAGGGTTGTCGTTGATATCCGGCGCACCGTCAACGGGGCGCGGGCGGAAGCGGATGGGGACGTGCCGCGTCTCCAGCGCCATGAGTGCTCCTACGGGGTAGCCGCGGAGGACCGTGACGACGAGCTCACGGATCGCATCGAGGTTCCATTTATATCCTCGCTGGAAATCCGGGAGCTGGAGATCACCTCGATCAATACGCGCGAAAAGATCGTGCAAACCGTAACTTGGTGTTGAAAAACCCATGGCCCTAAATCTATCTTCTTTCGCCTAAGGATGCAGCTCGCCCTCGCACTTGGCGTGCTCAGGCGTCTCCATCTGGATGGTCGAATGGTCAATACCCATGTTTACTAGTTCGTCGTGGGCCGCGTCCAATACAGGGTGATGTGGGCCGTCGGCGACGATGTGGCAGGTTGCGAGGAGAGACTCCCCGTCGAGCGACCAGACGTGGAGGTCATGGACGGCAACCACGCCCGGGAGTTCCGCTAGCCGGTTCCTGACCGCTTTCACAGATACGGTCTCTGGCGCGCGCTCAATGAGCACACCGGCGGAGCTAAGTACGAGGCTCACCGCGCGCGGAACGATGATCAGCGCGATAAGGAGCGACGCGATGGAATCCGCCGCAGTAAAGCCTGTGAGCTGGATTATCACACCGGCGACGATGACCGCCACGGAGCCCAGGAGGTCGCTCAACACGTGCAGAAACGCACCCCGCACATTCATGGAGTCGCTGGCAGACCGGTTAAGGATGACGGCGGAGACGACGTTGGCCAGAAGACCGACGACCGCCACGACGAGCATGACGCCGGTGTGCACCTCCGGATCCGGCGCCATAAAACGCAAGATTGCCCGGATGATGATCCATACGCTGATGGCCAGCACGACAACCGCATTAATGAATGCTGCCAGCACCTCGAACCGCTTGTTGCCATAGGTCGCGCGCCCGGAGGCCTTCTTCTGCCCGTACCAACTGGCAACGAGTGCGAGGATGAGGCCTGCCGCGTCGGACAGCATGTGGGCGGCATCGGACAGAAGCGCGAGCGACCCGGATACGATGCCACCGACGACCTCAGCAATGAGAATCGTCACCGTCATCGCGCATGCAATGCCCAGCGCCCGCACGGACGCGCCCTCATGGTGGTGATGGTGGCCACGCCCTACCCCGTGACCATGCACGTGATCGTGGCCGTGCGCATGCGTGTGGTCATGCGCCTGCACGTGGTCATGCGCATGGTTATAAGCTTCCATGGAATCTCCTAGCCCTCATACTTGAACTGCAAAACTAAGGATACCTTTTTTAGAAGTCGGACGTTTCGGCGACCCCGATAGTCTCGCTCGTCACATCCTGGCCATCGACGATGTACCGAGCGTTCGCCCACGGTTCCATCCGGTCGAGGAACGGGATTTCCTCTTCTTGCCACTCATCAAAAAAGCGTGGATCCTCTCCCCTGTCAATGCACCGCTGTCGCTGCGCTTCCAGATTCCCTGCGACCCAGACGCTTGCCTCCCAGTCGAATTCGGGCCGGATGATGCCGGTGCCTTCGATAATGACTACCGGGGCGTCTGCGGGAACGCGAATGGATCCCGATCGGTTGTGGGAGATCCATCCCGGTGGCCTGTAGTCCACGGCGCTTCCCTGCTCAAGCGGAGAAATAATGTTGCGCTGCAGCTCTTCGGCCCAGTCGAAACGACTGAAGTTCCAGGACACGTCATCGACGTGCACTACCGCCTGTCTCTTATACA
>ERZ1030944.167-NODE-167-length-16797-cov-42.926233_pt1 | contig 16797 bp, 13 predicted proteins | sample MGYA00518599_ERZ1030944 | MGnify/ENA primary metagenome ERZ1030944 (study PRJEB33718, sample SAMN03159697) | human skin metagenome | collected 2014-05-20 | study: EMG produced TPA metagenomics assembly of the PRJNA266117 data set (Human skin bacterial metagenome... | reverse complement strand
CGCTTGCCCAGCAGGTTCTGGCGGAAGCGGCCCTGCTTGCCCTTGAGCAGGTCGGACAGGGACTTCAGCGGGCGGGTGCCCGGGCCGGTGACAGGGCGGCCGCGGCGGCCGTTGTCGAACAGGGCGTCAACGGACTCCTGCAGCATGCGCTTCTCGTTGTTCACGATGATCTCGGGCGCGCCCAGGTCGATCATGCGCTTCAAACGGTTGTTGCGGTTGATCACGCGGCGGTACAGGTCGTTCAGGTCGGAGGTGGCGAAGCGGCCACCGTCGAGCTGGACCATCGGGCGCAGCTCCGGCGGGATCACCGGGATCGCGTCCAGGATCATGCCGGCCGGGTCGTTGCCGGAGCGCTGGAACGCGGCGACGACACGCAGGCGCTTCAGGGCACGGACTTTCTTCTGGCCCTTGCCCTCGGCGATGATGCCGCGCAGCTCCTCGGCCTCGGCGTCGAGGTCGAAGTTGCGGATCAGGGTCTGGATCGCCTCCGCGCCCATACCGCCGGTGAAGTAGTCCTCGTAGCGGTCAACGAGCTCCTCGTAGAGATTCTCGTCGATGATCATCTGCTTCGGCGCGAGCTTCTGGAAGGTGGTCCAGATCTCGTCGAGGCGCTCAACCTCGCGCTCACCGGCCTCGCGCAGGTGCTGCATCTCCTTGTCGGCAGCGTTCTGCACCTTCTTGCGGGCAGCGGCGGTCGCGCCGGAAGCCTCGAGCTCTGCGAGGTCCTCCTCCAGCTTCTGCGCGCGGTCCGCGATCTCGGAGTTGGTGTCGTCCTCGACATCCTTCTTCTCCATCAACATCTCCGCCTCGAGGGTGGACATGTCGTTGTGGCGCGCCTCCTCGTCAACGGAGGTGATGATGTTCGCCGCGAAGTAGATGATGCGCTCGAGGTCCTTCGGCGCCAGGTCCAGCAGGTAGCCCAAGCGGGACGGAACGCCCTTGAAGTACCAGATGTGGGTCACCGGAGCGGCCAGCTCGATGTGGCCCATGCGCTCGCGGCGCACCTTGGACTTGGTCACCTCGACGCCGCAGCGCTCGCAGATGATGCCCTTGTAGCGGACGCGCTTGTACTTGCCGCAGGCGCACTCCCAGTCGCGGGTCGGGCCGAAGATGCGCTCGCAGAACAGGCCGTCCTTCTCCGGCTTGAGCGTGCGGTAGTTAATGGTCTCGGGCTTCTTCACCTCGCCGTGGGACCAACGGCGGATGTCGTCGGCGGTGGCCAGGCCGATGCGAAGCTCGTCGAAGAGGTTTACGTCAAACACGTAAAAATTCCTTTTCTTCTAGATGTGTGCTGTTCGTTCGTCGTGCCGTCGAAAAGCAAAAGCTTTACGACGGCTACCTGGCGCTTAGGCGGTATCCGCCGCTGCACCCTCGTCACGGGAAAGGTTGATGCCAAGCGAGGAGCCGGCCTGATCGAACTCGTCGTCGTCGCCGTCGAGCTCCATCGGGGTGCCGTCGGTGGAAAGGACCTCCACGTTCAGGCACAGGGACTGCAGCTCCTTGAGCAGCACCTTGAAGGACTCCGGGATGCCCGGATCCGGGATGTTGTCGCCCTTGACAATCGCCTCGTAGACCTTCACGCGGCCCACCACGTCATCCGACTTGATGGTCAGCAGCTCCTGCAGGGTGTAAGCGGCGCCGTATGCCTGCATCGCCCACACCTCCATCTCGCCGAAGCGCTGGCCGCCGAACTGGGCTTTACCGCCCAGCGGCTGCTGCGTAATCATGGAGTACGGGCCGGTGGAACGGGCGTGGATCTTCTCGTCCACCAGGTGGTGCAGCTTGAGCATGTACATGTAGCCGACGGAAACCGGGTACTTGTACGGCTCGCCGGAACGGCCGTCGAACAGGGTGGTCTTGCCCTCGCCGTCGACCATGACGTCGCCGTCGCGGTTCGGCTTGGAGTTTGCCAAAAGGCCTGCGATCTCGTCGTTGGTCGCGCCGTCGAACACCGGGGTTGCGGTGAGCGAATCAGCCGGCACGTCGTAGAGGTGCTCCGGCAGGGTCTCCAGCAGCTTGGCGTTTGCCGGGTCGTCCGGGTTGACGGTCCAGCCGGCCTTGGCCAGCCAGCCCAGGTGGATCTCCAGCACCTGGCCGATGTTCATACGGCGCGGCACACCGTGGGTGTTCAGGATGATGTCCACCGGGGTGCCGTCAGCCATGAACGGCATGTCTTCCTGCGGCAGGATCTTGCCCACGACACCCTTGTTGCCGTGGCGGCCGGCCATCTTGTCGCCGTCCTGGATCTTGCGCTTCTGAGCCACGTACACGCGGATCATCTCGTTGACGCCCGGGGACAGATCGTCGTCGTCCTCGCGGGAGAAGCGGCGCACAGCAATGACCTTGCCCTGCTCGCCGTGCGGCACCTTCAGGGAGGTGTCGCGAACCTCGCGGGCCTTCTCGCCGAAGATGGCGCGCAGCAGGCGCTCCTCCGGGGTCAGCTCGGTCTCGCCCTTCGGGGTGACCTTGCCCACCAGGATGTCGCCGTCGCGCACGTCCGCGCCGATGCGGATGATGCCGCGCTCGTCGAGGTCCTTGAGCACGTCCTCGGAGACATTCGGGATCTCGCGGGTGATCTCTTCGGCGCCCAGCTTGGTGTCGCGGGCGTCGATCTCGTGCTCCTCAATGTGCACGGAGGTGAGGATGTCCTCCTCCACCACGCGCTGGTTGAGGATGATGGCGTCCTCGTAGTTGTGGCCTTCCCACGGCATGAACGCGACCAGCAGGTTGCGGCCGAGCGCCATCTCGCCGTCCTTGGTGCCCGGGCCGTCTGCGATGACCTGGCCGGCCTCGACACGGTCGCCCGCGGAGACGATCGGGGTCTGGTTGTAGCAGGTGCCCTGGTTGGTGCGCTCGAAGGTGCGCAGCATGTAGGTGTCGCGGCCGCCTTCATCGTCCATGACGGTGATGAAGTCGCCGGTGACGTTCTCAATCACGCCGGCCTTCTTGGAGATGACGGTGTCGCCAGCGTCGTAGGCGGCGCGCTGCTCCATGCCGGTGGCCACATAGGCGGACTCGGCGCGCAGCAGCGGCACGGCCTGCTTCTGCATGTTCGCACCCATCAGCGCACGGTTCGCATCGTCGTGCTCCAGGAACGGAATCATCGCGGTTGCGACGGACACCATCTGACGCGGGGAGATGTCCAGGTAGTCGACGCCCTGCGGGCCGACGACGCCGATGTCGCCTTCCTTGAGGCGGACCTCGATGCGCTCACCGGTGAGGTTGCCGTCCTTGTCCATCGGGGTGGCCGCCTGCGCGATGGCGTAGCGGTCCTCCTCGTCGGCGGTGAGGTAGTCGATCTGGTCGGTCAGCTTGCCGTCGTTGACCTTCTGGTACGGCGTCTCAATGAAGCCGAACGGGTTGACGCGGGCGTAGGACGCCAGCGCGCCGATCAGGCCGATGTTCGGGCCTTCCGGCGTCTCAATCGGGCACATGCGGCCGTAGTGGGACGGGTGGACGTCTCGCACTTCGATGCCGGCGCGCTCACGCGACAGACCGCCCGGGCCAAGCGCGGACAGGCGGCGCTTGTGGGTCAGGCCGGACAGGGAGTTGTTCTGGTCCATGAACTGCGACAGCTGGGAGGTGCCGAAGAACTCGCGGATCGCGGCGGAGACCGGGCGCACGTTAATCAGGGACGTCGGGGTGATGGACTCCGCGTCCTGGGTGGTCATGCGCTCGCGAACGACGCGCTCCATGCGGGACAGGCCGACGCGGACCTGGTTCTGGATCAGCTCGCCTACGGTGCGCAGGCGACGGTTGCCAAAGTGGTCGATGTCGTCGGTGTTGATCGGGATGATCTCGCCCTCCGGGGAGGTCATCTCGGTCTCGCCGGCGTGCAGGCGCACGAGGTACTCAAGCGTGGTGGCGATGTCCTCTTCGGTCAGTGTCATCAGACCGTCGTGGTCGCCGCCGAGGCCGAGCTTGCGATTGACCTTGTAGCGGCCCACGCGTGCGAGGTCGTAGCGCTTGGCCTTGAAGAAGGAGTTCTCCAGCAGGGACTGCGCAAGGTCGCGCGTCGGCTGCTCGCCCGGGCGCTGCTTGCGGTAGATCTCCAGCAGTGCTTCATCGGTGTTGGACACACCGTCGTTTTCCAGGGTGGACATCATGATCTCGGAGAAGCCGAAGCGCTCCGTGATCTGCTCGGTGGTCCAGCCCAGGGCCTTCAGCAGCACGGTGACCGGCTGGCGGCGCTTGCGGTCGATGCGTACGCCGACGGTGTCGCGCTTGTCCACGTCGAACTCCAGCCACGCACCGCGCGACGGGATGACCTTCACGGAGTGCAGCGGGCGCTCCGTGGACTTGTCGATGGTCTCGTCGAAGTACACGCCCGGGGAGCGCACCAGCTGCGAGACGACGACACGCTCGGTGCCGTTGACGATGAAGGTGCCCTTGTCCGTCATCAGCGGGAAGTCGCCGATGAACACGGTCTGGGACTTGATCTCCTGCGTGTCGTTGTTAATGAACTCCGCGGTCACGTACAGCGGCGCGGAGTAGTTGATGTCCTTGTCCTTGCACTCGTCGATCGTGTACTTCACGTCTTCGAAGCGCGGCTCGGACAGCGTCAGGCTCATGTTGCCGGAGTAGTCCTCGATCGGGGAGATCTCGTCGAGGATGTCCTCCAGGCCGGACGTGATGCGTGCATCGTCGCCGCGGCTGGCCTGCTCGCGCTCGCGCCACTCTTGCGTGCCGACGAGCCACGCAAAGGATTCGAGCTGCACATCAAGAAGTCCCGGGACGGTGATCGGCTCATTAATCTTCGCGAACGAGTAACGTTCGGGAGCCCCGGGGATATCAGCCATGTTCATGGTCTGGTCTGAGACTGCCAAGTTGGGTCCTTCCAGCACCTCTGGCGGAGGCTCACCGCACCGCGTCTGGCTTCGCGGCCCAGTGGCGTTTCCGCAGGATAAGTTAGCATTCGGTCTGCTTCGGAAGACCCGCCCCCAGAGACAACAAAATCACCTTGTCAAATCAGGTTTTTCCATTCCCGTTGCACAAGGCTCTCTATGCGTACTGGAGACGGCTTCCAGCGCAAAGAACAACCATAGAGTAATCTCCCCCGTTTGTAAAGGCTGCCCGATGCCGTCTGGGCACCTCGTGCGGTTGCTGTCGGAAGCCTACCACCCGCCAACCGCGCGCGGTCAATCGCGACGCGCCGCACGCCCCGGCCGCAGCGCGCCCGCCAGGCCCGCAAGGGTCAACGCTGCACCAACCCAAGCCAGCACGCGCCACAGCCCGCGGTCCGCCGCGACGGTCTGCGCGTCAGCAACCTTCTGCACAAGCTTCTCGACGTCCTGCCGGTCCATCACCCCGTCATAGGTGACCACATTCCGCACCCCGGTGCCCTCCGCGTCTGCGTAGTAGTCGTCCACCTTCTCGTCGATGCCCACGACCACGCCGGTTTCCTGGTCCACCAGGATCTCGCGGTCGGCGGCGTGGTGCAGGAAAGTGCGCTGCGGCTCGCCATTTTCGCCCTCGAGCGTGAGCGTGTTTCGCGGGTCCGCGTAGCGCATGGCCACATTCGTCGGCTCGATGTGCTGGGCGTAGCGGTACACCGTGCGCCCGGCGATTTCTTCTTCGCCGTCAAACTCTGCCGGCGCGGCGCCGCGCAGCACCGGGTCGAAGACCTCCACGGTGTCCTGTGTCGCGGGGGCGGGGAAGGTCAGCCACGCGCCGTCGATAGGTAATTGCGTTGCGGGCATGCCCATGACCAAAAGCGCCTCCGCCGGCCCGGTCGCCGCACCCGTGACGCGGTCCACCGCGTACGACCACGTCGACGCCGTGAGCAGGTCGTTGAAGTCCGAGCCGGACTCGCCCGCCCGCAGCGTGTCGCCCACGCGCACGCTCGCCGTGTCGGAATCGGACGGCTCCTGGATCTCCATGTGCAGCTGGCGCGTCACCGGCGCCGCCTCACCGTCGCGGGTGCCGTTCGGGTCCGTGATGGTCCACGTGGCCTCCCCCAGCGCCAACGGCAGGCGGTTGCCGGAAAGCAGCACGTTCGGCGCCAACAGCCCCGCCACCACCAGTGCAGCACCGACGCCGGCGAGCAACACGGAAAGAATGCGGGAAGTGGGCAGCATGGTGGGTTACTTTACCGCACCCCAAACACGCGAAACCCCCGCCCGCCGGTAGATACCGGCGACGGGGGTGTTCGTCGTCAAGCAATAAGCTCTTACTTGAGGGTGACCTTTGCGCCAGCCTCCTCGAGCTTGGTCTTGGCAGCCTCGGCGTCGTCCTTGTTGGCGCCCTCGAGGATTGCCTTCGGAGCACCCTCGACCATTTCCTTGGCGTCCTTCAGGCCCAGGCCCGGAACCAGCTCGCGGACAACCTTGATCACGCCGATCTTCTTGTCGCCAGCGTCCTCGAGAACGACGTCGAACTCGTCCTTCTCCTCAGCGGCAGCCTCGCCGCCAGCGGCCGGAGCGCCTGCAGCTGCAACAGCAACCGGAGCGGCTGCGGTCACGTCGAAGACCTCCTCGAACTCCTTCAGGAACTCGGAGAGCTCGATGAGGGTCATTTCCTTGAACTGCTCGATGAGCTCGTCCTTGGTGAGCTTAGCCATTGTGGCTTCCTTTCTGTTGTTGGGCGTTTACAGCCCGGATGTAAAAGAGTGTTTATGCGGCTTCCTGCTTGTCCTGCAGTGCAGCGACAAGGCGGGCCGTCTTGGATGCCGGAGCCTGGAACAGGCCGGCTGCCTTTGCCAGAGAGCCCTCGAATGCGCCAGCAAGCTTGGCAAGGGTGGTCTCGCGGTTGTCCATCTCGGCCAGAGCGTCGACCTGGGAAGCGTCCAGGACGTTGCCGTCCATGTAGCCGCCCTTGATCACGAACGCGTCGTGGTCCTTGTTGAACTTCTTCATCACCTTCGCAGCGTCGACAGCAGCGTCGCCCTTGATGAACGCGACGGCGGTCGGGCCGGTGAGAAGATCATCGAGACCCTCAATACCGTGCTCGTTTGCAGCGATCTTGATGAGGGTGTTCTTGGCGACGTGGTACTCGACATCGAAGCCCATATCGCCGCGCAGCTGCTGCAGCTGGCCGACGGTCAGGCCACGGTACTCAGTCAGCACGAGGGAATCCGCCTCAGCGAACTTCTCCTTCAGAACTGCAAGTTCCGCAGTGTTCTTCGGGTTTGCCATGACACACGCCTCCTTCCGATAACTTCATGTTGTTCAATCCGCCCGGAGCATCTTGCCTATCGACGTTCGCTTCGCGCGAAGCTGACGCGTATCAAGCAAAAATGCCCCGTGCAGAAGCACGAGGCATACGTTGGAGTGTGCCGCGTTTCTCCTGCGTGGGTCGGCCCCGTAAGTGGAGCACCTTCGACTCCCTCACGAGAGTGACCGACGGTCTTCGGTGAAACTTGAGCTCGGCCTTTGCGGCCGTTCAAACTTCGGTAGGGAATGCTAGCGGGTGGGCGCGGGTTTGACCAAATCGCGGTTACGCGGGCTGACGGTTTTGGCGGCGGTTCTCCAGGATCTCGCCGAGCCTAGAGCCGTAGCGCGCCCAAATCGCGCCCTCTTCCGGAGTGAAACCGAGGTACTCGTCGAGGGTGAGATCCTCACTTCCGGGGGCGGATTCGTGCCAGGCATCCACCCAGTCATCGATGTCGCCCGGCTGCGCGGTGCCTTCCAGGCAGCGTTCCACAAACGTCTTAAACATCGATCCTCCTCCCTCGTTTGGCTTCTCCAATTTTTTCTCCGGTGATCGCGTCAAATACGCCGAGATGTATCCCCCGCAGGTTATAGCCCTCAATGTGGCCGTGTAAAGGGTCATACTCAAAGAGACGCTTTTCTTTGAGATCACGCCACCTGGGCGGACCGCTTCTACTCAGCCGCTCCAGTTTGTCCAAGAATCCCGGCCTCGGCCGCGGAATATAGCTCGCCATAGTTCCCTCCCCACCCGTTAGACGTTGTGGAGAGAGTTCCGGTTCCCTTGCTTTACGACGTGCTCCGCTCCACCTTCCGCAGCAATCTCGCCGCCGCGACGAACAGGACGCAACCGCCGATGAGCGCCATGACGCCCACGCCAATGGCGAGGCCCGCCCAGAATCCGCCCGCGGTCGGCGACGTGTCCGCTGCCTGGCCGTCTGGCTGCGCGCCGGCTGCGTCAAGCGAGGAGTGGATCCCGGTGCCGCTTCCGCCGGCGGGGTTGCGCGACGGGGCGTAGTCGTCGGGCGCGGCTGACGCCTCAGACGTCGCGGGGCTGCTGGTGGCCCTCGCGGGTTTGGAGTCTTCCCGGGAGTCGGCGCTGGTCTTGCTTTTACTGGTTTGCTGGTTGCTGGGCTTGCTTGAGGGTTTGCTGGCTCGACTGCGTTCCGGCGCGCGCTGCGCCTGCGCCGCCGGTTTCGCGGAGGATGGCTCCGCTGCACGAGCCGGCTCAGCCTGAGCGGGTGCCGGTTGCTGGGCGTGAGCGGCCTGGGCCGGCGCAGCCTGGGCGGGTACCGGTTGCTGGGCGTGAGCGGGGTCAGACGACTGGCGACGATCCTTCGCTGTCTGTACCGCCGGCGTTGCCAGCGTCGAAACAGCCCCTGAACCGCCTTTGCCGCCGTCGTTGGTCTTGCGCGCCAGCGGCGCGAGCGTGTCGCCCGCCTTCTTAATCTCCTTTTCCAGTGAGCGGATGCCCTCCGCCAGCGCGCCTGGCAGCGTGAGCTTGCCCTTGCCGGCACTAGCCGCAGCGCCGGCACCGCCGAGGCGGCCCTCGCGCGCGGCGGTGACGGCCTCGTCGCCCACGGCGAAGGTGGCCACCATGTCCTCGGAGAAGTCCTTGCCGTCAGCGGAGGTGCCGGAGAAGGTGAACGTGGCGGTGTACGCGCCGGGCTCGGTGAACCCGAAGCCTTGGTGGTCGTGCGCGTTGACCGGGTACTCCAGTTGCTTGGAAGCGTCGCCGGAGTCGAGCTCCACGCGCAGGCCCCGCAGGTCCTCGTGCCAGGTGTAGATGCGCCCGGGCCCGGACACGTCGCGCATGGACACTGTGACCTTCGAACCTTGCGACAGCGCGCCGGCGCCCACCCGGGTGGTGGAAAAGCCCAGCCAAGGCAGGTTCTTCTCCTGCGCCTGCGGCAGGATCCACATCTCCTCAGGCGGCTCCGGGAAGCTCTCGCGCGCACCTTCCGGCAGCGTCTTTTTGGCCGCGTCGGGCACGGCGAAAATGAAGCTGCCGGATTCGCGTTTGGCCTGGTTGTGGGGGTCGGAGTCGTCGATAAGCACTGCGCCTATCGACGACCCTTCGGCCGCCAACGCCATATCCATATGCCCGGCCTCGATGAGCTTGCGCCGGTCCTCGGCCGCGGCGGAACCGGTGCTCGTGGGCGTTGGCGCGGTCGTTGGCGCGGTCGTGGACGTGGGCGTCGACGTGGGCCGCGACGTGGGCCGCGGCGCGGGCTTCGGCGACGGCTTCGCGCTCGTCGTCGGGCTGGCGGTGGTGGTTTCCTCCGTGGTGTTGGGGGTGCGCAGGTCGGTGGTGGTGCCCTCGGGGAGGCCGACGGTGGCGTCGTCGCCGACAAGCCAGTACTGGGTCACCGGCTCGGAGCGCTCCACCCCGCCGCCTTTGAGCTCGGCGCGGCCCTGCCAGGTCATCTTGTAGATGCCGGGCTGAGAGAAGGTCCAGGTGAAGTGGCCGTGGCCGCCGACGTCGTAGGTGATGGTGCGCATCTCCTCATCGTTGGAGCTGAACAGCCGCTCGGGCTCGCCCACGCGCGAGGAGAAGAACACGTTGACGTCGCCGGGACCGTCCATCTCCACCAGGTCGAAGTGCATGACGTCGTCGACGAAGTTGTCCGGGATTTCGCCCGCTTCGTGCGCGGGGTCGAACGCGCCCAGGCCCGACCAGATGGGCCGCCAACTGTCGGTCCAGTCCGCGGACTGCGGCGCGGCCCACACGGTGGTGCCGGGCTCGCCGAGGAAGTCCAAGGAGCCGTCCTCAGGCACGGTCAAGGTGGACACGTCGTTGCCGTCGGCATCCGCGTCCGGGGCGAGGCGGAAGCAAACCTTTTCCTGGTCGGTGACCTGCTGGCCGTCCACTGCCATCACGGTGAGCTTGTCGTTTTTGTAGGTGCCGTAGAGCGCGTCGTTGTGGGAGTGGTAGAGCAGTTTGCGCCCGGCGCACGGGTGGTCGATCTTCCCCAGTTCCACGCTGTGTCCCGGGTCGCCGGGGTTGTGCTCCGCGGCCTGCGCAAGCGGCGCGGCCGCGAACGTGAGTACCGCTACGGCTGCTGCTGCAACGAATCGCTTCACCGTTTCACCCCCTGCAGCCAGCCGGCCAGCGCACCACGCTTCGGGGCGAACAGCCAGCTCAGCGCGAAGATGGCGGTCACGGCCAAAACGATGGTCGCGCCCGTAGGCGAGTCGTAGGACCACGCCAGCCACACCCCCGCCACGCTGCCGGCAACGCCGAACGCGGCGGCGATGCACATCATCGCGCCCAGCTTGTCCGTGAACAGGCGCGCCGCGGCGGCCGGGGTGATCAGCAGCGCCACCACCAGGATGTTGCCCACCGTCTGCACCGCCAGCACCACAGCAAAAGTCACGCACAAGTACAGCGCCAGATCCAGCGCGGCGACCGGCAGGTTCATCGCGCGGGCGGTCTCCCGGTCCAGTGCCACCGCTGTGAGCCACGGGCGAAGCGCCACCACCACGGCCACAATCAGTGCGCCGGCGGCGGCGTGGATGGCCAGCGTGGCGGAGCTGACGCCCGTCAGCGAGCCGAACAGGAACGAGCTGACGGAGGCGGTGTAGCCCTCCGCACGGGAGATCACCACCAGGCCAAAGGCGAACGCGGCGGTGAACACGATGCCGATCACGGAGTCCTCTTTAATCGTGCGCCGCTGCGACATCACCGCGATCAGCACCGCGACGATCGCGCCGGCCACCGCCCCACCCAGCAGCACGGAGACCTGCCAGGCAAACGCCACCGCGATGCCGGGGAATACGGCGTGCGCCACCGCGTCGCCGATAAAGGCCATGCCGCGCAGCACCACAAAACAGCCCACCACCGCGCACAGCACCGCCGCGATCACCGCGGCCGCCAGCGCGCGCGGCAGAAACGCCAGCTGGGGGTTGGCCATGTCGGCCAGGAATTGCACAAACGAAATCTCAGGCACGGGCAGCCTCCAAATGCGCTCGCACGCCGCGCAGCCACGGCGAATCCTCGTCGACGGAGAAGGTGCGGGTCCACGGGGCGTCGTCGTTAAGCTCATGCGTCGCAGCATCGGCGACGACCCCGCGGTTGAACAGCACCAAGCGGTCGCAGGAATCGATGGCCTCGGCGATGTTGTGGGTGGACATGACAACGCCGAGCCCCCGGTCCGCCAGGCGGCGGAACAGCCGCAGCAGGTGCTCGGTGGTGGGGATGTCCAGGCCGGTAAACGGTTCGTCGAGAAGCAGCATGCCCGGCCGCCGCACCAGGGCGCGCGCGATAAGCACACGCTGGCGCTGGCCGCCGGACAGGTCGTGGATTGGGCGCGCGGCCAGGTCGGTCAGGTTGACCATCGCCAAAGCTCGCTCGGCGGCACGGTGCTCGCGCTCGCCAGCGCGGTGCCACCACGGGCGCTGGCCCAGAGTGGCGTTGAGTGTGGCGTCATAGACGTCGATGGGGAAATCCCAGGCCACGTTGTGCGCCTGCGGCACGTACCCCACCACCTTGCGCACCGGGCGCCTGCCAGCGGAAACCGTCCCGGCGTCCGCGGGGATAAGGCCTAACACCGCACGCATGAGGGTGGTCTTGCCCGCGCCGTTGGGCCCGAGCAGGCCGACGAACTCGCCGCCGCGCAGCGTGAGGTCCACCCCACGGAACACGTCGCGGCCCGGATACGACACCGCCAGGTCGCGCACCTCAATCCTTCTCATCGGCGGCCCCGCACAACAAACAGCGCAATCAAAGCGAGAAGCAGCACGCCCGCACCCGCCAGCAGTCCGATTTTCAGACCGTTGTTCTGCTGCTCCGCGCCGGCCTGCCCCTCAGCCCGAAACTCACCGAACTGGGCATCCGCCGCCTCCGCCGGGTCAACACCCACGGCGATGCGCACGACCTGCTCGTCGGTGTGCACGGTGCCGTCTTGGTCCTCCACCGTCGCGCGCACACCCACCAGGTGGGCGCCCGGCTCGGTGAACACCCAGTTGGCGTGGGTGTGCGTGTTCGGCTCCACCCACATCGACTGCGTGCCGGGCTCCTGCTCGTTCCACAGCTGCTGCGGCTCGTGGAACCCACCGGGCTGGACAAACAGGGAGAACTGGCCCGGGCCCTCGTGCCCGCCGAACTCCAGGCTCATCCCGTTGGCGGAGCGTTCCAAAAGCGACGGCGCCTGCGAGTTCCACCCCAGCCACGGCACGCCGGCGACCTCGGTCTGCGGGATCACCCACACCTCGGCCCCCGGCTTCGCGCCGGTGAACGCGAACTGGTCGGTCTCCGGCAGGGTCTGCTTCGCGCCGTCGCCGACGGCGAAGACCACGTCCTCGAGGTGGCGCCACACGGGCGTGTCCTGCGTGTCGTCGCGCACCAGGAACTGCATTTTCCCGTCGGCGAAGACGGGGCCCAGGTCCGCGTGGCCGGCGTCGATGACGGCGCGCTCGCCCAGCGGGGCGATCTGCTCGTCGGCGCCGACGACCTGCTGCAACGCCGGGTCGTTGTCCGGCACCTGGGCGGCAGCGACGGGTGCGGCCGCGATCATTGCGGCGGTGATAATGGCGGGAATCTTCATGGTTGTCCTTTCAAACATTTGCTTATCGACGCCCCATTGGCCCGCACCAGATCCACATACGTCTGCGCAGGCCCCTCCCCCGGCGGGTCCAAGGTGTCGCCCCAGATCGGGCACACCTCAACCCCGTGCGAGGCGGCGGTTTCGTTCAAAACGGGCGTTTCGTCTTCGTTGCCGTGCTCGACGAACACGGCCGGCACGCCCAGGTTGTCCAGCGTGCGCGACAACGCCATCAGATCGCGCGGGCTCGGCTCCACGCTCGGATTCGGGGTGACAAACCCGGCCACGCGCAGCCCGTAGGCGCGCGCCAGGTAGGCGTAGCCGTGGTGGGTGGTGACCAGGTTGCGGTTGGTCTCCGGGACCTGGTCGAACTGTTCGCGCACCTCCTGCGCCACCTGCTTGAGCTGAGCGCGGTAGCGCTCCGCGTTGTCGGCGTACGCGCTGGCGTGGCGCGGGTCGGCCGCGGACAGCTCGTCGCGCACCACCTGGACCACCGCGTCCATCGCGGCCGGGTCGTGCCAGATGTGCGGATCCAGCTCGCCGTGGACGTGGCGGCCCAGCACCGCCTGCGGCAGCAGGTACGTCTCCTCGCCCGGGTCGCCGAGAAAGCGGAACTCGCGCTGCGGCGGGATCGGCTGCAGCGTCTTCGACGGCACCACAACCACCGTGCCCGCGGGATCCAGGTCGCCCTCGTCGTCCGTGCGCAGGGTCAGCTGCGCGTTGCCGTTGCCGGCGACCGCGGCGATGTCCACGTGCCCGCGCTCCACCGCATGCTTGCCCGGGGCGGCCTGCGCCGGGTCCTGTCCCACCACGAGGGTGACCGTCTGCTCCGTCTGGCTGCGCACCGGCGCGTCCACCGCGTCGCGCACCGAGGCGCGAAGCTTCAGCTCGTACACGCCGGGAGCGGAAAAGGCCCAGCTGACGTGGGTGTGCGCGTCCACCGGCAGCGTGGTGGCGCCACCCGTGGAGTCGAACAGCAGCTCCGGGGTGCCGAAGGTGCCGAGGATGAAGGCGGAGGCGGTGCCGGGCCCGGAGGCGTCGACAAGCTCAAGCTCCGCCACCGCCGTGCGCGGCAAATCCGCCGCAAACCGCAACCCCAGCCACACCGTGTCCAGGCTCGCGTCCTCCACCAGCGGAATCGGCGCGTAGCCGAAGCGCTGCGTCTGCTCCGCCAGCGCCACCACCCGCGCCTGCGGGCGCGCCGTCGCATCAATCGTGCGGGTCAGCGCCTGCGGCTCCAGCAACAACCCGTTGGTAAACACCGCGTCCGCGTACGCGATATCGCGCGTGTTGTGCAGCGTCGGCTCGTACGAGTGCGGGTCGGCACCGCGGCGCATCAGCGTCTTAACCTCGGCGTTATCGCCGGCGACGTTGCGCACAACGTCCGCAAGAATGCTTGTCGACGCCACCACGTTCAGCCCCTCAACCTCCCCCGGAGCCTGCGAGCAACCCGTTAGAGCAACGGCGAACGCGCACGCCGCCAGCGCCCGGGCACGCCTCACTTTTCAACCCCCGCAAGCGCCAACAGCTTGCGGCGCAGCGCCGTATCCAGGCAGCACATCGCCGCACCGAACACCGCCACGCCGAGGCCGAGGATCGCGAACGGGACGGTCATCACCGTCGTGCCGGTCTCCGCAAGCGTGTCCGGGCGCTCTTCGGCGGGCTGCTCCTGCTGGGCCGGTTTCTGCGCCGGTTTCTCGGCCGGTTGCTGCGCAGGTTTTTGGGCAGGTTTTTGGGCCTGCTTCTCGGGTTGCTGCTGAGCCGCCTTCGTCGTTGTGGTGCTCGATTGCGCAGCACTCGTCGCCGGCTTGGACTGCGCGGCGGGCGCCTCCGTGGACGCCTCAGCCTTCGCCACCGGTGCCGCCTCCCCGTCGCCGACGATCCAGGTGTAGGTGGCCTCGTTCGAACTCGCGCCGCCGCCGGTGGCCACAACGCGCATCTGATATGTGCCGGGCTCGGTGAACAGCCAGTTCGCGTGGACGTGCGCGGGCTCTTCCTGGGCGATCGCGGAGCCCGTCTCAAGGCGCGTCGAGCCGCCATCGAGCACCGGATCCAGGGAGCCGAAGCTGCCGGTTTGGAACAGGTAGACCTCGCCGGGGCCGGTGACCTCTACAAACTCCAGATCAATCGCGCCGATATCGCGCGCGCCCTGCGTATCCCAGCCCGGCCAGATCAGATCCGAGCGCTGCGTCTGCGGCAGCATATAGCCGGCCTTGCCGATCTCCGGGATCTCCGCCGTGCGCTCCGTGTACGCATCCTGGCCGACGACCAATTCCACGTCCTCCGGGGCGTGGCGCACGTGGCTGCCGGTGGCGTCTTCCTTCAGATCCAAAGTCAGCTCGCCGCCGTCCGCCGTGACGTTGAACGCGTCGATGTGGCCTTGATCCAGGCGCTGCACCTGCGCGTGCGCCGGCGTGATGCCCAGCACCGCGAGCAGGAACACCGCCAAACTAATGAAAACTTTTTTCAACACTTAATGGAGATTAGTTTCAATAGCTATTGGCGCGGGAAATTTACCCCCATCACGGGGAAAACACAAGGGCCTGCCGCAGCTGTGGATGACTTGGGTGCTTTTTGGGGCGGGTTATCCACAGATTGGGCTCGTGGGGGTTGTGTGGGGTTGCGTTCGATTTAGTGTTCGTGGCATGACCCCGTTCGACGCATTCATTCAGGCGATGGCCGCAGCATCCATGGAGACGCTGCGGCACTTCGACCTGCCCGTCGCGCTGGACGCCGGGATGGCGCCGGATCGGGCACGGGCGTGGGACGGCATGCAGAAGGTGTACTACGGGCCGACAAAATTCACCCGGAAACAGGCCTTGGCGGCACAGAAGGCCCGCGGGTTCTCCCTGGACGAGCTGGCGCTGATCGAACGCCGCGTCGGGGGCGTTAAAGATCTTGGTGAGCGGTGGCGGCTGCGCCTGGATTTGCTGGACGTTGACGGTGGGTACCGCGCGATTGAGCGCGCCGCACGCGAACTGGTGCCCCGCGAGGACAACGCCCCGACAAAGAAACAAGTCGCCTTCTCCGCCCCGAGAAACGGGCGGGCGCGCATCACCATCGACACCACCGACCGCAAAGCAGCCGACCTCGAACACCGCCTGCGGCAAGACATCGACACCACACAGCCCGCCGCACCCCAGATGGAAGAAGCATTCTGGCGCATCGTCGAAGGCAAAACCGGCGGGGTCGTTGCCGCCGCACCACGCCCGATCGTGATGGTGCCGATCACCGAACACGCACGGATTATGGCGGGCGAAGGCGACGACGTGATCCTCACCTTGACTGACGGCACCATCATGACCGGGGCGGAGTACCTCCAGCAAGAATTCGGCGAAGCTTTGGAGGTTGCCGCCTTCCACCCGGAGGAAGGCGCGGTGAACCTCTACGACACTGAACGCTTCGCCAACCAGAAACAGCGCGACATGGCCTGCATGGTCTCCCCCGTGTGCGCCTTCCCAGGCTGCAGGCACGGGGCATACGGTGCGGAGATCCACCACGTGGACGCGTGGAAACACGGCGGCTACACCAACATGAACAACCTGGTGCCACTGTGTAAGTACCACAACCGCATCAACGACGACGACCCCTGGCGCAACAAACGCGGCCGCATCGCCATGATCCGAGGCGCACCCTGGTGGATCTCACCACGCGGCTACCACCTGAGAAACACCAACCGCGGAGCACTCGACCAACTCTTCGGACCCAGAGACACACCCCTGCCCTAACAACGCGAAACGCCGCCGCCCAACAACGGACGACGGCGATTCGGCGCGCGCGAAAGAAGACGAACTACTTGGTGGCGTAGTTCTTCTCCACGGAGGTGTCCACCGGAACACCCGGGCCCTGGGTAGCGGAGACGGTGATCTTCTTCAGGTAGATGCCCTTGGCGGACGCCGGCTTCAGGCGGATGACCTCGTCGAGCAGCGCGCCGTAGTTCTCAGCGAGCTGCTCCGGGGTAAACGACGCCTTGCCGATGATGGCGTGCAGGTTGGACGCCTTGTCCACGCGGAAGGCGATCTTGCCGCCCTTGGAGTCGGCGACAGCCTTAGCCACGTCCGGGGTGACGGTGCCGGTCTTCGGGTTCGGCATCAGACCACGCGGGCCCA
>ERZ1030944.166-NODE-166-length-16853-cov-44.288606_pt1 | contig 16853 bp, 17 predicted proteins | sample MGYA00518599_ERZ1030944 | MGnify/ENA primary metagenome ERZ1030944 (study PRJEB33718, sample SAMN03159697) | human skin metagenome | collected 2014-05-20 | study: EMG produced TPA metagenomics assembly of the PRJNA266117 data set (Human skin bacterial metagenome... | reverse complement strand
TCCAAACGGGCCAGCACGGCGCGCTCGGCGGTGGATTCGGCGGTGGCGGCGGCGTCGATAAGCTTGTCGATCGCCTCGCGCGCCACGGCGTCATCGGAGCGGCACTCCACGGCCAGCGCGCCCTGGGCGGGGGCCGGCATGAACACCTCGGGCGAGAAGACCTCGGTGGCGCGGTCGCCGTAGCCGCCGCGCACCAGGCCTGCGTAGGCGAGGATGATCGCGTCCAGCTCGCCGTCTTCCACATACGACATGCGGCGCTCAATGTTGCCGCGTAGCGGGCGGATGTCCAGGTCGGGGCGCACGGCCTTGAGCTGGGAGATGCGGCGCGGCGCGGAGGTGCCCACGCGCGCGCCTTCGGGCAGCTCAGCCAGGGTCAGCCCGTCGCGGGCGATGAGCGCTTCGCAGCTGTCCTCGCGGGTGGGGATGATCATGTGGGCGCGCGGCTCTTCGGCAGTGGGCAGGTCCTTGAACGAGTGGACCGCGATGTCCACCTCGCCGTGAAACAGCGCGTCGCGCAGCGCGGAGGTGAACACGCCGACGCCGATGCGCTCCACAGGCGCCTGGGACAAGTCGCCCGAGGTGGTCACGATCTGCAGTTCGGCCGCGTGGCCGTGCTCGCCCAGCGCGTCGCGGACGTGCCCGGTCTGGGTGGTGGCCAGGTGGGATCCGCGTGTACCAATCTTGAACATCTACTTCTCCTTGCCGTGCAGTTCCTCGGGCAGCGGCAGCTTCTGCGCGTCCACCGCCACGGAGGGGCTTTCCAGCCCGAACAATTCGGTGACCGCCTCTTCCACGCTCACCGTTTCCGCCGTCGCCGCCAGCTCCTTGATCTTCACTGTCGGCTGGTGCAAAAGCTTATCGACGACACGCTTGACCATGCGGCTGACCTGATCAAAGTCGTCCTCGGACATCTCCGGCAGGCGGGTGCGCAGACGCTGCAGTTCTTGGCCGGAAATCTCCGCGGCGTTGCGGCGCAGCCGGGTTACCGCCGGGGCGACCTCGCGCACGCGCTGCTCCGAGCCGAACGTGTCCACCTCTTCGGCCACGATCTCCTCGGCGCGGCGCAGCGCCCGGGAGTCCTCGTTGTCGCTGCCGCGCATCTTCTCGTGCAGGGACTCTATGTTGACCAGGTGCACGCCGTCGATGTCTGCCACGGCGTCGTCGATGTCGCGCGGCAGCGACAGGTCCGCCAGCACCAGCGGGCCGGGGACGTCGGCCGGGGTGATGGTGAACTCGTCGGAGGCGGTGGCGGAGACCACCAAGTCCACGCGGTCCAACACCGAGGCGCGGTCGGCGAAGTCCACCACCTCGGCGGGCACGCCGGCCTCGCGGGAGTGCTCGGCGAGGCGCTCCGCGCGGTCGCGGGTGCGGTTCGCCAGCACCAGCTTGTCAATGCCCTTTTTGCCCAGGTGGGTCGCGGCCAGCGAGCTCATCGCGCCGGCACCTAAGACGAGGGCGGTTTTGCCCCGGAGGTCGTCGACAAGCATCAGCTCCATCGCCTCCTCGAGCGCGACGGTGACCATGGACGCGCCCGAATCGTCGATGCCGGTTTCGGTGTGCACGCGCTTGCCGGTGTGCAGCGCCGCCTGGGCCAGCGAGTGCAGGTTCGGGCCGACGGTGCCGCGCTCCACGGCGTCGACGTAAGCCGAACGCACCTGGCCGATGATCTGCTGCTCGCCCACCACCATCGAATCCAGGCCGGACGCGACGGTGAAGATGTGCTCGGCGGCCGCGTCCGAGTAGCGCACGTACAGGTAGCGACGCAGTTCAGCCGCGTCGACCCCGGAGACGTCCGCAAGCACCCGCAGCACGTCCTCCACGCCGGCGTGGAACGCGTTGGTGACGGTGTAGACCTCCAGGCGGTTGCACGTGGAGATAATCATCGCCTCAGACAGCGACGGCTGCTTCACCAGCGCGCCCGCCGCCCCGTTCTGGACCTCCGCGTCCATGCTGAGCCGCTCCAGCAGGGCCACAGGCGCCGACCTGTGCGACATCCCCACAAGCAGAACACTCACGCAAAACCCTCCAGTCAGTTGAAAATCACACTAGAGAATAGTCCTTTAGTTGGACAGCTCCGCGTCGAGGTCGTCGTTGTCCACTTCCCAGCAGGCGAACTCCTCGCCGTCGATGACCACAACGGGCACGCGATCGCCGTACTCAGCAGCAAGCTCCGGGTCCTCGTCGACGTCCACAAGCGCGAGCTGAACGCCGTGCTTCGCCACCACAGGGGCGATCTGGCCCGCCACCCGCTCGCACGAACCGCACGTGGACCGGACCATCAGCTCCACCTTTTTCATCGCCGCTCCTCCTGTGAGTGCATATGCCGGGGCGTTGTACGATTGCACACGCTAACACCCCCACCCGAAAGGGCCCGTAGTTCCATGTCTGATCAGCGCGAAATCCTCGCGCAGTGGTCCCAATCCCAGGGCAACCTGCGCCGCTTCTTAGAGGAGCGCGTGATGCCCCCGCTCGACGACGACGCGCAGCGCACCGCCGGCCGCGCCGCCGCAGCCGCCGCGGTGGAAGAGACCTTCGGCATCAACATCGACGACTTCGCGCTCGGTGTGGACTCCGTCGGCGGCGCCTTCGAAACCGCCGGCCGCCAGAAGATCACCCCGCCCGACCCGGAGATCCCCCAGGACACCGAGGCCGCCGCGTTTTTCGACGTGGACAACACGCTGATCCAGGGCTCCTCGCTGATCCTTTTGGCCCAGGGGCTGTTTAAGAAGCGCTTCATTACCCTGTCCGAGCTGGCGCCCGCCCTGCGCAAGCAGATCCGCTACCGCGTCTCCGGCTCCGAAAACGCCGACGACATCGCCGAGGGCCGCGAGCAGGCCCTGGCCGTTGTGAAGGGCAAGAGCGTGGCGGAGCTCAAGCAGGCGTGCCGGGAGATCGTGGACAACCGGATGCTGGAGAAGTCCTACGCCGACACCATCGAGCTGGCCGCCATGCACCTCGCCGCCGGGCAGCAGGTGTGGCTGGTCTCCGCCACCCCGGTGCAGATCGGCCAAGCACTCGCCGAAACGCTCGGCTTCACCGGCGCGCTGGGCACCGTGGCGGAGGAAAAAGACGGCAAGTTCACCGGCCGCCTCGTCGGCGACATCCTCCACGGCCCCGGCAAGAAGCACGCCGTGGCGGCGCTGGCGGCGCTGCAGCAGCTGGACCTGTCCAAGTGCACCGCCTACTCCGACAGCATCAACGACCTGCCCATGCTGGAAATGGTCGGCTCGCCGGTGGCGATCAACCCGGACCGGGCGCTGCGCAAGCACGCCAAGGCCCAGGGCTGGGCGGTGCGGGACTACCGCTCCGTGCGCCGGGTGGTGCGCGCCGGCGTGGTCCCGGCCGTGTTGGCGGGCGCGGGCCTGTGGTGGTGGCGCCGGCGGCGGTAGGCGCGGCCGTGGCGCCGGGCCAGGGCGCTGGGTGCTAGATGCTTACCCGAGGATGCTTACTTCTCGAGTGACGCGGCGGTCGCGGCCGGAGGTTCGTCGAGAAGTAAGCGTTTAGAAGTAAGCATCCTCGGACGGTAAGCGTTTAGAAGTAAGCATCTAGCGACGCAGAAACGAAAAACCCGCCTCCCTCAACGGGGGCGGGTGAACGCTCGCGGCTTACTTGCCGAGCTTACGACGCTGCACGCGGGTGCGGCGGAGCATCTTGCGGTGCTTCTTCTTGGACATGCGCTTGCGGCGCTTCTTAATCACTGAACCCATTGGGCTACCTCTTTCCTGTTCAAAGTGCGTACGTACGCGGCCGGCGCAACCGCTTCCGCGGCTCGTGGGAGGTGCACACTCCCACAGGAAGTGGCCGACCTGATCGTTCAAAGCATACCGGCAGGCCTTTTCAGGGCCAAAAACACCCGCCGCACCGGAAAACCGGTGCGGCGGGTGTGTTCTCGAGGTCCTGTAAATGAGACCCTTGGACTATCCCACGTCGTAGACGGAGGACTCCAGGTACTCGCTCACTGCCGTCTCGTTCACGCGGAAGGAGCGGCCCACGCGGACGGCGGGCAGCTCGCCGGAGTGAACGAGGCGGTAGACGGTCATCTTGGATACGCGCATGATCTCCGCGACCTCGGCAACCGTCAGGAACTTTCCTTTATCTTCGTTAACCACTAATTCATACCTCTCGGCACGCAAACGCGCTGCAGGCTTCCCCTCCCGCAGGACGAACACGCACGTGCTTGAACCACCCTAACGTGAAACCAGCGTCGAGTGCGACTTAAGTGGAAGAAAATTTTCAAAGTGCAGGCAGTGAACCCACAGAAACGGTTGTGAAAGTTGGGATTTGGGCTACTTGCCCAGCTCGTCCGAGCGCTCCGCGCAGATCTCGGTGGCGCGGTAGAACGCACCGCGCAGGCCCGACTCCTCCAGCTCGCGGATCGCGCGCACCGTGGTGCCGGCCGGCGAGGAGACGTTCGCCCGCAGCTGCACGGGGCTGTCCCCGCCCTCGAGCATCGCGCCGGCCCCGGCGGCGGTCGCACAGGCGAGCTGCTCCGCCAGGTCGCGCGGCAGGCCGAGGGACACGCCTGCGTCCACAAGCGCCTCAGCCACGAGGAAGAAGTACGCCGGGCCGGACCCGGAGATCGCGGTCACGGCGTCCATCTGGGATTCAGCGACCTCCACTACCTGACCCGCGGCGGACAGCAGCTCCACCACGGCGTCGCGCTGCTCGTCGGTGACAAACCGTCCGCACGCGGCGGCGAGCACGCCCTTGCCCACCAGCATCGGCGTATTCGGCATGACGCGCACGATCGGGGTACCGGCGGCGGAGACGGCGTCTTCCATCGCGGCGAGGGTCACGCCCGCGGCCATGGAGACCAGCACGGTGGCGGAGCCGGAGTCGGTGAGCTCCTCGCCGACCTCCGCGATGACGTCCAGGATCTGCGCGGGTTTGACGCACAGCAGCGCAACGTCTGCGTCGCGCACGGCCTCCCGGTTATCGGAGGTGGTGCGCACGCCATAGCGCTCCGCAAGCTCCGCGCTGCGGGACTCGGACCGGTTCGTCGCCGTAATAGACCCCGGCGCCACCCCATTGGCAACGAGGCCCGAGATGAAAGCCTCGCCGATATTGCCTGCACCAATGACGGCGATGCGTTCCATGTCGCTCCTTTGAAAAGTCGTTGCGCGTTTTACAGCAGTGCCGGGCCGAAGGCCACCACCGCGGCGGCCAGGCCAGCGATGATCATGGTGACCTTGTCGCGGCCGCCCGCCATCGCGCCGACGGCGGCGACCACCGCGGCCACCGCGGCGACGCCGACCAGCCCCGCCACAATCGCCATCGTGTTGGCCCACAGCCACTTGAACGCCAAAAAGCCCAGCACGCCCAGCAGCACGCCGAAGAACACCAGCAGGACCAGCAGGATCGGGTTGACCGACGCCTCCTCGATCTCGTAGTCGGTGTCGTATTCGGCCTCAGGGGCGTCGAGGGAGTCCTCGCGCGGCTGCGGCTCCGGCGCGTCGACGGTGCGGATCTCGCCCGTGTCGTCCGACTGCGCGAGCTCTTGCTTTACGACGGGCTCCGCCTTGCCCTCGGTCTCGCCCTCAATCTTGCGCAGCACCGTCGTGTCGTCGCTGGCTGGCTGGACCTTCGTGGTGGTGGAAGCCGCTGGCGCCGGGGCGGGCTTGTCTACAGGCTTTGACACCGGCTTCGACACAGGTGCAGCGGCCGGCTTTTCCGCCGGCTTGGGAGCCTGCTCAGCCGGCTTGGCTGCCGGACGCAGTTTCACGGACTCCGCCTGCGCGGGCTTGTCAGCCGGCTTCGGCGCCACCTTCGTCTCGGCCTTCTGCACCGGCTTCGGAGCCACCTTCGACACCGGCTTCGGCTCGGTCTTCGGCTCAGGCTTCGGCGCGGCCAGCGTCGGCTCAGGTTTCGGCGCCTGGGTGGGGGTCTTTTTGGGGGTATCCGAAGGTGCGTCGATAGGCACGCTGGAGTGCTTCACCTCCGCCGGCTTGGCCTCGACCTTCTTAAACGAGTCGGTCAGCTCGGCGACGGAAACGCCGCCGTCCTCGAGGCTGCGGCGGCGACGCGGGCGGCGCGCGCCGGACGGGTTTTCCTTTTCGGCGCGCGCGAGGAGCTCGGCAACTGTGAGCTGTTTGTCGGCCATTAGTTGTCGTCTCCTTTTTTGGCTTGAATCTCAGCGTCCAAAGACCCCTTGTCGATGCGCTTGAGAATCACACCTTCACGCAAGGCCCACGGGCAGATCTCTAACTTATCAACATTCAACGCACGCATCGCAGCTTCCGCCACCAGCGCACCTGCGACGATCTGGTGGGAGCGGTCCGAGTTGATGCCCTCGAGCTCCGCGCGGTCCGCCGCCGTCATGCGGGAAATGAACGCGATGAGCTGGCGCAGACCCGGCGCGGTAAGCGTGCGCTGCACGAACGGGCCGGCGGACGACGGAGCCGCGCCCGTGAGGCGGGCCAGGGAACGGAACGTCTTGGACGTGCCCACGGCCAGACCGGTCTCCCCCATCGCCTTGAACTGCTCGGCAGGACCGGCGAGTTCTGCGTCGATGTAGTCGCGCAACATGTTGATCTTCTTGCGCTCCGGCGGGTCGGTGTCGAACCACTCGTGGGTCAAGCGCCCCGCACCCAGGTCCAGGGACACCGCCAGGTCCGGCATCTCCTCGGTGCCCGTGGAGATCTCCAGGGAGCCGCCGCCGATGTCGAAGTTGGTGATGCGGCCTGCGGACCAGCCGTGCCAGCGGCGCGCCGCCAAAAACGTCAGCCGCGCTTCCTCCTCGCCGGAGAGGATGTTCAGCTTCACGCCGGTCTTCTTCTCCACGCGCTTGAGCACGTCCGCGGAGTTGGTGGCCGAGCGCACCGCGGAGGTGGCGAACGCCACGAGCTCCTCGCACTTGAGGTTGTCCGCGAGGTCGGAGGCCTCCTGGACAGCGTCGACGAGCTTGTCCACGCCCTTGTCCTCGATATTGCCCTTTTTGTCCAGCAGCTCAACGAGACGCAGCGGCTGCTTCCAATCGCTCATCGGCGTCGGCCGGCTACCGCTGTACGCGTCGACCGCCACGAGATGGATCGTGTTGCTGCCGACATCTAATACACCTAATCGCACCACCCCAGGGTAACGGGTCTACCGTGTCCAGGTGTGAATCAACCAGCCCCGAAACCCGTTTTTCTCGGCTTCCCGGCGGACTCGCCAGCCGGTCGCTCCATCCTGGCGGGCCGCGAAACCCGCCCCGATTTCCCGCGCGAATGGTTCGAGTTCGTCCACCCGGACGACCCGAACCACGTCTTCTCCATCGACCTGACCTGGGCGGAGGCCACCTGGTCCTGCCGCTTCGGCACCCCTGAGTGCCACGGCATCGACGAATCCAACCCGGCCGTGGGCTGCTGCATCCACGGCGCCTACATCGCGGACGAGGAAGACCGCGACACCGTCTACAACGCGGTGAAGGACATGCCGGCGAAGTACTGGCAGCTGCGGCCCGCAGAGACGGACGCCTACTTCGCGGCCAACGACCCGACGTGGCTCGAACCGTGGCTGGAGTGGGACGAGGAAGAGGACGACAACGCGCTCGAGCCCGACCCCGACGACGAGGAGGCCGGCCCCCACATCAAGACCAAGGTCGTCGACGGCGCCTGCATCTTCGCCAACCGCCCCGGCCACCCCACCGGCGCCGGCTGCGCGTTCCACCAGTTCGCCATGGCGGAAGGCCGCAACATCGTGGGCACCAAGCCGGAGGTGTGCTGGCAGGTGCCGTTCTCCCGCGAGGACGCGTGGGAGGAGCGCTCAGACGGCCAGGAGATTCTGCGCACCACCATCGGCGAGTACCACCGCCGTCAGTGGGGCGGCGGCGGAGAGGACTTCGACTGGTGGTGCACCTCCGCGCCCGCCTGCCACACCGGCGGCACGCCGATTTGGCAGTCGATGAAAGACGAGCTTGTCGCGCTGATCGGCGAAAAGCCGTACCGTGTCGTCGCCAAGCATTGCGAAAAGCGCGCCCAGCTTAGCGACGACCTCCGGGCCACCCACCCAGCAACCCAAGCCGCGCGCGAGTAGCCGCGCTTACGCTTCGAATTTGTAGCCCAGGCCGCGCACAGTGACGAGCTGGGTGGGTCGCGACGGCTGCGCCTCGATCTTCGTGCGCAGGCGCTTGACGTGCACGTCCAGGGTCTTGGTGTCGCCGACGTAATCGGCGCCCCAGATGCGGTCGATCAGCTGGCCGCGCGTGAGCACCCGGCCGGTGTTGCGCAGCAGGTACTCCAGCAGGTCGAACTCTTTGAGCGGCATGGGCACCGGCTGGCCGTCCACAAGCACCGTGTGGCGCTCCACGTCCATGGTCACGCGGCCGCCCTGCAGCAGCTGCTCGTCGTCCTCCTCGACTACCTCGGTCTCCGGGCCGCGGCGCAGCACCGCGCGGATGCGGGCGACCAGCTCGCGGGTGGAGTACGGCTTAGTCACGTAATCGTCCGCGCCCAGCTCCAGGCCCACAACCTTGTCGATCTCGCTGTCGCGGGCGGTGACCATGATGATCGGCACCGAAGACTCGGCGCGCAGCTTCTTGCACACCTCCGTGCCGCTCATCCCCGGCAGCATCAGGTCCAGCAGCACCAGGTCGATGTCCTGGGAGGCGAACAGGTCCAGCCCCGCCTGCCCGTCTGCGGCCACAACCGCCTCGAAGCCTTCCTTGCGCAACAGGTAGGCCAAAGGGTCGGACAGCGATTCCTCGTCTTCAACGATGAGAATGGTCGTCACTTCACTCTTCCTTTTCTGCTCTGCCGGCGGCCTCGGGGTCATACAGGGGCAGCTCAATGGTGAACGTGGAGCCCGTCCCAGGCCTCGACCACAACGTAATGCTACCGCCATGGTTCGCCACCACATGCTTCACGATGGCCAAACCCAGCCCCGTGCCGCCCGTGGAACGCGAGCGCGCCTTATCCACCCTGTAGAACCGCTCGAACACGCGCTTCTGGTCCTCCGGCGCGATGCCGATGCCGCGATCCGTGACCCGGATCAGCACCACATTGTCGCGCACCAGCTTCTGTGTCACGCTCACCGGCTGCCCGCTCGGCGAATAGTTGATCGCGTTGGTGATCAGGTTGGACACCGCCACGGTGAGCATCGCCCGGTCCCCCATCACCCGCAGCCCCAAACGCTGGCCGCGGGTGAGTTCAATGCCGTGGTTTTCAGCGGCGACCAGGTTGCGGGCAACCGCGTCGTCCACGATGTCGTCCACACGCACCGGCGCCATGTCCGGCAACGCCTCCGCGCCCTGAAGCTTGGACAGGGAGATCAGATCCGTGATCATCTCCCCCATGCGGTGGGCCTCTTTGTGCAGCTTGGTGCCGAAGTAGTCCACCATCTCTGGGTCCGTCGGGTCCTGCAGCAGTGCCTCGGCAAGAAGCGCAATGCCGCCGACCGGGGTTTTCAGTTCGTGGGAGACGTTTGCCACGAAGTCGCGGCGCGCGTTTTCCATGCGCACGTTTTCAGACTCGTCAGAGCCGTACACGATGGCGTAGGAGTTGTCCGTCAGCATCAGCGGCGCAATCAGCGCGCGCACGTTGCGGATACGGCTGCCCGTGGTGCGCTGCGGCAAATCCAGGTCCAGCACCTGCTCTTCCTGCTGCTCAAGCACCTCTTCGACCACCTCGAGCACACGCGGGTTGACGCTACCGTCGTGCACGATGGACATGTCGTGGGCGCGCGCGTTGGACAGCATCACGTTGCCGGCGCGGTTGATGACAGCGATTCCGGTCGGCGAGCCCTGCGTAACCAGGTGAAGGACCTGGCTCACTGCGGCTGCGGTGTCATCCTGCCCGCCGTCATCCGCCCAGTTGCGGGCGCGCCAACGAAGCGCCCGCTGGCCGAGCAGCACAGCGGGCACGGTCAGCGCGGCGCCGATGAAAAAAGCGAGAATCGGCGTCACGGTGTGATTCGAGGCTTACTTCTGCCCCTGGTTCGCCACAGCAGCGGCGCCAGCCTCAGCGGCCTCCGGGTCCAGGTAGGTGCCGCCCGGGTTGAGCACCTTGCCGTTTTCGTCGATCTCGTACACCAGCGGCATGCCAGTGGGGATGTTCAGCCCGGCGATCTCCTCGTCGGAGATGTTGTCCAGGTACTTCACCAGCGCGCGCAGCGAGTTGCCGTGCGCTGCGATCATGACGTTCTTACCTGCCATGGCGTGCGGCGCGATGACGTCGATGTAGTACGGCAGGAAGCGCTCCACCACGTCCTTGAGGCACTCGGTGCGCGGCACCTCAGGCAGGAAGGCGTAGCGCGGGTCGTTGGTCTGCGCGTACTCGTTGTCCGTGTCAATCTCCGGCGGCGGGGTGTCGTAGGAGCGGCGCCACTGCATGAACTGCTCCTCGCCAAACTCCTCGCGGATCTCCGCCTTGTTCAGGCCCTGGAGCTTGCCGTAGTGGCGCTCGTTGAGGCGCCAGCTGCGCTCCACCGGGATCCAGTGGCGGTCAGCCGCGTTCAGCGAGATGTTCGCAGTGCGGATCGCGCGGCGCAGCAGCGAAGTGAACAGGATGTCCGGCAGGACACCCTTTTCTTCCATGAGCTTGCCGGCGTTGACGGCTTCGGCCTCGCCCTGTTCGGTCAGGTCCACATCGACCCAGCCGGTGAACTGGTTCGACTTGTTCCACTCGCTCTGCCCGTGGCGAACGAGAATCAGCTTTCCGTTACCCATGCCTTCAAGCATGCCACGGATGGGCGAAACTGTCGGGGGTTTGTCGGGGGTTTAGAGTCTGAAGGCATGTTTTCACCCCGCTCCGCTTCCGCCCTCGCCGCCAGCCTCGCCGCCGCCTGCGTCGCTCTCGCCTCCCCCGCCGCGCCCACCGCCGCCGCGGCAGCCCCCGCGCTCGCCGCTCCCGGCGCGCCGATCGCCATGCTCGACGAAGGCTCCGATTCCTTCGTCCACACCGCGCGGTGCAGCCAGGGCCCGGTTGGTACCGTGCGCACCCCGGACGGTGAGACGAAGCAGGTGATGGTCACTGCGGCGCACTGCATGGAGTCCAAGAGCAAGACCGTCCGCCCGGTCGTGTTCGCGCCGCTGCGCGAAGGCGGGAAGGTGGCCTACCCGCGGGTGGGGGACGTCGATAGGCAACGCACCCCGTTTGAGCTGGGCAACGGCGAGTTGATGGACTTCTACCGCATCATCGACGAGCCCGATTGGGTCACGGTGCGTCTCGCGCCCGGCGTGGAGGCGTCAGGCGCGTCGTCGTCGGTGGATCAGAAGGGCCGCGGCCCGTCCGCGCCGGCGGCGATCACGGGGGTGAAGGACTACCGCAACCTGCGCGGCGACGAGCTGATCAGCTTCGACAACGCCGGCCAACCCATCTGCAAGGACGGGATGCGCACCGGCCGCTCGTGCGGCGTGCAGATGTTCCGCACCCAGAACTTCGTGTGGCACTTCGGCGTGGGTTACGAGTCGGGCGATTCCGGCGGCATCAACTACGACCCGCGCACCGGCGAGGCTGTGGGGCTGAGCATCATCGGCTTCGGCCCGTTCGGCAACTCGCAGCAGGTGGATCGCGCACTTGAGGACGCCTACGGCATCCCCGACGGCCAGGTCAACGAGGCGTTCACCCCGGCGGCCCCTGCCCCGCGCGCCGACTTCGCGCCGTTGTACGAGGAGGTCGGGCAGTTCTCCCCCGACAAGGCACCGCAGCTTGTCGACGGCCCCCAGCCACGCGAGCTGCTCGACCGCGCCGTCATGGGCGCGCAGGCGGACGCGGCGCGGTTCAGCGCGGAAGCCGCGCAGCTGCCGCAGGCCGCCGATCCGGTCGCGGCGGCGCAGGACCTCGCCGGCCGCGCGAACGCTGCGGCGCAGCAGCACGCGGGCGATGTGCGCGGCGCCGTCGACGCGTTCCTGCGCTAGATCACACCGCTGACCACCTGAAACGCCGGCGCGGCGGATTTACACTGGAGGTATGAAAACCCCTGCGTCTCTCGCCGCCGCAGCGCTGTTGTTGTCCCTGGCGGCGCCGCTAACCACATTCACGGCACAGGCCGCGGAGCCTGCGCTCGCCGCCCCTGGCGCCCCCTTCCGCGTCCCCGCCGTCAACCCGCCCGCGCAGGCGGCCACGCCGTGGGGTGAGCGGCTCAACGCGCCCCCGGAGCTCTACACCGTCACCTGCTCGCAGGGCCCGACCGGCACCGTCGCCACCCCGACGGGCCCGCAACGCGTGATGCTCACCGCCTCGCATTGCGTGAACCGGATCCCCGGCATGCCGGAGCCGTCCACCGAGGTCACCGTGCCAGTCGGCGACAGCTACACCCGCATCGGCACCCGCGGCCCGAATAGCGGGCCCACCACCGAGACCCACTCGCTCGCCGATCTGCCCGCGGCACTGACGGAACCCGACTGGGCGTTCGTGCGTATCGACGACTCCGCCACCGCCACGAACCTCTCCCACTCCCGCGACGCCGCCGGCGGTTCTGCGGGTGCCCCTGTGCAGCTCACCGGCATCCGCGACTACCGCACGCTTCGCCCCGGCGAGTACTCGGTGGACAACTTCGGCCAACCGATCTGCAAGGACGGCGCTACCACCGGGCGCTCCTGCGGAAGGCAGATCGCCCGCGGCCGCGACACCGTCTACAGCGTCGGCGTTGCGGCGGAAATGGGCGACTCCGGCGGGGTGAACTTCGACCCGCGCGACGGCGCCGTCATCGGCATCTCCCATGGCGTGATCGGGCCGCTGTTCGTCTCCCAGGCCGCGGACCGCGCGCTCGAAGACGCCTACGGTATCCCCGACGGCCAGGTCAACCAGGCGTTCCAGCTCGCAGACCCTGCCCCGCGCGCGGAGTTCACCACCAGTGGCGCGGAACGAGAGCGCATCGACCAGGCCACGTGGGAGCTCAACCCCGGGTACGTCCCGCCGAATCCGAAAGCGGAGCTGCGCCGCGCCGTCGACGAAGCAGGCCAGGCCGCCGAAGAAACCGCGCGCCGGGCGCTGCGTGGCGGGGTGGATGCTGGTGAGGTTGAGCGGCTCGTCGAAAAGCATGGCAACGACATCGCCCTATGGAGCGGGCTCGCGCGTTAAGGTAATTCTCATGCGATTCAGCCTTCGAACACCAGCAACAGCACTTGCAGCAGCCAGCATGCTCGCACTTCAGGCCCTCCCCGCGCCGGCGGAAGCCGCGCCCGCGCTCGTCGCACCCGGCGCGCCGATGCGAGGGTTCCCCCAGGACCCGCCGAAAACAATCGACCTGCCCAACGGCCAGAAACTGACCATGCCGCGCGACGGCTGGGCCGGCACCTGCTCCCAAGGCCCCAACGGCACCCTGCACCTGCCTGGCGAGGAACCGCAGCGTGTGATGCTCACTGTCTCCCATTGCGTGAACACCATGCCCGGCTTCCCAGAGGTGAAAAACGAGTTCTACGCCCCCGTGGGCACCGAGTACAAGCGCTTCGGCGAGCGCGTGGCGTCCAACCACGTCACCCCGGAAGCCATGAACCTGAGCGACCCGATGCAGTCCATCCGCACTGCCGACTGGGGCGTGGTGCGCATCGACGACGGCGTGACCGAAACCGGCCTGTCCCACTCCCGCGACTTCAACGGCGGCGTGCAGGGCGAACCGGTGAAGATCACGCATGTGCGCGACTTCCGCACGCTCGCTCCGGGCGAGGTCTCGGTCGACAACTTCGGCCAGCCCATCTGCAAGGACGGCGCCACCACGGGCCGCACCTGCGCCAAGCAGATCGGCCGCACAAGAAACGGCATCTACAGCTGGGGGCTGAACTACGTGCAGGGCGACTCCGGCGGCGTGAACTTCGACCCCCGCGACGGCGCCGCCATCGGCGTGTCCTCCATGACGCTCGGGCCCCTCGGCAAGGCGCAGCCTGTGGACCGCATTATCGAGGACGCCTACGGCATCCCCGACGGCCACGTCAACGAAGTGTTCACCCCCACCGACTCCACCGCGCCGCGCGAGAACTTCACCACCTCCGGCGATGAGGAAGAGCGCGTCGCGGCCGAGATCGAGCGCCTCAACCCCGACTTCAAGCAGCCGGTGCCTCGCGACGAGCTCCGCAAGGCCGTCGACAACGCCCAACAGGAAGCAGCCGGCCTGGCGCAGAAGGCCTCGCAGGGCCAGTTCGACCCGGCGGAGATCAACCGCGCCATCGGATACCACTCCGACCGCATCGGCTACTGGGGCGGGGCGTCCCTCGGCGAGGAGATCGGCAAGCGCCTCTAGCTACATTCCGCCGGCGTCCCGGGTGGCCTCGCCCGGGACGTAGCCGGACAGGGTGTCGGTGTAGACCTCTATCAGCTTGTCCGCCGAGGCGGCCCAGCTAAACGCTTTTGCGTGGCTGACGGCCTGTTCGCCCATGTGGATGCGCGTGGGATCGTCGATAAGCAACTGCTCGAGTGCTTGCGCCCACGCATCCGTGCCGTGGCCCTGAACCAGCAGGCCCGTCTGACCGTCCGCGACCGCGAGCGGGAGGCCCCCGACGCGCGCCGCGACGACAGGAGTGCCCGCGGCCTGCGCCTCCACCGCCACGAGCCCGAAACTTTCGTTGTAGCTGGGCACCGCCACAATGTCCGCGGCCTGGTAGATGCTCACCAGCTCCTCCGGCGGACGCGGCCCGAGGAAGCGCGTGCAGCCGCCGATGCCTTCCGACGCCGCGAGCTCGCGGTAGCGCTCCACCGACGAGCCCGCGCCACTCGCGCCGCCGCAGATGATCACGCGCAGCGGGCCGTCGACGCGGCCACGGCGCACCACCTCCCCCATCGCCTGGATCAGCACCTGCGGGCCCTTGAAATCCTGCAGCCGGCCCACAAACGCCACCACTTTCGCGTGCAGCGGAATGCCCAGGTGGCGCCGCGCCAGCTCCGTGTTGCGGTTCGTGCCGGGAGTAAACAGCTCGGTGTCCGCGCCGGGGCTGACCACGGAGATCTTCGCCGGGTCCACGTCGTAGAAGCGCGCGAGCTCGCTCGTTTCATCCGGGGTGTTGACCACTAAGACTTCGGCGTTGTCCACCAACTGCTGCTCGCAGATGCGGCGCGCCTCCGACTCTTCGGATTCGGTGGCGTAGGCGTTTTTCACCGCCGCCCAGGTGTGCCCGGTATGTACCAGCGGGATGCCGGCCAGGTCCGCCAAGAGCCACCCCACCTGGCCGGAGAGCCAGTAGTGGGAATGGATCAGGTCGTAGTTTTCGTCGTTCGCGCGGGCGAACTGCACCACCCCGCCGGAAAACGCGGCGAGCTGGGTGGGCAGGTCGTGCTTCTCCAGCCCCTCGTACGGCCCGGCCACCACGTTGATAACCCGGTAGCCGGGTTCCACCTCTACCACCTCACCCTGGCTGGGGCGGGTGGCTCGCGTGAACACGTCCACCGTGGTGCCCTTGCGGGCCAGCTGGGTGGCGGTGTTGTGGACGTAGACGTTCATGCCGCCGGCGTCGCCGGTCCCCGGCTGCTCGAGCGGGGAGGTGTGCATTGAGATCATGGCGACGCGCATGCGGGCAAGATTAGCGCACACGGGTTTCACCTAGGTTCCTGACAGATCACGGCGGCCGTTTGCACCGACCTGGGCCGGAAGGGCCCGGCTGACAGATTCGGCCGCGAAGTGTCGGGGCGGGGCCGCGACGCCCGAACCGCACCCGTCAGAGTGCCGCGTGGCGGTGCCAGGACCCGAAATCCGCGGCGACCGTGGCCGCGAGGTGCTGGTAGGCCTTCAACGTCGCCGGCGCCACACGCTCCAGGTCCACCACGGCACCTTCGGCAAGGTGGCGGTCGTACGGGATGGTGTGCACCGCGCGGGCGCGGGAGGCGAAGTGGTCGGCGACTTTGCCCATGTCGATGGTCGGCTTGCCCGGCGCGGAGGCGGAGATGACCACCACGGCGTTGGCGGCGAGCTGGTCGTAGCCGTGCAGGTTCAGCCAGTCCAGGGTGGCCGACGCGGACTGCGCGCCGTCGAGCGCCGGCGATGTCACCAGCACCAGCGCGTTGGCCAGATCCAAAACGCCGGCCATTGCGGAGTGCATCAGGCCTGTGCCGCAGTCGGTGAGGATGACGTTGTAGTGGTGCTGCAGGATGTCGATGGCGCGGCGGTAGTCGTCCTCAGAGAACGCCTCGCTGACGGCCGGGTCGCGCTCAGAACCGATGACTTCCAGGCGCGAGGACGCCTGGTTGGTGTAGGCGCGCACCTGGGGGTAGCGCTCCGTGCCCGGCGCCTGCAACAGGTCGCGGATGGTGGCCGGCGGCGCGGTGGCGGCGCGCTGAGCCAGGGTGCCCAGGTCCGGGTTGGCGTCGATGGCGATGACGCGGTCGCCGCGGGTCTGCGCGAACACGCCGCCGAGCGCGACCGTGGTGGTGGTTTTGCCCACGCCTCCTTTCAGGCTCATCACTGCGATGCGGTAGTCGCCGCGCAGGGGTGCCCGGATGGCGTCGAAAAGCTGCTGCTGCTCCAGCTCCCGCCGGGAGCCTCCCGGGTTGATGCGGCCGCGCGTGGCGGAGTGGATGAGTTTGCGCCAGCCCTGTTTGGGCGGCGCCTTCACCGGGTCCACCAGGTTGGACTGGTCCAGCACTGCGGGCGGTGTGAGCTCAAACCCGGCATCGGTGTCGATGGACGGCTCGAAATAGGTAGTCATGGTTTCCCCCAATTCCCCCTCGAATGGTTTCGCGCCACAGCCTAGAGCAAACCCGCCCACCCTGCAGCGCAACAAACTTACCGCAACGTAGATTACACTTGTCGCCAACTTGTGACCCGCTACAAGATCCCGCGCGACTTCTACCACTTTGACCAGCTGCAGCGCGACCAAACGGGCAAGATCAGGCGGAGGGAGGTGCGCGACACGCTACTCCAGTTGCTTACGCAACCGTAGGTTACGGGCGGCAAAGCGCGTAGGGTGGTGCGCATGGCTCTCACCCCATCCAACGTCAACGACGTCAAGC
>ERZ1030944.165-NODE-165-length-16869-cov-9.110325_pt1 | contig 16869 bp, 17 predicted proteins | sample MGYA00518599_ERZ1030944 | MGnify/ENA primary metagenome ERZ1030944 (study PRJEB33718, sample SAMN03159697) | human skin metagenome | collected 2014-05-20 | study: EMG produced TPA metagenomics assembly of the PRJNA266117 data set (Human skin bacterial metagenome... | reverse complement strand
TTGCTGACAAGGCCACCGCCGAGAAGCACTACGCAGAGCACGAGGGCAAGCCCTTCTACGGTGAGCTCGTTGATTTCATCACCTCCGCGCCACTCATCGCCGGTGTCATCGAGGGCGAGCGCGCCATCGAGGCATGGCGTCAGCTGGCCGGCGGCACCGATCCGGTATCCAAGGCAACCCCCGGCTCCATCCGTGGCGACTTCGCCCTCACTGTTGGTGAGAACGTTGTGCACGGCTCCGATTCCCCCGAGTCCGCCGAGCGCGAGATCAAGATCTGGTTCCCGGACCTGTAAAAGCTTGTTTTAGACCACTGGCTGTAAGCTCCACGTTCCATTCGTGGGGCTTATTTTTATATCCGATGGTGCTGATTCTGGCAGCACCTCGTTGCTCCATGTTCTTGCACGCATCTACGACTTCGTCCGGATCCGCATCAATCCTGGAGGCGAGAGTTTTCATCTTCATGCGCCACCCGCCGGTTACCCCGCAGTCGCGAAGCTCCCGCATGGCTTCGCTCTCCACGTCGGATGCGGGGGCTGGTAATGCCCGTGCTGGTTCGCCGAGGACTCGGTTAACCCGGTTCTTAACCGTCTGGTGGGAACGGCGGGCATCGGCGATGAAGCCCAATGACATGATGACTGACCAGATTCCGAACAGGCCGTACATGCGTACATCGGGGGAGAGGTCGAACGCAGGAACGGTGGAATCGCCGACAATGTCCATGAACATGCTGGCCGCAAATGCGATGGCAATGCCGGTTGGCTTTTGGTCTGCGAAATCCTCGGAGTGCTCACGTACAGCAAACACGCTAAACTCCGGGGTTTTCCTGAGCACGAATCCGCCGACGGCCACGGTCAGAACACCGAAAATGATGAGCCACAAGGCGTTTTGCATTTCCATTGCCACGCGAAATGCGGCAAACGCGACGGCGGGGGCGACGTACTTTAGTGGTTCAAAAGGTGGGATTTTCGCGGGCTCACGGGACATGACAAAAGCGTACATTATTGCCGGAGTCTCTCACGCTGTGCAACAATAGATTAACGGTGCGTTCGCCCGGTCAGCCGGAACGCTGAACCACCCCACAAGACTTTCATTATCCCGAGAGGCGGCGGCAGGAGAACCTGTCAGCGCCCGGGTACAAACAAATAAAAGGAGAACCCGTGGCACTCACCACCGGTGAACTAACACCCGTGAACCCAGATGACCTGGGTGACAAGGTGCGAGTCTATGATCTCGCACGCATGCTCAATACTGACTCCAAGACGGTTCTTGCTGGCCTGGAAGAGATCGGCGTAGAGGGAAAGAAGGCGCAGAGCTCCATCCTCAAGGAGGAGGCAGAAAAGCTGCTTGCCCAGCTGTTCCCCGCAGCAAAGAAGGCGGCGAAGGAGCCAGCGAAAAAGGCTACCAAGAAGTCGTCGAAGAAGACCGCTAAGAAGGCTGCTAAAAAGACTGCCAAAAAGACTGAGCCGAAGAAGCAGCAGCAGAAGTCGGAGGAGAAGGTAGAGAAGGTCAAGCCCACCACGAAGAAGGGCAAGACCGACGAGGAGAAGCTCCGCTACCGCGTAACCAAGAACGTGGAAAACGAGATCCACCAGATCGAAGAAAAGGTGGAGAAGGCGCTGGAAGAGCGCCTGGATGACAGCGAGGACGAGGTCAGCGATCCCGTTGCCGTGACGCCCGCGCCGGAGCCATCGGAGGAAGACGCAACGATGACCCCGATGTTCGTCGCGCCGACGTTTATCGCCCCGGAGCCGATCATCGAGGAGCCGGAGGATACCTCCGCTGATGACGAGGACGAGGAGCCGGCACCGAAGCCCGAGCAGTCCACGCGAAAGCGTCGTCGTGGCCGCCGAGGAACTGGTCGCGGCCGCAAGGAGGTACCGAAGGACAAGCCGGTTGAGCAGATCACCGAGCCGAAGGCGATCAAGGGGTCGACTCGTCTGGAAGCGCAGCGTCGACGCCGCCATGAGCGTCGCGCCGAGGACCGCAACAACCGCCACATCGTGACGGAGGCGGAGTTCCTCGCACGTCGCGAATCTGTGGAGCGGACGATGGTTGTCCGCGAGCGCGAGCGCACCGACCACGGTGGTCTCGTCACCCAGATTGGTGTCCTCGAAGATGACATGCTCGTGGAGCACTTCGTCACCTCCAACACCGCTGCCTCCCAGGTGGGCAGCATCTACCTCGGTCGCGTGCAGAACGTGCTGAGCTCGATGGAGGCTGCCTTCATCGATATTGGAACCGGCCGTAACGGTGTCCTGTACTCCGCAGACATCGACTGGCGTCAGATGGGGCTCGGCGGCCGCAAGCGTCGCATCGACCAGGCGCTGAAGTCCGGTGACCAGGTGCTCGTGCAGGTATCCAAGGACATTGTCGGCCACAAGGGCGCACGTCTGACCATGCAGATCTCACTGGCGGGACGCTACCTTGTCTACGTGCCCCGTGGCCGTAACGCAGGGATTTCCCGCAAGCTTCCCGAGCCGGAGCGCAAGCGCTTGAAGGCCATCCTCAACGATTTCATCCCCAACGAGGGTGGTGCCATCGTGCGCACTGCTGCTGAGGGCGTATCCGAGAAGGAGATTGCCGCTGATGTCGAGCGCCTGCATTCGCTGTGGGAAGACATTGCGCAGCGCACTGAGGAGGAAAAGGCCTCCAAGGGCGCTAAGCCAGTCACGATGTACGAGGAGCCGGACGTGCTCGTTCGCGTCGTCCGTGACCTGTTTAACGAGGATTTCTCCACCCTCGTCGTGGAAGGCGACCGGGCATACGACACCGTGTCGGGTTACGTCAACAAGGTTGCCCCGGATCTCGCCGAGCGTGTGGTCAAGTACGAAGCGGACAACAACGAAGGCAAGGATGTCTTCGAGCACTACCGTATCGATGAGCAGCTGCAGAAGGCGCTGGGCCGCAAGGTGTGGCTGCCGTCGGGCGGCACGCTCATCATTGACCGCACGGAGGCCATGACCGTCATTGATGTCAACACCGGTAAGTTCACTGGGTCTGGCGGTAACCTCGAGGAGACGGTGACAAAGAATAACCTGGAGGCCGCAGAAGAGATCGTCCGCCAGATGCGCCTGCGTGATCTGGGCGGCATGATCGTCGTGGACTTCATTGATATGGTGCTGCCAGAAAACCGCGATCTGGTGCTGCGTCGTCTGAAGGAGGCTCTCGGCCGGGATCGTACCCGCCACCAGGTTTCGGAGGTGACCTCACTGGGGCTGGTCCAGATGACCCGCAAGAAGCTGGGCACTGGCCTGCTGGAGACGTTTGCCACCACGTGTGAGGCCTGCGATGGCCGTGGCATCATCCTCCACGAGGATCCTGTTGAGCAGCACGAGAAGCGCCCGGTCTACGGCCGGAACAAGAAGCCTCACTCCAAGCCGGAGCATGATCCGCGTCAGCACCCGGCCGCTCTTGCCATGCATCACGAAGATGAGCATGATGAGGACGAGCAGCACCACGAGGAGACCCCGGCGAAGGAAGAAAAGCCGCAGCGGGAGCGTCGTCGTCGCTCGAACAAGAAGCGCGAGCAGCCGCAGAAGAACCAGCATGAGCAGCAGGAAGAGGAGCACACCGAAACCTACGAGGAGGCGAAGGAGCGGTTTGAGAAGTCACCGCGCCGTCGTCGTCGCACCCGTGGTAACTCGGTGAGCGATCACGCGCCGGACCCGGCCGACTTCACCGAAAAGAAGCCGGACCACACGCCTGCGCCAGAACCCGAGCCCCAGCCGGAACCGAAGAAGGCAGCGGAGGAGAAGCTGGCGCCGAAGAAGGCTTCCGGTCGCCGTCGCCGTGCGGTTCGCAGGGCAACGTCGACAAGCGCGAAGAAACCGAAGCCGGCCGCACGGACCGAGCGGAAGCCGGAGCCGGAGCCTGAGGCGGAGAAACCGCAGCCGCAGAAGAAGCCGAGGCGTCGCCGCGTGGCGCGTCGACAAGCGAAATCCTAGGGAATTTGGTAAAACGGCGACTGTCGGGGTAGTCTTTGACAGTCGCTGTTTTAGGCGCGTGATTTGGTACGCGACTAACAGGAAAAGTAACTGTAAGCATTCGCGGGTGCCGTAGTGTGCCCGCCACGAGTTTTGAGAAATGGGGTAACCCTCATTATGTACGCGATCGTCAAGACCGGCGGGAAGCAGTACAAGGTTGCCGAAGGCGACCTCGTCAAGGTCGAGAAGATCGAGGGTGAGCCGGGGACGTCCGTGGCTCTCACCCCCGTTCTGCTCGTCGACGGTGCTAACGTCACTACCAAGGCTGATGACCTCGCTAAGGTGAAGGTTGATGCCGAGATCGTCGAGCACGTTAAGGGCCCGAAGATCAAGATTTTGAAGTACAAGAACAAGACTGGCTACAAGAAGCGTCAGGGTCATCGCCAGAAGCTTACCGTGGTCAAGATCAACGGAATTAAGTAAAAGGAGGCGAATCCCACATGGCACATAAGAAGGGCGCATCTAGCTCCAGCAACGGTCGCGACTCACAGGCAAAACGCCTTGGTGTGAAGCGCTACGGTGGCCAGCAGGTGAAGGCAGGAGAGATCCTCGTTCGCCAGCGTGGCACCAAATTCCACCCCGGTGAGAACGTTGGACGCGGCGGCGACGACACTCTGTTCGCTCTCGCAGCTGGCGCAGTGGAGTTTTCCACCCGCAACAAGCGCACGCTCGTGAGCATCGTTCCAGCTGAGGCTGAGGCACAGTCCGCATAACCTACGCATTTGAGACTTTCCCCGTACACAATTTTCGTGTGCGGGGTTTTCTCATGCTTGGGGCGGAGATAAATTCCAGTGATCTTGATAAAGCACCCGGTGCCTGGATGGAATTTGGTATTTTTAAGCTGTAACCTGAAGCTGATGTTTCAGAGGCGAAAGGAAAAGTTTTGAAAAGAGTAGCTAAGTCGCTTGTCGCTTCAGCGATGGTCCTAGCGCTGGTAGCAAATGGTTCGATAAGTTCCGCTCAAGAGCCAACACAAGGGTATAAGCCGGCGGATGATACTAGTTTGATCTGGGGGCCGCAAGAGCCCCCCTACAAGGTTGCTGATTTGCTGGATCCGTTTCCGTCCACGGGCGTGCACGTCCCATTTTATGGTTGGAATTTACCCACGGATCGTTATAGGTGGGGGAATGGTGCTGAGAGTTTCGAACTCGCAAATCCAACCAATCCTGACAATAAGTTAGTGCGTACTGAAAACGGAGTTACCGTAACGATCGAAAAAAATGATGCAGGTAGCACAGTATTTAAACCCGATCAGGGTAGTTTTCTTGTGACGGTAGATAAAGATGTAAAACCTGGAGCTACAAATACAATTAGGGTGATTGCAAAATACCCAGATAAAACATACCGGGCTTTCACACACACGTTCACCGTGAATCCTGAACAAGCGTTACTACATGAACCGAAGATAGTTCCGCTCATTCCGGAATATGAAAAAGGAATCTTTCCAGGAAGCTATGCACGTTTTTATTTTTCCAACATACCAGATGGGACTTTAATGCGAATTGAGTCAGTGAGTGAAGGTTGGAAAGCGCGTTTCACTGATTCAGGGCTCCTTGATGTAGAAGCTCCAACCAACGAACAGTTGAGGTCAAGGTGGGTGTCATCGGTTGGGAAAGTAAAACTTCAATTCTTGTATAGCGATAAATCGACTGACGTATCAGAGTTTTCCTTTCCGATCCGCGTATTGACCCCTTCGGAGTTAGAAGAGATTCTTAATCCGACGAAGACGACTACGCCTGAACCGACGAAGACGACTACGCCTGAACCGACGAAGACGACTGGCGACCCCTCTGAGACGACCTCTGACGGTTCAACCTCACCAGAGACCATTTTGGGAATTGTTGCTGGTGTTATTCTTTCACTTGGCGTTATCGGTGGAGGAGTCTATTGGTTCATACAAAACAGATAACTCATTGATATCAGTATAATTTAAGAAATTCCTCTAAATGTCAGGGATCATTTCGACAGCTTCAGCCACTGATTCAGAGAAAACGAACCGGTCTCTCAATGTGTAGCGTTCAGTCGGCTTGCTAAGGATTTTTCTCAACTCCAAAATGGCTTGAACGACAGACAGAATCCTGTCGATGTCTTAAAACCGATTCCAATTGTCAGCCAGGCTGGTAGAGAGACATCAGTCTCTCTACCAAAGCATTTGGGATATTGATCAAAATGCTTTGCCAAGCTAATTCCGACTTTAAGGCTTCAACAAGGAAGTCATCGGTACGCTGGTAGGCATGAAGTTCACAATGTTGCCCGATGTATGGAAAGAAACTATTGATCAGCTGACGGAGCGTGGCCACGAGTACCTGCCCTTCGAGGGCTCGGTGCCGGAAGGCTGCGAGTTCATTGTGTTTAATGGCACGGCCGCGGACTTCCCGGAGACGCTGCCGGAATCGGTGGGGTTCGTCCACACGCACTTCGCGGGCGTCGATGGCCTGGTCAAGGCCGGCTACCTAAAGCCAGGCAAGCTGCGCTGGTCCAACGCGCAGGGTCTGTACGCGGACACCGTGGCGGAGTCCACCCTCGGCCTGCTGCTCGGCGTGACGCAGATGCTGAAGACCGCGATCACCACGGGTTCGTGGGATGCCGCGGAACCAATGCATGAGAATAAGCGGTGGCTGTTCGATAGCACCGTGGCCGTCATCGGCGCGGGTGGTATTGGTTCCGCTATCGTGCCGCTGGTGAAGGCCTTCGGCGCGAAGGTCATCGCTGTGACGCACTCCGGTAGGGAGATCGAGGGCGCCGACGAGTCCCTGAAGATGGACGAGTTTGAGTGGGATAGCGCCGGTGTCCTCATCACCGTCACTCCGCTGACAGAGGACACGCGCCACATGGTGAACGCGGAGTCGCTGAAGAAAATGCGGGACACCGCCATCGTCATCAACGTCGGCCGTGGCCCGCTCGTAGACACGGAGGCGCTGACGGAGGCCCTGCAGTCCGGTGAGATTGCCGCTGCCGGTCTCGATGTGTTGGATCCGGAGCCACTGCCCGCTGATCATCAGCTGTGGAAGCTCGACAACTGCATCGTCACCCCGCACGTGGCCAACACCAACCCGGTGATTCGCCACCGCACGGGGCTCGCCGCTGCTGCGAGCGCTGAGGCGTTTGAGAAGGGCGAGAAGATGCCGACGGAAGTGGATGCTAGTAGGGGCTACTGATCCATGCCTGCAGCGATGCGCTCCGCTTCCCCGGAGCCGATTTCGCCGTAGCGTGTGCCCCACGTAATGAGGAAGTCGCCGGAGGGCGCCGGCCGCCAGTAGCCGTCGCGTTTCTCCTCACCGCTGGCGGGAATGTAGCGCTCGTAATACTCGCCGTTGTGGCGGAGCAGGTTTTGTTTGCCGTCAGTGTAAAACTTCATACGACAACTCTAATGCCATTTGGGTGTGTTTGCTGGTAAACTATCGTCCTCATGCGATTGAAGGAGTGTTCGTGGCTAACCGTTTCATAGACCGGGTCGTTTTGCATCTGTCTGCCGGCGACGGAGGCAACGGGTGCTCGTCCGTGCACCGCGAAAAGTTCAAGCCATTGGGTGGCCCTGATGGTGGTAACGGTGGGCACGGTGGCGACATTATCCTCCGCGCCTCCACCCAGGTTCACACTCTTCTTGACCTGCACTTCCGCCCGCACCTCACGGCTTCTCGTGGGGCTAATGGCGCAGGTGACCACCGCAATGGTGCCCGCGGTGAGGATCTCATTTTGGAGGTTCCCGCCGGCACCGTCGTCTCCACCACCGAAGGGGAGGTCCTTGCTGATCTCGCCGACCCCGGTATGTCGATCATAGCCGCCGCCGGTGGCCACGGTGGCCTCGGCAACGCGGCCCTTGCTTCCCGCGCCCGCAAGGCCCCGGGCTTCGCGTTGAACGGTGAGCCCGGGGAGTCACTCGACGTTGTGGTTGAGCTGAAATCGCTTGCCGACGTAGGTTTGCTCGGCTTCCCCTCTGCGGGTAAGTCCTCCCTCGTTTCGGTGCTGTCTGCAGCCAAACCGAAGATTGCGGACTATCCGTTCACCACGTTGCAGCCGAACCTCGGCGTGGTCAACGTCGGCCACGACGCGTTTACCATTGCCGATGTTCCCGGCCTTATCCCCGGAGCATCCGAGGGCAAGGGGCTGGGGCATGACTTCCTCCGTCACATCGAGCGCTGTGCCGTCCTCGTGCACGTCGTGGACACCGCGACGCTGGAGCCCGGCCGTGACCCGGTGAGCGACATCGAGGCGTTGGAAAAGGAGCTCGCGGCGTACAAGGAACTCCTCCCTGAGGATTCCGATCTCCTCGAGCGCCCGCGCTTCATTGTTCTGAACAAGACCGATGTCCCGGAGGCGAAGGAACTCGCCGAGTTTGTCTACGACGACCTGCAGGAAAAGTTCGGCTGGCCTGTTTTCGTCATTTCCACCGTTGCCCGCCAGGGGTTGGATCCCCTGCGTTATGCGCTCATGGAGACGGTAAATGAGCGTCGAAGAGCCGAACCAAAGCGCAAGCGCGTAGACACCGTACTTATTAAGCCCAAGCGCAACGAACTTGATGTCCGACGCAGCAGCGACGGCGACGGTTGGATCGTCACCGGCGACAAGGTCGAGCGGTGGGTGCTCCAGACCGACTTCGAAAACGACGAGGCCGTGGGCTACCTCGGCGACCGTTTTGCCAAGGCCGGCGTGGAAGACATGCTGTTCAAAGCGGGTGCACGCGCTGGTGATTCCGTCACCATTGGTGAGATCACCTTCGAGTGGGATCCGCTGACGTCTGCGGGCATCGATCCGCTGCTCACCGGCCGTGGCACGGATATTCGCCTGGAGCAGACCGGCCGTGCCTCCGCCGCCGAGCGTAAGCGTGCCTCCCAGGTCCGCCGTGGCCTCATCGAAGCCGAAGATTACGGCCAGGAGGCCGATACCGAGCGTTGGGAGGGCTAATGCACCTCCGCCAACAGCTCGCCAGGGCGCGGAAAGTCGTGGTGAAAGTAGGCTCCAGTTCGATTTCCACCCCGGAACACCGCGTAGACACGAAGGCTATCGACCGGATTGTCGACGCGATCGCCGCTCGCGCCCAGGTCAGCGACATGATTCTCGTGACCTCCGGCGCGATCGCCGTGGGGATGTCGCCCCTCGGCCTTGCTAATCGCCCCACCGATCTCGCCACCAAACAGGCAGCGGCCTCCGTCGGCCAGGTGGAGCTCGCCTACGCGTGGGGCCAAAGCTTTGCCCGCCACGGCATCACCGTGGGGCAGGTGCTGCTCACCGCCTCCGATGCGGGGCAGCGCGACCGCGCCCGCAACATTCAAAACACGATTGCCCGATTGCACCAACTGGGGAGCATCCCCGTCGTTAACGAAAACGACACGGTCGCCACCACCGAGGCACGCTTCGGCGATAACGACCGTCTGGCAGCAATTGTGGCAAACCTCGTCACCGCGGATGCCCTCGTGCTCCTGTCTGATGTCGATGGCCTGTACACCGCCAATCCGACTACCCCGGGTGCCCGCTTCATTCCGCTGGTGGAAGGCCCGGCCGACCTTGACGGGGTCGTCGCCGGTGGCGGTGGGGCAGTGGGCACTGGTGGCATGGCCACCAAGCTCAACGCTGCGCAGTTGGCTACCCGCGCCGGCATCCCCGTCCTCCTCACCTCCGCCACACGCATCGCCGATGCCCTCGACGATGCCGACGTAGGAACAGCGTTCGCACCCCGCAAGGGGCTCAACGCCTGGAAGACATGGGCACTCTACGCCGCCGAGGTCTCCGGCAACATCGTCGTTGACGAGGGCGCTATGGCCGCACTTGCCAAGCCCGGCACCTCCCTCCTTGCCGTGGGCATCACCGCCATCGATGGTGACTTCCACGCCGGCGATATCGTGGAGGTCCACGGCCCGGCAGGCGAAATCCTCGGCCGCGGCGAGGTGAACTACTCCTCCGGTGCCCTCCAGCGGATGCTCGGGAAACATACCGCTGAACTGCCGGAGAAACGCCCCGTTGTCCACGCAGATTACTTCTCCCACCTGGAATGAGGAACACCATGACTGTGACAGAACTCGCCACCCGTGCTGCCAAGGCTTCGCGCACTATCCGCACGCTGCCCCGCACCACCAAGGATGGAGTACTCCGTGCCGCCGCTATGGCCATCCGCGCGCAGGAGGAAGCCATCCTTGCTGCCAACAAGAAGGACCTCGTCGTCGACGATGACCGCCTCCTCCTCACACCCGACCGTATTGAGGGGATCGCCTCGGGCCTGGAGCAGGTCGCCTCGCTGCCCGATCCAGTAGGGGAGGTTTTGGAAGGCCGCACGATGTACAACGGCATCCGCATGACTAAGCGACGCGTGCCCATCGGCGTTATCGGCATGGTCTACGAGGCACGCCCCAACGTCACCGTCGATGCCTTCGGCCTTACTTTTAAGGCCGGCAACGTTGTTCTTTTGCGCGGCTCCAAGACCGCACGCAACACAAACGAGACTCTCGTCGCCATTCTGAAAAAGGTTTTGGAGGACTTCGCTCTCCCCGCCGATGCCGTCAACCTCCTTCCCAGCGACGACCACAGTTCCGTGACCGAACTCGTTACCGCCCGCGGCCTGGTGGATCTAGTCATCCCCCGGGGCGGGGCAGGGCTCATTAACGCTGTGGTCACCCAGGCAACCGTTCCCACCATTGAGACGGGAACAGGCAACTGCCACGTCTACGTCGACGGGAGCGCCGATCCCGTGAAGGCTCGCGATGTCGTCCTCAATGGCAAGACGCGACGGGTATCGGTGTGTAACGCCACGGAGACTGTCCTCATCGATTCTGCGTACCCGCAGGCGCGCCAGCTTCTGCAGGACCTCGCCGACGCAGGAGTGACGATTCACGGTGACGATGACCTTCCCGTTGACCATGTCCCCGCAACGGAGGAAGACTGGTCCTCGGAGTACCTTTCGATGGACATCGCTGCGAAGATCGTCTCCGGCGTCGATGAAGCCATCGACCACATTCGCCAGTACAGTTCCGGGCACACCGATGTCATCGTTGCGCAGGACGCAGACATCATTGACACCTTCGTTGTGGGTCTGGATTCCGCAGTTGTCATGGTGAATGCATCCACGGCGTTTACTGACGGTGAGCAATTTGGGATGGGCGCAGAGATCGGGATTTCCACCCAAAAGCTCCACGCCCGTGGGCCGATGGCTCTCCCGGAGCTCACCACCACCACGTGGACGTTGCGAGGCGACGGCCAAACCCGGGCCTAGCTCGTTTTCTCAAACAGCCATTCGCGGCGGCTGGTGAAGCTGTTCCGCAAGCCCATCTTGCTGGCCAGCCCTGCAAGGGGTCCTGTGGGGAAGGTTGTCGTCCTTTCCCCGTCGGAGAAGAACCACGTGTTGACCCCCAGGTTGTCCATGATTACCTGCACCAGCCCGAGTGTCTTCAACGTGTGGTGCCGGTGGCACATGAGATGAAGGTTGTCGGGGCTGGTGGGGCCACCACCCTTGTAATCCTGAACGTGGTCGATCTCGCAGTAAAGCGCGGGGACATTGCACCCAGGGAAACAACATGTGCCGTCACGACCACGAACAAAATCCCGGATCATTCCTGATGGCTTGTAGCCGGTGGACACCTTGTTCTTGGCCTCATCCATGTCGTGGACGACGGTGGCCTTGTCTGTGAAATATTCGGAAAGCTCTGGGGTGAGATCCCCAATATGATCGGCGTACTCCGCTTTTCCGTCAGCGCCGTAGGTGTTGAGGGTTATCTTCATCTTCACCTTGGTGAGGATGATCTTCTTCAGTGCCTCCACTGGCGAGACGCCCCATTGCCTGGCGCACTCGAGGATCCGCGCCTCAATTTCGGTTCCCATCGCCTCGTCGAAGGACACGACCATGAGTGTTTCGGCCACCTCACTGTTCTGCCAGAAGTCGAGGGAATCTTTGTGCTCCTTCTCTTTCTTCTTCAGCTGCAGGCCGTACATCTTGAAAAGAAGTTTCTTCACTTTCTTCTTGATCTCTCCAGGAGTGGGAAGGAATTGATCCTTCCGGATGGGCTGGAGAGCCTTGACGAGTGCCGCGTCGAAGTCGTCGAGGTTGATACCAATCTTGGCTTTGGCCTCACACAGTGTGTCAGAAATAGCCTGCAGCCGTCGGGCGTCGAAGAGGTTCTTTTCCTCTACCCACGCTTTCAGGAGGGGCAGGTGGTTGAGCATTGCGTAAGCGCACAATTTGCCGGCAAGCGACTTTGCTGTCGCTCCGCACTGGCTTGCGAGTTCTTCCGCGGTGACCGTGATGTTGATGATGTCTGTCGTGAACTGCGACCAGAATTCTCTGTCGCTCCTATTTTCGAAAATGTAGCGTTGACCGACGATGTTTGTTGGCTTTTCGACGGTAAAATACGCTCCTTCTGTTGCTTCAAGCTGCATTATCAGCCTTTCGAGTGGTTTTGGTTGCTTGTTCGAATGTATCGTACAAAGTGTCCGCCACATCACTTACCCCCGCGGGGGTGATACTAGTGCAAGCAGGCGAAACAGTCCCCGCGTGAGCTCCGATGAAGAATGTGGCACAATACTGAATCGAATGATTTATCCGAGCTACATCAAGAACAGGAGATGGCTCTCTATATGAAGAAGCTTCTTCGGGTAATCGCTGCAACCGCTGTGGCTGTGGCATCCACATTGGTCGCACCTGTAGCCGCAAATGCGCAGGAAGTTTGCCCTGCCATCGCGGTTGTTGCTGCACGCGGTAGCGGCGAGAATGGTGACTGGGCCTGGGCTCCGCAAAACTACGGCGGCTCGTTCTGGTCCAACGGTCGCGAGGGTCCCACTCTGCGAGCCATGTTCCACTACTTTGAGTCCCGCTACAACTGGGACACAGGCGGATCGCTGATGAACTCGGTGAAGGTTCTGGGGCTCGATGAGTTCAAGTACCCTGCATCGGCACCGGAGCGAAACATCACCCCGCCGACGGACTTCGATTCTGCGGTGAACCTCTTCCGCGAGATGCTGCTGCCACAGGCTGCTCTCTTCCGTGATTCGTTCATTAACGGCACCCACGGCGTCCTGGCCACCATCGATGACTACGAAGCCAGCAGTGGCTGCCACCCGCAGTACGTTCTTGCTGGTTACTCGCAAGGTGCGGTGGTGATGGGCGGTGTCGAGCGCACCCTTGATCGGCAGGGCAAACTCGCAGGTGTTATCAACCTTGGTAGCCCGTACAACACCCAGGGCACCCCTGGTCGTATCGGCTCGGGGCTAAGTGGCATTGGCGTTTTGGGGTGGACCCCCATGCGCGCCGGCGCCTTGTCGGGTGTTCCGCGCATCGAGTACTGCGTGGCTGATGATCCGTTCTGTGACCTGAACATCCGCAAGTACGCCAACCAGCAGTGGGTAGATAACTCGGCACACGGTTCGTACTTCCGCTGGAACTCTTCGAAGGCATGGGACCGCGACGCAGCGGCGCGCATCTTTGCCTCGTGGGTTGACGCGCGACGGTAGCCTAGGGGGTATGGCGCACCGTATTGGAATCATGGGTGGGACGTTCGATCCCATCCACAACGGCCACCTCGTTGCAGGCAGCGAGGTGGCTTACCGCTTTGGTCTGGACATTGTGTTGTACGTGCCTACGGGGGAGCCGTGGCAGAAAGCAGACCGGAAAGTAAGCGACAAAGAAGACCGCTACCTCATGACGGTTATTGCGACCGCCTCGAACCCGCGTTTCACCGTTTCGCGTGTGGATATCGACCGTGAAGGGGCGACGTACACCATCGATACGCTGCGGGATCTGCGGAAGCAATTTCCTGATGCCGAGCTTTACTTCATCACTGGTGCAGACTCGCTCCAAGATATCCGGAGCTGGAAGAACTACGAGGAGATGTTTGAGCTCGCGCAATTCGTCGGCGTGAACCGGCCAGGCTACGAGGTGAATCGTTCCGATCTTCCGGAGAGGAAAGTGCAGTTCATCGAGATACCCGCGATGGCGATCTCTTCCACCGATTGCCGTGCCCGTGCCCGCGCTGGTCAACCCGTGTGGTACCTCGTCCCAGATGGAGTGGTTCAGTACATCGAAAAGCGCAAACTGTACCGCCCGGAGGGGCCACGGCACATCCTTTCTCCCAGTTCGTAACCCGGTGCTAGTACCATGTGCTCCATGAATGAAAGCTCAGTGAAAATGGCGACTGTCGCGGCTCATGCTGCCGACGAGAAGCTCGCTACCAACATCGCTGTCCTCGATGTAACCCAGCCGCTTACCATTACCGACCTGTTCGTTATCGCCTCTGCCGAGACCGAGCGCCAGGTGCAGGCAATTGTGGACGAGATCGAATTCCAGATGAAAGAAGCTGGCTACAAGCCCGCCAAGCGCGAGGGCGTGCGGGAATCCCGGTGGTCGCTGTTGGATTACACCGATATCGTCGTCCACGTCATGCGCGACGAGGAGCGCGAGTTCTACGGCCTGGACAAGCTGTACGGGGATTGCCCGATCGTGCCGATCGAGGGAATTGAGCCCTACGAGCGTCCTGTGAAGTGGGAAGACGATGTCGATGTTCGCTCCGTCGACTCCATTGATGAGATCCCGCTGGCAGCACCGGAGCCGGATAGCGACGAACTGTGAGACTCATCCTTCTCCGCCACGGAGAAACTGAGTGGAACCTCGAAGGCCGCGTTCAAGGTCACCTCGATTCACCACTCACGCAAAAGGGACTCGCGGGCGCCTACGCGGCAGCACAAGCCCTTGCAGGCAAAGAAATCTCTGAGATCTACGCTTCGGACCTCGGCCGGGCGTGGGACACAGCTGAAATCGTCAGCACGCACCTGAACCTCCACGTGCAGGCAGACACCCGACTGCGCGAGACCAACCTCGGTGCTTGGCAGGGGAAAACCTACAAAGAACTGCCGGAAAGCGAGCGTATCGCCGAATCAACCGATCCTAGTTGGGCTCCGGAGGGCGGCGAATCCCGCCTGCAAGTGGTCGAGCGCATGACCGACTTTGCCCAGGAGATGTCTGGAAAGCAGGGCAATATTTTGGCGGTCACTCACGGAAACTCCAGTCGTATCCTCGTCACTAGTTGCCTCGGGATCGAAGAAAGCCTCCTCAACGTCATGACCAACACTTCGTGGGCCACCCTGGACTCCACGGGCTGGTGGTCACTCGTGGAATGGAATATGCGCCCATGACAGTTCGCATCGTCACCGACTCCTCCTCCAATCTGCCCGCATGGGTGGCCGAAGAGCTGCACATCGAGGTCGTTGACCTCCACGCGATGGGGGACACCACGGCGGGGCTCAGCGCTCTGGAGCTGGCGGCTACCTATGCCCGTCAGTTGGAGCGTGGTGGCGATGAGGGTGTGGTTGCCCTGCATATTGGCAAGGAACTGTCTAGTACGTGGTCCAACGCCGTCGCAGCCGCTGCGGTCTTTGATAATGTCCGGGTCGTTGATACAGATACCGTCGCAATGGATCTAGGAGCTGCAGCAATGGCTGCTGCCAAGAGTGCGCAGATGGGTGCGAGCCTGGAGGAATGCTATTCCGTCGCCGTGGATATTCTCCAGCGCTGCGACACCTGGTTCTACGTACATAAGCTGGATGCGCTGCGGAAATCGGGGCGGCTAACCACAGGCGCTTACGTGGCGGCCACCCTTGCAGCCCGCCCCATTTTGCATGTGGGGGAAAACGGCTTGGAAGTGGTGGCGAAGGGTAGGACACCGTCGAAGGCTCTGGCCAAGCTTGCGGAGCTTGTGGAGGAGCGTGCGCAAAGCGGGAGGGTGTTCGTTGCGATTCAGCAATACGAGGCGAGGGAAACCGCCCGGAAGCTTGAACAGCATCTGCGCGAGGTGCTTCCCGAGGGCTCCAATGTCCTCGTCGTGGATATCTCTCCGGCAATTGCCGTTCACGTGGGTCCTGGGGCGTGCGGAGTCACGCTTGTGAATACACGCGACCTGCCAGAACTTCCAAAATAGGAAAGTTATCCACAAGACAGCGTTCGAGTGCTCGCGCCTGTGAGGTTTCGGGTTTAGCCTCAGGAGCATGAACAACACTCGCGCAAACATCGCCGATCGCCTCGGCGAACTCCAGCAGCCCACCGGCACAGAAACTCACCTCAACGTTCCCTTCCCCCGTATCACCATCGATCCGAAGCAGGCAATCCTCGCCGTCGCTGTAATCGCCGTCGGTCTATGTTTCTTCCTCGTCCGCGGTGGCACGGAGCCCTCGCTGCAGGACTACACGGCAATTCCCGTGGTGGAAACCTCCGCGCCACCTACTGAGGTAGTGGTGAGCGTTGTTGGGGCCGTCGAAAACCCGGGCCTCATCACGCTCCCCGAGGGCTCTCGCGTCGCCGACGCCCTTGCGCAGGCACACCCCCAGCCCGAGGCCAATCTCTTGGCCGTCAACCAGGCACAAAAGCTTATCGACGGCATCCAGATCACCGTCCCCGTCAGTGGCCCGGTAGGCCCATCGGGCGCGGAGGGACTTCCAGACATGGCGGCGGGTACTGGGATCTCTCTCAACTCGGCCACGGCAACACAGCTGGAGGAGCTGGACGGGGTGGGGTCAAAGACCGCCGCAGCAATCATCGCCCACCGTGAGCAAACAGGCGGATTCAGCTCCATCGAACAGCTGCAGGATGTGAAGGGCATCGGCCCCGCAACCTTCGACAAGCTAAAAGACAAGGTCACGCTGTGACAGAGCTCCGGCTGGTTCCGGCAGCGCTGGTGGTGTGGGCTGTCGTCCTAGCTACGATTCTCACCAGGAATCCCCGCGCCGGGGTGGTAATCATTCTTGTGGTGGCCGTCGGGTGTGCGATTTTGCGTCAGTGGGGTCAGACGCTTTTCGTCACGGGGGTTGGGCTGGCCGGACTCGTCACCTGTTGGCAGCGAATCGTTCGCAGCCGGGCGCTCGTAGATTTTGGGGGACAGGTGACGCTCAAGGTCCATGCTGTCCGCGAGACGCG
>ERZ1030944.163-NODE-163-length-17050-cov-38.892086_pt1 | contig 17050 bp, 17 predicted proteins | sample MGYA00518599_ERZ1030944 | MGnify/ENA primary metagenome ERZ1030944 (study PRJEB33718, sample SAMN03159697) | human skin metagenome | collected 2014-05-20 | study: EMG produced TPA metagenomics assembly of the PRJNA266117 data set (Human skin bacterial metagenome... | reverse complement strand
AAAGCGATTAACGCTTGGAGTACTGCGGTGCGCGACGGGCCTTGTGCAGACCTGCCTTCTTGCGCTCCACGGCACGGGCGTCACGGGTGAGCAGGCCGGCCTTCTTCAGGGTCGGGCGCTCAGCCGGGTTGTAGATGTTCAGCGCACGGGCGATAGCCAGGCGCAGAGCACCGGACTGGCCGGTCGGGCCGCCACCGGAGATGTTGGCCTTGATGTCGAACTGGCCCTCGCGCTCGAGCAGGGTCAGCGGCGTGAGGATGTCCTGCTGGTGCAGCTTGTTCGGGAAGTAGTCCTCGAACTCGCGGCCGTTGACGGTGATCTTGCCCTCGCCCTCGACGACGGTCACGCGGGCGATGGCGCGCTTACGGCGGCCAACGGTCTGGATCGGACCCTCGTGCAGCGGAGCGACCTCGACGGTCTCCTCGGTTGCCTCAGCCTCGGGGGCGATGGCGTCGCCGATGGTGTAGTTGAACTCCTCGGTCGCGGCGGTTGCGGCATCGACGTCGGTGCCCAGGTCCTCAGCGGCGGTGTTTTCGAAGTTGTTCGGCTCGGTCATTACTGTGCCACCTGCTTAAACTCGTAGGTTTCCGGCTGCTGGCCAGCGTACGGGTGCTCGGCACCGACGAAGACGTGCAGCTTCTTGATGGACTGACGGGAAAGCTTGTTGTGCGGCATCATGCCCTTGACAGCTTCCTCGATCACGCGATCCGGACGCTCGTCCAGCGCGCGGCCCAGGGTCATGGACTTCAGACCACCCGGGTAGCCGGAGTGGCGGTAACGCATCTCGCGCTCGCGCTTGTTGGAGGAGATGTGGATCTTGTCGGCGTTGATCACGATGACGTGGTCGCCGGTGTCGACGTTCGGTGCGTACTGCGGCTTGTGCTTACCGCGCAGGATGTCTGCGACGGTGGAAGCAAGCTTGCCCAGCACCACGTCGGTTGCGTCGATGACGTACCACTTACGGGTGATGTCACCGCTCTTCGGGTGGTAAGTAGACATGCATGACTCCTTAAAGTCTGTCTAGATGGCTGCCGGCCAAAAACTTCGTCTGTCCCTTTGTGCTTTACGGCGGCCGGTGGAGACCCGAAAAGCGCATCCGGCGGGACACACAGGGATAACACCCTACGGCACGCGCCCCCGAAAACAAAAAAGCGCCGCCGCAGGTGATTCCCCCATCACCTGCGGCGGCACGTCCCCCGTATCCCCCGTGTGGTTGCGCCGCGGGCCGGTCCGAAGCCGAGCCCGTCCCCCGATGAAAACGGCCCCGTCACGGCCCGCGACGCAAGTCTTGTTGTTTTAGCCCCAGCTGTTTGCGGCTGCGTTGTTGACGGCGAGCATGGTGGTGTTGCCGTCTTCAACGGTGTTGGCGATCTGGTTGAGGATCTGGTTGAGATCCTCCGCCGCCTGGTCCCACTTGGCCTGGTGTGCCTGGTAGGCCGCGGCTGCGGTGCCTTCCCAGGTCTGGGCCATGGGCTGGAGCATCTGCTTGAGTTCGGCCAGGTCGCCGTTGATGCGGGAGGCGGAGGCGCGCATGTCCTCTGCGGCGCCGGCGATCTGCGCGAAGTCGTACTTGATCTGCATGGTTTCCCCTTTACAGTGCGAGTCCGCCGGCGATCTGGCGGAGGCTGTCGGTGTTGGTGGCGTCGGTGGTTTCGTAGTTCTTGGCGTTGTCGCGGATGTTCACGGCGATCGCGCTCAGCGCTTCAGACAATCGCCTTTGGGCGTCGTCGTACCTGATCATCAGGTCGTCGAAGCTGCGCTGTGCGTTGCCCACCCAGTAGCCGCGGGTGGCTTCGGCGACTTGCTGGACGCGGTCGATTTCGCGGTTGACGTCGGCGTTGGTGTCGTCGGTGCGGTCTGCAGCGGCGCGCATGACCTCGGCTTCGGTTGCGAACTGCTCCATGGTTTCTTTCCCCCTCGTTGTGTGTTGGGACGGACAACCTCTGTGCTGTCCGTATATCTGACTGACGTTTGGCCCTTTCGGTTCCATCGGTCGCAAAACTTTTTTATGGCCCCACGTCAGCCCCCTTATATTCAGCGGTTTCCATGGCCATGCGGCAGGTGGCGCGTTGCACGACGGTGGGTTCGGCGCGCGTGTGGCAGCCCACGAACAGCTGCACCGTCCCGTTGGGCCAGGTTTTCCACAGCGATTGCGAGCCGTCCCCGGCGCGCTCGAGGTAGGTCACGGACACGCCGTCGGTGTCGACGAGTTCGACTTCCGGGTCGGCTTCGATATCAGCGAGCAGCTGTTCGGCCATGGTGCGCGCGGGCAGCTGGTAGAGGTGCTCGACGGCAATCTGCAGCCGGAAGTTGGGGTCGTCGCCTGTGGCGCGCCACATGTCGTCGTCGGCTTCGAGGGTGAAACCTGCGGGGAGTTGAACGGTGAGGCCCTCGCGCTCAATGCTTATCGACGTTTGCTCCGCCCGTTCCTCCTCCTGCTCAAGAGACGGAGACTGCGCAGCCTGCGGCGGTGACGGTGGTTGTGACTGTTCCGTTTCCTCCTGCGCAGGAGCCTGCGACTGCGCTCCCCCGCTGGTCAGCCCCCAGATCACGCCGGCGCAGGCCAGCGCGACCGCGGCGACGACGCCGACGATGATCCACGTCCCGGAGCGCGATTCCTGCTCGGGCGGCGGGGGCCGGTGGAAGGCTTCGGGCGCGTCGTCGGGCGGGGACGGGGCGGGTTGGAGGGGTTCGGTGGTCAGGTCGATGTCGTAGTCGGCGAGCGCGTGGGTCAGTTCGCGTAGGCGTTGCGGGTCGGCGGCGATGTGCACCGGCGCGCCGTGCGGCTCGGGGCCTAACACGCTGCGGACGGTGCCGGCGATTTCGCGGCTGGTGGGCGCGTCGAAGCGGTGGATGTTGGCCGCACCGGTGATCACGGTGGATGCGTCGGTGGCGGTGATGCGCAGCTCGGTCATTGTGCCTCCGGGAGTTGGACGGTGCCGCGCGCTTCCCCGTTGATCCAGGTGGCGCGGCCGGGTTGTTGCGGGCTGGGTCGCACGCCGAAGATGGCGCCTTCGTCGCGGGTGCCGTCCATGAGCAGCACGTCGGGGTGCAGGTCTTTTACGGCGGTGAGGAACGGCCCGAACAACGCGCGCGAGACGCCGCCGAATTTGCGGGCCGCCACGACGTGCAGGCCGATGTCACGCGCGTGCGGCAAGAGTTCCGCGATTGGGCGTAAGGGTTCTTCGCCGACGAGTTCGTAGTCGTCGATGATCAGGTACAGCTCGGGCCCGGTCCACCAGGAACGCTCGCGCAGCTGCTCGGGTGTCACATCGGCCCCGGGCAGGCGCTCGGTGAGCGTGACGGCGAGCGATTTGGCGGCCTGCGTGATCGCGCTGGTGGAGGCAGCGTAGGCGGCGACCATCTCCTCGCTGGCCCGGCCCAGGTGCGCGCGCCTGGGGTCGAGCACCACCATGCGCGCGGCTTCGCGGCCCATGTGCTCCACCGCGGTGATGGTGCTGGCGATGAAGGTGGATTTGCCGCAGCCTCCGGCGCCGATGACTAGGACGTGCCCGGACGAGTACACGGGCTCGAGGGTGGGGCCGCCGATGCCGAGGGGGATCCTTTGGCCGTCGAGAAGCGAGTGCGTATCCACGCGCTCCGGCAGCACCCGCAGCCTCTCCACCGGCGCCTGGTCGGAGGTGGCGAGGTGGGCGATGTCCTCGCCGCTGGTGAAGGCGAGCTGGACGGTTTTGCCGTCCGGAGTCAGGCCGCGGCCGGGTGTGACGGGCAGTTTTTCCTGGTGTTTGCGGTTGATCACGGAGTCCATCGGTTCGGTCAGCCTCAGCTCGAGGCGGGTGCCGATGAGGTCGCGCACGTTCGGGCGGATCGCGCTCCAGCGCTGGGTGGTCGCCACGAGGTGGATGCCGGCGTCGGGGCCTTCGGAGGCGATGCGGGCGAGCGGTTCGCGCAGGTCCTCGTCGAGCGCGTGCCATCCGTCGACGACCAGCATCACAGGCCGCGGGTGGTCCAGGAACCCGGTGACCTCGTCGATGACGCGGCGGGTGCGCTCGGCGTCTTTCATGCTGGCCACGCCGGCGACGTGCGGCAAGGCCTCCAGCTCCGGCAGGTCGCCGATGATGTAGACGGCAAACCCTGCGCGCATGTGCGTGGCGACGATGCTTCGCACCGCCATCGTCTTGCCCGTCTGCGGCCCGCCCGCGATAGCGACGTGCCCGCCGGCAGTGTTCAGGTCCAGGTGGAAGGGGGTTTGGCGTTGCTTGAACGGCTCGTCGATGAGCCCGAGCGCCCCGTCCGTGTGCGCCAGCTGCGGCAGCGGGATGCGCTCTGGCAGTGGCGGCAGCCACACCTGGTGCGCGCGCATCCCGCGGGCGTCGGCGACCTGCGCAGCCTTCGCCACCACCGCGTCCAGCAGCGTGGTGGAGCGGTCCTCCTCGACGTACGCGGTGGGCGCGAGCTCGATCTCGTCGCCGGTGAACAGCCGCACGTGCTGCTCGCCGGGGTGCTCCACCACGGTTCGGGTCAGCGGGCCGGAGACGTACGCGGCGCGGAAACGGGTCAGGTCCATGCCGGCTTTGAGGTAGCCGGAGCCGGGCTCGCCGGGCAGCTCGTAGGCGTCCGGCACGCCGAGGACTTGGCGGGACTCGCCGGCGGAAAACGTCTTGAGGCCGATGCGGTAGGACAGGTGCGAATCCAGCCCGCGCAGCTTACCCTCCTCCAGCCGCTGCGAGGCGAGCAGCAGGTGCACGCCGAGTGAGCGGCCGAGCCTGCCCACCGCCACGAACAGGTCCGCGAAGTGCGGGTGCTGGGTGAGCAGCTCGGTGAACTCGTCGACCACGATGACCAGCGACGGCAACGTGTTGCCCGCCTTGGTGTAGTCCGTGATGTTTGCGAAGTTGCCGGCGGCCCGCAGCAGCTCCTGGCGGCGGTGCATCTCGCCGGAAATCGCGTCGAACATGCGCTCCACCAGCACCGCCTCGTCCTCGAGGTTGGTGATCACCGCGGCGGTGTGCGGCAGCGACTCGCAGCCCAAAAACGTCGCGCCGCCTTTGAAGTCCACCAGCACGAAGTTCAGCTCGTCGGGCGAGTGCGTCGCCGCCAGCGCCACCACCAGGGTCCGCAATAGCTCCGACTTGCCGGACCCGGTCGCCCCGATGCACAGCCCGTGCGGGCCCATCCCGCCGAGCGCCGCCTCTTTCAAGTCCAGGTACACCGGCTGGCCGTCGGGGGTCGCTCCAATCGGCACGGTGAGCTTGTTGCGCACCCCCGGCCACATCGTGTGCGCGTCCAGCGCATCGACGTCCGGCACACCCAGCATGGACAGGAAATCCCCGCCGGCCTCCACCGCGCCGTCGGGGCGGCGGTAGAAGCCTAAGTGCCTTGCGACGAACTCCGCCTCCGCGTCCGTGAACCGATCCGGCACGCCCAGCTGCTCAATCCCCTGGGCCGTGGCGGCCTCGAGCACGTCGGTGCAGATCAGGTGGAACGCGTCCGGGTCGACGAAGAAGTCCGGGTCGTCGTGGATGGTCACCACCAGGTCGGCGTCGGTGGGTGCGGGCGAGGCGTGGCCGTCGATAAGTGCAATGCGAAACGCCCCCTCGGAGCGCGTGTGCGGCAGCCACTTCGCCCAGGCAAACGGCGCGTCGATGCGGACTTTTTCCGGGCCGTAGAAAAACGCTAGCTGGCACACGATGGAGCGCGCCACGTCGGCCGCCGTAGGACCTGCGAGCGTGATGGCGGGAAACGCGTCGAGCTGCACCATGATCGGCATGCCCGGCACCGTGCTCACCGCCGCGACGGTGCGGCGCAGGCTCACCGCGCACACCGGGTCCAAGTCCTCGGGGCTGCCCGGATCGTCCACGTCCACCGGGGTGCACAGCGCGCCCGCGCCGGTGCCCAGGCGCACCGTCGGGGCACCTGCGCGCTCCCAGACGCGCTCCACCGGCACCGCGGCCACCAGCTCGCCCGGCGCGGGGTGCAGCGTGGCGGCGTGCGTGCGCTGGGTCGCGGCGTTTGCGCGCGCCTTGTTCGCCAGCGCGTCGAGGTGGCGCAGGTAGACGCGCCGGGTCTCGTCGATGTCGCCCTGCTTTTCCTGCGGGTTGAACATGCCCACCAGCCCGAAGAGCATCATCAGCGGGAAGATCAGCATCATGGGGCTCACGGCGCGCCCGGAGGTGGCCATGAGCACCATCACCGCGCCGACTGCCACCACCATCACCACCGGCAGCAGGATCTTTATCACCGGCGGCGACTGCGGTTTCTGCGCCGCGGGCACGGGTTCGGCGCGCAAGTTGCCGGTCGGCGGCGGCGCGGCGTCGATCGCCGCATCGTTGGTGCCGGTTGTTGGTGCGAGCACTTGGTCGTAGTCGAGGCCAAGCATCGTGGATTTTCCCCCCTTGTGGTTTCTCACAGTTCCCCCGAACTGTGGACGCGCTGTGGATTGTAAGCCATACTGTTTCCCGTCGCGCGGCGAATGGGGGCCGCGCCTGATATTTCGGGGGTTTTTCAAGTTGGTTGCAACGTCTGCGCACCACGTCGTGCGCGTCACTGTCCGCATTTCGGTTGTCGCGTTCCACCGCGACATCGACGTCACGCTGCCGACGTCGTCGACGCTTTCGGAGGTGCTGCCGGAGCTCGCGCGCTTAGTGGAGCTGCCGGAGGTGCACCGCCCGTGGCAAGCCACCACCGCAGGCGGGGCGGTGCTGGATATGCACACGCCGCTGTACGCACTAAAGCTTCACGACGGCGCCACCGTCGCCCTCCATCCCCAAGAGCCCACGCCCCCGCCGGTCGTGCGCGACGCGGCCGACGCCCTGGCCGGGGCGGCCGAGTCGGCGCGGCAGGTGCGCGGGCTGGACGCGGCGGCGACGTTCGCCGGTCTTGCGGCGGTGCTGCTTCTGGCGCGGGTAAACGCCTCGTGGCCGGTCGCGCTGGGGGCAGTGGCGCTGCTGGCGTTGGCGGTGACGTCGATAGGCAGGTCGCGCCCGGCGTTCGCCGCCGTGCCGCTGCTGGCGGGGCTCGCCGCGGGTGCGTGGGTCGCCGGTGGCGGCGGCGGTGCTGATGCGGCCTCGCTCGGCCTCGGAGCGTTGGCGGGCTTGCTCGCGGCGGCGGTGGCCGTCGGTGTCGGTGTGGCGCTGGGCTTGGCCGGGGCGGCGCAGGTGGCGTTCACCGCCGCGGTCTGCGTGCTCGGCGGCGCCGGGGCGGCCGGCGTGTGGCTGCCCGGCCCGCTCGCCCCACCGGCGCTGACGGTGCTCACCGGGGTGCTCGGGGTGATGGCCACGCCCGGCGCGTCCACGCGCGCGGCGGGGCTGACGGTGCCGCGGGTGCCAACCGCCGGCGAGGAGTTCGACCGCTCCGACGACTACCAGCACGACGTGGACGCCCGCAGCGCCGCCGCGTCCACCATCGCCTCCGCCATCTCGGCGGCGATCGCCGCGTGCTGCGTGCCGGCGCTTTTCTGGCTGGGCCGGGCCGGCGGGGCGTGGGTGTTCGTGTTCTGCCTGTGCGTGGCTGGCGCGCTGGTGGTCTACGCCTCGCGCCAGCACTGGTCCGTGCCGCGGGCGTGCCTGACCGCGGTGGCGCTTTCCGCCGTGGTCGCCGCCGCGGCCGCCGCGGCAAAGACCGGGCACCCGGCGTGCATCGCCGTCGCGGCGCTCGCGGCACTGGCTGCCGCGGCGACGGTCGCGTGGGCGCCGCGCGTGCCGGATGTGGAGCCGACCACCATCGTGTGGTTCGAGCGCGCCGAGATCGCCGCCACCATCGCCGTTATCCCGCTGGCGGTGCACTTGACCGGGCTGTTCGACATGATCCGGGGGCTCTAACATGCGCAAGTTCGCCGCCTCTGCCCTGCTCGCGCTCAGCCTCACACCGGCGCCTGCCCAAGCCCAGGATGTGGCGTGCGCGGTGCCGGCGCTCGTCGATAAGCCTGCTGCTTCACCCGCGACCGAAGCGCTGCGGGAGTTCGCCACCGGCGCCGGGGTACGCGTGGCGGTGATCGACACCGGCGTCGCCCCGCACCCCGAGATCACCCACCTGCGACCGGGCCGCGACTTCGTGGCCGCCGACGCGCTGCACGACTGCGACAACCACGGCACCGCCGTCGCCGGGATCATCGCCGGGCGCAGCCTCGGCCTCGCCCCGGACGCGGAAATCATCTCGGTGCGCCAGACCTCGGCGCACTACCGCGACGTCGACGCCGGCAACCTGCAAACGCTCACCGACGCGATCCACAACGCCCTCGACGAAGGCGCGAGCGTGCTCAACATCTCCGTCGTGTCCTGCCTGGAGCCCGGGTTCGCCTCGCGCATCGACACTTCCGGCATCGCCGCCGCCCTCCACCGCGCAGAGGCGCAAGGCGCGGTAGTCGTCGCCGCCGCGGGCAACGCCGGGCCGGACTGCGAACCCGGCTTCGAGGTCTTCCCCGCCCGCTTCCCCACCGTGCTGGCGGTCGCCGCGCGCGCCGACGACCACGCCATCGCCGACTACTCCCTGCCCGCCGGGTTGTCCGCGCCGGGACATGTGCCGGCCGCCCTCGCCCCGGGCGGGTGGGCGGAAGGCACGTTGGTCAAAGACGGCGTGCACCCGTACGCGGGCACGAGCTTCGCCACCCCGGTGGTCAGCGGCACGGTGGCGCTGTTGCAGTCGCGCTACCCCGGCATCACCCCGGAGCATGTGCGCTCGCTTCTCGACGCCTCCGCCCAACCCGGCGGCGGCGCCATCGACCCGCTGGCAGCGCTGACCCAACTGACGCCGCACGAGCTGGCGGACCGCCCGACCGCGCAGGTGAGACCCGTGGACCCGCGGCCCAACCCGGCCGTGGGCAGGCTCGGCGCGCTCGCCGGCGCGGCGCTCGCGCTGGCCGCGCTGGTGGTCGCGCTGCGCGCCCGGCAGCTCTAGCAACTGGGCCTAGTACGTCGCCGTCATCGCCGCGTCGCGCGAAAGCTCCGCGCCCTCCGGCAAAAGCGCGACGATCTCCCACGGCACGTCCTCCACGTGCGCCGCACCCACGGTCGCCAGCGTCTCGGCGTCGGGGGCGCGGTGGCGCAGCCCGTTGGCGGAAACGACGTGGAACCCGTGGCCCGAGTCCACCCCGACGGAGCCGCCGTCCAACCCCGCGAAGTGCGTGGCCACGGACGTGCCGGACAGCTCGATGCCCTCCGGCACCTCGTCCACGGTGGCCCCGCCGCGGTTTTGATCCACGCACGCCAGGTGCGGCTCGACCCACCGCGGCCGCTCCCTAGGAAGGCGCAGTTCCTCCTCCGCGTCCGGGTAGGCCGCCAGGCTCGCACGGCTCGCGACGGCGGCCTTCGCCCCGGCGTCCAAAAGCATGGTCCGTTGGGTGCCGGTGATCGGCTGGATGCGCCCGTCCGCGAGCGCCCAGGCTTGGTCGTCCGCGTCGATGATCTGCGGCAGCGGATCCGGCAACGCCGCCGGCGGCAGCTCCCGCAACGCGGAGATGACCTGCGTCGGCGGCGTCCACCGCGGCGTGTCCGGGGTAATCCCCAGCGCCCGGCGGATCACGCGGCCCTGCGGGGTGTGTGCCTCCGGCAGCAGGCGCCGCCCCTCAGCAGTAACCACCCACTCGCGGGTGGCGTCGGCGGCGAGGACGGCGGCGTCGATAGGCAACGGCTCCGGAGCCTTGCCCGCAACCACCGTAATCGCGTCCGCCCCGCACACTGACCAGCTGGCCGATGGCGCGTCCTCGGGCGCGAACATGCCCGGTGCGGCGACGATGCCCACCGGCACACCGCGCGGCAACTCGGCGAGCTTCTCGTCGCCGATGCGGGCGGGATCAGCCGCCTGGCCGGCGATCAGGCGCGCCGACGCCAAGTTCGTCACCGGGTGCGCCGCCTCCCCCACGCGCACGTACAGCGTGCCGTCCGCGGCGCGCACGATCGGCGCATCGCCCGGGTCCGCGTTGGGCCGCATCCACGCGAACAGCCCCATCACACCCGCGATCATCGCCACCGCCGCGGTGCCGAAAATGGTCGCGCGGCGCCTCGAGGCCAACGGATCGTGGATCATGCGGATATCCCCAAAGACCAGGCCGTGCTCCATACGACGGCGCATGAACTTGTGCCCCGACACCTGGGCACGCGTGGTTGGCAGAAGCTTCGCCATGACAATTCCCCTCCCCCGAGAAAAACACCTGGCGAAAAGCTTACTGCGTCGCGCCCACCTCCGCGAGCGCAAACAGCTCGTCCGAGCCGTGCTCCTTACCGTCTGCGATCATCTCCTCCAGCTCCGCCTCGCTGAACTGGCTGTTCACCGCGAAGATCGCCGTTTTCCCCTTGCGGTAGACGGGTGTCACACCCTCGGAGACCCAGAAGTCGCGCAGCATCTCGTACGGCGGGTACTGGTAGTTCCAGAACGCGCCGGGGCTGAGCAGGAAGAACTTCACGTTGAGGTTCTCCACGGTCTCGTCGACGAGGTTGTGTTCTCCCTCCCCGATGAAGTCGGCGTTCCAGTACATGATGTCGCCGTTGGTGCCGCGCCCGCCGTTGGGCCACAGGTAGTGACGGTTCAACGTGGGCACGCCGTTGTAGGCGTACATCCAGGAGTAGCCGTCGGCGGGGTCGCCGGCGGTCAGGCCTTCCCAGGCGGCGGGTTGGGTGGCCAGCCAGTCGAAGGCTTCGAGGTCCTCGGCGTCGACCATGCGGTCGGCGACGCGGGCGGCGGCGTAGGTTTTTTCGGCGCCGTGGTCGGTGTGCTCGCGGATCATCGGGACCGCGGCGGAGGCGACGATGCAGGCGACGACGATGCCCGCGATTGCGGAGGCTCGCTCGCCTTTCGCGTACCGCTTAGCGACGGGCGCTGCCGTGACCACGCGAATCCCCGCCGCCACGGCAATAGCGGCCGAGGCCGTGACAGCCATGACCACCGGCATGATCAGGCGGTGGCCGGTGCTGTAGTGCAGGTTGCCCACGTAGTCGAGCAGGTGGCCGAGCGTGTTGCCGAAGGGCGCCAAGGCGTTGGCGGTAATGGCCAGGGACACCGCGTAGAAGAGCACCGGCCAGATCTGGCGGCGCCACAGCAGGCACACCACCGCACCCGCGGCGGCGAGCCAGAGCAGCACGGTGGAGTCGTACGCCGGGAAGAACTGCAGCACGTGGCGCGTCTCCATCCGCAGCGCTGTGCCCCACGCCCCGCCGACGCCCAGGGTTTCCTCTGGCCGCCAGGAGGCCACCTCGCCCGCCTGGGCGGAGCCGGCGAGCACCTGCGGGACGAACATGGCCACGCCGGCGACGGCGGGCACGGCGATCCACAGCGTGTCCGTAAGCCGCGTGCGCTCCGGGGAGATCAGGGTGGAGGTCAGCCAGTAGAACCCGACGGCGAGCACGACGATGGTGACTGCGGACGGGTGCACGCACAGCACCGCCACAAACGCGAGTGCGGCGGGCAGGGCGCTGGCGCGCCGGCGCGGCACGGTGATAAGCAGCCAGGTCACGGTGCCGGTGAGCGCCACGGCGAAGAGGTAGGGCCACATGCCCACGTAATCTGGGATCCAGAACAGCTGCGGGGCGGCATAGCCCATGATCGCGGCGAGCGCGGCGGCGATCTGCGCCGTGACACCCGTGGAGCGCAAGAACGCGAACACCAGGCACGCCAGCGTCGCCGGCAGCGCCAGCGCCGGCAGCACGGCGGAGGCGATGTTCAGCGCCGGGATCGGGTCCAGGCCCGCCGTTTCGCCGAACAGGGCGATGCCTGCGTGGTAGGCGGACGGGTAGAACAGCTTCAGCTGGGTTTCCACGTTTTGCAGCTCGCCCATGCGGGTGGCGGAGGCGACGCCCTCGTCCATGATGAAGCGCACCAGGTTGGCGTGCCACTGCACGTCCCACCCCTGGACGATGTTGAAGACGCCGTTGGGCATCCGTTCCAGCCAGCGCAGCCTCTCCGAGGCCGCCATGAACGCGCCCACGCCGACGCCTACGGCGGGCAGCACCCAGTACGGGTCGGCGATGCTTCCCTTGCGCACGTCGCCGGGAAACAGCGCCCGGCGCCAGCTCACCGCTCCCCCGCGGCGCGCCCGGCGCACGAACATGTACCGCCACGCTGCGGCCGCCATGAGTGCCACGACCATGCTCACGCCGAACGTCCACAGGTTGTAGGGCGCGCTGGTCAGCCCCCAGAACCAGGAGGTCACACCGAACAGGCCGAAGGTCACCGGCAGCGCGGCCACGCCTGCCGCCGGGGCTTTCATGCCGGCGACCCAGGAGAACACGAATCCGGGGAGGGTGAAGAACACCACGGCAAACCACGCGGCAGCGACTGTTGTCATGGCACCTCCCGGTTCTGATGTAACCCAAGCATGCTACATCTCGCGCATAGCTCTCGTCGTTTCGGCTCGCGCCGCCAGGTCGCTATCTGCCGGGTAGTCCACCCCCACCAGTGTGAGGCCGCGGGCGGGGGCGAGGGGGACGTCGGGCGCGCGGGCGTCGAGAAGCAAAAGCTCCTCCGGCCACTCGGGCGCGCGGCGGCCTTCGCCGACGGTGAGGCAGGTGGCCACGAGCGCGCGGACCATGTTCCAGCAGAACGCGTCGGCGGTGATGCGCGCCTCGAAAAGCTGCGGTTCGACTTCGCGCCAGGTGAAGGAGTGCACGTCGCGGACGGTGGTGGCGTGCTCCTTCGGGCGGCAAAACGCCGCGAAGTTGTTCAGGCCCACCAGCGCGTCGGCGCAGGCCTGCACCGCGTCGAGGTCCACGGGTTTCGGCCACACGGCGGTGTCCCGCGCGCGGGTGGGCTCCGCGCCCGCGGGGTGGGTGGTCACCCGGTAGCAGTAGGTGCGGGTCAAGGCGGAAAAGCGCGCGTCGAAGCCCGCGGGGGCTCGGGTGACGCCGAAGACGCGGACGTCCTCAGGGAGCAACTTTGCTAATCGACGCACCAGCCGCCCCGGATCCCCCTCAATCGAGCGCTGGTTGAGCGAGTCTTTAGGAATGTCGGCGTGCGCGACCTGGCCGGAGGCGTGCACGCCCGCGTCGGTGCGCCCGGCGACGGTCAGCGCCACGTCGGTGCGCAGCACGAGCGACAGCGCGTCCTCGATGGTCTGCTGGACGGTGCGCAGGTCCCCTTTTTGGCGGGCCCAGCCGTGGAAGCCGGTGCCGTCGTAGGCGATGTCCAGGCGCAGGCGCAGCGTGTCGTCCAGCGTGTCGTCCATGGTGAGGCATTCTATCGCCGGTGGTGCGCGGCAGCGAGCAGGCCGTTCGGGTCGAATTCGCCGATAGCCGGGTCATGGCAACCGGCGCCACGCACAGCGCTGAGGTCTGGTTACGCTGCCGTATCCAGACCTCACGCAAGTGACGCGGGCAAAACCCCAGGTCGCCGTTCGCGCTGAGGTCTGGTTTGGCGCTGAGGTCTGGTTACACCAGCGGGCAGGCGGGAGTAACGCAGGGTGCCCACAGCGCGGGCGGCAGGCGCCAGACGACAAAGCGCCCGTCCACGCTGCAGTGCAGGTGGGCGGGCGCTTGTGCGGGGCGTAGCTGTGGGCTACTTCTCCTCTGCGGTCTCCTCAGCCGGAACCTCGGTGGACTCTGCGGCCTCAGCCGGAGCCTCCTCAGCCTTGGCCTCCTCGGCCTGGCGGGAAGCGGCGGCGCGTGCTGCGCGGGTTGCCTCGGAAGACACGGTCTCCTCGAGGACCAGAGAGATCTGGGTCATCGCAGCGTTGTCGCCGGCGCGGTTCTCCAGCTTGATGGAGCGGGTGTAGCCGCCATCGCGGTTGGCGAACTTCGGTGCGAGCTCGTTGAACAGGTAGGTCACAACCTCCTTGTTCGGCAGCTCGGCGAGCACGGCGCGGCGGTCAGCCACGGTGCCCTTCTTCGCCTTGGTGATCAGCTTCTCGGCGTACGGACGCAGCATACGTGCCTTCGCGTCCGTCGTCTTGATTGCGCCGTGCTCGAACAGGGCCAGGGCCAGGTTGGACAGAATGTGCTTCTGGTGGCCGGCCGAGCCTCCGAGACGGGCGCCCTTCTTCGGGGTAGGCATTTTCGTACTCCTCGTGTGCGGTTAATTGAGCGCGTGCTCTGTGGTGTTACTCGGTCTCGTCCGCGCTGGTGTCGACGTAGTCGCCAGTCTCGGCGTCGTAGCCTTCGATCTGGGTCGGGTCGAAATCTTCCGGAGCGTCCTTGAGGGTCAGGCCCAGGCTGGCAAGCTTGATCTTGACCTCGTTGATGGACTTCTGGCCGAAGTTGCGGATATCCAGCAGGTCAGACTCGGTGCACTCTGCGAGCTCACCGACGGTGTGGATGTCCTGGCGCTTCAGGCAGTTGTAGGAGCGCACGGAGAAGTTCAGCTCCTCGATCGGCGTGGAGTACGCGGCGATGTACTCGGTCTCCTGCGCCGACGGGCCGATCTCAATGCCCTCGGCCGCGGTGTTCAGCTCGCGCGCCAGGCCGAAGAGCTCCACCAGGGTGGAACCGGCCGACGCGAGGGCGTCACGTGCGGTCATGGAGTTCTTGGTCTCCACGTCGATGATCAGCTTGTCAAAGTCGGTGCGCTGCTCAACACGGGTCGCCTCAACCTTGTAGGCGACGCGGGTGACCGGCGAGTAGATCTGGTCGACCGGGATGCGGCCGGCCTCACCGCCGGAGTTGGGCATGGCCGGGACGTAGCCGCGGCCGCGCTCGACAACAAGCTCCATCTCGAGGCGAGCCTGCTCATTCAGCGACGCGATGTGCAGATCCGGGTTGTGGATCTCCACGCCAGCCGGCGGCTCGATGTCGCCTGCGGTGACGTCGCCGGGGCCCTCAACAGCAAGCTGCATGACAACCGGCTCGTCGGAGTCGGAAGACAGGACGATGTCCTTGATGTTGAGGATGATCTCAGAGACGTTCTCCTTGACGCCGGTGATCGTGGTGAACTCGTGGAGCACACCGTCGATCTTGATGGAGGTCACGGCTGCGCCCGGGATGGACGACAGCAGCGTGCGGCGCAAAGAGTTGCCCAGGGTGTAACCGAAACCAGGCTCGAGCGGCTCGATGATGAACTTCGAGCGGTTGGTGTCGATGTACTCCTCGGTCAGTTCAGGACGCTGAGAGATGAGCATGAACTTCTCCTTTGTCGGCTCCCGCTATTTGAAGCCGGTAGGAACGGATATGTGGAAGATTCCGGGCACCGTGCGAACGCGTCGACAGTGCGCGGGGTGAAGCAAACGAAAGTTTACTTCGAGTAGAGCTCGACGATGAGCTGCTCCTGCAGCGGCACGTCGATCTGAGCGCGCTCGGGCAGCTGGTGCACGAGAATGCGCAGGGTGTCCGGAACGACCTGCAGCCACGCCGGAACGACGGCCTCGAGCAGGTTGTCCTGAGCCTCTTCGAACCACAGCATGCTGCGGGACTTGTCGCGGACGTCGATGATGTCGTACTGCGTCACCGCAAACGACGGCACGTTGATGTGCTTGCCGTTGACGGTGAAGTGGCCGTGGGAGACCAGCTGACGAGCCTGACGGCGGGTCTTAGCCAGACCAGCGCGGTAGATCACGTTGTCCAGACGGGACTCCAGCAGGATCAGCAGGTTGTCGCCGGTCTTGCCCTGACGACGGTTCGCCTCTTCGTAGTAGCGGCGGAACTGCTTCTCCATCACGCCGTAGGTGAAGCGAGCCTTCTGCTTCTCCTGCAGCTGGAGCAGGTACTCGGACTCCTTGATGCGGGCGCGGCCTGCCTGCCCCGGGGGGTACGGGCGACGCTCGAAGGACATGTCGCCGCCGACGAGGTCGACGCGGAGGCGACGGGACTTACGGGTAGCAGGGCCGGTGTAACGAGCCATGTTTCTTTACCTCTTTTCCTTTCAGCCTTAAACGCGACGACGCTTCGGCGGACGGCAGCCGTTGAACGGCTGCGGCGTCACGTCGGAGATCGAGGACACCTCCAGGCCGGCAGCCTGGAGCGAACGGATTGCGGTCTCGCGGCCGGAGCCCGGACCCTTGACAAAGACGTCGACCTTCTTCATGCCGTGGTCCATTGCCTTGCGGGCGGCGTTCTCGGCAGCCATCTGCGCGGCGAACGGCGTGGACTTGCGGGAGCCCTTGAAGCCGACGTGGCCGGAGGATGCCCAGGAGATCACGTTGCCCTGCGGGTCCGTGATGGACACGATGGTGTTGTTGAAGGTGGACTTGATGTACGCGTGGCCAGCGGCCACGTTCTTCTTGACGGTGCGGCGTCCGCGACGCGCACCGGAACGAGTCTGAGGAGCCATAGGTTACTTCTTCTTTCCTGCGATGGTCTTCTTCGGGCCCTTGCGGGTGCGCGCGTTGGTCTTGGTGCGCTGGCCGCGGACGGGCAGGCCACGACGGTGGCGCATGCCCTGGTAGGAGCCGATTTCAATCTTGCGGCGGATATCTGCCTGCACCTCGCGGCGCAGATCGCCCTCTACGGTGTAGGAGGACTCGATCGCGTCGCGCAGTGCGGCGAGCTGATCGTCGGACAGATTGTCCGTACGCAGGTCCGGAGAAATGCCGGTCTTCTCGAGCAGTTCCTTGGCTCGGGTTGCACCGATGCCATAGATGTAGGTGAGTGCGATCTCCATGCGCTTGTTGCGCGGGAGATCCACACCAGCTAGACGTGCCATGAGGTACGTGCCTTTCGGGTTGTTACGGTGGTTTTCTCCCCACCCGTCCACGCCAAACAACGCTTTGTCCGGGCCGTGCCGGAGAGTGGGTTGTGGTTACGCGCGGCTCCAGCCACCGTGGCCAGAGGTGCACGATCCGCCACTGGGACGGATCTGGGTGAGAAGGCTGAAATGCTTACTTGTAGCGGTAAGTGATACGCCCGCGGTCCAGGTCGTAGGGGGAAAGTTCCACCACGACACGGTCCTCCGGGAGGATGCGGATGTAGTGCTGGCGCATCTTGCCACTGATGTGGGCGAGAACCTCGTGCCCGTTGTCCAGTTCGACCCGGAACATCGCGTTCTTCAGGGGCTCGACAATGCGGCCCTCAACCTCGATTGCGCCTTCTTTCGCCATACACTCCACTTCCTACGCCGCCTGAAAGTGCAGGCAGCAGACGTATTTACCGGTTACATGCGGGGCCTGCGCAAGGTTGCACAAACACCGCTGGACTACATTAGCCATTTACCTGCGAAAACGCAAAAAGCCCCAGCG
>ERZ1030944.160-NODE-160-length-17695-cov-40.337528_pt1 | contig 17695 bp, 20 predicted proteins | sample MGYA00518599_ERZ1030944 | MGnify/ENA primary metagenome ERZ1030944 (study PRJEB33718, sample SAMN03159697) | human skin metagenome | collected 2014-05-20 | study: EMG produced TPA metagenomics assembly of the PRJNA266117 data set (Human skin bacterial metagenome... | reverse complement strand
CGACCTGGGGAAACGCAACATCGCCGTCGATTCGTGCACAACCGGTGCCCCGCATGGCCTCCTCGTCGCCCTCTAACGCTTGCGGACTTACGCATTGCGGACAACCACACCCGCACCCATCATTGGTGCACACCCACGAAACATCCCCGCGGAGACCACGTTGCGGACAACACACCGGCACCCATCATTGGCGCCAAACTCCGCATTGCGGACAACGGCGGCGCCGCCAACAATGGGTGGACACCAACGGACCTGCCGTCCGGTAGGTGGGGTTTCGCAAAAGCTGACAACACCGATTTGCGACCTGGCGAAACACAGGGTGAAAACCGGCCGGTCGTCAACTTCTACGAGACCACCCCCAGGCTGCCGGCGCCAATGCGGACTTACGCATTGCGGACAACCCCGCACACACCCATCATTGGCCCGCACCCACGAATTGTACGAATCGACGAAACAGCCCCGCCCACCCAAATCCCACCTGGGCAAACGCGGCACCACTGTCGATTCGTGCACAACCGGCACGGCAACGCACTTGCTGGTTCATTGTGCCTGACAATCCGGCCTTGACCATTGGGTGCGTATAGTCCCGAAAGAGTGAACGGATAGGAAGGCGGACCTCAATGGCTGAGAAGGACGAGATCCTTGGGGCAGCACCAGACCCGGCAACACCAGACCCGGCAACCAGGGCCGCGGCCGCCCGGGCGGTAGGCCTGGTCAAGACGTACGGCAAGGGCGACACCGAGGTCAGGGCGCTCGACGGCGTCAATGTGGAGTTCGGCCGCAATGAGTTCACGGCGATTATGGGCCCGTCCGGGTCGGGAAAGTCCACGCTCATGCACGTCATGGCGGGGCTGGACTCCGCCACCACCGGCGAAGCGTACATCGGCGAGACGGACTTATCCCAGCTCAACGACAAGCAGCTCACGGCGCTGCGGCGCGACCGTCTCGGATTCATCTTCCAGTCCTTCAACTTGGTCCCCACCCTCACGGCCGCGGAGAACATCACGCTGCCCACGAACATCGCGGGCGGCAAGGTGGACCCCCAATGGTTCAACGAGGTCACCGACCGCCTCGGCCTGAGCAAGCGGCTGGATCACCGCCCGGCGGAGCTGTCGGGAGGCCAGCAGCAGCGCGTCGCCTGCGCCCGCGCGTTGGTGAGCCGCCCTGAGCTGATTTTCGGCGACGAGCCGACCGGCAACCTGGACTCCAATGCCTCCCGCGAAGTGCTGGACATTCTCCGCACGGCGGTGGATAAGGACGGGCAGACGGTGGTCATCGTCACGCATGACGCCCGCGCCGCTTCCTACGCCGACCGCGTGGTGTTCCTGCGCGACGGCAATATCGTCGACGAGATGCGCGATCCGGACATGGATGCCATCCTCCGCGTCATGGCTGGCATGGAGGACTAGATGGCCAACACTCTGACGAAGGTGTCGCTGCGCAACGTCGCGGCGCACAAGCTGCGCCTCGCGCTGACGGTGCTGGCGGTGGTCCTGGGCACGGCGTTCCTGTCGGGCGCGCTGATGTTCACGAACATGCTGTCTGCCACGTTCGATTCGGCCGTCGATACGGCGCTGGAGGACGTGGACGCGGTGGTGCGTCCGACCGAGGGCAGCATCGACATGGACACGTTCCACGCCATCGAGGACACCGAGGGCGTGGATCGGGTGAATGTGTTCGTGGATGAACCTGTGGTCGTCGCTAGGCAAGATGAAATTGCGATTCAGACGCAGCTCGGGACCTCCCGCCTCCTGCCTTTCTACAGCGAGGGTGAGGCTGTGGGGAGGGCACCTGTGCTTATCGACGGCTCCGCTCCCACCGCCACCGGCGACATCGCCGTCAACGCGAACGGCGCGCAAAAGTACGGCATCGCGATGGGCGAGAAGCTCATCGTGGTGGACAAGGACGGCCGCAACGAGTTCACCGTCACGGGGCTGTACGAGGACCCGCTGGCGCAGGAGACGTCGCTGGTGATGCGGGTGGGGGAGCAGGCGTATCTCGACGTGTACCGGGACGGCGCGTCGGTGCCGGCGGTGACGGTGGATGGGGGAGCTGGGGTCGTCGATAGGCTGAAGGCGCAGTTTCCGGAGTTGGAGGTCCGCGCAGGCGCGGTTGTGGCCGAGGAGATGTCTCAACAGATCCGCGAGGGCTTGAGCTTTGTCAGCTACTTCCTCGTCGCGTTCGGCCTGGTTGGGCTGTTGGTGGGGACGTTCCTCATTGCGAACACGTTCTCCATGATCGTGGCGCAGCGCACCCGCGAGTTTGCGCTGCTGCGCTCGTTGGGGGCGTCGCGCGGGCAGATCACCCGCTCGGTGGCGTTCGAGTCCGCGCTGGTGGGACTCATCGGCTCTGCGCTCGGCGTGGCCGGCGGCGTGGGGCTGGTGGCGCTGATCCGGGTGGCGATGGCGCGCTACGGCATGCCGCTGCCGGACGCGGGCACGGGCTTGTCCACCCGCGCGGTGGTGGTGCCGCTGGTGGTGGGCACGCTGGTGACGGTGTTGTCGGCGCTGGCGCCGGCTCGCAAGGCGGGGCAGGTCAAGCCTGTGGAGGCGATGCGCTCCAGCGAGGACGCCACCCCGCAGCCGCTGCGCTGGCGCACTATCGCGGGCCTGATCCTGGTGGCCGCGGGCGTCGCGGCGGCGGTGTACGCGATGGGCTGGGACGACGGCGCGACCGGCCGCCGCGCGGGCCTGGTGGGCGTGGCGGCACTGGCCGCGATCACTGGCCTGTTCCTGGCCGGCCCTGCGCTGAGCCTGCCGGTGGTGCCGCCGCTGGGCCGGGTGATTGGGCTGCCGTTCGGTGCGGTGGGCAGGCTTGCGTCCACGAACACGCGCCGTAACCCGCGCCGCACCGCCACCACGGCGTTCGCGCTGATGCTGGGCATTGCACTGGTGACGGTGATCGGCATGCTGGGCGCGTCGATGAAGCGCTCGGTGGACGACGTCGCCTCTAGCGAGGTGTCCGCGGACTTCGTGCTGTCCGGCCCACAGAACGGGGTGTTCCCGCTGCCGGAGGACCTGCCGGAGCGTCTCGAAGCGGTGGACGGCGTCGGCGAGACGGCCGCCTACACCCAGGCCCCGATCACGGTGGACGGGCAGTTCGGCTACCAGCTCGGCGGCTTCGGTATGACCGACGTGCTGCAGGGCGACCCGGCCGACCTGATCGCGCTGGACATGGTGGAGGGCAGCTCCAGCCTGGACGGCAACACCATCATCGCGCCGGCGCCGCTGGCGCAGGAGCACGGCTGGCGCGTCGGCGACACCCTCCCCGTCGCGGGGCCCACCGGCGAGTCGGTGGAAGCGACCCTGGGCGGGACCTTCGAGCCGTCGAATATCTTGCAGTCCTTCGTTGTCTCCGACGAGGCGGCCGTGGCCACCGGCGCGCGGGGGACCGGGCGCGTCCTCATGGTGGGCGTGAACAACGACGGCACGGTGGACGAGGCCCAGCTGCGCGCCAACCTCGAGGAAGAGGTGCGCCACGACATCGTGGTGCAGGTCCGCTCCACGCAGGACATGGCGGGCGAGGTCTCTGCCATGATCGACCAGATGCTGTTCATCCTGTACGCGCTGTTGTCGCTGGCGGTGGTGATCGCGGTGCTGGGCATCGTGAACACGCTGACGCTGTCGGTGATTGAGCGCCGCCAGGAGATCGGCATGCTGCGCGCGGTGGGCACGCAGCGCCGCCAGGTCCGCACGATGATCACGCTGGAGTCGGTGCAGATGACCGTCTACGGCGCCATCCTCGGTGTGCTGTTGGGGCTCGGACTGGGCTGGGCGTTCCTCACCGTACTCGAGGCAAAAGGCTTGACGACGATCACCGTCCCGTGGCAGCTCATCCTCACCGTCCTCGCAGGGTCGTTCCTGGTCGGCCTGCTGGCCGCAGTGTGGCCGGCGGGAAGGGCCGCCAAGACCCCGCCGCTGGACGCGATCGCGGAGTAGGGGGCCTACCCGAACCCGTACACGCCGACCGCGGAGGCGGCGATAGCGGCAAGGGCGGTGCCCACCCCGTATTTCACGGCGAGGACGAACTCGCCGCTTTCGACCATCTCGCCGAGCTGGCGCGCGAGCATGGACAGGGTGGACAACGCCCCGGCGAAGCCGACGCCGATGCCGATGCGCCACACGCCCGGCGCAGCCGCCGCAAACCCGATGACTGCGGCGGCCGAGACGTTCGCCGCGAACGTGGACGCCAGCGTGCTGTGGATCTGGCGCATGAGCAGCCAGCGGGCGAACCCGCCCAGCATGCCGCCGACGAACACAGCCGCAACGCCGATGAGCAGGGGCAGCAGGTCAGCCATGCCGACGCCCCCGGGTGGCGTCGCCGGCCATCCAGGCCAGGGTGGCGGTGGTGAGGCTGAGCACGATGATGAATCCGGCCCACACCGGAGAATCCGACACCGCGGTCAGGGAGATCGCGGAGAGGGTGGAAAACCCGCCGAGGAAGCCCACGCCCCAGAACGGGCCGGGTTGGAATAGGCCCATGGCGAAGCAGGCGACGAGGTTCACTGCGGAGGTCACGGTCAGCGCGAGCGCTTCGGGCGTGGTGGGGTTGACCCAGATCAGCACGAGGTAGCGTGCGACAGCTCCAAGTCCCGCGCCCAGCGCCACGGAAAGGCCGGTTGTGAGGTCGTTGAACTGCACATTTCCCACTCTAACGCCCTAGCCGCCGAAGGCCCGCAGGCCCCAGCGCATGCCGAACCAGGCGGCGACGATGCCCAGCACCGCGGTGCGCAGGGCGTAGCGCAAGGCCTGACGGTGCTGCCCGGCGGTGATCAGGTCGCCGAGCTCGCGGGCGAAGGTGGACCAAGTGGACAGCGCGCCGGCGAACCCGGCGCCGAGCGCGATCTGCCACGGCGCCGGGGTGGCGACGGCGAAGCCTGCGACGGTGCAAGCCACCGTGTTGGCGGCGAAGGTGGCGGCGCGGGCGCTGCCGATCAGCTTCGTTAAGGCGAACCGGGACATGCCGCCCAGCATGCCGCCGGCGAACACCACGGCGAGGGTGAGCGCCAATCCGAGCCAGCTAGCCATTGCGGCGCTCCCGGAGGGTGTGGCCGAGAAGGTAGGCAACTATAGACGTCGCAAAGCTGAGTGCGACGATGCCCAGCGCGACGATCGCATCCGACTGCATCGCCGCCACCGAAATCGCGGAGAAGGTGGTGAAGCCGCCGAGGAAACCCGTGCCCCACAGCGGGCCCGGCCTGAACAAGCCCATGGCGAAGCAGCCCGCGATGTTGACCGCGAAGGTAAGCGCGAGCGCCGCCGTGGACCCGGGGGCGACGGAAAGGAGCACAAGATGCCTGACGACGGCTCCGAGGCCCGCCCCGAGCCCGACCGTCAGTGCTGTCCGGAATGTGTCCACGGCTGGGAGTCTATCACCAGTCCATCTGCTGGCGTTCCACGAACTCCGCTACCTCCTCCGGGGTCTTCTTCAGGTACGGGTCCCAGGCGAGGTACTCGCGGGTCTCGCGCACCACGATGCCGGACAAAAGCAGCAGGCCGATCAGGTTCGGGATGGCCATCAGCCCGTTGGACAGGTCGGAGAACGTCCACGCCAGCTCCAGCGACGCCACCGCGCCGACAAAGGACAGGGCGGTGAAGAACATGCGGTAGGGGATGGACGCCCAGTCGCCGAACAGCGCCACGATGGCGCGCTCACCGTAGTAGGACCAGCCCAGGATGGTGGAAAAGGCGAAGAAGATCAGGGCGACGGAGACGATCAGGCTGCCCCACTCGCCGGGCAGGGCCGTCTCGAAGGCGGTGGCGGTCATGATGGCGGCCTGGTCGCGGCCCATGTCCCAGGTGCCGGCGGTGACGATGACCAGGCCGGTGATGGTGACCACGAGGATGGTGTCGATGAACGTCTGGGTCATGGACACCAGCGCCTGGCGCGCCGGGTGCTGCGTCTTCGCGGCCGCGGCGGCGATGGCGGCGGAGCCCATGCCGGACTCGTTGGAGAAGATACCGCGGGCCACACCGAACTGGATGGCCAGCATGATGCCGGAGCCGACGAAGCCGCCGGTGGCGGCGGTGCCGGTGAACGCGTCGGTGAAGATGGTGGCAATGGCTTCCGGCACCCGGTCCGCCATCAGTGCCAGCGCGGTGATGCCGCCGCCGACGTAGATGACGATCATCAGCGGCACGAACGCAGCGGTGATCTTGCCGATGCCCTCGATGCCGCCGAGCACGGCCGCGCCGACCGCGAAGAAGATGATTACGCCGGCGACGTTGGCGCTGATGCCGAAAGCGTCGTTCATGCCCGCGGCGATCGAGTTGCCCTGGGCGAGGTTGCCGATGCCGAAGGAGGCGAAGATGGTGAACAGGGTGAACGCCGCGGCGAGCGTCTTGCCGAAGCGGCCGCCGACACCGGTTTTCAGGTACTCGTGCGGTCCGCCCTGCTGCTTGCCCTTCTTGTCGGTGGTGCGGAAGCGCACGCCCAGGTAGGCCTCGGAGTACTTCGACGCCATGCCGACGATGCCGGTCAGCCAGATCCAGAACAGCGCGCCGGGCCCGCCGATGGAGATCGCGGTGGCCACGCCGACGATGTTGCCGGTGCCCACCGTGGCGGCCAGGGCGGTGGTCAGCGCCTGGTAGTTGGAGATGTCGCCGGCACCTTCCTCGGGCTTGTCCACGAACGCGTGGCGTGTGGCGCGGCCGAGGGTGCGGAACTGGATGCCGCGCAGGCGGATGGTCAGGAACAGGCCGGTGCCCAGCAGCAGGGGGATGAGCAGGAACGGTCCCCAGACGAAGGTGGAGATAGCACTGAGGATGTCGTTCAAGGTGTCAGCCATGCCGAGTAGTAAAACATACGGCGCGATGAATAATATATAGGTGGCGGGAAATACATTCACGGACGATGATGGTGGGAAGGACTCTGTCTGAGACACAAGGAGCATTCCCATGGCACACGAACGCGCCGGCCAGCCCGCCCGCGAGGACGACCTCATCGACATCGCCGAGGTGGTCACCGCCTACTACACCCGCGACATCGACCCGGACAACCCGGACCAGCAGGTCGCCTTCGGCACCTCCGGCCACCGCGGCTCCTCCCTGGATAACGCGTTCAACGAGGCGCACATCTTGGCCACCACGCAGGCGATCGTGGACTACCGCCGCGGCGAGGGCATCGACGGGCCGGTCTACATCGGCCGCGACACCCACGCCCTGTCCGAGCCGGCGATGGTCTCCGCGCTCGAGGTGCTCATCGCAGGCGGGGTGCAAGTGCTTGTCGACGCCTCCGGCCGCTACACGCCCACCCCAGCCGTCTCCCACGCCATCCTGACCCACGAAGGCGGCAAGGCTGACGGCATCGTGGTCACCCCGTCGCACAACCCGCCGCGCGACGGCGGCTTCAAGTACAACCCGCCCACCGGTGGGCCTGCCCCGGCGGAGGCCACGGACTGGATTGCCAAGCGCGCCAACGAGTACATCGCCGCAGGCCTCGACGGCGTGAAGCGCACCCCCGTCAGCGGCGTGCTGGACGAGCGCGCCGGGAAGTTCGACTACCTCGACCACTACGTCGCTGACCTGGGAAACGTGGTGGACATGGACGCGATCAAGGCATCCGGCCTGCGCATCGGCGCCGACCCGATGGGCGGGGCGAGCGTGGACTACTGGGGTGCCATCGGCGAGCGTTACGGGCTGAACCTCGAGGTGGTCAACCCGCACGTGGACGCCACCTGGCGGTTCATGACCCTGGACACCGACGGCCAGATCCGCATGGATTGCTCCAGCCCCAACTCCATGGCATCGCTGGTGCACAACCGCGACAAGTTCGACCTGGCCACTGGCAACGACGCGGACGCGGACCGCCACGGTATCGTCACCCCCGACGCGGGCCTGATGAACCCGAACCACTACCTGGCCGTGGCCATCGAGTACCTGTTCAGCCACCGCGACGGCTGGGCTGACAGCACCGCGGTGGGCAAGACCCTGGTGTCGTCCTCCATGATCGACCGCGTCGTCGCATCGCTCGGCCGCGAGCTGGTGGAGGTGCCCGTCGGCTTCAAGTGGTTCGTGCCAGGGCTCATCGACGGCACGATCGGCTTCGGCGGCGAAGAATCCGCAGGTGCCTCGTTCTTGCGCAAAGACGGCACCGTCTGGTCCACCGACAAGGACGGGCTGATCATGGACCTGCTTGCCGCGGAGATCACCGCCGTGACCGGCAAGACCCCCTCCGCGCGCTACGCGGAGCTCGAGGCCGAGTACGGATTCCCGGCCTACGCGCGTATCGATGCCCCGGCCGGCCGCGAGGAGAAAGCCAAGCTCAAGGCGCTTTCGGCTGACCAGGTGTCGGCGGATACGTTGGCGGGCGAAGCTATCGTCGCAAAGCTGACTGATGCTCCTGGCAACGGCGCCGCCATCGGCGGGCTGAAGGTGACCACCGAAAACGCGTGGTTCGCCGCGCGCCCGTCTGGCACCGAGGACAAGTACAAGATCTACGCCGAATCATTCAAGGGCGACGCGCACTTGCAGCAGGTGCAAGAGGAAGCGCAGGCGCTCGTTTCTGAAGTTTTGGGCGACTAATGGAGTAACGTACGACCTGTGAGCACAACGACAACCCCCGCGCCCGAGCGCAACACGAAGACGCTGGTGCTGGACGTACTGTCCGCACTCGCGCGGTTTTACATGGCGTACGTGTGGCTGGACGCCGGCATCGCGAAACTCGGCGTCCCCCTCGACGTGACCAAGACCATCGAGGCCTACGAAATCTTTACCCCCGACTGGTCTTACCTGCTGGCCCACATCATCGGCCCACTTGAGGTGGCCGGCGGCCTGCTGCTGCTTCTGGGCATCAAGCTGCGCTGGTCCGGCAAGGTGTCCATCATCGTGCTGACGCTGTTCATCATCGGCATGCTGTCCGCCTGGCAGCGCGGCCTGGTCATCGACTGCGGCTGCTTCGACCCGTCCGCGGCGGGGGAGGGCGAGACCAACCTGCTTGTTACCGTCGCGCGCGACGTGGCCTACATCGCGATCACCGGCTTCATGATGTGGCGTCCGTTTAAGAAGTTCGCTATCTACCCCTAAACTTGTGCGGGTAAATCTGTACCCGCCATGCCGCCAGGCACGCACAACAGGAGATAACTGTGACCACACGCAAAGTGGAAAACCCGAACAAGAAGGGCAACACCGCCTTCATCTGGGCAGTCCTCGCCGTACTCGCTATCGCCCTTGTGGTGATCGGCTTGATCGTCTTCAACGGCCGCGAAAACCGCAGCGCCGCCATCAAGGAGGGGATGATCGACGTCGAAGGCATCAACGTCGCCTGGAACGAGGATGAAGACATCATCCACCTCACCGGCAGCAACGCCGACGCCAAGACCGCCGAGCTGTTCGAGGACTTCTCCTGCACCCACTGTGCGGACCTGCACATCGCCAGCGACGAAGCGATGATTGAGAAGCTCAAGGCCGGCGAGATCAACGTGGACCTGCGCCCGATGACCGCCCTGGACAAGGGCGAGGAGGGCCACTCCACCAAGGCGCTCGCCGCAGAGCTTGCGCTGTTCGCCAACGGCGATCTGGCCCAGGCGTTCACCATCCGCGACTACCTGTTCCAGAACCAGCAGACCGTGTACAACAAGTACGACAACGACGGTTTCGCGGACATGGCTAAGGACTACGAGGCTTCCGACGCGGCAATCCAGGACATCCGCGACGGCAAGTTCATCGAGACCGCCAAGCGTATGGGTGCAGACAACATGAAGTACCAGGAGGACAACACCGGCGAGGCGTGGACCCCGCGCGTCCTGGTCGACGGCAAGGACATCGAGGACATCGAGGGCAAGCGCGACGACTGGCCGCAGACCCTGTCCCAGATGTAAACGCGTTCCGCGAGCGTTTTCACCGCCTCACTCCGGTCCCGGGGTGGGGCGGTTTCACGTTCCCGCTGGGGATTTGGAGGCCCGCGCGCCCGGCTGTATATTTACGTGAGTTATCCAAGGGGCTATGGCGCAGTTGGTAGCGCACCACACTGGCAGTGTGGGGGTCACGGGTTCGAATCCCGTTAGCTCCACTCCACAACTACATATTCCTATGGTGGCACAGCTGCCATACGGGGCTATGGCGCAGTTGGTAGCGCACCACACTGGCAGTGTGGGGGTCACGGGTTCGAATCCCGTTAGCTCCACTCCACAACTACATATTCCTATGGTGGCACAGCTGCCATACGGGGCTATGGCGCAGTTGGTAGCGCACCACACTGGCAGTGTGGGGGTCACGGGTTCGAATCCCGTTAGCTCCACCAAAAGGAAACTGCCCGGCTGTTCGGCCGGGCAGTTTTTTGTTTGTATGCGTTACTGGGCGGCTTGGCGCATGCCCTCGAAGTAGGCGTTGCCGTCAGCGCCGGTGTAGCAGGCGTGCGAATCGACGGGCCACACGTCGCGCGCCTGCTCGCACGTGAACAGGCTCCCGTAGGGGCCCAAGGTGGCCCACTCCATGGCCGGCGGGCCGGAGGGTTGCTGGGGTGCTTGCTGCTGGGGCGCGGGTTCGGGGGCTTGTTGCTGTTGCTGCTGTTGTTGGTTCGCCGCCTCACGCTCGGCCGCGCGCTGAGCTTCCGCCTCGCGCTCGGCCGCTTCTCGTTCCGCGGCCTCGCGTTCCGCTGCCTTGCGTTCCGCTTCGCGCTCGGCTTCCGCGGACTTCGACGCTGCGGCTGCAGAGGATGAGGCAGCCGCAGCAGACGAAGACGCTGCCGCCGCGGATGACGAGGCGGCGGCCTCCTTCTCCTCGGCTTCCTTGTCCAGGCGTTCCAAGGCGGCGTCGAGCTCCTCGCGGTCGATGATGCCGTCGCCGTCCGTGTCGTCCGACGCGTCGAGCTTGTGGCTGAGCTGGCGCATGTCGGATTCGCAGCCGTCGTCGCCGTCGCACACCGCGGAGGCGATGGCGGGGCTGGTGCCGGCGATGGTGTCGGATGAGCTGCCGCAGGCGGCCAAGGTCATGGCTGCGGCGCAGGTGAGGGCGGTTGTGAGTCTCCTGTGCATGGCCAGGAGTGTAGCGCAATCATCATAGTTGCGAGCTACGCTGAGCTGCATGTTTTCCTCACCGATCGGGCCGTTGCGTTTCGCCGCGAGCGGGCGCGGTCTCACCCGCGTGTGCTTCGAGGGGGAGCCGCTGCCTATCGACGAACCTCCGGTGAGCCCCCTGGTCACCCAAGAACTGGCCGAGTACTTCGCTGGCACGCGCCGGGAATTCACCGTCCCGCTGGACTTGTCAGGCGTGGCTGAGTTCCGCGCGGCGGTGCTGCGGGAGCTGGCGAAGGTCCCGTTCGGGGAGACCACCACGTATGCGCAGCTCGCTCGCGCGGTGGGCAACCCCAAAGCGGTGCGGGCGGTGGGAAGCGCGTGCGCGACCAACCCGCTGCCGCTGTTCATCCCGTGCCACCGGGTGCTGCGCTCCGACGGCCAACTCGGCGGCTACCGTGGCGGGGTAGAGACCAAACGTTTCCTACTACGAATGGAGGGCATCGATGTCTGACTCGTTTGTCAAGCACGGCAGCGCGCCGGGAGCGGCGGCCGCGGAGGCCGCGTACCTGCGCTGGCTGCGTGAGGGCTCCGCCGCGGTGGTGGAGGTGCTCGACTTGGACGAGGACGCGAACACGCTGACCATCGAAAAGGTGGATCCGGCCCGCCCGACCGTGGACGCCGCCCGTCAGGCCGGCCGGGAGCTGGCCGCCATCCACGCCATGGGCGCCGCCGCGTTCGGCGCGCCCGCGGACGGGTGGGACGGCCCCAACTTTATCGGCACCCGCCAGCAAGCGTGCGAGCCCACTGAGCGATGGGCCGAGTTCTATGTGGAGCAGCGCGTGCTGCCATTCGCTGAGAAGGCGCTGAGGTCGCGGAATCTCGGGGGCGGCGGCATGGACGTCGTCAAGCAAGCATGCGATGCGCTGCTTGAAGAAGACGAGGACGCCCCGCTGGCGCGCATCCACGGCGACCTGTGGGCGGGCAACCTGCTGTTCGGGTCGGAGGGCCCGCGGTTCATCGACCCGGCGGCGCACGGCGGGCACCCGCTGACCGACATCGCGATGCTCGAGCTGTTCGGCGCGCCGCATTACAGCGCGATTGTGGACGGGTATCTGGACGCCGGCGGTGAGCTGGGCCGCGACTGGCAGCGGCGCATCGCGGTGCACCAGCTGCACCCGCTGGCCGTGCACGCGTGGACGCACGGACCGTCCTACGGCTCCGCGCTCGTGCGCGCGGCGGAGGAGACCCTGCGGGTGGTGGGTTAGGGGTTGACCGGGATGTGAATGCCCGCTACGCTGCGTTGTAGTACATGTAATACAAAAGGCAGGTGTCGCATGAGTGTTGAGGAACGGCTGCAGGAGCTGCTAGCTGAGCAGGCGGGTAGTGCCGCCGTATCAATGCGGGAGCTGAACCAAAAGACGCGTGCGGTGATCGACCGTGTGGTGAAGGAGGGGATTGCATTGACGGTGACGGATAGAGGACGGCCGATTGCGGAAATTCATCCGGTGAGCCAGAAAACAGGCTTGGACCGGCTTGAGGAACTGGGGCTCCTGGAGCAGAGGGGGAAACCGTTCGAAGTGGACTGGGAGCCCATCCAGCTCGACTTCACTCTGGAGGAATGGCTTGAGGAGGAGCGCGGTGAGGACCGCCTGGAGCGGGTGATGGCGGACCTCCACACCCTGGAGTGCTCTCGCGCAGGCAAGGGTGAGGGTGATGAATAGGAGGAGGTCCGTTGTATACGTCGACTCGTCCGTGCTCATTGCGTCGATTGGCAATGAGTCGTACGGCGAGTGGGCGAGAGAGGTCTTGGTGGGGCAAGAGGTTGTGAGTTCGGCCCTCGCCAAAGTGGAATTAGCGCGTTGTGTTCACCGGGTGGGGCAATTGAGCGATCGCATCCGCACGGTGATGTCGGCAGTCTCGTTCGCGAAAGTGGACGATCAGGCAATCGCAGCCGCAATAGCGGTCAGTGGCGAAGTGAAAGCACTGGACGCCCTGCACGTGGGGACGTGGGCGCACCTGCAAGCCGTGGGGGCGGACTGTCCGTTCATCACCTTGGACCGAAAGCAAGCAGCGGCAGCCTCGCGGGCAGGGGCGACGGTGCTGCACCCCTTCGGGGACCTGCTCTAGCGCCACCAGGTGTCGTTCGGGCCCGGCGGCAGGTGGCGCTTGTGCTGGCCGATGCGCCACAGGTGCTCGAGGCGCTTGGCGGCCTCTTGCGGGACTTGCTTGCCCTCCAGGTAGTCGTCGATGTGGGCGTAGGTGATGCCGAGCGCGTCTTCGTCGGGAAGCGCGGGGCGATCTTCCTCCAGGTCCGCGGTGGGGACCTTCTCCCACAGGCGGGGATCCGCGTCCAGGTGGTCCAGCAACGCCGCGCCCTGGCGCTTGTTCAGCCCAGCCAGCGGCACGAGGTCCGCGGCGCCGTCGCCGTGTTTGGTGAAGAACCCGGTGACGTTCTCCGCCGCGTGGTCCGTGCCCACCACCAGCAGGCCGCGCTCGCCGGCGATCGCGTACTGGGCGATCATGCGCATGCGCGCCTTGACGTTGCCCTTGTTGAAGTCGCCGAGACTGCCCGCTTTTAGCGCGTCCGCCACAGCACCCGCCATGGCGGTGGTGGCTGGCTCAATGTCCACCGTGACCGTCTCGTCGGGCTGAATGAACTGCAGGGCCAGCTGCGCGTCGTCCTCGTCGGCCTGCACGCCGTGGGGCAGCCGCACCGCCACGAACGTCGCGTCGTTGCCGTCCGCGCGACGCTGCTCCACCGCCAGCTGCGCCAGGCGCCCGGCGAGCGTGGAGTCCTGCCCGCCGGAGATGCCCAGCACGTATCCCTTCGCGCCGGTGGCGTCCAGGTAGTCCACCAGGAACTGCACGCGCCGGGTGATTTCGGTGTCCGGGTCGATGGTCGGTGCCACGCCGAGGGTGGCGATGATGTCTGACTGCATGGCGCTCATGGTAGGAGGTTTTGATTCAGCGCGTCCGATGTGTAACATTTACCCCCGTGTTGCGACCCGGCAGCCCGCCGCAGGTCGCTAATTGCAGGTAATCTGAGCAGAAAGGAGCGCCCGATGAAGGTCCGCAAGTCGCTTCGGTCGCTGAAGAACAAGCCGGGCGCCCAGGTTGTGCGTCGCCACGGCAAGGTTTACGTGATCAACAAGAAGGATCCCCGTTTCAAGGCTCGCCAGGGCTAAGCGCGAATCCTGCCCCGTCACCGTTTGGTGGCGGGGCTTTTTGCTGTAATTTTCCGCCAAATTACACCCGTGGGAGCAGATAGCTGTCCATGTTTTAACTACATGTAGGTGATTTGCTGGCCCTATCCTGGGAATACCACCCGTGTAACTACTACATGTAGTAGCAGTTGCCGAAGTTTCCCCCAAGGTATAGTGTCTCTTGGTGTTGCCCCGGGGGATCCGGGGAAGCGAGAAAGCCCCGTCGATTCCCTGTCGAATCCCAGTCGAAGACCCGCACAGAAAGAGCCTGAAGAACTATGTCGATCACCGTTTACAGCAAGCCGGCCTGCATGCAGTGCAAGGCAACCGAGAAGGCCCTGACCAAGGCCGGCCTTGAGTTCACCACGGTCGACATCTCCATGGACGAGGAGGCCCGCGACTACGTCATGGCCCTCGGCTACGTGCAGGCGCCGGTCGTGGAGGCGAACGGCGAGCACTGGTCCGGCTTCCGCCCGGACCGCATCAAGGGCCTCGCAGCGGCTGCCTAAGTCGGCGGTCCACCCCGCCGCAGCGCGGGGATAGGGCGGGCGGCGCCGAACAACTAAAACTCAACACGAAGAAAGGCGGCGTCCATGCTGGTGGTCTACTTCTCTTCCGCGACGGAAAACACGAAGCGGTTTGTGGAGAAGCTTGGCCTCCCGTCCCAGCGCATCCCGCTGCGCAGGAACGACCCGGAACTCACCGTCGACGAGCCGTACGTGCTCATCTGCCCCACATACGGCGGCGGGGCGAGCGTGAGCGGCGGCAACTCGCGGCCGGTGCCGGGGCAAGTGATCCGCTTCCTCAACAACGAAGGCAACCGGAGCCTGATCCGGGGTGTCATCGCCGCCGGCAATTCCAACTTCGGGGCAGACTACTGCCTTGCCGGGAAGGTTATCGCCGACAAGTGTAAGGTCCCGTACTTGTACCGGTTCGAGCTCATGGGCTTGGCCGAGGACGTTGCGCACGTGCGCCGCCAACTGATCCAGAACGCTGGAAGGTTGGGGCTGCGTGGGGGACCGGAGGTCGTCGATAAGCAAGATGCTCCGGACGAATCCGAGCGCTTGGCAAAACTGCGTGAAAAATACGCCGGTAAATACTCAAGAACACGATGAAGGACGCGATGTGACTACCCAGACTGTCGGTAAGAATGTCCCGGAGCCGGTCAATACAAGCGACCAGCTGGATTACCACGCGCTCAACGCGCTTTTGAACCTCTACGACGAAAACGGCCAGATCCAGTTTGACAAGGACCGCGAGGCCGCCAACCAGTTCTTCCTCCAGCACGTCAACCAGAACACCGTCTACTTCCACGACCTAGAAGAAAAGATCGACTACCTAGTCACCAACAAGTACTACGAGCCTGACACCATTGAGAAGTACGACTGGACCTTTATCAAGGACACGTTCAAGCGCGCGTACTCGTACAAGTTCCGCTTCAAGTCCTTCCTCGGCGCGTACAAGTACTACACCTCCTACACGCTGAAAACCTTCGACGGGCGCCGCTACCTCGAGCGCTTCGAAGACCGCGTGGCCATGACGTCGCTCTTCCTCGCCGACGGCAACGAGGAGCTCGCATTCGCGCTTGTGGACGAAATCATGACCGGCCGCTTCCAGCCAGCCACCCCGACGTTCTTGAACGCCGGAAAGGCGCAGCGCGGCGAACTGGTGTCCTGCTTCCTGCTGCGCATCGAGGACAACATGGAGTCCATCGGCCGCGCCATCAACTCCTCGCTGCAGCTGTCCAAGCGCGGCGGCGGCGTGGCGCTGCTGCTTTCCAACATCCGCGAATCCGGCGCGCCGATCAAGCACATCGAGAATCAGTCCTCCGGCGTCATCCCCGTGATGAAGCTTTTGGAAGACTCCTTCTCCTACGCCAACCAGCTCGGCGCGCGCCAGGGCGCCGGCGCGGTGTACCTCAACGCACACCACCCGGACATCATGCGCTTCTTGGACACCAAGCGCGAGAACGCGGACGAGAAGATCCGCATCAAGACCCTCTCGCTTGGCATCGTGATCCCGGACATCACCTTCGACCTGGCCAAGCGAAACGACGACATGTACCTGTTCTCCCCGTACGACGTCGAGCGCGTCTACGGCGTACCGTTCGCGGACATCTCCGTGACCGAGAAATACGAAGAGATGGTGGAAGACCCGCGCATCCGCAAGTCCAAGATCTCCGCGCGCGCGTTCTTCCAGACCATCGCCGAGATCCAGTTCGAGTCCGGCTACCCGTACATCATGTTCGAGGACACGGCCAACCGCGCAAACCCGGTGAAGACCGGCCGCATCAACATGTCCAACCTGTGCTCGGAGATCCTCCAGGTCAACTCGCCGTCCGTGCTCAACGACGACCTGACCTACGCCGAGACCGGCCACGACATCTCCTGCAACCTCGGCTCGCTGAACATCGCGATGGCCATGGACTCCGACAACTTCGCCCGCACCGTCGAGTCCGCCATCCGCGCGCTGACCGCCGTGGCGGACAAGACCTCCATCGACTCCGTGCCGCCGGTGCGCGACGGCAACGACGCCTCCCACGCCATCGGCCTGGGGCAGATGAACCTGCACGGCTACCTCGGCCGCGAGCACATCGAGTACGGCTCCGAGGAAGGCCTGGACTTCACCAACGCCTACTTCGCCGCCGTGATGTACCAGTGCCTGCGCGCCTCCCACAAGATCGCCGTGGAGAAGGGCATCGCGTTCGCGGACTTTGCCAAGTCCGAGTACGCCACCGGCGAGTTCTTCGATCGCTACGACCCGGCGGACTTCCAGCCGAAGACCGACAAGGTCAAGGAGCTGTTTGCCAACTCCGACATCGCCGTGCCGACGGCCGAGGAGTGGGCGCAGTTGAAGGAAGACGTCGCCCGCGACGGCATTTACAACCGCTACCTGCAGGCGGTGCCGCCGACCGGCTCGATCTCCTACATCAACAACTCCACGTCCTCGATCCACCCGATCGCCTCCAAGATTGAGATCCGCAAGGAAGGCAAGATCGGCCGCGTCTACTACCCGGCGCCGCACATGGACAACGAGAACATCGACTACTTCAAGGACGCCTACGAGATCGGCTACGAGAAGATCATCGACACCTACGCGGTGGCCACGAAGTACGTCGACCAGGGCCTGTCCCTGACGCTGTTCTTCAAGGACACGGTGACCACTCGCGACATCAACCGCGCGCAGATCTACGCGTGGAAGAAGGGTGTCAAGACCCTGTACTACATCCGCCTGCGGCAGATGGCGCTGGAAGGCACCGAGATCGAGGGCTGCGTCTCCTGCATGCTGTAGGGGCGTAGGGGAGCGCGTGCTTCTCGACGAGAAAACCGCTGATGTGCTAGTTCCGTTTTCGGAGAACTAGCAGATCAGCGGTTTTCGTTTGCAAGGCGCGGGGAGAGTTACATCTCCATGAAGTCGTTGACGCCGCGGAGGAGACGTCGAGAAGCATCTTCTGCTGCATCCGCGTCGCCGGAGGAAATGGCCTGGGCGAGATCCACGTGGATCTGCATGGTGTCCACGTGCGGGTCGTCCGGCATGA
>ERZ1030944.159-NODE-159-length-17799-cov-48.917099_pt1 | contig 17799 bp, 12 predicted proteins | sample MGYA00518599_ERZ1030944 | MGnify/ENA primary metagenome ERZ1030944 (study PRJEB33718, sample SAMN03159697) | human skin metagenome | collected 2014-05-20 | study: EMG produced TPA metagenomics assembly of the PRJNA266117 data set (Human skin bacterial metagenome... | reverse complement strand
TCTACTTCTAAGCCGACGACCAAGCCGTCTACTTCTAAGCCGACCACGACGACGAAGCCGACGACTTCGGCACCGCAGCCGACGACCAAGCCGTCTACTTCTAAGCCGACTACGACGACGAAGCCGACGACTTCGGCACCGCAGCCGACGACGAAGCCGTCTACTTCTAAGCCGACGACCAAGCCGTCTACTTCTAAGCCGACCACGACGACGACCACGTCTGTTAAGCCGAAGCCGACCACGACGGCGAAGCCGGCTACCTCGACGTCGACCACGTCTACTCAGCCGAAGCCGACGACTACGAAGACGGCCGCGCCTGCTCCGACCACGGACTCCAAGCCGACGACTGAGAAGCCGAGCATCATCGGCACTGTCACCGACCCGGACGGCAATCCGCTGCCGCCGTCGAAGGATAAGGACGGCAAGCCGAAGCCACCGACCGTGATTGTCAAGGACAAGGACGGTAACCAGGTTGGTAACCCGATCGAGGTCGACGAGAACGGCAAGTTCGAGGTGCCGCAACTGCCGGAGGACGGCGATTACGTGGTGATCGTCGACGCGCCGGACGGCTTCAACGACCCGAAGCCGCAGGTTGTGCCGGTGGAGAAGGACAAGACTTCCGAGCTGCCGCCGATCAAGGTGGGCAAGCCGGAGGTCGAGCTGGACAAGGACAAGCCGGCTGCAAAGCCGGGTTCGGTTCACGGCTGGTTGGTCGATGACTCGAACCGTCCGATCACTGGCTCCGACATCAAGCTGGTGAAGAAGGGCGTTACCGATCCGGAGACCGGCGAGAAGTTCGACTACGAAGTCCCGATCAAGGTCGACGCGGACGGCTACTTTGTCACCCCGCAGATCGACTTCAAGTACTTCCCGGACGGCAAGGCTGACTTCGACCTCGAGGTCACCCTGCCCGAGGGCTGGCCGGATGTGGACGTCAAGGGCGACAAGATCAACCGCACCGTGACCGTCAAGTCTGGCGAGTCCACCCCGGTCGAAATCAAGGTCGAGGCACCGAAGACCCAGTCCATCGTCGGCCGCGTCGACGACGGCAACGGCCAGGCTGTGCCGGGCACCGTCGTTGTGGTCACCGACCCGCGCGGCAACTCCCGCGTCATCCCGGTCGAGGACGACGGCTCCTTCGAGATCGACGATGTTATTCCGGGCGTCCACGACGTGGAAATCCTCACCCCGGGCCGCGGCAACGACGTGGACCCGATCAAGGTGCCGGTCCGCGCTGGCGAGGATGTCGAGCTGCCGGAGATCCACCTGACCAAGAACAAGTCCCTGAAGCTTGAGAAGCGAGTTTGGGGTCGCGACGCCGACAACAACGGCAAGGTCAAGAACAAGGACGGCGAGCTTGTCGACGATGTGATGACCGTCAAGGACGGCGAGGACCTCCTCTACGCCCTGATCGTCACCAACGACGGCGATGAGCCGATCAAGAACATCACGTTCGACGATCCGGAGCTGGAAAAGCGCAACATCGAGCTGACCATGCCGGAAGGCTGGACCGCTGAGTCTGAGCTGGCTCCGGGCGACTCGAAGGTCTTCAACGCCAAGATGAAGGCGCCGGAGGACGCGTTCGACTTCAACAACGTCGCAACCGCAAGTGGTGTCACCTCCAAGGGCGAGAAGGTCAGCTCCCTGCCGGATTCCGCCTACACCAAGTTCCTGCGTGGCGCTGTGGAGAAGAAGGTCAATGCCCGCTTCGCCACCAATAAGGACAAGCCGGTGAAGGCATCGGCGAACTCCCCGCTGGGCTTCACCTACGAGGTAAAGAACACCGGTTCCACGCCGATGGTCAACGTCAAACTGACCGACATCGTCTACGAGGACGGCGTGGATGAGGACAACTGCAAGCCGGTCAAGGCGTCCGAAAAGGCAGAGGACGGCCAGTGCTACCAGCTCGACGTGAAGGAGCCGGAAGGCTTCACCGGCACGCTGCTGCCGGGCGAGCGCGTCGTCTTCAGCGCTGAGTTGCCGGAGGGCCTCAACCCGGGTGCTAAGCACCACAACGCCGCTGAGGCTCGTGGCGAGCTGCCGGCACGTCCGGGCCGCGGCGACGGCTACACGGGTGAGCCGGAGTACGGCGAGGATCCGTCGTCCGTGCTGATCATCTCTCCGAAGGACAACATCAAGGGCAACGCCCACGTTGTGGTCTCCGAGGGTGCAGAGCTGGACGCTAGCGATGTCCAGGTGGTTGCTTGGGTCGACGAGAACGGCAACGGCAAGCAGGACCCGGACGAGGGCCTGTCTGGTCTGAAGATCTCGCTGGCACCGACCGACGGCACCCCGTCCTTCGCCGGTGAGTCCAACGAGGACGGCAACGTCCTGTTCGAAGGCTCGCCGTACGGCAAGTACACGCTGAAGATTGACAGCCCGGGCAACCTGCGCCTGGTCGACCCGAAGGATCCGGAGAACAACTCCTTCGATCCGGGTGCGGTCCTCGAGTCCAAGGAATTCGAGGTCAACAAGGACGAGCAGGTGATCAACCTCCAGCTTGAGACCCCGCGCACCGCTGGTATCTCCGAAGGCGGCGCTCAGGGCGAAGAGGAAGACAGCTCCCTGGGCAAGTGCCTGGCCTCTGCCTCCTCAGTGTCCAACCCGGTGGCGTGGCTGGTCCCGCTCGGCCTGCTCGGTGCCGTCATGGGCGGCATCGGTGTGATGTTCGAGGACGAGCTGAACCAGATTTCCGCTCAGGCCAACGCGGCACTCCGCGAGGCTATGCCGAACGTCGACCTTGGCATCGGCTTCCAGCAGCCGGAGTGGGTCACTGAGATCCAGGGCCAGTGGCAGGCGCAGATCGACCAGGTGAACCGTCAGCTGGCACAGATCAACCCCGCAGCCCCGGCTGCTGCGGGCGGCGTCGCTCTGCTGGCTATCGCTGGTTTGCTCACCGGTATCTTCTACGCCGGCTGTGAGGCTGGCTGGTTCGAGCCGAGCGAGGAGGGCAGCTCCGCTGGTAGCTCCTCCAAGGCAGACGCTGAGGGCACTGAAGATGTCGCTGGCTCCAGCAGCTCCAGCTCCGAGGGTGGCAGCTCCAAGAAGAATGAGGCTGACGCTGACGCCCAGCCGGAGGCAAAGCCGGAAGAGGCCGCCAACTAAGGCGCACCGAGGGCTCTAGTCCATGGCTGAGTTCTAGAACGTGCCCCGGTCTCGTCGATACGCATCGGCGAGACCGGGGCGCTGTGTTTTTACAGGCAGTAAATATTGAGACAGCGCGATGAAACGTATACATTCGTAGGTGCTTTTTGGGCTTTCGCGCGCTTTTTCACATTCGAGAGGTAATAATGGCTGCAAACTCCAAGGTCAACCGCATCGCCGGGCTGTCGCTCGCCGCTGCTGTCGCGGGCACGCTGACGCTCGTGCCCGTTGCGAAGGCGGAAACCACGTCTCCGTCCTCGGAGTCCACCACGTCGAAGGCTACGGTCGTCTCCACGGAGGACACCAGCTCCGCCGCCCCGGCATCATCCTCCGCTGCCGCGCCGGTAGCGACGTCAGTGAAGTCGGTTGAGGGGACACCGAAGGCGTCGACAAGCAATGTTGCCCCCACGACCAAGGCTGACAAGTCTGAGGAGTGGGCCGACATCCTCAAGGGCTTCGCCTCCCTGATCGTCTCGGCGACGGCTGCCGGCTCCGGCACGGCGGGCGTGCAGTACACCTCCGACGACCACACCTACAGCGCCGTGGCCAGCAACCCGACCAACGGTCGCCTCTACGCCGTGTCCGACAAGGGCCACCTGCTGCGCATCCACCCGCAGACCGGCAACCTGAAGGACTTGGGCGAGATCCCGGGCGTCGACGCGAAGAAGATCACCTCCGCAGCCTTTACTCAGGACGGCACGCTCGTGCTTTTCGACGGCGAAACCGTCTACGCCAAAGACCTCGCCGACGACGAAACCGGTCCGAAGAGCAAACCGGAAAACCTCGAATTTGTGAAGAAGCCCGTCGAGGGTGTGCGCGACCTGCCGGAGCTTGCGTGGGCTCCGACCGACAATGACGGCGAGCTGGTCGCCCTGGCCGCCAAGGACGGCAAGGCGACGCGCTACACCCTGAACGTGAAGGACGCGAAGGTCGCTGAGGCTCCGGCAGAGGTGAACAAGGGCGTCGACCTGGCCGACGTCGCCGCGTTCAAGTACGCCTACCTGGCCGACGACGCCACCTTCTTCGCTGACGGCGAAGGCAACGCTGTCAAGCTTGAGGACGGCAAGATCGTCGACGTTGAGACCGACCGCACCGAAGAGGACAACTACAAGGCCGTGGCCGGCCTGGAGGCGAAGCCGAAGTCCGCCGCTGGTGAGACCCCGGCCTCCGGTGAGCCGACCACTACGGTCGCTGATGCTCCTGCTGGCGCTAACTCCGCGACCGTTTCCCCGACCACCACCGCTGAGCCGACCCCGTCCAAGAAGGCCCCGAGCGTTGGTCAGCGGGACGCTGAGGTCGTCGAGCTTGACGTGGAGGTTGTCACCGCGGATGGCGGCCTGGTGCGGGACGCCAGCTTTGTGAGCGCAGACGGCACCGTCGACGGCGCGACCGACGAGTCCGGCAAGGGCAAGGTTTCCCTGAAGCTGGACGATGCGTCCCGCGGCAAGGACACCTTTAACCTGGCGATCGACCAGGCGCCGGAAAACTGGGGCGTGGCTGTCGCCGAGGTTCAGCGCGGTGCCAAGTCCGTGAAGTTCGTCCTCCCGAAGGGGGAGGATGCTTCCGCGACCACCACCGTCGCGGCGCCGAAGGACACCACGTCCTCGACCACTACGAAGACCGCTGCGCAGGGCGATGACGGCCTCATCGAGGTGGACGTCCTGGTCAAGACCGCCGACGACAAGCTCGTCGAGGGCGCCGAGTTCAAGAGCGAGGATGGCCGCGTCTTCGGCACCACCGATGCGAACGGCCGCGGCAAGGTCACTATCGACCCGAAGAAGGACAACGCCAAGCTCGTCCAGCTCACGCTGAAGGAAGCTCCGAAGGGCTACAAGAACGCTGATGTGGTTATTCGCCGCGGCGACACTGAGGCCGAGCTGGTGCTCCCGCGCGACCCGAACGCGACCCCGTCCTCCACGCTGAGCAAGCCGGATCAGGTGCTGAAGGTCCTCGACCAGGTGCGTCCGGTGGCGTCGTCTTTCCTCGCCCCGGCGGCTGCGCTGGCCGGCGCTGGCGGACTGGCGGGTGCCGCGGGTGCGGGCGGCTCGAAGAGCACCAAGAGCACCAACACCACGTTTGGCGGCACGAAGGTCACTTCCAGCAGCACCACGGGTCGTTCCACGGGCCGCTCCACCAGCGTGACCCCGTCCGCGAAGGTGGTCACCCGCAACGGCAACTCCACCAAGGTGGCCAAGGCGAACACGTCCACCCGCGCAACCTCCTCCGACAAGGACACGGAGCGCGACGGTGATCTCGCGGATACCGGTACCCCGATGCGCGCAATTATCGCGCTGGGTGTGCTGTCCGTGCTCATCGGTGGCGCCTACCTGGCCCTGGGCCGCTGCCGCGAGAACCAGTAAGCCCGCGTAGAACACAAAAGGCGGTTCCCAGCCTCGGGAGCCGCCTTTTGTCATCCCGGAAAGCTAGAACACTTCGACGCGCCCGCCCACGGACTCGATCTGCACCAGCTGTTTCTCCCAGCCCGGGGTGCCCGGGTGGACGCGCATGATCGGGCGCGAAGAGATCTCCACGGGCGAGACGGATTCGCGCCGCGCTCCTTTGCGCGCGGCCATGCGCAGGTGGGCGCGGTGGCCGGACTTGGTCAGGTCCTCGAGCGACGGGCGCTCGCCGGACAGGGAGTCGCGGGCGCCTTGGAGCAGGTTGATGAACTCGTCGAGCACCGGCACCAGGGATTCCGCGTTGGTCTCGCACATGTTGCGCACGAGCTCCGGGTCGGTGCTGGCCACGCGCGTGGCGCCGCGGAAGGACCCGGCGGACAGGGATTGCGCCAGGGTGCCGCCGTGGTCGCCGACCAGCGCGAGTGCTTCGGCGATCACGTGCGGCAGGTGGGACACGCGGGCGACGGCCTCATCGTGGCGTTCCACGGACACCGGCACCGCCTCAGCGCCCACCACGGCGGCCATGCGGCAGACCACGGTGAACAGCTCGGCCCACGCGGGGTCGCCGGGGTGCTCGCGGGCGTAGTCGAAGGTCACGGCCCATGCGGCGCTGGTGAACAGGCCCTCCTGGGAGGCGGTCCAGCCGGAAAACTCAGTGCCGGCCATGGGGTGACCGCCCACGTAGCGCGACTCCAGCCCGCGTTCGACCACCAGGTCGTAGACCGGCTTTTTCACGCTGACCACGTCGGTGATGCCGCACGACGGCGCGAACTCGGCCACCTGGTCCAGCACCGAGGCCACGGCACGCATCGGCACCGCCACGACCACCAGGGCGCCGTCATCCTCGGCGCGGCGCAGCACTTCTTCCACGGAGTCGGACACGTCGAAGCCGTCCCTGCGCGCGGCACCCGCGCCGTGCAGCGTGAACCCGTAGACGCGCTCGCCGCGCGACTGTAAGTCGCGCATGAGCGATCCGCCGATGAGTCCGAGGCCGACGATGCACACTGGGGGCAGTTGAGGGGAAGTCACCGCACACAGTCTAGTGACACCTCCGCGCCCGCGGACTACGCTTCGACACCATGAGCCAGGATTTCCCGGACGGGTACGCAGTCACCGTCGAGCGCACCGGCGGCACGTGGCGTGTGCGCGAGTTCGACGACGACTTTTCGGACCTTTCCACCTCCGTCACCGCGGTGCGCAACCTGCGCGCGGAGGGGCCGGCGTTCGCGCTGCTCAACGTGGAGGAGGATTACCTGGTCATCGTGCGCCCGGGGCCGTCGCAAACCCGCGTGCTCATCTCGGATGCGACGATGGCGGTGGACGACGATTTCGCCGCGGACATCCTGGACGAGGCGGGCGCCGAGATCCCGGACATCGACCCGGACGAGCTGGACAATGTGGACGCGTGGGCGGACGGGGACTTCGACATCCTCACGGACCTCGGCCTGTCCGAGGAGCAGATGAGCATTTTGCTTGACGACGACGCGGACCCGGCCGACCTCGCCCAGTCAATCGCCGACGAACTCGGCTTCGGCGACGAGTTGGACGACGTTGTCGGCTAGCCTGCGGCGCGCCGAGGAGCGCATGCGCGTCGCGCTCGAGACCGCCAAACAGACTCCCGCCGGTGACGTGCCGGTGGGCGCTGTCGTGTTTGATGCTGATGGGGAGGTGGTGGGCAGGGGCGTGAACCGTCGAGAAGCGAACTGCGATCCCACAGCCCACGCCGAGGTGGAAGCGATCCGCGACGCCGCGCGGACGTTGGGGACGTGGCGGTTGGACGGCTGCGAGCTGGTGGTGACGCTGGAGCCGTGCACGATGTGCGCCGGCGCGATCCTGGGCGCGCGGGTGTCCTCGCTGGTCTTCGGCGCGTGGGAGCCGAAGACGGGCGCAGTGGGCAGTGTGCTGGACGCGATCCGCGACCCGCGCCACCTGCACACCCCGGAGGTGCGCGCGGGTGTGCTGGAGGCGGAAGCTGCCAGAATGCTGAGCGAGTTCTTCGAAGGTCTGAGGAGTAATTGAATCGTTACCCACGGCGGGCCGTTTTGGGTCTACAGTGGGGAACCTAGCTGATCCCAACGAACAAAGGAGTAAGACAATGGGTATTGAGGACAAGGCAGACCAGCTCAAGGGCGGCGCTAAGGAAGCGCTGGGCAACGTCACCGATAACGAGAAGCTCGCCAACGAGGGCAAGGCTGACCAGCTGATCGGCTCCGCCAAGGAGAAGCTCTCCGAGGCTGGCGACGCTATCAAGGACAAGGCCAACGAGGTCGCCGCGAAGGTCGAGGACAAGCGCGACGAGGCTGAGGACGCCGCTGACCGCTAATTTGGTTATCCGGCCACGCTGCCGTTAATCTGTTCGGCGGTAGCGTGTCCGAGCGGCCGAAGGTACTCGCCTCGAAAGCGAGTGAGGGTAAAACCTCCGCGGGTTCAAATCCCGCCGCTACCGCCAAAGTGTCAAGCCCCCGGAAACGGGGGCTTTTCGCATGTCGGGGGTGGCCACTAGGATGGGCCGGGTTACGCTCGCGCGGGCCGCGGGCGGGAAGGAACGGGTCTTTTACGTGGCGAAACTGCTGTACAAACTCGGGCGCTGGTCGTACCTACACAAGTGGCGGGTGATCGTCGCCTGGCTGCTGCTGCTCGGGGCGACGGCTGCCGGTGCGCTGTCGCTGATGAAACCGTTCACGGACGAGTTCGCCATCGAGAACACCCCGGCCATTGACGCGCTGGACTCCATGGAGGAGAACTTTCCGGACGCGGGCAACGTGGCCACCGCGCCGAGCGTGAACTTGGTTTTCGCGGCGCCGGAGGGCGAGCGGCTGGACACCCCGGAGCACATGGCGGCGATGGATCAGACCGTCGGCTACATACGCGACCACCTGGGCGTGGAGGGGCAGCGCTTCGGCAACCCGGTGCAGGTCAACGAAGAGTTGCAGCGCACCATCATCGACCAGATGTCGCAGATGGGCATGCCGTCCGAGCGCGCAGAGGCCGACGCGCACAACATGCGGATGCTTTCCGACGACGCACGCATCGGCTACACCACCTTCGACTTCGATGCCCCGTCTTCGATGTCCGTGGACCAAGCGGACCGCGATGTGGTGACTGAGGCCATGCAGCTGGGCCGCGACGCCGGGCTGCAAGTGGAGGCCGGCGGCGCCGGCTTCGGCGACCCGATCGCGGTGAAGACCACCTCCGAGCTGGTCGGCCTGGGCGTGGCGTTTGTGGTGCTGGTGGTCACGTTCGGCTCGCTGGCCGCGTCCGTGATCCCGCTGATCTCCGCCGTGGTGGGCGTGGGCATCGGCGCACTGCTGGTGCTGCTGACCACGCACTGGGTGGAGCTGAACAACGTCACCCCGGTGCTTGCGGTGATGATCGGCTTGGCTGTGGGCATCGACTACGCCCTGTTCATCCTCTCCCGCTACCGGCAGGAGGCGCGGGACCTGCCGCCGGACGAGGCCGCGGGCATGGCGGTGGGCACCGCCGGCTCCTCGGTGGTCTTCGCCGGCACGACTGTGTTTACGGCGTTGGTGGCGCTGGCGCTGGCGGGCATTGAGTTCCTCACCTGGATGGGCCTGGCGGCCGCGGCCACCGTGGCCATTTCCGTACTGGTGGCGCTCACGCTCGTGCCCGCGCTGTTGGGCCTGTGGGGCTCGAAGGCGTTCGCCGGCAAGATCCCGGGACTTGCCGGCAACCCCGGGCCCGGCAAGCGCCCGGGCAAGGACCTGGACGAAAACTCCATGGGCCGGCGCTGGGTCCGCTTCGTGGAAAAGGCCCCCGGCCTGGTCATGGCCGTGGTGGTGCTGGGCCTGAGCGCGCTGAGCATCCCGGTGCTGAACTTGGAGATGGCGCTGCCGTCTGACACCACCTCCAACCTGGACACCACCCAGCGCAAATCCGCCGACCTGATGGCCGAGGGCTTCGGCCCCGGCGTGAACGCCCCGCTGCTTCTGGTCGTGGACGCGCACAGCGTCAACCCGGACTCGGAAATCCTGCAGCCGTACATGGACGCCATCCCGGACGAGGCCGGCGGCGACGCCGAAAAGGCCGCGATGGCCAGCTTCATCTACACCGTGGGCGAAGTCGGTGCCGTCGGCGGCATCACCCACGCCCAGCTCATCGGCGCCAACGATGACCTCACCGCCGCGCAGATCCTGGCCACCCCGGACGGCGGGCCTGAGGAGCAGCGCACCCTCGCCGTCGCCCACGGCGTGCGCGACGTGATCGGCCAGGTGGAAGATGCCACCGGCACCGACATCGGCCTGACCGGCCTGACCGCGGTGCAAATGGACATCACCGAAGAGCTCGCCGAGGCCATGCCGCTGTACTTGACCATCGTGGTGGGCCTGGCCATCGTGCTGCTGATGGTGGTGTTCCGCTCCATCCTCGTGCCGCTCGTGGCAGGCTTGGGCTTTTTGCTCTCGGTCGGCGCCGCGTTCGGCGTGACCGTCCTGGTCTTCCAGGAAGGGCTGTTCGGCCTGGTCAACACCCCGGGCCCGATCCTGTCGTTCCTGCCCATCTTCATGATCGGCGTGACCTTCGGCCTGGCCATGGACTACCAGGTCTTCCTGGTCACTCGCATTCGTGAGGCGTATCTGCAACGTGGAAACGTCGATAAGCTTCGCGCCGTCCACGAATCCACCATCGAAGGCTTCGCGCAGGGCGCACGCGTGGTCACCGCCGCCGCGATCATCATGATCGCCGTGTTCATCGCCTTTTTGGACCAGCCGCTGCCGTTCATCCAGATCTTCGGCTTCGCCCTCGGCGTCGCCGTGCTTTTCGACGCCTTCTTCATCCGCATGGCGCTTGTCCCCGCCACCATGTACATCCTGGGACGCTCCACCTGGTGGATGCCGAAATGGCTCGACCGCCTCCTGCCCGAAGTGGACGTCGAGGGCACCGAACTAGAAAAGGAACACGCATGACCGACGTGACGTTTGAGGCCCACACCCAACTCGAGCCCGCGCCGGGCCGCCACGGCCGCACCGGCGTGATCCACACCCCACACGGCGACATCCAAACCCCGGCGTTCATCCCCGTGGCCACGAAGGCGACGGTGAAAACGCTCACGCCGGAGCAGATCCGGCAGACCGGCGCGCAAGCGATCCTGTCCAACGCGTACCACCTGTACCTGCAGCCCGGCCCCGACATCGTGGACGAGGCCGGGGGCGTGGCCGCCTTTGAAAACTGGCACGGCCCCACCTACACCGACTCCGGCGGCTTCCAGGTGATGAGCCTCGGCGTCGGTTTTAAGAAAGTCCTGGCCATGGATGTCGCCGGGCTGACCGAGGGTGATATCCGCGCCGCCAACAAAGACCGCATGGCGCGCGTCGACGACGACGGGGTGGACTTCAAATCCGTCATCGACGGCTCCTCGCACCGCTTCACCCCCGAGGTGTCCATGCAGATCCAGCACCAGCTCGGCGCCGACATCATGTTCGCCTTCGACGAGCTGACCACCCTCGTGGACACCCGCGCCTACCAGGAGCATTCCGTCGAGCGCACCCGCCGCTGGGCCCGCAGGTGCCTGCTGGAGCATGACCGCTTGACGACGGCACGTTCCGACAAACCCCTCCAATCCCTCTGGGGCGTGGTCCAAGGCGCCCAATACGAGGACCTGCGCCGGCAGGCGGTGCGTGGCTTGCTGGACCTGGATAAGGAGGCCCGCGACGAGGGCCGCCGTGGCTTCGGCGGCTTCGGCATCGGCGGCGCGCTGGAGAAGGAGAACCTGGGTACCATCGTCGGTTGGGTCACCGATGAGCTGCCCGTTTCGATGCCCCGGCACCTGCTCGGCATTTCCGAACCCGACGACATCTTCACCGCAGTCGAAGCCGGCGCCGACACCTTCGACTGCGTCGCACCGACACGCTTGGGTCGCCGCGGCGGGGTGTACACCCTGGACGGGCGCCTGAACCTCGCCGGCGCCCGGTTCAAGCGCGACTTCACCGGGGTGGACGAGGAGTTCGGCGGCTACGTCTCCGAGAACTATTCCCGCGCCTACATCCACCACCTGCTCAAAGCCAAGGAGTATTTGGCCGGAACGCTGTGCACCATGCACAACCTGGAGTTCATGATCCGGCTGGTGGACAACATCCGCGCCGCCATCGACGCCGGCGACTACGAGGCCTACCGCGACGAGTTCCTCGGCCGCTACTACCCGGGGAAGTAGCAGACACAAAAGCGGGCCCTTCCCTTTTTCGGGAGGGCCCGCTTGTTGGTTTATACCTACCTGCTGGCCTTAGCTTTCAAGCCTTAGCGCATTGCGAGGAATGCTGCGCCAATGCCGAGGACTGCCAGGGCCGCGACGACGCCGCCGATGATGGCCGCGATGTTGACCTGGCTGTCAGCCTTCTTCGGGGGCCTCGGCCTTGGCCTTGGCTTCCACCTTCTGCTCGGCCTTGGGCTGCTCGGCGGGGACTTCACCTGGCTGGGCGGGGATTTCTTCTGCCGGCACGAGCGCGGTCAGGGGGTGCTCTTCGGCGACCTCGACGGGCTCCGGCTGTTCCACCTCGACGACCTCCTCCGGCTGCTCGATCTCCTCGACCTCAGCCTTTGCGCGGGCACCGATGGACTCGGCGTACGCGCCGATGCGCGGGTTGTCGAGTACCAGGCTGTCCCAGTCCGCAGGAACGAGGACCTTGCCCGCCGGGGTGTCGGCGAAGTACGGCTTTTCGGAGTAGTTGAAGTAGTCGAACTGGCGGTCGTAGTTCATCACCGACTGGTAACCGGCCTGCATCGGGGAGCCTTCAGCGATGTCGGTGACGTACTGCTGAGCACCCCAGTGGCGCAGACCCAGGGTGTGGCCGAACTCGTGCAGGATGGTGTTGCGCACCTGCTCGTCGTTCGCACGCCCGCCGGGGTTGGCGACGTAGAAGGAGCTGTCGCCCACCAGCGACAGGCCCGTGGCGTTGGAGCCGGCGCGCATCCGGTCGCCCAGGACGCCGGGGCGGAAGATGTTGGCGCGATCCCCAAGGTTGTTGATGGTGTTAATGAGCTGGAACGCCTCAAACTTGCTCGGGTCGAAGTACGAGTCGCGGTACTCCAGCGTCTCGCCGCCGTGGACGTCGGAGTAGTTGGGGATGTTGGTGTAGTGCTCGCCGGCGTCGATGTGCAGGCTAATGCCGTGGTCGGCAAACAGGTCCACTAAATCGTCCAGGCTCTGCGTCGACGGGGCGTAGGAGGTGCGGTTGGCGTTGGCGCACTCGCGGGCAGCAGACGTGTCGCAGCCGAGGGTGTCGTATTCGGATGCCATCCAGTTCAGCTGGAGGAAGACATCCGGGCGTTCGGGGTCCGCGCCCCAATCCGGCAGGGGGATCTCCGTGCCGTCGGCGAGGACGACGCCTTGCTCTTCCCAGATGTCGGGCAGGCCGTCGCCGTCGGAGTCAACGAGGGTGGTGGTGTTGGTCAGCACCGGTGCGAGCTCAACGTCCTGCTGGGCGTGTGCGACGTTCGCGCCGGAAACCGCGATGGCGGCGGCAACTGCTGCGGCGATGGTGTTTCGGAATGCTGCTCGCATCTCGGTGACTCCTTGGTGTGTGTTTTTCTCTTTGTGACATCCCCGAGTTTATGCACCGAATATGCGCAGGTAAAACGCTTCGCCGAAGGCTGAAAAATACCCTAAATCGTTGAACATTCTTTCCGGATTGTTCAACGTTTCCACCCATTCCTAGCTGCGGATTGTTCATCAATCTGCCCGCGTGATCCGCCGTTTCGTCAGCATTGTTCAACGATCAAACTGCAAACGCGCGCGGATGGTTGAACAATCCGTCAGCACTGCATTTTATGCACGTTAAGGTTTTTTCCAGCATGGATCCCGGCAATTTTGCGTCTACCTGCATGTTTGGATTGCATACACAACTCATACATTCTTATTTTCCCCGGGTTTCCCCTCAGAAATGTAGCAAAACCCCTGGATTGTTCAAAGATCCGCGGATTGTTCATCAATCCGGAAACCCCCACTACCCCCGTTTTTTACCCCCGCTGCGGCGGCAGGGCACCGTCGCAAAGCAAAAAGCCCGCAACCGCAACGGCTGCGGGCAGAAAAAGCCTGGTTTAAACGGACGTCTCGGCCCGGCGCACCGCCGCGATGGTCGGGTAGGTCACCGGCAGGAGCAGCACCTCCATGGCGGTCTTCCACAGGAAGCCGACCACCACGTAGTTCACGAATGCGCCGGTGGAGTTGATTCCAATCACAGCTGCGGCAATCGAGCAGAACAACAAGGTGTCGGTGAACTCGCCCACGATGGTGGAGCCGATCAGGCGCGCCCACAAGCGGTCGGTGCCAAAGCGGTCCTTCATCTTCTGCAGTACCCACGCGTTGAGCAGTTGCCCCACCACGTAGCCAGTCAGCGAGGCCACCACGATCCGCGGAAGCAGGCCGAGGACGGCAGCGAAGGTGTCGTTCATGTCGTAGAAATCCGCGGCCGGCAGCCAGATCGCTATATAGAAGGACAACACTGCAATGACGGCGATGGCGAAGCCGGTGAACACGGCGCGCCTCGCCGCGCGAAACCCGTAGACCTCCGCGATCACGTCGCCGATGACGTAGGAGATGGGGAAGAGGAAGAACGCGCCGTCGGTGATCAGCGGCCCGAGCGCGACGCCTTTTTGCGCGGTGATGTTGGAGATCAAAAACACTGCGCAAAACAGGGCGAGCAGGTAGGGGTACGGGGAGCGGGAAACGTGGGGTGACATGCGCTTTATCATGGCACACATGCCTGATTTTCAAGCTCCCGCCGGCCGCTACGCCCCGAGCCCCAGCGGCGATCTGCACTTCGGCAACCTCCGCACCGCGGTGTTGGCGTGGTTGTTCGCGCGGCAGACGGGCCGCAACTTCTACCTGCGCGTGGAGGACATCGATTCGGAGCGCTCGTCCGCGGAGTCCGCGCAGCGCCAGATCGAGGATCTGCAGATGATCGGCCTCGACTTCGATCCGCCGGTGATGTACCAGCACGACCGCGGCGACGCGTACGCCGATGCGCTGTCCCGCCTGGATACCTACGAGTGTTACTGCACGCGCCGCGACATCCGCGAGGCCGCTTCCGCGCCCCACGCCCAGCCCGGCATGTACCCGGGCACCTGCCGCGATCTCACAGAGGAACAGCGAGCTTTTCGACGCTCCGAGCTCCACGCCGAAGGCCGCCTCCCGGCAATCAGGCTGCGCGCGCACGTGAAAGAGTGGACGGTGCGCGACTTCTACCAGGGCGAATACACCGGTCCGGTGGACGACGTGATCCTGAAGCGGGGTGGGCGCATCGACCAGGCGCAGGCGGGGGATTGGGCGTACAACCTGGCCGTGGTCGTCGACGACGGCTACCAGGGCGTGGATCAGGTAGTGCGCGGAGACGATCTGTTGTTTTCAGCGCCGGCTCAGGCGTACCTTGCCGACCGCTTAGGGCTCACAGTTCCCGTTTATATTCATGTTCCGCTCGTGGTGGGGCCGGAGGGGCGCCGATTGGCAAAGCGCGATGGGGCGGTGACGTTGCGGGAGATGCTGCGTGGAGGCAGCGCGAAAGAAATTGTGTCGAAAATCGCGGAATCGCTCGGCTACGTGGGTGCTTCGAGCGTTCGAAAGTTACTGGAGGAATTTGATCCGGCGCAGCTTTCGCGGGAGCCGTGGTTGTGGGCGCGATAGGTTATTGCCCGAAGCCCTCGCCCTTGCGCCACGTCAGGGCCGCGCCGGGGGAGACGGGCGAGGCCGGGTCGAGGATGTTGTGGACGCGAAGCCACTGCATATCCACCTGTTCGGCCGTAATGTCCACGATCGTGTAGCCGTGCGTGTCCAGCGCCACGTGGTGCAGGCTGGGGTTCGCGGCGCGCAGGTAGCCGCACGCCGCGCCGAAGACGGGGTGGCCGGCGCGGATCTTCGTCGACTCCGCCACGTTCGGCGCGGTGATGGACGAGCAGACGATCTCGCAGCCGATCTCCTCGCCGCCGTGAATGATGGTGTGCGCCCACTCCGAGTGGATGTCGCCGGTGAGGAAAATCGGGTTCTTGCCCAGGCGGCCCAGGGTGTTGATCAGGCGGCGGCGCTCGAAGTCGTAGCCGTCCCACTGGTCGCCGTTGAGCGGCATGTCGTTGAGCTCGGGAATCGGCGCCTGCGCCGGCACGATGTTCGCGCTGAGCGACTTAGCGACGGGGCGCGTGGCCGCATGGTTAAACGCCGCGCCGATGTGCAGCGGGGAGAACATCACCGAGTTGCCCAGCGCGTTCCACGTCGCGGTGGAGCGCTCGAGGGTGTCGATGAGCCAGTCGTACTGCTCAGAGCCGAGCATGGTGCGCGCATCGCCGGTCTGGCGGGCGCCGCCGCGCCAGAACTCCTTGTCGCGGTAGGTGCGCAGGTCCATGATGGTCAGCTCCACCAGGTCGCCGAATTGCAGGGAGCGGTAGATGTGGCCCTCGTCGGAGGTTGCGGTCAGGCGCACCGGCATCCACTCGTAGTAGGCGCGCATGGCGGCGTCGCGGCGTGTGTGGAAGTCGCCCTCGTCCGCGTTGTGGTTTTCGGCGCCGTCGCGCCAGTTGTTGTTGGCGAACTCGTGGTCGTCCCACACCACCACCCACGGCATGGCGGCGTGGGCGTCGCGCAGGTTGGGGTCGGTGCGGTAGCGGCCGTAGCGGGTGCGGTAGTCCGCCAGGGTGACAATTTCGTGGGCGGGCTGGTGCAGGCGCACGGGCCCGTAGCCGGCGTATTCGTACTGGGCGTATTCGTAGATGTAGTCGCCGAGGAACACGGTCAGGTCCAGCTCGCCGTCCCAGCCGCGCGCCGCCATGTCCTTGTAGGCGGGGAAGAAGCCGGATTCCCAGTTGGCGCACGACGCGACGGCCCAGCGTTGCCGGTCCACGTGGCCAACGGGTGCGGTTTTGGTGCGGCCGAGCGGGGAGGCGGCGCCTTCGTGCGGGCCGTCTGCCACGGTGAACGCGTAGTAGTAGACGGTGTCCGGCTCCAGGCCGGTGACGTCGACGTGGATGGTGTGGTCGCGCTCCACGCGGCTTTCGGTCTCGCCTTCGGCGATGACGTCGCGGAGCTGTGCGTCGCGCGCGACCTGCCAGCGCACCCGGGTGTTGGCGCCGCCGCCGGAGCCGGGCATCGCGTGCTCGTCGGGGGTGATGCGCGTCCAGATCACCACTGCGTCCGGCTGCGGGTCGCCGGAGGCCACGCCGTGCACGAACGGCAGCGGCGGCAGTTCCATCTCCACGGGCACCGGCTTCGTGGGCAGCGTGCTCTGCGACTGCGCACTCGGCACCGCCACCGCAGCACCCGCCGCCGACGTCGCCACAGCGGCGGTGCGCAGGAAGCCACGTCGAGACAGACGCTTTTGCCTATCGACGCCCTCCGGTTGCCTCCGCTCACACCCGTACACGCCCCACAGTGTGGAGCGTGTACGGCCGGTCCGCTACCGGGGGAGGGCGATGTAGCTGGGAATTCGCCGGAAGTTCGCGCGGAGTTTACTTACTGCGCTTCAGGGGTGGGGGTGGGGCGGCCGGCCAGGCGGGCGTCGATACGCAAAAGCCCCGAGCCGTCCGCGCCGACGAGCTCGAGCTGGTCCACGATCTCGCCCACAGTGGACTCTTCTTCAATCTGCTCGTTGAGGAACCAGTTGAGCAACGGGCGGGACTCCAGATCGCCCACCTCGTCCGCCAGGCGGGTGATGGTGCGGATCTGCTCCGAGACCTTCTTCTCGTGCTCGAGCGCGGCCTTGAACGCGTCGAGCGGGCCGGTGATTGCCGGCGCGTCGATCTCGATGGTGTGGGGCACAACCCGCGCTCCGCGGTCAATCAGGTGCTGCGCGAACTTCTGCGCGTGCTCGCACTCCTCGGCGGCCTGGGCGGTGAACCACTCGCAGAGGCCGGGAAAGGACAGCGCGTCCATCTCGTTGGCCAGGTGGCGGTAGATGTAGGCCGCCGCGTACTCCTCGGTGACTTGCTGGTTGATGGCTTCAAAAAGGCGTTCGTCGATCATGTCCCGCGAGTATATGCGTTGAAGCCGGCACCCCGCGGGGCGCCGGCTTCGGATTTGGCGGAGGATGTGGTGCCTGAGGTCACGACATATTTGACGGGGTGTGCCTGCGGAAGGCGTTGTGATCCTTGACAGGTGAGTCGCGTCATTGTTGACACTTAGGGTTACCTCAGCCGTGTCGGTGACGCTTGACTGGTGAGTCGGGACATGTTTGACGCTATGAACAGTCCCAACCGTAATCTCGGAGAGTGTCCGATTCTTTGTGTGCGGGGGTTTGGTTTACAAGTAGTCCGCGAATCGGTC
>ERZ1030944.158-NODE-158-length-17929-cov-41.925422_pt1 | contig 17929 bp, 17 predicted proteins | sample MGYA00518599_ERZ1030944 | MGnify/ENA primary metagenome ERZ1030944 (study PRJEB33718, sample SAMN03159697) | human skin metagenome | collected 2014-05-20 | study: EMG produced TPA metagenomics assembly of the PRJNA266117 data set (Human skin bacterial metagenome... | reverse complement strand
TCGGGGTCGGAGAAGATGTCGATGATGTCGTCGACGATCTGGAAGATCATGCCCACCGCGTCGCCGATGCGGGAGCAGCGCTCCACCACCTCGTCGGAGGCGCCGGCGTGGCGCGCGCCCAGGTAGGCGGCGGAGGAGATGAGCACGCCGGTCTTTTCCTCGATGACCTTCAGGTAGTGCTCCACCGGGTCGTTCGCGCCCGCGCCGTCCGCGCCGACGGTTTCGCGCATCTGGCCGGTGACCAGCTCGGAGAAGGTGTCCGCGAAGTGGGCCACGGTGTCGAGGTCCATGAGCGCCATCTGGCGCGACGCGTGGGCGAACAGGATGTCGCCGGCGAGGATGGCCACGGTGTTGGTCCAGCGGGTGTTGGCGGATTCGACGCCGCGGCGGCGCTCAGCTTCGTCCATGACGTCGTCGTGGTAGAGCGTGGCCAGGTGCACCATTTCGGTCACGGCGGCGCCGCGGATGACGTTTTCGGCGCCGGGGTTCGGCCCGAACTCGCTGCACAGCAGCGCCATCATGGGGCGGAAGCGCTTGCCGCCGGCTTTTGCCAGGTGGGTGACTTTGTCGGTGAGGAAGCTCTCCCCGCGGGAAAGTTCCGTCATCAGCAGCTCCTCCACCGCTTCGAGCCCGGTGTTGAGCCGGGTGTTGAGCGCGTCGTCGCCCAGGTCCAGGTTGAATCCGTGGCGCGGTGACGGAGTGGTGCCGTACGTCATAGATAACGTCCTTGCAGGTTGGATGGGCCCATGTGTAACGCACTAACCGTAGCCCAATTACCCCGCCGGGTGCACTTGCGGGTGGCGCTGGCAGAATGTGGCGCGTGAGTGAGTTGTTCGACCTCGTCGTTGTGGGCGCAGGCCCTGCGGGTTCCGCCGCCGCGATCGCCGCGCAAAGGGCCGGCATGAGCACCCTGCTTCTCGACGCGCAATCCCCCCGCCGCGACAAAACCTGCGGGGACGGGCTCACGCCGCGGGCCGTCGATACGCTTGCGCGCCTGGGGCTTGAGGTGCCCGCGTACCGCAACTTCGGGCTGAAGCTGCACGGCTTCGGCGGCGATGTGGTCGCGCCGTGGCCGCGCGGCGAGGGGTCCGCGTCCCCGCGCGCGAAATTCGACGCCATGCTTGTCGACGAAGCTTCGCTCGCCGGCGCCACCGTCCGCCACGACTGCGCCGCGACGGGGGTGCGTTTCAGCGACGGGGCGATCAGCGCGGTGGAGACTTCCGGCGGCGTGGTCCGCGCCCGCTGGGTGATCGTGGCGGACGGGGTGCGCTCCCCCTTCGGCAAGCTGCTGGGGCGAAAGTGGCACCGCGGGCAGGTCTACGGGATCGCGGCGCGCTCCTACTGCGCGTCTCCGTATGCGGACGAGCCGTGGATGCACTCGCACGTGGAGCTCCGCGACGCCGACCGGGTGATCCAGCCCGGCTACGGCTGGATCTTCCCACTCGGCGACGGCACCGTGAACCTCGGCTGCGGCGCACTGTCCACGGACGCGCGCCCGGCGAAGGTGAACACGAAGAAGCTGCTCGCCCTGTACGCCTCGCAGCAGCGCGAGGCGTGGCAGCTCGCCCCGGAGCAGTCGGTCGCCTCGGCGCTGCTGCCGATGGGCGGGGCGGTGTCCAACGTGGCGGGGCCGAACTGGGCGCTGGTCGGCGACGCCGCGGCGTGCGTGAACCCGCTCAACGGCGAGGGCATCGACTACGGGCTGGAAACGGCGGTCGCCGCCGTCGAGCTGATCGCGGACGGCGGGGACCTCACGCTCGCGTGGCCGGCGCTTCTGCGCGAGCACTACGGCGAGGCGTTCACCCTGGCCCGCACCCTGGCGCGTCTGCTCACCTACCCACAGTTTTTGCCGCTGGCGGGCCCGGTGGCGCTGCGCGGGCTGGGCGGGCGCTACCTCATGCCGGCGGCGGCGCGGCTGATGGGCAATCTCGTGGGCGAGGAGGACCGGGACCTCGTCGCAAGGCTGTGGCGTTTGGCTGGCAAGGGCGCGCGGGCGGCGTCCGGCGGCCAGCCACTTTGGGACGTGCGCTAGGCCGGCTTGACCGCGCTGTGCAGCGCGACGATGCCGCCGGTGAGGTTCTGCCAGCCGGCATCGGTCCAACCGTTGGCGTTAATCGCCGCGGCGAGCTCTTCCTGGCCGGGCCAGGCGCGGATGGATTCGGCGAGGTACTCGTAGGCCTCCGCGTTGGAGGAAAATAGCTTCGCCAGCGCCGGCACCGCCAGCGGCAGGTACTCCTTGTACAGCGTACGGAAGCCGGGCACGACGGGCGTGGAGAACTCGTTGACGGCGAGGCGCCCGCCCGGCTTGGTCACGCGCGCCATCTCGCGCAGGCCGGCCTCGAAGTCGTGGACGTTGCGCAGGCCGTAGGAGATGGTCACCGCGTCGAAGGTCTCGTCGGCGAACGGCAGGTGCATCGCGTCGCCGACGACCTTGGGCACGTCGCGGTCCTTGCCGGCGGCGAGCATGCCCTGGGAAAAGTCGCAGGCCACCACCCACGCGCCGGACTTGCCCAGCTCCACGGTGGACACGGCGGTGCCGGCGGCCAGATCGAGCACGAGCTCGCCGGGCTTTAAGTCCAGGCGCTCGCGGGTGCGACGTCGCCAGTACTTGTCCAAGCCGAACGACAGCACGGTGTTCGTCGTATCGTACTTCGCGCCGACATCGTCGAACATCCCCGCGACGTCGAAGGGCTTTTTCTCCAGATCCGCCTTGGCCATGGTGCGCAAGTCTACTTTGCCACCCACAAACGGAGGCCGTACGACAACACAACACTTGCAAGTTCGGCGTGCCGAACTTTATTATTCGCCGGTATGGGACTTGATGACTCCAACATGGGCGCATGGCTCGAAGCCATCGCATTGTTCGAGACCGCCCGCGAAGGCGACTACCTCGCGTCCGCGCGGCTCGTGCGCTCCAGCGCCAACCCGGAAGACGTCACGCTCAACCTGATGCGGCTGCTCGCCGTCTACCTGCACGACGAATCCCCGGAAAAGCTCGACCGATTCATTGCCACGTCCCACCGCGTCGGCCCGCCGCCGCTTCTCTAACCGCACGGAAAAGTACACAGAAAGAAAAGGACCAACATGCTGAAATCCAAGGTGCTCGCGCTCGCCGCCACGGCTGCGCTAACTGCCGGCCTGGCAGGCTGTTCGCAGGACAGCGCCGACGCCGCAGGCGGCAAAGACACCCCCGTGGTACTCACCACGTTCACGGTGATCCAGGACATCGCTTCGAACGTCGCCGGCGACCACCTGCGGGTGGAGTCCATCACCAAACCCGGCGCGGAAATCCACGGCTACGAGCCCACCCCGGGCGACATCTCGCGCGCCTCCGACGCCGACCTGATCCTGGACAACGGCATGAACCTGGAAAACTGGTTCTCCCAGTTCGTCGCCGACCTGGACGTGCCCCACGCCGTGGTCAGCGAAGGTGTCGACCCGATCGACATCGCGGAGGACGCCTACGCCGGCAAGCCCAACCCGCACGCCTGGATGAGTCCGGTGAACGTGCAGAAGTACGTGGACAACATCGTCGACGCGTTCAGCGAACTCGACCCGGAGCACGCCGATGATTTCAAGGCCAACGGCGAAACATACAAGCAGGAACTGCAGGCTGTGCAAGACGAGCTGGAAACCAAGCTCGCCGCTGTCCCCGACAAGCAGCGCGCCTTGGTCACCTGCGAAGGTGCGTTCTCCTATCTGGCTCGCGACGCGAAGTTGACCGAGCGCTACATCTGGCCGGTCAACGCTGAGCAGGAAGCCACCCCGCAGCAGATCGCCGGCGCGATCGAGTTTGTGAAGGAAAACAACGTCCCGTCTGTGTTCTGTGAATCCACGGTCTCTAACGCGCCGATGATGCAGGTCGTGAAGGCCACCGGCGCGGAGTACGGCGGCACCCTCTACGTCGATTCGCTTTCTGAGGAAAACGGTCCGGTGCCGACCTACCTGGATCTGATTCGCCACGACACGAAGGTGATCATCGACGGTTTGAACGGGGGCAAGCAGTGATCCCCGCAATCGCGGTTGACGATGTTGCGGTGCGCTACGGCGACGTCGTCGCGCTCGACGGCGCAACTTTGAGCGTCCAACCAGGCCGTATCTGTGGGCTGATCGGGATGAACGGCGCGGGCAAATCCACGCTACTCAAGGCGATCATGGGGTTGGTCAAGCCGGATCGCGGCACGGTTCGTATCAACGGCATCGACCCCATGCGCGCCCGCAAGACGCAGGTGCTGGGCTACGTCCCGCAGAGCGAGGACGTGGACTGGCAGTTCCCGGTCACAGTGCGTGATGTGGTCATGATGGGCCGCTACGGCCACATGGGCTTTACCCGCCACGCGCGTGCGGAGGACATTGCGGCTGTGGATCGCGCGCTTGAGCGCACCCACCTTGAGTCGTTCGCAGACCGCCAGATCGGTCAGCTTTCGGGTGGCCAGAAGAAGCGTGCCTTCATCGCCCGCGGTATCGCTCAGGGTGCGAGCATCATGCTTCTCGACGAACCCTTCGCCGGCGTGGACAAACATTCCGAGGCCACCATCACTGAGCTGCTGCGTGACCTCGCGGCAGAAGGCACCACTATTTTTGTGGTGACGCACGACCTGGTTGCCTTGCCCCAGCTCGCGCCGGAGACAGTGCTGTTGAACCGCCGGGTGTTGATGCACGCCCCGACTGAAGTGGTGTTAGAGCCGGACAATTTGGTACAGGGCTTCGGTATGGGGGTGTCAGCATGATTGCGCTGCTTACGGAGCCGTTTGGGTACGAGTTCATGATGCGTGCGCTTGCGACCTCGCTGGTGGCGTCGATTGTCTGCGCGCTGTTGTCGTGCTGGCTGGTGTTGGTTGGCTGGTCGCTGATGGGCGATGCGGTAAGCCACGCTGTCCTGCCCGGCGTGGTGCTGGCCTACATTCTGGGCGTGCCGTTTGCCGTCGGCGCGGTGGTGTTCGGGTTCCTTGCGGTGGCACTGATCGGGCTGGTGCGCGATACGTCCCGGGTGAAGGAGGATGCGGCCATTGGCATTGTGTTCACCACCATGTTCGCGCTGGGGCTCGTGCTCATTTCGGTAACCCCTTCGCACACGGATCTGAACCACATCATCTTCGGCAATCTGCTTGGTGTGTCCCGTGGGGACCTGCTGCAGGTGGCCATCCTGGGAGCGATCGTGTTGAGCGTGCTGGTGCTCAAGCGGCGCGACTTCACCCTCTACGCGTTCGATCCCACCCATGCACACGCGATTGGGTTGAATCCGCGCCTGCTCGGTGCGGCCCTGCTGGCACTGCTGGCGCTGACGTCAGTGGTGGCACTCCAGGCCGTTGGCGTGATCCTGGTGGTGGCGATGCTGATCATCCCGGGTGCGACCGCCTACCTGCTCACCAACAAATTCGGCACGATGCTGATCATCGCCCCGACCATGTCGGCGGCGTGTGCGATTGTGGGCCTGTACTGCTCCTACTACCTGGACACGGCCTCTGGCGGCATGATCGTGCTCGCCCAAGGTGTGGTGTTTGGTGTGGTGTACCTGTTCGGCCCGCATGGGGTGCTGCGGGGTCGTCGTTACGCATCCACGCGCACGAAGACGGAATCCGTGGCTTCCTCGCCGAGCGGCACCGCCTCCGCCGCGCCGGCAAGCCGGACCGCGACCGCGCCGGAGTAAGGGGCACCCTCTCCCACCTCGAGGGTTGCGCCGACGACGAGCCCGTGACTGTCGAAGAATTGCAGCAGTTTCGGGTCGTCGTCGGCAATGCGTTCAATCGTGGCCTTCTGCCCCGGCTGCACGCCGGTCAGTGGGACGGCCTCGGGGGCATCAACACGCCCGCTGGCTGAGGGGATGGGGTCACCGTGGGGGTCGCGGCTGGGGTAGTCCAAAAACGCGTCGATGCGGTCGACCATAAAGTCGCTCACCGAGTGTTCGAGGTTTTCGGCCTCGTCGTGCACCTGGTCCCAGGTGTAGCCCAACGCCTCCACCAAAAACGTTTCAATCAGGCGGTGGCGGCGGATCATCGCCACCGCGTACGTGCGGCCTGTGTCGGTCAGCTCGACGGCGCCGTAGGGCTTATGTTCCACCAGGCCCTGCTCGCCGAGCTTGCGCACCCCGTCGGAGACGGTGGATTTGCGCAGTCCAAGGTGCTTGGCCACTGACGACGGTGTCACCGGCGTATCTGACCACTCCGAAAGCGCCCAGATGCCTTTGAGGTAGTTCTGGGTACTGGTGGACAGGTCGCCGACGGACATGCTCGCCACTCTACTTGGCGGCGCGCATGCGCCTACGCGGTGTCGCCGCGCCGCGCTTGCCTGCGGGATTGGCCTAGGCGTGCCGGTGCCCAGCGCGGCAGGGCCACGTCGCGGCCGAACAGGCTGACCACCTTGCGCTCGTAGGAGTCCAGCACCTCGGTGTAGTAACCCAGCAGCTGGTCGCCGAGTGCGGCCCAGGTCTTGTCGGCCACGGACTCGCGGGCGGCGGCCTGCAGGGTGGCGTGGCGGGCGTCGTCGAGGATCCAGCGCGCGGCGTCCGGCAGCTCGTCTTCGAAGGTGTCCACCTCAAGCAGCAGGCCGTTGTCGCCGTGCTTAATCAGGTCGATGGGGCCGCCGGCGCGCGGGCCGATCGTCGGCACGCCCGAGGCCTGCGCCTCCTGGATGGCCTGGCAGAACGTCTCAAACTCGCCGGTGTGCACGAACAGGTCCAGCGACGCGTAGGCGCGGGCGAGCTCCTCGCCGGACAGCGCGCCGGTGAACACGGCGGAAGGCAGGGTCTCGGCAAGGCAATCCCGCTCCGGGCCGTCGCCGACGATGACGAGTTGGACCGCAGGGTCGTCGACAAGCGGGGCAAGGCGGTGCACCGACTTCTCCGCGGCCAACCTGCCCACGAAGCCGACGATCTTCTTCTCGCCCGTGGGATCCCACATGCGGCGCAGCACGTCGGAGCGCTTTGCCGGATTGAACAGCTCGGTGTCCACGCCGCGGCCCCAGTGGCGCACGTTGTTGATGCCGTGGGACTCGAGCATGCGGATATAGCTCGACGACGGCGCCAGCGTCATCTCGCTCATGTTGTGGATCGTGCGCGTCCAATCCCACGCCAAGTTCGCCACCATGGGCAGGTGGTACTTGGTGGCGAAGCCGGCGACGTCCGTCTGGTACAGCGCCACCGCCGGCACACCGAGCTGGCGCGCCGCGAACACGCCGGCCCCGCCGAGGACGAACGGGCTAGCCAGGTGGATGATGTCCGGCTTGAACCCGGACAGCGCCGCCGCGACGGTGGAGGTGGGCACGCCGATCGGCAGCGAATCCACCAGGGGGACCATGACGGTGGGCACGCGGACGATCTCGAAGCCCAAGTAGTCGGGGATCTCGTCCTGGAAGTCGCGCGCGCCGGGTGCGACGACCATCGCCTCGTGGCCTTCGCGCTTGAGGTGCTCGAGCACGCGCAGCACCGAATTGGTCACTCCGTTGACGTTGGGGAGGAAAGACTCCGCCACGATTCCCACTCGCATAGCCACATACTTTTGCACACCCAGGCGAACCACCGCCCAACCGCAGTTAAACGGCGCGTGAATTTTCGCAAACGCTACGTTGGGGCCCATGGAGCACAACCTATGACATGGCCCATATCCGGTCCGGCCGCTGGTACTTGCCGGGCGGCGAGGAGCCAAGCGCCTGCAGCGCCGAGGTGTGCCGCGCGCTGCGCGAGCTCAACGGCCCTGCCCTGACGGATCCACAACGCTCGGCCGAGCTGCTGCGGGAGATTTTCCCGCAGGGCGAGCTGCCCGAGGTGTTCGCCCCGCTGTACGTGGAGCTCGGCGCCAACACCGAATTCGGCCCGGGATGTTTCCTCAACTTCAACTGCGTCATCCTGGACCTGGCAGACATAAACATCGGCGCGAGGACGCTGTTCGGTCCCGGCTGCCAGCTCATCACCGTGGAGCACCCGGTGACGGATCACGCCCGCCGGGCGCAGGGGTGGGAGCGCGCCCGCCCGATCACTATCGGCGAGGATTGCTGGTTCGGCGCGGGCGCGATGGTGATGCCGGGTGTGAGCATCGGCGACCGTGTGGTGGTGGCCGCGGGGTCGGTGGTCACGCGCGACGTCCCCAGCGACACCTTGGTCGCGGGGGTGCCGGCGGCGCGGAAGCGAGAGCTTATCGACGTTCCTCCGGCCCCCAACGCCCAACAGCAAACCACGCCCCGGCCGCGACGAGCGTGGCCACCGCCCAGGTCGACAGGGCGGGGGTAAACGCGAGCGCCCAGCCGCGGCCTTCCACCTTGACCAGGTCAGGGTCGGTTTTGTCGTAGGTCACCCACACCTGCTGCCCCTCCCCCAGGCCGGTCGGGTACAACAGCCCGCGCGGCGGGGAGACCAGCTGGCCGTCTTCGGTCTGGTACTCCACAAAGGTGCGCATGCGCCCGGCTTCGGTGACTATCGCGGTGCCGCGGCCGGGGTTGGCCTGGATGCGGGCGTCGTTGAGCGCGGGACCTGCGACCATGACCACGCTGCCGAGGGTGGCAAAGGCGTAGAGCGCGAGCACCACCTGGTGCGCGCGGCGGCGCCACCTCATCGGTTCAGGCGCGCCGCCAACGCTCGGCGGGTGGTGCGTGTGGTGGCGGCCTCCACGACGGTGATCGGGTTCGGCTGCGCCTCGAGCTCCAGCAGCACCTCGTTGAGCTCGGCGAGGGTGTCGGCGCGCCGGTAGTCGGCGCCGTACGCTTCCGCCAGCTGCTCGATGTCCGCGCCGTGCGGCGTGCCGAAGACCCGCTCAAACGCGCCGCGGAGGTGATCCGCGCCCGGTTCGAGGGCCTCGAAGATGCCTCCGCCGTCGTCGTTGGCCACCACGATGGTGAGGTTGCCCGGGCGCGGCTCGTCGGGCCCGATGAGTAGACCGTTGGCGTCGTGGAGGAAGGTCAAATCCCCCATGAGCGCGACGGTGCGCGGGGCGCGGATCTCGTCCGGGCGCAGCGCCTGGGTGGCAAGGGCCACGCCGACGGCCTGGGAGACGGTGCCGTCGATGCCCGCAGCACCCCGGGCGGAATAGGTGTCCACGCCGTCGAAGGGCATGCCCACGAACGACGCGTCGCGCACCGGGTTGGACGAGCCGAGCACCAGCGTGTCGCCGACACCGAGGGTGTCGCACACCGCGGCGGCGACGTGCAGACCGGTGAACCCGAACTCGTCTTCCGTGAGCGCTTGGCGCACGGTTTCGGCGCCGACGTCGCCGGCGGCCTCGCAGATCTTCAGCCACGTGTCCGTGGGCTGGCCGGTGGCGTTGACCCGCGAGCCGCGCTTATCCGGCTGCCCGGTGAACGTCTCGGTGCGCGAGATGCCGACGACCTCGATGTCCGGGTCCGCCAACAACGCCATCACGTCGCGGTGCAGCGTCGGGTGGCCCACCACGATGACCTGCTCCGGCTTGGTGTCGGCAGCGAAGTCGCCCCCGTCGTGGGAGATGGCCACCTCAGATTGCGCGAAAAAGCGCGCGGCCAGCGGGTGCACCTGGTGGAACGGCGTGGGCGCGGTCGGCTCAGCGATGGTGGGCACGTGCTCCAGCCCCGGCACCTCCCAGGCCTCGTCGCCGGCAATGACCAGGGTGTTGCGGGTCAGGTCCACGTCCACGACGCCGTGATCCTCCCAGCCGCGCGAGCCCTCGAGGGCACCCGGCCCGACCCGGCGCGGCGCGCCCACCGGCTCCGGCAGCTGCTCCGGCACGAGCGGGGTGTCCAGGGCCACGTTGATGTGGACCTGGGTGGCGGTAAAGGAGGCCGCGTGGACGTCGTCAAGCGATTGCACCTGCTGCGTTTCGGCGTAGCGGCCGAAGATGCCCTGCTGCCAGATGGTTTGGCTCGCCCCGGTGCCCACGAGGCGCTCCGGGCGGTCCGCGCTGATCACCGCGAGCGGGGTGTGCGACATGTGCGCCTCAATCACCGCCGGGTACGCGTTGGCCACGGCGGTGCCGGAGGTCATCACCACCGCGACGTGGCGGCGCTGCACCCGTGCGAGGCCGAGGGCGGTGAAGGCGGCGGAGCGCTCGTCGATACGCATGTGCACCCGCACGTCGCGGCGCGCCAACAGCGCGTAGGCCAGCGGCGAGTTGCGCGAGCCCGGACTCATGACCACATCGGTGCAATGCTTCGCGACGAGCTCCGCCACCGCCGCCGCAATCTCCATAGCTGCCATCTACTGCTCCTGTAGGTACTCGTCCGCGCCGCCGCGCAGCTGGTCCAGAATGTCGCGGGCGCCGTCGCGGATCTCGCGCTCAATCTCGTTCGGATCCGGAGCCGGCTCGGTCGGCTCCAGCGTGGCGGTGGGGTTGTCCCGGTCGCGGAAAATGGACGGGAACTTGGTGGTGGTCTCCGTCTTCGTCTCGCGCTCGGTGGTGGTTTGCACGATGGTGCTGGTCTCCGTCACCGGCGGCTTGTTCGCCTCGGCGGCCGCGCCGCGCCACAGCACGGCCAGCACCACCGCGGCGATGAAGCTCAGCGCCGCGAACACGCCGAGCGCAATCGCGCCTGCCGACGTGCCCTTCTCCGGCTCCGGCTCATACCCGTTGTCGTAGTACGGGTCCTGGTAGGGCTGCTGGTATTGCTGCTGCTCGTAGGCGGGCTGGGTGTAGCGCTCCTCGTAGCGGGGCTGCGCCTGCGGTTGCTGGTACTGGTTTTGGGACTGGTCCGGGAAGTACTGCCGGGGCCGCTCGCGGCGCGGCTCGCCACCCTGGGGGCCGTACTGTCTCGTCTCGTTATCCATGCGAAATACACTAGCGCGCCCCGCCAAAAGCTCTTGACGGGGCGCGGAAGTGTCGCAGCAGATTCGGGGCTTACAGCACCAGCCCGAACACAGGCACCGCGATGAAGTAGGTGGCCAGCGTGATCAGCACCATGGCGATCACGTTGAGCCAGATGCCACCCTTGATCATCTCGCCCATGGTGACGTAGCCCGACGAGTACGCGATCGCGTTCGGCGGGGTGGCCACCGGCAGCATGAACGCACAGGTGGCGGAAAGTGCCACCGGGATGGCGAGCAGCATGACGTTCATCTCCGTGGCGTCGGTAAGCCCGATGCCCACTGCGACGCCGCCCATGATGGGCAGGAAGGTTGCGGCGGTGGCGGTGTTGGAGGTCAGCTCGGTCAGCAGCAGCACGAGCGCGGCGACGGCGAGGATGAGCAGGAACATCGGCAGCGACGACAGGCCCTTCGCCTTCTCACCGATCCACAGGGACAGGCCGGTGGCGGTGAACATGGCGGACAGGGAAAGCCCGCCGCCGAACAGCAGGAGCACGTCCCACGGCATCTCGTTGGCCGTCTCCCAGTCCAGCAGGCGCTTGCCGTTGGAGGTGCCCGGCACGATGAACATGAGCAGGCCGGCGATGATGCCCACGATGGCGTCGTCGTACGGGAAGGTCCAGCCGAACTGGTTGATGCCCAGCGGGATGAAGATCCACGCCAGGGCGGCCACCAGGAAGATCACGCCGACGGCGGCCTGGGGGAAGGTCCAGGGACCGAGCTTTTTCAGTTCTTCGTCGATGAGCTCGCGCCCGCCCGGGATGTTGTCCACCTCCGGCTTGAACACGGTGATGAGCACCCACCACGCGATGAACGTGAACAGCACAGCCACCGGCAGGCCCACCAGCATCCACTCGCCGAAGCCGATGACAATGCCGTGGGCTTCTTCCATATAACCCTTGAGCAGTGCGTTCGGCGGGGTGCCGATGAGCGTTGCCAGCGAGCCAATCGACGCCGAGTACGCGATCGCCAGCATCAGCGCGGTGGCGAACTTCTTCTGGTTCTTCATGCCGCCGACGGTGTCCGCGGTGAGCATGAGCACGGAGGTGCCAATCGGCAGCATCACCACGGCGGTGGCGGTGTTGGACACCCACATGGACATAAACCCGGTGGCGATCATGAAGCCCAAGATGATGCGCTTCGGGCTGGTGCCCACCACCTTGACCACCATCAGCGCCAGGCGGCGGTGCAGGTTCCAGCGCTGCAGGCCCAACGCCATGAGGAATCCGCCCATGAACAGGAAGATCGTCGCGGAGGCGTACGGCGAGGAGACGTCTTTAAACGGCGCGACTCCTGCCAGCGGGAACACGGCGATGGGCAGCAGCGCGGTGGCGGCCAGCGGGATCGCCTCGGTCATCCACCACGCGCCCATGAGCACAGTGGTGGCGGCGACGATGCGCATGGTGTCCGCGGAGTACTCCACGCCTTCCTTCGCGCCAGAGGACTGGGCGACGGTGTCCGCCGCGCCAGAGGGGAAGAAGATGTAGACAAGCACAGCCAGCACCACGCCGGTGATCAGGCCGATGAGCTGGCGGCGCCACTCGCCGGGTTCGGGCGATTTGGCCAGGTCGCCGTCGGAAAGTGCGGCGGATTCGTGGAGTACGGGAGTCGACATGGGCGAAAGATTAGCGGACACCCCCTATTCCCCACACCTGTTTCCGAAATTACACCCGGTTTCGGGGGTCTTGCCGCAGTACGTCTATGCAGGCGCGGACGCGGTCGAACCACCAGTCGCAGCGCTCGGCGGGCGCACGCAGCGCGTGCAGCCTGTCCGGATCGGGGGTAGTGCGGGAAACGGCCATGCGTCCGCGCACGATCTCGCGCGGCTCGGCGACGTCTTCGACAAACAGCCGCTGCGTGGCCAGCCCCGCCGCGCGCGAGCCGGCGAGTTTCGCGGCCACCAGCCCCGCGTCCATCCCGACGGCGGTGTCCAGCGCGCTGGCCACGGTCACACCGAGACGCAGGTCGCGGGCAATCCGCAGAAGCCTATCGACGCCACCTAACGGCGCGACCTTGCACACCGCCACATCAGCCGCCCCGAGCTCGGCCACACGGTACGGGTCGGCGGCGCGTCGGATGGACTCGTCCGCCGCAATCGGTGTCTTGGTGCGCCGTCGAACCTCCGCGAGTTCCTCCACGGTGGCGCAGGGCTGCTCGATGTATTCCAGCTCCCCCAGCTTCTCGGCGGCCTCGACGGCCTCGTCGACGCTCCAGCCGCGGTTGGCGTCCACGCGCAGTGTCGCGTCGGGGCGAAGCTTGCGGACGGCGGCGACGCGCCGGAGGTCGTCGTCAAGCGTCTGCCCCTTCTCGGCGACCTTGATTTTGAAGGTGGTGACGCCGGGGTAGCGCGCGAGCACCGGCTCGACGTCCTCCACGGCCGGGATGGTGCCGTTGACCTCGACTTCCCCGTGCGCTTCTGGCAGGCCCGTGAACGCGGCTTCGATGCCGGACGCGAGCCAGGCGGCGGACTCCTGCGGGCCGTATTCGGTGAACGGGGAGAATTCGCCCCAGCCGGCGGGGCCGTCGATGAGCAGGGCCTCGCGGGTGGTCACGCCGCGGAATTTCACGGCCATGGGCAGGGCGACGACGTGGGCGCGCTCGAGGATTTCGTCGGCGGAAGGCAGCATGGGTGCTTTATACCTCTTTATAGGTTGGGGTAGTTATAAAGAGTTATAAAGCAGGCGCATCGGCCAGTTCGCAGGACACTGCCCATCAAAGCAAAGCCGCCTGACTAGAAATGTCCGTGAGTACGATTACCCCATGCTGTACTCCACCGCCCAGCCCTTCGATCTCGCGCAGGGACCAACGGCAGGCAACATAACACTATGGGTCCTTTCAGTGATTCCGTCGAGGTCAGCACAGTTGGAATAACCTGCGACATCGTGAAGGCCCTCGCGTACACGCCCCATAACAATTGATTACGGCGCGGCATCCTCAGCCCATTTATAGAGACGCCCGCTGCCTGCAACGAATGCGTAGAGAAGAATCGGATAGAGCAAGGAAGCCGCAGAAAGTCCCCCCTGCCAAAACCCGATGACACCGGGGATGTACGCCGCAAACAATGGAGCAAAGGAACTGGGCAGAAATCGCCTGGGCTTCGTGCGGGAATACCTGGGAACCAAATAGAAGAGGGCTCCAAACACAATTACGGCTGCGGAGATGCCCCAACAATATTCAGCTGCAGACTGTGCATTGGTAATGCACGAATAAGCCAAGCCCAACGCGGGCACCGTCAGCGCGACCAGCCACGAGAGATTGAGGCCCCTCTCCCGCCTAGTGAGCCTGGCAGAGTGAAGATTTGCTCCAGAGATCGGCATCAGCTAAGCACATCCCTGCGTGTAGTGTTCCGGAGTTACTCCTAACGATGGAGGAGAAACGCTGCCCGTAGCGCCAACTTTGAGCGCGAGACATTTGTCCTGCGCCACCGCCGCTGTTGCCCAGACGGTCACGTTAACACTATTGTCTGCCCACCACGCCCCTAATACCTCGCCGAACGGGGGCGGAACCAGAACCCAGAAAGGTGAAATTGCTGCCCCCGCTGCCGATGAGGCAGCCATTCGCCGAGTTTCTTCCTTGCTGAAGTAAATATGACCGCTGACAATCCCCCAATTCACGCGGGGATCGGCTTCAATGGGATAGGCCACGTCGGGTTGATTCACCTCGACAACTTGGGTGAACGTATCGCCAGCGACTTCGTAGTGGGTGGGGAGCGCCTTTCCGGCAGCGTCGCGCGCCCACGGAGCGTCAATGAGCGCCACATCAGATCCGTCAACTCGGACGAGTAGAGCGCCACTGTTCCGATCGACATGCAGGTCAACCTGACCATCCGCCTCTACCCTGAACGACTTTTGATGTTCCTCTACGGGCGACTCAATACTCCACTCGAGTTGCACCCCCGAAGGAGTATCGATCTTCTCCCCGATCCCACCTCCCGAGGCATTCCGAATTGTAATGCTCTTTGCGGATGGAGAGACGCTACGCGCAGCGTCACTGTTGTTGTTCACGGTTACAATCTGATCTGAGTCGGTGACGTCTTTAGCATTCGCCTTTTCGGTCACAAATCCGCCGGAAAGGATCACCGAAACACTGAGACTTGCGAGCAATTTCTTCATGGACTACTCCTTGTGTCGACGCGAATCCAATACTCACGCATTGAATTAGGGCTGTCCCCAAAACCAGGGACTGCGAGCTCCCTCTCCAAAGAGTCGGCCACTCGACTTAGGTTCTCCAGCCAAGAGGCTAGAACCCACATCCCGCGGTCGCAACCCGATTTTGAAAGTCGGCACTAAAGTAGATAAGAATTGCGTGAGTTTGCGCACGGGTGAGAATGATGGAAGGTATCGTCCGCACCCTTTACACGACAGTGGTGACGCCGTAAGCAAAAACCGACGCGAGCGATGTCGGAAAGGCCGTGGTTTTCACGATTACCCCCCCGCCTGAGGTAAGCAATACCTAACTTCGGATTTCTCCACACTTCTGTTGTGAAATTGGCGACACGTAGGATGAGCCGCATGAGCTACTCCACCGCCCAGCCCTTCGACCCCAGCCAGTGGCGCGAGGTCGAGGGCTTCGATTTCACCGACATCACCTACCACCGCCACGTGGGCGACACGCGTGCCGACGGCACCGTGCGCATCGCGTTCGACCGCCCCGAGGTGCGCAACGCGTTTCGCCCCCACACCGTGGACGAGCTGTACCAGGCGCTCGACCACGCCCGGTGCGACCCGTCGGTGGGCGTGGTGTTGCTCACCGGCAACGGACCGAGCGAGAAGGACGGCGGCTGGGCGTTTTGCTCCGGCGGCGACCAGCGCATCCGCGGCCGCTCCGGCTACCAGTACGCGGGCGGCGAGACGGCGAAGACCGTCGATGAAGCGCGCGTGAAGGCCGAGGGCGGGCGCCTGCACATCCTGGAGGTCCAGCGTTTGATCCGCACGATGCCGAAGGTGGTCATCGCCGTGGTGAACGGTTGGGCGGCCGGCGGCGGGCACTCGCTACACGTGGTGTGCGACATGACCATCGCTTCGAAGGAGGAGGCCAGGTTCAAGCAGACCGACGCGGACGTGGGCTCCTTCGACGCCGGCTACGGCTCGGCGTACCTTGCCAAGATGGTGGGCCAGAAGTTCGCCCGCGAGATCTTCTTCCTGGGCCGGACCTACTCTGCGGAGGAGATGCAGCGCATGGGCGCGGTGAACATCGTCGCGCCGCATGCCTCGCTTGAGGACGAGGCGATCCAGGTCGCCCGCGAGATCAACGGCAAGTCCCCCACCGCGCAGCGCATGCTGAAATTCGCGTTCAACTTGGTCGACGACGGCCTGATGGGCCAGCAAGTCTTCGCCGGCGAGGCCACCCGCCTGGCGTACATGACCGACGAGGCCGTCGAGGGCCGCGACTCTTTCCTAGAGAAGCGCCCGCCGAACTGGGAGGAATTCCCCTTCTACTACTAGGGCTGCTCGGCCGCGCCGGCGAGCAGCTTCTCGACGGAGATCGCGCCGCCGGCGAGGCGGAACTCCTCCTGCGCGTCAGCGAGCAGCTGGGGGTCGTTGAGGATGTCCGCGATGGTTTGCGCCAGCCCGACCGCGGCGTCGAACGCGCCCTCAAACGCCTGGTCCGAGATCGCCGCCGCGGCGAAATCAGTGGTGTGCAGCGCGGTGCCCTCCGGCGCGATCTTCACCAGCGGATGGATGCCCGGAACCAGATGGGACACGTTGCCGAAATCGGTCGACGCGGCCTGCGAATCCGGCAGGGTGCCCGCCGGAAGCACGTCTCTTCCGCGTGACGCTTGCGTCGCACCCCACCGCCGAGCAAGCGTCGCGTTGTTGCGGACAGGCAGCGACATCGGATGTTCGTCCCACTGCGCATCTACGGTCGTGCTCGTCATCAGGGCCGCGCCTTTGAGGATGTCCTCCACGCGCTGGCTTAAGTCCATCAGCGTCTCGGTGTAGAGCGAGCGGACGTACATCTGCAGGGTGGCGGTCTCGGGGATGATCGAGGCGCGGGCTCCGCCGTCGGAAAGCACTGCATGCAACCTGTCCGAAGGCGGCATCTGCTGGCGCAGCAACCCGCACGCTTGATAGGCGAGCGTGGCCGCGTCGAGGGCGTTTCGCCCCATGTACGGCTGCATCGAGGCGTGCGCGGGCACGCCGGTAAACGTCGCGGTCAGGGTGCGGCGCCCCACCCACACGTGGGAGACAAGGTCGTAGGAAAACGGGTGGACCATCACCGCGCAATCGACGCCGTCCAGCATCCCGCCGCGGATCATGTACTCCTTGCCGGTGTGCCCCTCCTCCGCGGGGGTGCCCAGGAACACGATCCGGCCGCTGCCGCTTCCCACGGCACCGAGGAAGGCCCCCACCCCAGCGGCCGCAATGACGTTGTGCCCGCAGGCGTGGCCGATGCCGGGAAGCGCATCGTACTCGGCCAGCACGGCGACCGTGGGATGCACCGTCGAGTCGTAATCGGCGCTGGACCATTCGGCCCGCACTGACGTCGATACGCCATGTGCACCGCGTTCCACCTGGAACCCGTGGCGTTCAAGAACCCCGGCGATCACCGCTTGCGCGTGGTGCTCTTCAAACGCCTCTTCCGGGTGGGCGTGCAGGTCGCGAACGATGTGGTCGAGGTCCGCGCGGACCTTTTCCACCCGCGCCTCCGCGTCCTCCCAGGACTGCAGGTGCTCAGGGCTTCTGGTCCCAAGGTTAAAGTCCGGCTCCGCCTCCGCGAGCCGGTCCTGGACGGCTTCATCCATGCGCTCCAAGAACGCGCTGGAGGGGGCGGTCGGTCGGGCGGGTGGGTCGAAAGTAGACATTGGTGCTCAGCAGTGATCTTGTCGAAAAGGACATTTCGGCCGACGGTAACAAAAAGCCCGCGCACCACGTCGGAGCCAATTCCCCCGCTACTATTAGACACCTGTACGGGTATTTCAGGGCGCTTCAAGGTCCGCGGGTTACGCTCCGGGCATGTTGAGACGAACGATGACAGCCACAATCGTCGCCGCCTCGCTGACTCTGGCCGCGTGCGACGGAAACATTCCAGACACCCCGACCGCCGCTGATGCCGCCGATACCTCCGCGGAGGCGGCACCGCCTGCTGATGCCCCCGCCCCTGCTGAGCCTGCGACCTGTCTCTTATACACATCTGACGCTGCCGACGATACTCCTTGTGTAGATC
>ERZ1030944.157-NODE-157-length-18298-cov-10.813846_pt1 | contig 18298 bp, 14 predicted proteins | sample MGYA00518599_ERZ1030944 | MGnify/ENA primary metagenome ERZ1030944 (study PRJEB33718, sample SAMN03159697) | human skin metagenome | collected 2014-05-20 | study: EMG produced TPA metagenomics assembly of the PRJNA266117 data set (Human skin bacterial metagenome... | reverse complement strand
TCGTCGGCAGCGTCAGATGTGTATAAGAGACAGCGCCCCAGCAGGCACGCCCTGCGGAGCCACGACGAGGAGGAAGAGAGCTACTTCGTCACCTGGCAAGTCTAGCCACGGCACCATTTAGCTTCATAAGGGGTGCTGCGCGGGGGTGATGTAGCCCACAGATGCCCAGCTCAATCGACTAACTTCAGTTGCCAATAGCTTCCGGCCAAAAAGATACGCATTCGAAAATTCCATTGATAGCATCTTTCTTAGGTTAATTGGGGGTGTCGCCTGACGGCGACACAATACAAAGAAAGGAAACGCTCGTGGCTGAAGCAAAGCAGACGACGATTGACGACGTCCACCACGACCCGTACGTCCTCACGAAGGAAAAAATCCAGAACTCGCCAACGGGTCTGAAAAACTCGCTAAAATTCCTGGGCCAGGAATGATTACGTCGGCGGCGGTCGTCGGTTCCGGCGAGCTCATCACGGCAACGACCCTCGGCTCCCGCGTCGGCATGATGCTCCTCTGGCTCATCTTCGTGTCCACCTTCGTGAAGGTGTTCATCCAGGTAGAGCTCGCGCGCTGGTCCATCTCCACCGGCAAACCGGCAATCTTCGGCTACGACGAGGTCAAGCCAAAAATCGGCGGCCACGGCTGGCCGAGCTACATCGTGCTCATCATGTTCTTCCAGTTCATCACGGGTTAGGCGGGCGTCATTGGCGCCGCCGGCGTGGCCATGAGCATGCTCATCCCGCTCGGCGCAGGCCCCACGGATCCGCTGTCGATCGCGTTGTGGGTCTGGATCATGGCGCTCCTCGCCATCGCGATCCACATGGCCAACCGTTACGAAATCATCGAAAAAGTCTCGACCCCCTCGTCGTCGTTGTAACCCTGCTGGTCATCGCCATGGTGTTTGCTATTCAGTTCACCGAGTTCGCGTGGTCGGGTGCTGAGCTTGCCGACGGCATGCGGTTCCGCATCGCTGCTGACTCCATGGGTATTGCCCTCTCCATGTTCGGAATGACGGGTGTGGGCGCCGGTGAGGTATCCGGTTACTCCTTCTGTGTGGTCGAGAAGGGCTACGCGGCCTGGACCGGCCCGAACGACGGCACTGATGCGTGGGTCGACCGTGCCCGCGGCTGGATCCGCGTCATGAAGCTCGATGCCTGGGTCTCCTGGATCATCTACACCTTGTCTACCGCTGCGTTCTACATGTTGGGCGCGACGGTGCTGTACAAGCAGGGTCTCGAGGTCACCGGCACCGACCTGGTCGGCACGATCTCCCGCATTTTCACCGATACGCTCGGCTCCTGGGTTGGTCCGTTGTTCCTGCTCTTTGCTGGAATCGCGCTGTACAAGACGATCCTCGCGAACGTCCCCACCTTCGCCCGCCAGACCGGCGCGTCACTTGCAGTCTTCAACTTCTACGATTGGACCGACCAGAAAAGCGCAACAAGGTCATGCGCGTCCTCATGATCATCTTCCCGCTGCTGTGGGCAGGTGCCGTCACTATCTTCCAGTCTCCGCTGGTCCTCGTGCTCCTCGGTGGCACGCTCAACGCCGTCTATCTCATGATTGTCGCCATCTCCACGCTCTACCTTGCCAAGACGGACACCGATCCCCGGATTAAGGACGGCACCGGGTTTAAGGTGTTGCTTGTGGTCTCTGCCATCGCCATCTTTGCCGTGGGCGTCCTCGGCATCGTCGACATGTTCTAAGGAAGAAGTATGAAAGCAGTTGTAGTCACCCCCGAAAAACTCGAGGTCACTGAGCTTCCCGATCCCGAACCCGGCCCCGGCGAGGTCCGTGTCCGCATGGAATACGGCGGCATCTGTGGCTCCGACCTGGCCTATTGGAAGCACGGCGCGTCCGGCACTGCCGTTTTGAAGCACCCGCTCATCCTCGGCTACGAGGTCGCAGGCATCATCGACATGCCCGGTAAGCCCGCCACTCCGGTCACCTTTAACCCCGCAACCCTCTGTGGCGACTACGACGTTGCCCCGGAGCTTCGCGACCTCACCAATCTCTGGCCCGAGGTTCGCTACTTCGGCTCCGCGGCCTTCGACCCGCACGAACAGGGCGGATTCTCCACCTACCGCGTCGTCCGCGAGGACCAGATCCGCCCCATTCCTGCAGGCGTTTCCACCCGCACGGCCGCCGCTGCCGAGCCCCTCGCCGTCGCGATCCACGGTCTCCACCGCGCAGACTTCAAGGGCAAGCCGATCCTCGTCAACGGGTGTGGCCCCATCGGTGCCGCCAAGTATTTCGGTGCCGGCGAGGTCTACGCCTCCGACCTTGCCGACCTCTCCCTCGAGCACGCCCGCGCCATGGGCGCCGACCACCTCATTAACCCCACCCGAGATGACCTCCCCACGGACATCCCGTTGACCTACGACTGCTCCGGTGCCCCCGCCGCCATCGACGGCCTCCTCCGCGCTACTCGACGCGGTGGCACCCTCGTCCAGGTCGGCCAACCTCCCCGGAGCGGCCGTGCCGATGAGTCTCGGCCAGCTCGTGACCCGCGAGATCATCTACAAGGGCTCCTATCGCTTCATCGACGAGGTCACCGATGCTCTTGATGCCATGGCTAACGGCCTCGACATCGAACCCCTACTCACGCACGAGTTCCCCATCGACGACGCAGTCGCAGCCTTCGAGACAGCAGCAGACCGCTCGACCGGTTCCTCCAAGGTGCTGCTCAAGCTGAGCTAGGAGAACAACAGATTACATTTAGAGGGGACCTTGACAAAATTCATCGCTAATTAATTAAAAATCCTGTCGTAAAGGGGTCGTTAGAAGAACGCAGCACGGCTCCTCAAATTTGAGGTGTAGAGGAGTGCCGTCTGTTTTTGCTGTGCATCAGCGATTCGTCGATGAGCAGTCCATCGGAATCTGCTCGGGCAGCGTATCTCGCCTGGATACTCGGGGTATAAGCTTAGCGTGATTTGAGGAAAGCCACTCCCGAAGGAGCAGTAACTGGCTATCGTCTCCTCCCGCTTGCCTCGAGGTGTGAGCCTTCAATGAAAGGCCACTCCTTTAGGAGTGGCGGACCACATCTACGATTCCGGATTCTGGATCGTCACCAACCCCTAATGAAAGGCCACTCCCGAAGGAGTGGCAACCACCACCCCACCCCAATCCACATGGGAAACATCGGCCCCTCAATGAAAGGCCACTCCCGAAGGAGTGGCAACTCGACGCGGCGCATCTCCGAGATCGCATAAGAAGCCCCTCAATGAAAGGCCACTCCCGAAGGAGTGGCAACCGGGTTGCCCCACTTGTTCTCCCCTATTTCGGCCTTCGGCCCTCAATGAAAGGCCACTCCCGAAGGAGTGGCAACCCAATAAACCCACTTAGTTCGTGGCCGTTGTAATCCCACCCTCAATGAAAGGCCACTCCCGAAGGAGTGGCAACCTCCCGTATCTCCTCCGCACCCACATCACCCAGCAGCCCTCAATGAAAGGCCACTCCCGAAGGAGTGGCAACTTCCTGGCATGGCTTCGTATAGCCGCTTTAGGGCCTGCCCTCAATGAAAGGCCACTCCCGAAGGAGTGGCAACCCGACCCCGAACTGAGGTACACGAACCAGGGAATCCCACCCTCAATGAAAGGCCACTCCCGAAGGAGTGGCAACTTCCACACCGGCTTATCCGGCCTCTCCAGCCACCACCCTCAATGAAAGGCCACTCCCGAAGGAGGGGCAACTTCCTGTTCGCGCGGTTCCCCGTGCGGATTTGGGCCCCTCAATGAAAGGCCACTCCCGAAGGAGTGGCAACTCGGGGGATCAGTTTGCCCCCAGTAATCGTTAAGCACCCCCTCAATGAAAGGCCACTCCCGAAGGAGTGGCAACTGGCAACCCCGGCATCCGATTCACCCTCTAAGGAAAACCCCTCAATGAAAGGCCACTCCCGAAGGAGTGGCAACGTCATAGCGGGTACGAACCCTAATTCCGATCTGGTCCCCTCAATGAAAGGCCACTCCCGAAGGAGTGGCAACCCGAAAGCAACCCACCTCATCAACCCAAAGGAGAACCCTCAATGAAAGGCCACTCCCGAAGGAGTGGCAACCTCGGTCGGTATGGCATTAGTCCTCTTCCCCTCGTCCCTCAATGAAAGGCCACTCCCGAAGGAGTGGCAACTGCAGAAATCTGAGCCAATGGCAACCGCTATTCAACCCTCAATGAAAGGCCACTCCCGAAGGAGTGGCAACTTACCGTTGCTGGACACAGTTTCAACCTTGTTAAACCCTCAATGAAAGGCCACTCCCGAAGGAGTGGCAACCACCGCCGGGGTGGCCTCCATGTTCTGCTGCACCTTCCCTCAATGAAAGGCCACTCCCGAAGGAGTGGCAACCAGGTGATAGCTAACCTGGATGCGGGAAAAATCACCTCCGCCCTCAATGAAAGGCCACTCCCGAAGGAGTGGCAACCAAACCAGAGGGATTCAAGCACCCAAACATTCAGGAGCCCTCAATGAAAGGCCACTCCCGAAGGAGTGGCAACCCTGCCCGATTCAGCGTTAGTGTGACACTGCCGGACCCTCAATGAAAGGCCACTCCCGAAGGAGTGGCAACCAGCCGGTCGATAAGCTCCTGGTCTGGGGTAGTCGGCCCTCAATGAAAGGCCACTCCCGAAGGAGTGGCAACCACCAACCTGGGCACACACACCGCGTCCCCAGAATTACCCTCAATGAAAGGCCACTCCCGAAGGAGTGGCAACCATAGGCTGCTTCTTCCACTCCGTAACGGATTGCACCCCTCAATGAAAGGCCACTCCCGAAGGAGTGGCAACTCTGCATGACGGGACACACCAAGGAAGGAAGGCAAACAGCCCTCAATGAAAGGCCACTCCCGAAGGAGTGGCAACTGGCTCGTTCCAGTGCGTAGGCACCTCTGCAATTGGTGCACCCTCAATGAAAGGCCACTCCCGAAGGAGTGGCAACCCGTTCCTCACCTTTTCGGAATGGTGCGAAAAAAACGCCCTCAATGAAAGGCCACTCCCGAAGGAGTGGCAACGGCCCCCGGATTTTAGGGGCATTTAGCAGGGAGAATAGTGGGCATTTCGACTGCGCCTAAATCTGATCGTAGCAATCTTGTTGGTACTTGGCTCCACTATTGAGTTCGCGTGTGTTGACCTGTGGTTAAGCCTTTGCGAGCGTACCCCGGATAATCTTGTGCGAGGTCGCACTCGCAGTTCTGGTGGAAACTAAAGAATTAAAACATTGTTATCCGTCACCTCTCTAGATCTACCCAGGTATCCGAACCGAGACTCGGAAAGTTCAGCTACTCGCCCTAAGTCACAAAACAAGATCGAAACTTCCTTCGAGTCGATGACAAGGGAAAGACGATCCTTCAATCGTAAAAGTCGAGCTGGAGAAATGTCCACGACAAAGACACTATATTGAACGCGATCACCGAATTCGGAGAGGATATCTGCTACTTTACTGCGACGGCCGTCACTAATAATGTCGTAGCAAATCAAAGTTCTACGGGTGTCATCTCTCATCGGATAGTCACTCCTTCGTAGTACGACTGGGTTCCAGTTAGAACTCCTAAAACCATTCGTGCTTGTATTTCGATGACGCGGCGCCAAGTGGCATCGTAATCGAATATTGGATGTTTAATACTCGTTTGAATTCGTCGTTCAAAAGCAGAAATGATCTTCTTCCGCGAAGCGTCCTTTAACCGAGCTACACCTCTGATCAGTACGAAATCGTCCTTGCCAATTTCACGACGATTAATCATAGAAGTGACAACTGAGTCGGCGATCGGTGCGCGAAACTCTTCCATGAGGTCTAGAGCCATTGCCGGCTTGTTACGCACACAACTGTGTAGAAAGCCAGCATGTGGGTCTAGCCCGCATGATAGTAATGCGCGAATTACTTCAGTTTTCAGAAGCCCGTAGCAGTAATTGAGCAGAATATTTATTGGGTCGGAAGCCCCTCGGCCGTGCCGACCTGGCCAGTGCCATCCAACGGCATCCAGGCGCTCAGGTTTTAGCATTGTCGGAAAAGCTTCAAAGTAACGGGAGGCAGCTTCACCTTCGACGCCTAGAAGCTCGAGATTATCCCTAGCTTCTTCGGTCTCCTTCGCAGCTTTCTGCAAAAGCTCCACCGCGTCCGTCGCATTTCCGTTTCGTCGCAGCAGCGTAGCTTGATTGAGAATCTTTGACTTGATCATTCCTCGTGAAATGTCTAAGCATCCTCTAGAACTCAGAATATGCTGGTTAATTCGAGCTACGGCATTCGGTCCGTCGGTCGGCTTCGAGAACCCATAAACACGCCCAGTAGACGAGCACCAAACTGTTGGAATATCGTTCCAAAGCAGATTTCGATGTAACGCACTAGAAATATCAATATTACCGTGAACGACTACGCCAACAACTCGCCCTAGAGGTGCATCTGCTATTTTCTCTCCGAGCTTTTTCACGACCACCCGGCCTTTACGTAGGCTCGCGCGAGAACCTTGAACCGTTAGGTGCAGAACCTGCCCGTCAGGATCTGCAACGTTAATACGCCGATGGATCTGGCAGTGAGCTTGCTCATCGGGAAGGCACACTGAGAAGTGAGAACATCGGAAACAGCGCTCATCATCAAGAAGAGGTGGTGGAGCAATAGATTTTTCGACTATCGCTCGAGTTTTCTCAACAACTGCTTCGGCCTCCGAAATGTCGTTATCTGAAATCTCGATGGGGATTTTGCGATGATGGTCGGTGAAAAATATGGACTGGTCTACGACATCGAAGCCAGCTTCTTCCAGACAGCTTCGTTGAAGCGTCAGTTGTAAGCGGTTCGCTGGGGTTACATGTGCCTTCTTCCGTACCGGTGTCGATTTGTACTCGACTAATGAGACTTGATTACCATCGATAACCTCGACAGCATCAGCCTTACCGACCAAACCAAGACGCTCGCTTCTGAGTGGCATTGAAGTTAGTTTGGTCGATCGTCTATTCGTCGGGTTATCGACAAATCTATGCGCGGAAAATCCAGCTTCCATCTGGTAAGTCGCTGTACGCTCGCCATTTGTTTCAAGCCAGGTTCTGCGTTCGCAGAAGATCGTGTGGAGCACCAAGCTGATGGGCAGGAAATCATCTTCGAGATTCACAGAAGTTGCACCATGCCTTTTTCGAAATACCGCTCTGGCACTTTGACAGGTGTGTAGTGGATTCTAAATACTGCGACTGCTGTGAGCCCCAACTGCTTTAGTGTAGTGCTTGTCTCAGCAGAAAGTATCCTAAACCCAGAGTTGCTAGAAAAAAGCAGCCCTAGCTCAGCTATTGCAGCTGCCCACTCAGCAGAAAGAACTACAGATTCGAAACGCTCTGGAGTCATTCCTGATGTTGATATCGGAAGCATGGCGAATTTAGGGCTTGATGATGACGCAGGATAGCAAATTGGTGTGATGGACAGTCCCTGTTTGCGGTGAGAAATAGCGAATTGTCCTATACCAATTAGCGCAGCAAAAGCTAAAGCGAGATCGGTGGTACCAGGGGGCGTGAAGCCCGATGGAGTTCGTGATAGTGATTTTCCCTTTGCATTAGGATCACATATTTTCTTCCCAGTGATTCCGGCAAGTATATCTGCATTTTCCCAACCTGCGAGTTCAGTCGTGAAATCGTAAACTTTTGTCTTAACGAATTCCTTTCCCGCATTGCGCGTGACCATATCCAGTCGTGATGCACCCTTGTCCGGATCGTCGTCTGGTGCATTCCAGTAGGCGGCTTCCCCTAGGCTCTCTATGAACTGGAGAGCGAGATGGTCACCTTGTTGGAATAAGCAATCCAAGTGTTTAACCCGGGTGTTCTGGTAATCTGCCCAGTCTTCTGGATGTTTTGTGGAGTCTATTTTTTTGAACCGTGGGCTGAACGGGGAAAACTCACCACCGGAGTTGGTCACCCGCGCTGAACACCATCCTTCAGACCATCTCTTGGCAGTTTGTTGGATTTGTTGAGCCAATTGATTCAGAGTGACATCTTCCATCTCCAAAGTACCTTTGGGGGTAGGATCCTGACTCCAGTACGTCACCACCCGCTGATCAGTAATTGAGCGGGCGATAAGGCTAAGCCCGGCAAGGGCAAAATGCGAAAGCCCAGATGTTATACCGCCTGGGATTGTTAGTTTATAGTTCATCGTCCCTCTCCAGATACCTGTGCGTCTGCTGCTCTTTCGATTGATTCACAAAGCGCAAGAGTGTAAGCCCCGTACTCACGCGTAAGTTTCCGTACTCGACTCTCCCAAATTCCTTCGGTGAAGAGACTGTGAGCTATCTCTGATTTCGCGTTCACCTGCTCACCAATCTGCCTGAATAGGTCTCGCCCTCTGCCGTGGCTTACTCCGATGATGTGGGTTACGAGGTCATTTATGCGTGTATCGCCTTGCTCACGCATTTTCTCGGAGACAACAGCTGAAAGCTGTTCGTGGCGCCAGCCAAGAGGGAGTCCGCTTGCTGCTTTTGCGCGACGTTGCTCTTGTTTGCTCCGCTTCTTGCTTTTTGCCCAGCGACCGTTGCTATCCTTGTTTCCTAGCATCCTTTGAAAACGTGGATCTTGTTTGCCTTCATCGTGAAGAGAACTAGCGACAATTATTGAGCGAGTAACGTTTTCGGAAATTCCGAGAGATTCACAGATAGCTTTCGAGCGCTCAGCTACTGCTGCCTGATGTGAATCAAGGGTGGCGGGTTGCACAGTGCCGTGCACTCCTGGCGACATCTCTTGAAGAGCCTCGGCGTCATTTCTAATGGTCTGAGCGTCACGGACAAGAATCCATGCCACCATGTCGCCCTTACTATCTTCAACAGTGGATGCAGAAACCTCAATGTGCCGACCTTTATCTTGAGGGAAATGCTCACACCAAAGTTCCACAAATTCACTCGGATCCATCGTACGGGCGCTGCGGAAAATGCTGTCGTCTACAGACCTAGAAACTCCTTGAACGTAAACGTCGGAGTCTGGAATTGGAACCTCTTGAGGCGCATACTTATCCAGAGCAGCAGTTCTGAGGACATTCTCAGTTGTGATTGGAACCTTTGCGCCGAGGATTACAACATCCCCAGGCTTCAGGGTTGATTCACTTGTGAAAGTGCTGACGTCCCCAGAACTATAGATAAACAATGGCAGAGGATTGTTATCCTCGTCGGTTGTGTCTAGTAATTCTTTTGTCAGAGCACGAACAGTAGAAATGGTTCCCGGGAAGACTTCTTCAGCACGTGGAGGAATGTTGTTCAGTAATTCTACGGCAGCTTCGGGTATTTCCGGTAGACCATAGCGAACAGCGACACCAGCGACGGGTTGCTCATCATCGAAAGAGTCCCTCAACCAAAGAGTTAAGTCGGGTGGCGTGTTACGGAATTCGGAAGTCTTGGCGAGCAATTCGATGTCCCGGAACTCTACACGTTGGTAGAGTAAGCGGGCAGGTGCACTCGGGGGTGCAGGAGAAAAAGAAATACGAGCCGGGTTTATATCGGAGCCTTCTCCGAAATTGCGGATCCAGATATAGCCATTTGTGAGGTCGACCGCCTTGTATGGTGGAATATCTTTTAGCTTTGTTGCGTCTGCAGGTTCGACGACGACTAGTTCTGATTTTTCAAAGTGACCTAGTCGGTTTAGTCGACCTATACGTTGTTGAAGCGAGGTTGCGGGCGCTAGCTCGGTAATGAGATGTTGGAAATCTACATCCACTCCAACCTCAAGTGTTTGCGTGGCAACGATGACATCTACCTCTGAGTTCCCTGTTGGAGTTAAGAGGTTGGGGTATTTCAGTTGTAGTTGCTCTAGATCAAATGGGCGTAGCCGTCCGACGAGCAGCACCAGCTTGACATGATGCTTACGCAGGTTTCTAGCGATTTCCACCGCAGTATCTACATGATTCACAATGCAGCCTACGGGGCCAGTCCTGTCGGAAGATTCGAGCCAACTAGTGATCTGTGAAACGAATTTGCTGACCACAGTTTTGTTCGGTATATGACCAGGCCATTTGTTGATTTCGGCATGGTGGATGGTCTTCGTTGCGAAGAGTCGATCTCGCAAGACATCGTCTTGTACAGAGATCAGGTTCTCTGGGTCCACAGAAACAGTCGTTAGATCGCTATTCCCTGAGGCAGGAGTCGCAGTAGTTTCCACGACTTGTAGTGGTGGTACACCTACTTGTTTTCCTGCTAGCTGGATTTCCCTGATTCTTCTCACAGTTGCAAGTAGCTGGCGGTTGAGATGAGCCTCATCGAGCACAATGACAGAATCCCAAGTCATGAGCGTCGTTTCCCGTGGGCGTGCATAGAGGGTTGAGCCGTACCCTTGGAATAGTGCTCTTGATCCAAACATATCTGGTGTGGATGCAATGACTGCACAACTTGTTAGATCATCTACAGGTAGCGAGCGGGTTGAAAGCCCGCCGCGGAGCACTGACACCTGGAAAGGATGCTGTAGTTTAGTAGCACAGAGACTGTGCAATGCAACAGCGACCTGCTTGAGGATGAGGGGAGTATTTTCATCCTCAAGGTGATTGGTCAACATGCCTTGAATTTTTTCTGCCTTTTGATGCTGGTTGTCTACTAACCCCCTGCGGTTCACCACTGTATGCAAGCGACGTGGTACACGGGGAATAGTTCCCTCTGCAGCCAAAGCGTTCAGAAAGAGATGAGCTTCAACAACAAATGATTTGCCGGAACCTGTTGGAGCGGAAATCTGGTCAGGCCAGTGACCAGTAGTAGCCACGTGTTTGACCGTTTCGCATTGCCAGCTAAAAGGTCTTTTACCGTTGTTCACCGCAGCGAAGAATTCACTGAAGTCATCCACTTGTAGCTTCGTCATTGTTCAACTCCAAGACTGGGAAGGGAAGAAATATCGATATCAAGAGGCCGAAGTAGCCCGGCACCTAGGTGGCGGGATTGGCCAAGCATCACGGCAGCTTGTGGGTGAGCGAGAGTACCTAGATCAAGAGTTGCGTGGTATGGCTGTACCGGAACGCTCTTATGGCTGTGGTGGACGTAACGAATCGTATCGTGTGAAACAAGGGAGGTGTCGAAGACATAAACCTCTCGTTCGGCTACTTGGTCGCGCAAAGACAAGTATCGATGCTGCCCAGAGCCACTGGTATCAAATTCATCACGCCACACGTACGCTGCCGAGAGCATTGCTGAGTCGCCGAGAGACCAGGTGCGTCCATCTTGCTTAATCCTGCGAGTTTCCGGAACAATCGGCATCTCGGTGGTCCAAAGTCGGATGGTGTTGTTTTCCGGAGCCGGCCAGAATCGAGCGGCCGAACGAGTTTCGTTTTCAAAACTGATGTTTACTCGACCGAGAATCCGTGAGTAAAGTCGCTTGATCTCGATGGCACGTGTGATCTGAGCGAGCTCTTCATCGGAAACGCCAGTGGGTACAAAAATCGCTAGTAGAGGACAATTATGCCCCAGTAACTGAGCCAGATCTGTAGGGATGTATTGAATAGCTAGCCGGTTTGCAGGTTGTGGTACACCTTGATCGTATTTTCCGGTGATGATTGGTGAGGCACCGTATCCGATAAGGGAAATTATCGATCGGTGCATTGTCGTGCAAAGCCTAACCCTGTCACGCTTGCGAAACGGTCGCTCTAACTTAAAAAGAAATACTGAGAGCCACGGTGAATCTGCTGCTAGCTCGACCTTCTTAGGCATATACCTAGCCTCATCGGTGTTTTCCAGAGTCGGTATTTCACTTTGAGGCTTCTGACTCTTACCGAATTTATCTTTACTCTTTGTTGGCTTTTTGCCTCCGTGCTGTGCGTTGTGGGCGCGAATAAGGGTATCAGTTCTCCCTTCAGCAGGAACTTGCTGCGCTTGAGCACCTCGCGTGAAGCAGTTAGCGGTGGGCGCGAACAGCCAATTAGGTTCAATCTTTTCGGTAGCAAGAACCACAACACTGTGGCTTTCACCGAGGTAGGGAACATCTTCTGCAAGGCGAGAAATGGTTTCGGCAAACTCTTCTGGTACGTCGTTCCACACATATCCGAATGAAGAACGGACCGCCACGCCATCCGAAATGGGTCGTGCAGCAACCTTCTTCCTTATGTGTTTCGAATCAGTCTTGCTAGCGTTTTCGAAGGTTCCAATATCCCGATAGCTGAAGCGGTTAGTGGACTGATTCTGAAACACAGTCCCTGGTTGGTAAAGGCCAGTTGGAGGATGTGTTTCCAACCATTTCAAAGCTTTTAGGGCTTTATCAGAAGGTTGGCCGTCTTCCGAAGCTGTCCCCTCTGCTGCTGCGTTCAACAGGGCGGAATGTAGACGAAGTGGCGATGGGAAATTCTCGATGGAACCATCACTCTTATGCCCGTAGTAAACGCCGAGCGGGAATGACGCTGTGAGCGCCAACTGCACTACCATTAGGCTTCCTCTTCGCCATCGTCGGCGGCACCTTCAATGATGGCCGGATCGCCGGTAATGTCCTTGACCTGCCCGTGCCAATCTGCAACTCCAAGTTCCTCGGCGTGCTTGAGTGCTTCAGCCAGGAGGCTATCTGCTTCTTCGACACTGAATGGATCCAGTGCCTTGCTTCTTCCGTACCGCTGGTCGAGCTGAACATCGGGGGCGCTGACCTCAACAAGGTCACAGTTCGACCGGTAGAAGAGCTCTTGCTCTGCTCGTGCGATGAGCGCGATGGCAAGTGCTGCCACAAGAGCGCGACCTGCAGCGTTCTGCTCGGTGTTTCCACCGAAACTGAGTTGGCGGATTGCTGCGAAACTCAAAACCCACGAACGAATGATCCGCTTGCAAGAAACGCTGCCCAAGGGATCGAGGCTCGGTGGCAATGCACCGACGCCGATCTTGGAACCGGACATGAGCTTGCCCTTCTTGAGCCCTTTAACTTCTTTCGCGAAGGCATCGACTTTGCCTGCAGAAAGATCTTGTTTCTGGCGATCAATTATGCGAGTAAAAGCTTCTCCATCAAGTTGCACAGAAGCACCGACTGGGTCTACTCGAGCTCCGCTTCGAGCACCTTGCTGCTCGTATCCTGGACGATCCTGATCTGCGAGGACACCGATGGTCTCACCGGTTATGGAACGTCGGATCCGTACTTGGTGGGTTGCGACCGTGGAATTCCATACACCACAAACTAACGAAATCGGAGAGGTGTTGAGAATCGCGGAGTAGTCCTGGGGCGTGGATAAACGCATTGCTCGGTACCACTCGCACTGGGTGACCGGTTGTCCTTCAAAGCTTCCAGCACGGATGTGACCATCGGTGAAGCGATGGGGGAGATCAAGGTCAGTGAATTTCTCTTCACCGTAGGAAACCTGGATGCGGGGGATACGCGAAAGAAGTTCATCTCCATCCTTAATTGCTTGGGAAATGGCAGCTTCTCCGCGATTAGCAGACGATGGGATGCTGTCGATGACGACAGTGCGGGTTGCTTCGCCATCTACGAAACGAGTTTCGTAGGCGAAAGTTGGGTTTTTTCCAGATAGAAACTTCGCTGGCGTGATTCCAGCGTGGGGACCCGCTGCAGCAGAGAGTTCGGTGACTGAGGTAAGGACGGATGCGCCACCGGGTTTGCAAGCGGCAAGGAGATCTTCAAAGTTCATGGTGGAACCTTTCTCTAGGAGATGGTCGAAAATGCATCATGACCATGTGTGAAGCACGCCCAGATGCACTTACAGTGGGGAAAGCTCAAAGGAATTGGCTTTCTGTAAATAAACGTAGCAACCGACCACCACGCGCGGTTGGGGCATTGGAACAAAAGTGCGAAAAGTTGATATCGAACCAGATAAAACAGGTATTTCGCTTACGTTTAACAGTTTATTTCCGCAGCCCCGAAAGGGGGACTCCAGACGAAGTTTTAGAACTTAAGCGTGAAATTTGAGGTCGCTGCACGCTTTGTCCAAGTAAACGTGCGAGAAAGGGCGAACCTACCGCCGGAACCCCACCGCAACCACCCCGAAAACAACCGCCAGCACAGCAGCAACGATCAAACCGGTGCGAATCTGCGCGGGGTCGCCAAAGAAAGCGGCGCAGGCCCCGCCGACAAGAGCCCCGGCAAGGGCGGCAGAGCGGTGACCGAAGGAGCGTCGAAAAGCAAGCGCCAGGAAGAAAACAGCGAGGGCGAGGGCGGCCGGCACCAGGTACATGGTTACTTGCCTACGGCGCGCCGAACTAGGCCACGGACGGAGGCTTCGACCTTGTCGTTGACGTCGATGATGGCGTAGGAGGTGGGCCACATGTGGTTTTGGTCGAGCTGGGCGTTGTCGTTGAACCCGAGGGTGCAGTACCGGGAGCCGAATGTGGCGGTGGGCTGCAGGAAGACGATGACTTTGCCGTCGTCGCCGGCGTAGGCGGGGAAGCCGTACCACGTGCGCGCGTGGAGTTCGGGGGCTTCGGAAATGATGATGGAGTGGATGCGCTCAGCGATGACTTTGTCTTGTCCTTCGAGCTCATCGATGGCGCTGAGGAGCGCTTCCTCGTCGCGTGCGCGTTTTTTGGCGCCGGTGACGCCGCTGTCGGCGTCGGATTTGAGTTCGGCTGCGCGTTGTTTCATTGCGTCGACTTCGGCGTCGCTGAATCCTGTCATTAGGTTTTCCTTCCCGTCGCTATAAGTGTAGTTATTTTCGCGCGTTGATGTGGCTCTGCGCCTTCGCGAATCCCTCGTCGATGATCGCCCGCACGGCCTCCGGCGCCCCATCAGTGGAGCCACCGACCCCAAGCACCCAGTCCGCGATGCTCTCACCACGCGCAGGCCGCCCGATTCCCACTCGCACGCGGATGTAGTCGCGCGTCCCCAGGCGCGCGCTAATGGACTTCAGCCCGTTGTGCCCGTTCTCGTTGCCGCCCATGCGCACCTTCAGCTTCCCCTCGGGGAGGTCGAGTTCGTCGTGCACGACAATGATGTGGTCCGCCGGCACCTTATATTTCCTCGCCAGCGGCGCCACCGCGTCGCCGGACAGGTTCATGTACGTCATCGGCGTGCAATAAACCACATCACCGATCCGGGTGTACCACGCTTTCATCTGCGCAAGCCGCTCGATCACCCGAAACCCCACGTTGTGCCGTGTATCCGCGTATTCGTGCCCGGGGTTGCCGAGCCCCACAACGAGCCAACTGGCGTGCTGAGGTGTAAAGAAGAATCTCACCCCTATAGTCTGGCATATATGACTAAACCAGCACTCGCATACGTCGTCGCCGGCAGTGAAGCCACCGGCGGCGCCGGCTTCCAAGTGGACCTGAAAACCTTCCAGCAGCTCGGCGTTTACGGCGTCGGCACCCTCAGCTGCATCGTCGCCTTCGATCCGGCGAACAACTGGGGTCACCGTTTCCACCCCATCCCGCCCACGCTTATCGACGAGCAGATGGAGGCCGCCCTCGCAACTCACCCGACCGTTCGCACCGTTAAAGTCGGTATGCTCGGCACACCCGACACCATCGATACCGTTGCCCGGAACCTATCGTCCCACGACTGGGACAACGTCCTTGTCGACCCTGTCCTCATCTGCAAGGGCCAGGAGCCCGGCGCCGCCCTCGACACCGATAACGCCCTGCGCGAGAAGATCCTCCCGCTGGCTACCGTCGTCACCCCCAACGTCTTCGAGTCCAAGACCCTGTCCGGTATGGACTCCATCGACTCCGTCGAGGATCTGGAAGAGGCCGCCCGCAAGATCGGCGGGCTCGGCATTAAGTACGTCCTCGCCAAGGGCGGCGTTGAGCTCCCCGGCGACGAGGCCGTCGACGTCCTCTGGGACGGCGAGAAGATCACCCGCTTCGCCACCCCCAAGGTCGGCGAGCAGCGTGTTTCCGGCGCCGGTTGCACCCTCGCCGCCGCCGTCACCGCCGAGCTTGCCAAGGGCGCCTCCATTTATAGCGCCGCCAAGACCGCCAAAGACCTCGTCTACCGCGGCATCCAAAACCGCGTCCCCGCCGAGACCCCCTTCGATACCGTCTGGCAGGGGGCATAGTCTTCCTGTTGCGAGCTACTATCCCCCGTGCGACAATTCGGTCGTGTTAACGGGGGATAGTTTTTTCTTTACTCGGGGTGAATCCACTGCACACCGGATTCGCATTAGAAAGCGCGTTGAGCAGGGGCGTTTGATTAAGCTCGCGCGTGGGGTCTACTACGATGCCGGGAAACTGCAGGCTGCTCAGCCCAGTCAGCGTTTTTATCTGCGCAGCTTGGCGGTAGGCATTGCTGGCTCGACGCTGGTCGGGCGTTCAGCAGCCAGCCTGTGGGGTTTGCCGATGGGGAGCTATAACGGGCCAGTCGAAGCACGGGGGAAGTCGAGCAGTCCTCCAGACATCATTCGGCGCTATCTCTCTGCAGCTGACATTGTGCCTCTCACCATCGGTGATTTTCGAGTAGCGCTGAGCAGCAAGGCCGCCACAGTCCTGGATATGTGCAGGTGGGGTGAGCTCGTCGAGGCTGTGGTCATCGGCGAAGCTGCGTTGAAAAGGCAGATGATTAGCCTGGATGAGATAGATAGTCTCGCCGAGAACCGCAGGGGATGCGTCGGTATTAACAAGTTTCGGGGTGTGCGCGCATTCATGAATGGCTTGTCAGAGAGTCCGCGGGAAAGCGAAGTAAAAGTAGCGCTCTTTAGGGAGGGCTTCCCGCCTCCTATCCAGCAGGCCAATGTCCTCGATGCACATGGCTATTTCATTGCTCGCCCGGATTTTCTTTTCCCCGAGCAGTCGGTGGCGCTGGAATATGACGGAATGGGAAAACTGCTTGGAGAATACGGGATGACTCCTGACACGGCTGCGAAGAAGGAGCGAGAGCGGGAGCGAAAACTGATCAGCGAAGGGGTTTATCCCATTCGCATTACGAAAGAATCCTTTGCATCGGGTCTGTGGCTCACCGAACTTCATGACGTTTGGGGCACTCGAGCGCCCATGCGTGGGGATCGTTGGCGTGGAGGAGGCCGTGCGTGGTAAGGCCGTGACAGTTTGTGGGCGTTTAAGGATTGGGGACCCCCATCGAACCAACCCGTCATATTTGCTACAGAACAAACGCCCACAAAAAGTCACGCATGACCTTTTGTGGGCGTACAGAAACAGTTACACGCGTTCCTTCCTCCGCAGGAACATATCAGACACCACGTACACCACGAGGCCACACACGGCGACGGCGAACAGGATCCACAGGATCGACGTGTACGCGAGGCCGCTGTCCATGAGCCCGGACGCGTAGGCGATGCCGGCGGGGATGGCGATATTGATGGTGAGGTTGTAGAAGCCGAGCGCAATGCCGGACTTTTCCGGCGGGATGGAGAACACGGCGGAGGCGACCAGCGGCGCGTACATGAGCGCGAAGCCGGAGGCGAACAGCACGATGGACAAAACGAGTACCCACACGCCGACGGTGGACAGCACGGCGGGCAGCACCAGAGCGAAAGCAATCATGCACAACGCGAGGATGATGGCCGGCCGGTTGGGGAGGAACTTGCCGATCCACCCGGAAAAGATGCCGACGAGCACAGCGCACGCATACCCCGGCGCGATGAGCAACGATGCCGTATCGATGTCGATCCCGTGCAGGTCGGCTGCCATGTAGGGGAACATGATGATCCAGCCGAGCTGCGTGGAGTACACGAGCAGCACGGTGACAAGCGCCCACACGTACCGGCCGTTCCGGAAGAACTCCGGTCTAACCAGCGCCTGCGAGTCCCGGTTGATGTGCATCCAGAATCCGCCCGCAGCCACAACCGCCAGCAGGAACCACGCCCATCCTGGAATGAACACGGGCGTAAACGTCAGCGTAATCGCCAATGCCATGAAGCTGACGATCGTAAGCCCCGTGACATCCAGGTGGCTGACGGAGACGTTTTCTTCCTCCGGCACCTGCATCAATACAAATGGCGCTGCCAAAATTAAAACCAGTGGCAGCAGGAACATGACGGTCCAGTGGATGTTGGCTGCGATGTATCCGCCGGTCAGCACCCCGATGAGCATGGATCCCTGGAAGCACGCCGTGGAAAAGCCGAGGTACGTCTTCTGTTCATCCTTGGGAATGTGCTTGGTCACGTAGATGACGTAGAGCGTCTCCGCTGCGGACAGGCCGACGGTCTGAATCAAGCGGCCGATCAGCACCAACGACCACACGGATTGCCCGAAGAAGCCGATCAAAGACCCGAGCACGATGAACCCGATGCCCGCAGTCAGAAGCTTCCTAATTGGAATCGTGTCGGCCAATGCCGCGTAGACCACGGCGCCGATGCCGATGATGATGCCGGCGATCGTCGCCTGCAATGACACCTGCGCGGGCGACAAGGCGAGGTCGTCGCCGATCGCCTTGGTGATGAATTTGAACCCGTTGTCCACCACGAGGCAGAACAGGAAAACGAAGATGAGGACGGGGATCGCGA
>ERZ1030944.154-NODE-154-length-18362-cov-8.779920_pt1 | contig 18362 bp, 15 predicted proteins | sample MGYA00518599_ERZ1030944 | MGnify/ENA primary metagenome ERZ1030944 (study PRJEB33718, sample SAMN03159697) | human skin metagenome | collected 2014-05-20 | study: EMG produced TPA metagenomics assembly of the PRJNA266117 data set (Human skin bacterial metagenome... | reverse complement strand
ATCGAGCAGTCCCGCCGCCCCAAGAAGAACCCGCTCAAGGCCGCAGGCATTGAGACGGTTGATTACAAGGATCTGAACACGCTCCGTCAGTTCATTTCCGACCGTGGCAAGATTCGTTCTCGCCGCGTCACCGGGCTTACCCCGCGTCAGCAGCGTCAGGTTGCTACTGCGGTCAAGAACGCCCGTGAGATGGCTCTCCTGCCGTTCACCAGCCGGTAAGCGGTTGAGGAGATAACAGCTTTAAGACCCGCCAGTTCATCTGGCGGGTTTTTGCATGCGCGAACAAAAATCCCGCAGTGAGAACTGCGGGTTCAGTGGTCAGTGAAAGCTAGATGTCATCACCTGCACGACGGGCAATGCGGAACGCCTGCTTGATGAGCGGCGCGTCGCACATCTGGCCATCAAGTTTGAAAGGCCCGGGGTGGTTGTAGGACTCCTCCACCACCCGACGAGCCCACTCGAGGGTCTCCGGATCCGGCAGGTACGCACGGCGCACAGGCTCGGTTTGGGCCGGGTGAATCGTCGCTGTTGCTGCAAAGCCAATGCGGGCGGCATCGACGGCCTCACGGTACTGGCCCTCCGGATCGGAAAAATCCGCGAAGGAAGCATCGATGGAGAACTTTCCGTGGGCAGCCGCGGCTACATGCACCATCGTGCGGGCGACCTGGATGGTATCGCGGTACAGATGCGTGGGACGGTTCGTCTCGTCGTCCTGGTAACGTGAGTGCGTTCCGCCGAGTTCCATCGTGAGGTCCTCTGCACCCCAGTACAGTCCGATGACATCGGGGTGGGCGGCAATCTCATTGACATGCACGAGCGCCTGCGGTGTCTCAATGAGCGCGATGATGGGAAGGCCCTCCACCTCCGGCGGGATGCCGTCGCGAAGCATAGGAACGATGAGGGGGCCGTATTCGGTCTTCTTGTACGCCTCCAGATCCTCTAGATACCCCGGGGCCTCTGGCCCGTTGATTCGCACGATAACGTGCGCCGGGTCGAGGTGGGAATTGATGAGGTTCTGGCGGGCTTGCTCGCGCGCCTCGGCGTCGTGCTCAGCGCCGGCGCCATCCTCCAGGTCGAGGATGATCATGTCCGCGCGGGTGATCCCCTTTGCAAACCGTTCGGGGCGGTTGCACGGCACGAACATGATTGCCGGTCCGAGAATAATGTTCTCATTCGTCATGAGTTTATCGTACCCGCCACCACGGTCTTCGACGCGTAACGGATGCGACTAGCCGTGGTGGTGTTCGTGGGTGATTCCCGCGCCCAGAGTTTCCGCAGGCTGCCCACCGGGCTCGGTGATGACGAATTGCCCCATCATGCCGTTATCCTCGTGATACAACATGTGACAGTGGTACATGTAGGGCCACTGTGGATCGGGATAATGCCCAAACGTGACAGCCAGTTTCACTGTCTTTTCCGGCGGGATGGTGACCGTATCCTTCCACCCCTGCGTCCACACCTCATCCGATTCCGGTGCCTCAATAACCTTGAACGAGGCATCGTGAATGTGGAAGTTGTGGATCCAGTCGCTGTTCTCGTTTGTTACTGTCCACAGCTCCGGCTTGTCGTGGTCAATGACGAAGTCGACGCGCTGCATATCCATGCGCTCCCCGTTGATCTCGAACGTATTCAACGCGAAGGAGCGCTCGAACCCCGTCTCGGGAACGATATCCTCGGCAGCGATGAGCGGGTCGGGGATCTCCCGCGGAGGAAGCGCCTCCTCCGGCCCCACAATGCGCAGGAGGTAGAAGGTGTCCTCGACACCGAAATCGGGCACAGAATCGTCCTTCGGTAGCCCCATGCGGTCGGGGAAGCCGACCGAGCGGAGGAAGATGTCCTCGCCCTGCTCGAGATCCACGAGGATTTCAAAGCGCTCGCCCGGGCCAATGGGCAACGTAGTGACCTCTACCGGGTGGGGCAGGAAACCTGTATCGGTTGCGACAACAGTGAACGGACGGTCGTCGGAAAGCGAAAGATTGTGGAACCGCATGTTCGAGCCGTTGACAAGCCGGAAACGAACCTGCGACGTCGTCGCGTGGAATACCGGATTGGTGCACCCGTTGATGTTCGGGGTATCGCCGATGAGGCCGAGGTCGGGCAGATCCGTCTCATCAAATGATCCATCGTCGTTGAAGCGATGATCTTGAACGATGAGCGGCACATCATCCACCCCATAGCTGGCGGGAATATCCGGCATATCATCGTCCGTGATGGCAAAGCCACCGGCGAGACCCCGGTAGGCATGCAGCCCCGTCGCCTCGTGCGGGTGCGGGTGGTACCAGACGGTTGCCGCGGGCTGATCGATGGTGAACTCCGTCGACCACGTCTCCCCCGGTTCAATGGGGCTGTGCGGGCCACCATCCATGACAGCGGGAAGTTTCATGCCGTGGATGTGCATCGTTGTCATCTCGTCCAAACCATTTTCAAACTCCAGGCGGACGCGCTCACCGCGGGCAGCCACAACGGTGGGACCGAAGTGTGGCCCGTTGAACCCCCATGTCGTGGTCTTCTTCCCCAGTAGGATCTCCGATTGCCCTTCCTGCGCCGTCAGGTGAAACACGCGAACCCCGTCCACCACCGTCGAGTCTGCAGCGGGAGGGATAGGCAATTCCCGATCGAAGCTCTCCGGCGCAGGAGCACCGGAGGAACACGAAGTGAGGGTGGCACCGGTGGCGACAAGCGCTGCGGTACCGGCTGACATCGTTAGGAATGAGCGTCGCGAAATCATTAATCAAACTTTAGTTTGATAGGATCGCACTCTCAAAACGCCCCACCCGATGAGGTGTGACTGGTAGCGCCACCCCCTTCTAGCAACACCCATCAGCCAAAAGATGAGGGCACCGTTCACGGCGGAGTGAACGGTGCCCTCTACGCGCTGTTAAGGACAATGCATCGCTACAGCATCACTACACGGCACACAGACACTTAGTGGAGGAAGTGTCGCGTACCGGTGAGGTACATGGTGATGCCTGCCTTCTTCGCAGCTTCGATGACCTCCTCGTCACGGATGGAGCCACCGGGCTGAACGACAGCCTGGACACCGGCCTTCGCGAGGATTTCAAAACCATCGGCAAATGGGAAGAACGCATCCGAGGCAGCGACGGCACCAGCGGTGCGATTTGTGCCGTCGGCAAGCGTGTTGGCGCGCTCCACCGCGAGCTTTGCGGAATCGACGCGGTTGACCTGCCCCATGCCCACGCCCACGGTGGCACCATGATTGGCGATGAGGATCGCGTTCGACTTCACACAGCGGATGCTGCGCCAAGCAAATTCCAGATCGGCCAGCACCTCCGCGGTTGCGGGCTCACCGGCAACGAGCTTCCAGTTTTTCGGATCGTCACCTTCCGCCTGGAGAACGTCGCGCTCCTGCTCAAGCACGCCACCGGAGATGAACATCTTCTGCATGCCTCCGCGGTGCGGCTCATCGCACTGGAGGATGCGCAGGTTCTTCTTTTCCTGCAGCAGTTCGAGGGCCACCGGCTCGTAGGACGGTGCAATGATGACCTCGGTGAAAATCGGGCGCACCTGCTGCGCCATTTCCAGGCTCACCTCACGGTTCACGGCAATAACTCCGCCATATGCACTCATCGGGTCGCAGGCATGCGCCTTCTTGTGCGCATCGGCGATAGACGTGTGCGAGACGGCGATGCCACACGGATTCGTGTGCTTGATGATGGCGACACACGGGTCGGCGTGATCCCATGCTGCGGCCCACGCCGCATCCGCATCCCGGTAGTTGTTGAAGCTCATTTCCTTGCCACCGAACTGCTCGGCAGCAGCAAGCCCCTCACCGGTCACATGGACGGTAGCCTTCTGGTGCGGATTCTCACCGTAGCGGAGCGTACGAGTTTCACTGATGCCGAGCTGATCGGCGAACCACTGAGAAACATGTGCGTCATATTCTGCCGTGTGAGTGAAAGCCTTGAGAGCGAGCTTCTGGCGCTCCTCGTAGGTGAAGCCACCATTCTTTGCAGCTTCAGCAGCCTTGGCATAGTCCGCGGAATCAACAACCACGGCTACAGAGCCATGGTTCTTGGCCGCACCACGAACCATCGACGGGCCTCCAATGTCGATCTTCTCCACACAATCGGCGTAGCCCGCGCCGGAAGCTACCGTCTGCTCGAACGGATAGAGATTAACGATGACGAGCTGGAAGCCTTCAATCCCTAGCTCCTCCAACTGCTGCACATGCGCAGGAACGTGCGTATCCGCGAGAATTCCCGCATGCACAACCGGGTGCAACGTCTTGACGCGCCCATCGAGACACTCCGGGAAGCCGGTGATCTCACTGACATCCGTCACGGGAACGCCCGTCTCACGGATGACCTTGGCGGTGGAGCCCGTGGAGACGATCTCCACACCCGCCTCGTGCAGCCCCGTGGCCAGCTCGTCTAGCCCTACCTTGTCGAAGACACTGATGAGTGCCCGCTTAATCGAAATCTTTTGTTCTTTATTGTCAGTCACGCCACAAGCCTTCCTCAAGCACCTTCACGATTAATTGACGTTCAACTATCTTAATTCGCTCATGCAACGATTCTTCATTGTCATCCTCGTTAATGAGCACTGGCCACTGGGCGACGATGGGGCCGGTATCCATTCCCGCATCCATCTTGTGCACCGTCGATCCTGTCACTGCCACCCCGTAAGCCAGCGCATCGCGCACAGCATGTGCCCCCTTGAACGCCGGCAACAGCGCCGGGTGGGTATTTAGCACGACCTCGAAGGCCTCAAGAAAATCAGAGGAAACGATGCGCATCAGACCCGCGGAAACGACAATGTCGGGCTCATACGCTGCCACCGCATCCTTGAAGTCCCGGTTCCACTGCTCCCGATCGTTCGGCGTGAACTCCACTACCTTTGTCGGAACCGAAGCAGCCCGCGCCCGCTCATTGGCAGTACACGGCCTGTCCGTGATGACAACGACAATGTCGTAGACGCTACTGCGCCGATCCATCATCGCTTGGAGGAGTGTTCCCGACCCAGAGGCGAGAACCACCACTCGTGTTTTCCTCTTCGCTGTCGTTTTCGCCGTGTCGTTCGTCCCCAGATCCGTGGGGATCGGCGGCAACGTGCGGGATGTTCGCATCATCGTCTGCAGTGACCTTTTCCTCTTCGGTTTCATTTGCCACATCCCATTGTTCCCCATCACCTGCCAGTTCGGAACTCTCTTGCCCACGAGCGGGTGTATCAGTCACCTCAGACTCCCCCGAACCAGCAACACCGGACGTTTCCTCGTCCTCTTCTTCCTCTTGCGACGAATCTTCTGCCTTTACATTCTCATCTGCGCCATCTACGTCATCATTGCCGTTCGCGTCATCAGCACCATCGTCGCCATCAGTTTCGCTGGCGAACTCCTCATCAGAAGCGCTTGCCGTCGCGTCGGTATTATCGTCTTCTTCTGCAGTGGGTTCCGCACGCTGCGTGGAAGAATCCGCGCTGTCCTGCTCTGCTTCTTCTGTCGCCGTGGGGACACTCTTACCTTGGATAAGGCGGATAATGATGCCACCCAAGCCAATAGCAGCCGGGTAGACACCCGCCAGAAGAATGGCCAGCCACCATGTGCTGCCCACATAGCCGAGTACGCCCACAGGACCACTCTGGAGGAGCTGCAGGATCCCCATTCCGACCATGGTGAAGGGAGCTACGGCGAGCCCATATTCAGGAATGTCTTTGAGTACGAATAGGGCAATAAGGAAGGCAACAACCATGATGAAGGCTGCAGCCGGGTGCACGGTCTCGGGCATCGCCACAAGCCACTGCACCGGTGGTAGAAAACCGGGATGGGCAGAAAACAGCGAGACCCAGCTTTCCCCAACGCGGAAATCAGCACCCAACAAAACGGAGGCACCGCCGATAGCGGCGTTAGGTACATAGCCCAGCGCGACGAGCGGATGGCCAACAGGCTGCCAACGAACGGCGGTCATTGCAGCAACGAGAATGAATCCAGCGACCATCCACAACGCCAGCAGGCGTAGTGCCGCGTACGCTGAACTGACCCATGCTTCTGGGACCGCATAGCGCCGCGCCAGGGCCTTCCACAGGCGGGGTCCCATTCCGGCCAGCACGGCTGCAGCATGCAGGACCACCACACGGACGAACGTGAGGAGTGGAGGAAGCGCCATGGCAAACACTTGCGAGGCGCTCCACAGCATTGCCGTTGCGGTAAGCGTCAAAAGGAAAGGAATGCCCACCGCCACCGCGAAAATAATCCCCAGGTCGCGCATGGATGCCCGCGTTTTCACGAGGCTATACGTCGTTCGTGCAGTAAGCAAACCCACGCACAGGGCGGGTAAGAGCGGTACAGAACTGATGACCTGACCACTGCCGGAAATCGCACCGCCGTTGATGACGATATACGTCTGTGCAATCGAACCTGGCAGGGCAACGAGTGTGGTAGATGTGAACAGAAGCGACGCAAGTGAAATTGCGATCGAGACTGTGATAATTATCACGTTTGAGATTATGAACGGCATCACGAGCCGACGCGTCAGGAAATGTCCAGACGCACCAAAACTGGTGGTTGACGGGTCAACATTCGCTCGCGACTGGCGCCGTCCACGCCGGTATGAGCCACCGGGACGTGCAGAATTGCGAGAGGGGCCTACATTCACATTCACGCCTAAACTGTGCCACGGTTTACCCCTCAGGTGCGGGAGGCGACGCGTGACGTAGAGACATCGTCGCCACCTTTCGATTGATATGTAACGAAAACTCCACCGAAAACGACAGTACTAACGGATTTTTCTGGTTGCTCCTCCGATTTCGTTACGCTATCGTTACATCTCGTTAAGCAGAGATAGGTAACAAAATGGTCACGAAGAAGTGAAGCTGCCATAACGACAGCACCTTCCACTCGTGGCCTTTTACAGAGGTTGGAGGAGCAGGAAATGGCTCATCAGCGGTCGACAGCGGGGGCACACCGCAAGGCCCCAAGCACACCCAATGGTCGAGTCAGTCTAGTAGCTGTCACCACCGGTGTAGTTTCCACCGCCGGCGCAACGGGCGCAGTAGCAGCAAACATCACCGCTGACACCGCACCGGCTATCAACAACCAGGTGCAGCTCGTTGCAGAAACGTCGACCCCCGCACCGGCCACGACGCACGAGTCGCCACAGGTGCTTAACATCGCCGAGTTCAAGCCTGCCGCCAACGTCCAAGATCAGATTGCCAAAGCCGTTCAGTACGACAACGAGCGCGCAGCAGCCGACGAAGCCGCCCGCGCACCTCTCGTTGTTCGCCCGGCTGAAGGAACCCTCTCCTCCGGCTTCGGCACCAGGTGGGGCGTTCTCCACGCCGGCGTTGACATCGCCGGCCCGATGGGCTCCTCGATCGTGGCAGCCCAGGACGGTGTCGTTATCGATGCAGGCCCCGCTTCCGGCTTCGGCAACTGGGTACGCATCAAGCACGAGGATGGCACCATCACCGTGTACGGCCACATGGAGACCGTTGAAACCACCGTCGGCGCTCAGGTTCACGCCGGACAGCGCATCGCCGGCATCGGTAGCCGCGGATTCTCAACCGGCCCCCACCTGCACTTCGAGGTTCACCCCAACGGCGGTGGAGCCATCGACCCGATCCCGTGGCTGGCTGAGCGCGGAATCAACCTGTAACAACCTTTAAACACTGCATTAACACTTTAAAGAGCCATGACAAACAGCCCACGGCTCTTATTTTTTCGTAGCTCGCATCCGCGCTTCACCACCCCGCCAAAATCCCCCTCTCTTCCCGTCTCAGGTTCCTATTAGGTTCAAATCGACCGGAAACCCGTCATTGACCCACTAACCGCTCTACGGCCCTGTGAGCGAGTTTTACACCCGTACCCGCGTTGCGACACGCGCCCTCCCCCGTTCGTGAGGCGGTCACCACCGCTTCCCCGCATCATTGAGCGCATCACCCCTGCCGTTTTTAGCAGAGGCAAATCGCGACCACCGTCGAGGCGCTCCACCCCCAAAAGGTGTAATTCTTAAGATTTTCTTCGTTTTCTTTGCTTGTACTCAGCCTCTCCCCTGGGCCTTTAAAAAAAGGGAGGTATACGAGCCGCGCCCGCAACCTCCCTCTGATTTTCGCCTACAGCTTCTCCATGGGGATGTTCCCGATAAGCATGAGACGGATCGTCCCGTTGGAACCGAAGTCGATCGTCACAGTGGTGTGCTTGCCAAGACCCGTCACTTCCTTCACGGTGCCAACCCCGTACTTTTCGTGATTCACCATGTCCCCTACTGCGAGCTTCAGCGACGATGCAGGAACGGATTGGGAGGAGGCAGGCTTCTTCTTCACCCGGCGCGGGCCGCCAACCCAGCCATCGCCACCACCGTAGGCGCTGTATCCCCCGCCGACACCGTATGCGGGTTCTTCGCGCTCCCACTCGATGAGCGAACTGGGAATGTCACCGAGGAACCGGGACTCGGGATTGGTCTGGGGATTACCCCACGCGATGCGGAGAAGGGCACGGGAGATGAACAACTGCTTGCGCGCACGGGTGATGCCCACATATGCCAGGCGTCGCTCTTCTTCGATTTCTTCGGCGTTGCCCAACGAGCGCATGTGCGGGAATTGGCCTTCCTCCCACCCTGGAAGGAACACGTAGGGAAACTCCAAACCTTTCGCTGTGTGCAGGGTCATGAGGGTGACCACGCCTTGTCCTGCATCGGGGATCTGATCGGCATCGGCGACAAGGGAAACGCGTTCCAAGAAAGCTTGGACGGAGTCGTCTTCATCATTGGACCGCGCCTGCTGCGCAAAATCGCGTGCATACGCGACGAGCTCGTTGAGGTTATCCAAGCGGGCTTCATCGCGCGGATCCTTAGATTTTTCCAGTTCCTCACGGTAGCCGGAAACATCGGTGATGAGGTTGATGAGGTCGCCCACCTCTTGGTCGCTGGCGCGCAGGCCTTCCATCATGTCGACGAACTTCGTGATCGCATTGCGCCCACGGGCACCGAGGTAGTCCATGTCCTCGGCGTGCTTCATGGCCTCATAGAGAGAAATATTTTCGCGGGTGGCATAGGCGGTCACAAACGCCAGTGCTTTGTCGCCGATCCCGCGACGAGGAGTGTTGACGATCCTGCGGAGCGAAACTTCATCATCCGGGTTGTCCACAACACGCAGGTAGGCGATGATGTCACGAACCTCCTTGCGCTCATAGAAGCGCGTGCCACCGACCACGCGGTACGGAATACCTGTGCGGATGAACACGTCCTCGATGACACGGGAAGCAGCGTTGGTTCGGTACATGACAGCTACCTCGTTGTAGGGAAGATTCCTGTCATCGATGGTGCGGGCGATAAAGCGCGCCTCATCTTCTTCCCTATCGGCAACGTAGCCGATGATCTTCGGTCCCGCACCCTGATCGGTCCACAGGTTCTTCTTTCCGCGGTGCTCATTATGAGCAATCACAGCGTTGGCAGCGGACAGAATATTCTGCGTGGAGCGGTAGTTCTGCTCAAGAAGAATGGTCTTGGCGTTGGGGAAATCGCGCTCAAACTCGCGGATATTGCGGATCGTCGCGCCACGGAAGGCATAAATGGACTGGTCGGCATCACCGACAACACACAGCCCGGTGCCATCTTTGCCGACGAGGGCGGAGATAAATTCGTACTGCGCGTGGTTCGTATCCTGATACTCATCTACGAGCACGTAGTGGAAACGTCGGCGGTAGTACATGGCCACATCCGGGTGCTCACGGAAGATCCGCACCACTTCCCCGATGAGGTCGTCGAAGTCGAGCGCGTTCGCACGACGCAGCCTCTCCTGGTAAAAACCGTAGACCTGGCCGAAAATCTTGTTTTCCTTCACCGCATCGTCGACACCGACGAGCTCATTCTTCCATCCGGAAATACGGTTTCCCAGTACGCGGGGGCTGAACTTCTTGATGTCCAGCTCCATGTCCTTGGCGATCTGCTGCAGCAAGCGCTTGGAATCGTCTGAATCGTAAATGGTGAAGTTGGAGTTCAATCCTGGCACCAACTGCGCATTGCGGCGGAGGATGCGGACACAGGTGGAGTGGAAGGTCGCAACCGCCATATTCTGCGCCTCCGGACCAATGAGTCCCGTGACACGTTCCTGCATCTCCTTGGCAGCCTTGTTGGTAAATGTGATGGCAAGGATCTGCCACGGCTGTACGCCTTTGAACCGGAGAAGATGCGCAATGCGGCGCGTGAGCACGGCGGTCTTGCCGGAACCGGCTCCTGCCACGATGAGTAGTGGCGAGTCGTCATGCAGGACGGCTTCGCGTTGTTGCGGGTTAAGGTCTGAAACAAGATCTGAAGGTGCCATAACGAGTTATACAATAGCGGGTATGAGTAACACCGGTGCAGAAGATCAACTGAGCGAAGCCGAAATCACGCAGCTCAGAAAGGAAATTGACCGCCTCGATCACGTCATTTTGGACGCGGTGAAAAAGCGCACGGAAATCTCCCGCGCTATTGGGCGCACGCGTCGCGCATCTGGCGGTGTGCGATTGGTGCATACCCGTGAGGTAGAAATCGTCAACCAGTTCCGCGAGGAGATCGGCGAGGAGGGACCTGCGCTCGCTGCGATTCTGCTCCGCCTAGGCCGTGGCAAGCTGGGCTGAGCTCCACTTTTTGCACACACAAAGCGGAGGGGTGCTACCCTCCGCTTTTTTCGTTGTATTTCCTCGTCGGACCACTACCGTGCCCGTGGCAGCGCGATGCTAGCGGATATCAATTCCCAAGTGATCACCTGTTCCCAGCTCAATGTTGAGACCAGGCACGGCGGCAATGAGCTCCTTGGTGTAGGTCTCCTGCGGGGAATCGAAAATGCTGTCCGCCGTCCCCTTTTCCACAATGCGTCCCTTTTCCATCACGACGATGTCATCGGCGGTTTGTCGCACGACAGCGAGATCGTGGGTAATGAAGAGGTAGCTAAGCCGGAATTCCTCCTGTAGATTCGCCAGCAACTGGATGATCTGGTTCTGCACAAGAACATCCAGCGCGGAGACGGCTTCGTTCAGAATGAGAACCTCCGGCTGCAACGCCATGCCAGGAAGCGTTGCACGGCTGGTGACACCCTCACCCCATTGCAGGTCTTCTTCCAATGCGCGATGCACAAAATCGCGCACCTTTTCCGGGTCGAGTCCGAGGCGGGTCTACGTGTCATCGCGCATGGTTTTGCACCTTCCTTGTGTTATTTGTCAGCGGGGGGCAGGCAGGGAGATGAGTTTGCGCTCCAGGAATTCTTCGATGCCCTGGAAGCCACCTTCCCTGCCCAATCCGGAGTCCTTGACACCGCCGAAGGGAGCAGCAGCATCGGAGATGCCACCCTTGTTAACTCCCACCATGCCGACCTCGAGCTTCTCCGCGCTATCGAGGGCATGCTGCAGGTCCGCGCTAAACAGATAACCGGCGAGACCGAAGTTGGTGTCATTGGCCATGGCAATGGCTTCTTCGTCGCTGGCCGCCTCATACACGGCGACAACGGGCCCGAAAATTTCCTCCTTGTACATGCGTGCGGAGGTGGGAACGTTGTCCAAGATGGTGAGCGGGAACCAACTCCCCTTCTCGGGGACCTCGTCTTGCCAGACAAGCTCCGCTCCCTGATCCACTGCATCCTGGACCAGCTCCGTGGCCTTTTCTACCTGGTCGTCCCCGGACAAAGGTCCATACTCCGAAACTTTAAGGGATTCGGTGACCTTGGCCACGAAGTCTGCGTGCAAGTCACGGTGGACGATGAAGCGGTTGGCAGCGATGCACACCTGGCCTGCACCACGCATCTTTGCTGTCGACGCAGCCTCGACAGCGGTAGATAGGTCAGCGTCGGAAAGCACGACGAACGGAGCGTTACCGCCCAGTTCAAGCGAAACACGAGCAGTGGGTACTTTCGCGGCCAGCTCCTTCCCCACAGCCGTCGAACCTGTGAAGGTGAGCTTCCGCAGTCGCGGATCCGAGTACAGGGGCTCCAGAGCAGAGGACGAGCACGGGAGGATGGAAACGACACCCTTGTCCAGACCCGCGTGATCAAGAATTTCCGCCAAGAGAAGTATGGTAAGCGGTGTCTTTGATGCGGGCTTCAAAACGACGGTGCAACCGGCAGCAAGTGCCGGCCCCAGCTTGCGCGTGCCCATTGCCAGAGGGAAGTTCCAAGGCGTGATGGCAAGAACCGGGCCTACCGGCTGCTGCACCTCCACGATGCGTGCGTTGCCCGTGGGTGCCAGGCGGTAGTCTCCGGACATCCGCTCCGCTTCTGCTGCAAACCACCGGAAAAACTCCGCGCCGTAGACGGATTCACCCTGCGAGTCTGGGAGCGCTCTGCCAAGCTCAAGCGTCATGAGCTCAGCGATTTCATCCTTGCGCTCCATGATCTCTTCATAGGCGCGCCACAGGATATCGGCGCGGTAGCGCGGGCTCGTCTTCGCCCATGCCTCCTGCGCTTCACACGCTGCATCGAATGCTTTCTTCACGTCCTCCTCGGTAGCCGAGGCAACGGAGGTAATCACCGAGCCATCACGCGGGTTGGTGACGTCAAATGTGCCACCGTCGGAGGCATCGACGAAGGAACCGGCCAGGAACAATTTGTTTTGGTACGTCATACACCCAACTGTATTGAAAACTGCACCAGTCGCCCCTATCTGAGGGTATATACGCAGACTCACCAAGCGCACTTTGTGGTTCCGGTTTACGATATCGACTAAACAGGGGGCACCATGTGCGTCCCCCGGTTCATGTAGGGGCATCTTCTTACGGGGAAAAACACACTCGGAGCGGTGCCGTAAACACCACAATTTTTAAGGGGGAACCATGTTCAACCACGCGTCACCACACCGTCTGGACAACCACAGCACAGCAAACCGCCTATTGGACAAACGATCGCTTGCTACCGCACTCGCTGTCGTACTTAGCGCCACCGCGCTGACAGCCTCACCCGCGCGTGCACTCGACGTTACGAGCGACGGAGAGACGTGCACCATCTCACCCTCGCACGCCGATGAGGCGATGGTGGAGCGTCTGCGGGACGAAGTCCTTATCGCTGCCGCTCACGCAACTGATGACTATGGGGATAAATACGGAGAAATGGGAAAAGTCTTTGGTGCGGAAATGAGGAAAGTATTGAAGGACAGAGATAAAACGGTGCAGGTCTTCGGCTTGGATCAGCCATTGGCCTGGAAACAAGCCGTTTCTGTCCAGCAGGCGCAACGAATGCACAAGGAGCGCCGGGCATCTCCGTATTTTCGCGCGGACGATTTTGACAAATTCTTGGACCCGAGGGTGTTTACCCACTTTGATTTTCTCGCTGAGGGGTTCACCACCTATATGCAGCCGGTGGTCAAAGATCTGGATGCCCATGTGGGTGATGCCGCGTATCACCGCGCACTGGGGCAATGTATCGGTATTGCACCGTTGGCGGAGCTGTCGTCAGGCAGCAGCAATCTCACCGAAGAAGGCACCGAAACCCAGATTGCGGTGGGGGCAAGCGTAGCTGTCATCACCGTGCTTTCCCTCGTCGGCGGGTTCCTCAGCCAGATTGACCCGCGCTGGTTGCCGGCGCCTCTAAGACAGGTGCTCGCGCCGGTGTTCCCACATCTTGCACCACCACCAGCCCCCGCACCGGCTCCTGCCCCAGCACCCGCACCTGCGCCGAAGCCGCAGCCTCGTCTGGCACCGATCATCAACCGGGCTCCGGCTCCCGCTCCTGCACCGGCTCCGTCACGGCCGCAACCTGCACCGCGACCGGCACCCAAAGTGGCAAAACCTGCGCCCAAACCCACGCTTCCCATTGACGTCAGGACGAACGGACCGTTCCCGGGCTAAAGTAGTAGGTCAAAGGCTTTCCACGCACGCGGAATACGGATTCGCTCCGAGCACGCGTGCGGAGAATAGTCATTGACCTGTGATTTACGTAGAAAACACGAAGGAGCGTTCATGTCCACGGATATCTCGACCACTCATGAGTGGAAAGACCTCGAGGCACACCAGACGGAGATCAGCGAGACAAACTTGCGGGAGTTGTTTGCCAACAATCCCGAGCGTGCATCCCGGTTTACGTTTGATGCTGCGGGCCTCCACGTCGACCTGTCCAAGAACCTCTTCACCGAGGACACGGTAGACAAGCTGGTAGCGCTCGCCGAGGCTGCAGGACTGAAGGAAAAGACCGAGTCCATGTTTACCGGCGAGCACATGAACAACACCGAGGACCGCGCCGTCCTGCACACGGCGCTGCGTATCCCGGCCGAAAACGACCTCACCGTTGATGGGCAGGATATCGCCGCTGATGTCCACGAGGTTCTCGGCCGGATGCGCGATTTCGCCTCAGCGCTGCGCTCCGGTGAGTGGCTGGGCTACACCGGTCACACCATCAAGACCGTGGTCAACATCGGCATCGGCGGTTCGGATCTCGGCCCCGCCATGGCCACCAAGGCACTGCGCAACTATGCGGTGGCCGGAATTCATGGCAAGTTCGTGTCCAACGTTGATCCCGCCGACCTCGTCGCCACGCTGGATGAGCTGGATCCCGAATCCACGCTGTTCATCATTGCGTCGAAGACGTTCACCACACAGGAGACGCTCGCCAACGCACACGCTGCAAAGCGCTGGCTGGTGGAAAAGCTCGGTAGCGAGGATGCCGTGGCCAAGCACTTCGTCGCCGTGTCCACGAATGCGGAAAAGGTTGCCGAATTCGGCATCGACACCAAGAACATGTTCGGCTTCTGGAACTGGGTCGGTGGTCGCTACTCGGTGGATTCCGCCGTGGGTCTGTCGCTCATGTGCGTCATCGGTCCGATGGATTTCATGCGCTTCCTCGAGGGCTTCCACGCAATGGATGAGCACTTCCGCACGGCTCCGCTCAAGGAAAACGTGCCAGCGCTCATGGGTCTCCTCGGCGTGTGGTACTCGGACTTTTTCGGCGCGGAGACCCACGCAGTGCTCCCCTACTCGGAGGATCTGTCCCGCTTCCCTGCCTACCTGCAGCAGCTGACGATGGAGTCCAACGGCAAGTCCGTCCGCCACGATGGCACCGCTGTCACGACGAATACGGGCGAGATTTACTGGGGCGAGCAGGGCACCAACGGCCAGCACGCGTTCTACCAGCTCATCCACCAGGGCACGCGTCTCATCCCCGCCGATTTCATCGGTTTTGCTCACCCGGCACAGGATCTGCCCACGGCTGACGGCACGGGGTCCATGCACGACCTGCTGATGAGCAACTTCTTCGCGCAGACGAAGGTGCTTGCCTTTGGCAAGACCGCGCAGGAAATAGCTGCTGAGGGCACGCCCATTGAGTTGGTCAACCACAAGGAGATGCCGGGTAACCGCCCGACCACGACTATCCTCGCGGAGGAGCTCACCCCGCGCGTCCTCGGTGCCCTCATCGCCCTGTACGAGCACATCGTGTTCACCCAGGGCGTGATCTGGGACATTAACTCCTTCGACCAGTGGGGCGTTGAGCTGGGCAAGAAGCAGGCCGGCGACCTGCTCCCGGCTGTCACCGGCGCTGAGAAGGCTGCTTCCGGTGATGACTCCACCGACGGTCTCATCGACTGGTACCGCGCCAATCGGTAACGGTTTTTGCTTGTCGACGACTACATCTTCACGACGCGCTCATAGCCCGCGGGGATGTGGTCGTTTTCGACGATCTTCTTCCCAAACGGGAAGCAGGTCACGGGGATGAGCTTGAGGTTCGCCCACGCCATCGGGAGTCCGATGATGGTCACGGCGAGGCCGGCAGCCGTGGTCAGGTGGCCAACGGCCAGCCACAGGCCGGCAACGATGAACCAGATGGCGTTGGAAATTCCGCTGAGGGTGCCGGAGCCATCAACAGGCTGCACGAGCGTGCGACCAAACGGCCACACAACGTAGCTTGCCATCCGAAACGACGCAACACCTGCCGGTATCGTGATGATGAGGATGCAGGCAAGGAGCCCGAAGAAGACGTAGCCGATCGCCAGCCAGAGCCCGGCGAACACGAACCAAATAATATTTAGCAGCGTTTTCATGTCCCCCAGTGTAGCCAGCTACACTCACGGGGACTTTTGGTAAATGGGATTATTTTTTCCTCTGATATAGTGACTAGCCACGTCACGCACCAGGTATGTTGATTGGATTTATTTGATGATTGATGCGATAACCACGTGGGTTACCTCACTTATGGAAACGCTGGGAGCACCGGGAGTGGGTATCGCCATCTTCCTGGAGTCCGCCTTCCCACCGATTCCCAGTGAATTGGTTCTCCCCCTAGCCGGGTTCACGGCCTCGCAGGGCTCGATGAGCCTCGTTGCTGCCATGGTGTGGGCCACCGCCGGTTCCCTGCTGGGTGCCTACTTGCTGTACTTCGTCGGCCATGCCGTCGGCGCAGAACGCCTGCGCAAAGTGGCCGATTGGATGTGGCTGACGGAGGCCACCGACGTGGACAAGTCCATCGCCTGGTTCGATAAGTATGGTTCGGCCTCTGTCTTCTTCGGGCGCATGGTGCCGGGAATCCGCTCCCTCATTTCCATCCCCGCTGGTATCGACAGGATGGGACTCATTAAGTTCACCGCGTGGACGACACTGGGGTCGGCAATCTGGAACGTGCTGCTCGTCTACCTCGGCTTCAGCCTCGGCGAGAACTGGCACCGCGTAACCGACTACATGGAGGAGTTCTCCTTCATCGTGAAGATCATCCTCGTCGTCGCGGTCGTCGCACTCACGGTGTGGCTTATCCGCCGCCAACAGCAGAAGAAGAAGTCACAATAATGGCTGGCAGGTAGGACACCACCAGATAACGCGTTCCAGCTCGTCGGCATCGCCACCGCGATCCACACCGCCGAGGAAACCGTTTTCGATGAGGGTGCCACAGCGCCTACATGGTTTGTTGTTTCTGCCAAAGACATAGCTCGTCTCCCCCACCTTGCGTACGCCCGTCGATACGCGGATGGGGGAGTTTCTGTTTTCCCACATGAGGTGCCTCGTGATGGCGAGGATGCTGTGCACTTTTTCCGGTCGCAGATGGGCAACCGGGGTGGCCGGGTGGATGCCGGCGATGAAGCAGATCTCCGCCCGGTATTCGTTGCCGACCCCCGCCAGGTTCTTCTGATCGAGTAGTGCGGTGCCGATTGGGCGGTCCGGTCTGGCAAGTATTCGGCAGGCAGCCTCGGCCTCGTCCCAGTCGCCGAGAACATCCGGCCCCAGATACCCCACCTTCTCGGCGTACTCCGTTGTGGGGAAGACACGGACAAATCCCAGAGAAAAACCGACCACTTCGATGGGACGAGGATGTGGTGCCCCCTCCAGCCGCAGCACGACGCGGGCGGTGTGTCCCGGCTTCTTCCAGCGCTGCCCGGCAGGATGCACCGACCAGGTGCCCTCCATTTTCAAATGGGTGTGCAGGATTCGCTCACCGAACTGCATGAACAGGTGCTTGCCGTACGGCCACACGTTGTCGCACAGGCTTCCCTCGAAGCGCTCGAGGGCGAACGCGGGTACCCGCAGCTGGGAGTACAGCACTTCCCGGCCACGCATGAACTGCAGGCGTGTGGCCAACTGGTAGACGGAATCACCTTCGGGCACGGGGGTAGCCTCCTCTTCTGCGCGTTCTCACCAACGGTGCCTCGTCCTTTTGCTCTTTCTCTGGCCGCGGGCGGCCAGTTCCCACGCGACCGCCAATCCGAATCCCCTTCGGGGTAATTCCCGCGCCGGCGAGGCGGAAGGCCTCCGTCAACGGGGAGGTGAGAGCAGAATCGCCGTTTACCTTCTCCACGATAAACCGCGTCGACGAGACCGTTTCCAGCGCCTCCACCAGTCGCGCAACCAGCATCTCCTCTTTTTCCGGGGCTCCGTCAAAAAAGGTGGTCAGGACGCGGCCGCCCCGGGTGAGGTGAGCGATGAGAAGGCCGTCGACAAGCACGACGAGAGCCCCCGCAGCACGAGTGACGTGCGCACCCTCCGGCCAGGGCAACGCCGCACCGTAGGGGTTGGCAGGATCCGCGGCAGCCAAGACGTACGTGAGCGGGTCCGTAGCACCCGAAGGCCAGCCCTCAATGTCCGGGGAATCGGCGTGGCTGCGGATCCTATCGATAACCGCCGGAGTGGAAAACTGCGCGGCACCCAGTCCCTCCACGACGTACCCACGCATGGACTTCCCCGACTCCTCAAACCCGCTGAGAACCTTGTAAGCCAGGGCAAAACCGCCGAGGACGTTCTCCGTCACCACGCTGCCACGGGTGACAACCCCGTACCTGTCGAGCCATGCCTCCCCGTGCGCCACTGAGCGGTTCGTCGGATCCGTCTCCGCCGGCGGGGTGAGCGACCACCGGCCCTGCATATCCGGCGGTGTGGTGGGGCGCTGCGCCTGCGCAAAACTCGTGCGCCCCATTCGCAGCCGCGACCGACGCGGCCGACGCTTCGCCTTGCTGTCTCTTATACACATCT
>ERZ1030944.152-NODE-152-length-18958-cov-9.075861_pt1 | contig 18958 bp, 19 predicted proteins | sample MGYA00518599_ERZ1030944 | MGnify/ENA primary metagenome ERZ1030944 (study PRJEB33718, sample SAMN03159697) | human skin metagenome | collected 2014-05-20 | study: EMG produced TPA metagenomics assembly of the PRJNA266117 data set (Human skin bacterial metagenome... | reverse complement strand
GCTCTGCCAGTTGAGCTAATGGCGCATTGCCTTGCGACGAGATTTAAATATAATCATTCCCCCGAGTAATGTAAAATCGTCTGGTCAAGGCAACATTCGAAGGAGTATTAGTGAAGTTTACGCGGTACGTGGCGGTGCTAGTGGCTTGCGCTGGGGTTTTGGGTGCAAGTGCATGCACCATTCCTACCGACGATGACCCAGGCAAGGATGTTGTCGCCAAAACGGTTCTTCAGATCCCGCCCGCGTTCACCGTGGGGGACGGGTCGACAGTATCGCCGAGTCAGGACATCGAGGTGCACACGTTCGGTGCCGAGTTGGTGTCGGCAAAGCTCATCAATGACGCAGACGAGGTCGTTGCCGAGTTGGGAGGGGGCGGAAAGCTCAGCTCCGAAACGTCGACAAGCTCCTGGAGGGTGACAGAACCGTTAGGGTATGGGCGAACCTACACCCTGACCGCGCGGGATTCCGAGGGACAGACGGTGGAATCGACGTTTACCACCGTAACCCCCACCTACCGTGCGGAGGCGTACGTTTCCCCCGACGACAGTGAGGTGGGCGTGGGCCAAACGGTCAATATCCGCTTCGACATTACGATTCCGGATGCGTACAAGAAGGCCGCGGAGAGCACCGTGAAGGTGACGGCGAACCCGCCGACGGAGGGCGCGTTCTACTGGGTGAACCAGTCGGAGCTGCGCTGGCGCCCGAAGGACCACTGGCAGCCCGGCACGAAGGTGCACGTGGAGGCCAAGCCGTTCGGCCACCGTCTCGGGCAGTCGACGTGGGGCGGTGACGACACGGAGGCCGAGTTCACCATCGGCGACGAGGTCATCGCGTACGTGGATAACAACACGAAGATCTTGACCGTGAAGAAAAACGGCGAGACGGTGAAGACGATGCCCGTGTCCATGGGGCGCGACGGCGGACGCTGGTCCACCCCGCCCGGAACGTACATCATCGGCGATAAGAACCCTTCGATGATTATGGATTCGGAGACCTTCGGGCTGTCTCACGAAAGTGGCGGCTACCGCACGAAGGTGAATTACGCCACGCAGATGAGCTACTCCGGCATTTACGTCCACGCGGCGCCGTGGTCGGTGTGGGCCCAGGGAAACACCAACACCTCCCACGGCTGCATCAACGTGTCGACGGAAAACGCCAAGTGGTTCCAGGAGTTCGTGAAGCGCGGCGATCTCGTCGTGGTGGAAAACACCACGGGAGATACGCTCAGCCCCTATGACGGGTTGGGAGACTGGAACTTCGACTGGGCGACGATATCCAAGGACTCGAGCAGCGAGGATTCGTCGTCGTCCTGAATCGAGAGCATGAGCTCGTCGGCGTGGGCGTGTTTTGCGAACTCGTCCAGGTAGGTTGATACTTCCTCCGGGTTGCCCACGGCGTTGTACTGCAGCATCTGGGTGACCTGGTGGCCGGCGAAGCTGTCCACGAGCTGGTCCAGCTGCTTGGTGGTGAGGTCGCGGCCGCGCGCCACCATCGCGTGGACGCGGCGCCGGTAGACTTCCTGCAGCTTCTCCTGCGCGGCTTCTGTCGTCTGCGCGGCGGTGACGTTCACGGCGGCGATGACGTAGGGCTCGGGGTGCTGCTCACTGGGCTGGTACGTGCGCCGGTAGGTCTCCACGGCTTCCTCGAGGTGGGTGGGGGCGAAGTGGCTGGCGAAGGCGTAGGGGAGACCCAACTGCGCGGCAAGCGTTGCCCCGAAGAGGGAGGACCCGAGGATGATGATCGGCACGTTGGTGCCGGCGCCGGGCATGGCGTGCACACCGGCGAGGAGGGGTTCGTCGGCAAAGTATCCGCGCAGCTCCTCGACGTCCTGGGGGAAGCGATCGGCGGCACCGGGGATGCGCCTGATGGCGCGCAGGGTCTGCTGGTCGGTGCCGGGCGCGCGCCCGAGTCCTAGCTCAATCCTGCCGGGGAACATCTCGGCGAGCGTTCCGAACTGCTCGGCGACAAGAAGCGGGGCATGGTTGGGGAGCATGACACCGCCGGCACCGAGGCTAATCGACGACGTGTGGGAACCCACATACGCAATAAGCACCGCCGGCTGTGACGACGCAATGGTAGACATGTTGTGGTGCTCGGCGTACCAGATGCGGTCGAAGCCCAGCTCCTCGGCGTGCTGGGCGAAGCGCACGGACCGCTCGAACGCGGCGCGCGGGCGCTCGCCCGGATAGATGGTGGCAAAGTCAATGAGCGAATACTTCATGCCACCTAGCCTACCTATCAACCCCCAGTATCACATGGTCTACCGGCTCGCCGACGATCGGCTCCCACAGGCTCGACTCGTCGCCCGACGTGTAAAAAATGACGCCCGCGTAGCGGTCCCGGCGAAACGACTCAAAGCTGGCCGCATCCGCGTCGTCGGGGGAGAGGGAAAACTCCCGCAGCTCCAGCCCGCCGGTGCCCTCCTGCAGCACCTCGGCGAGGCTGCGGAACTCCACCCGGAACTCGTTCGGGGTAGCCAGGGTGAAGATCACATCCTCGGGGTTGACGGCCGTGGAGCTTTCCGGCAGCGCGTACGCCGTCTGGTTGTACCAGCCCGCAGGGATCATGACGTTCCACACGGGATCCGTGCCCTGGAAGTGGGCGAAATTCGTCCGTCGATCCTCGTAGCGGGCCATCGCCTCGCGCTGCATGCGGGGGAAATCGGCGATCGTGCCGTGGCGGCCGGAGGCGTACATGCACGTCACCTCCTGCGGGGCGAACCGGCGGGAGATTCCCAGATCCAGGAAGAAAACCTCCTCCACCGTGGGGATCTGCAGCTCCTCCCCGTCGCGTGGGTCGAACCCCTCTGTGCAGTCGTTGATCCCGGCGACACTGACGTCGGGTGTCCTTACATACACGTATTGGGGGTCAACGGAAATCATGACATAAACCATAGACCATAGCCAGGGGGATGTTACATTTTTGCGAGTTGGTCGGATTCTATAGGTATGAGAAAACTAGCTGTCCTCACCGCCCTCGCCGTCGGCCTGGCTCCCGTGCCCGCCGTGGCTGCCCCGACCAACCCCATCACCGAGCTCCGGATGGAGATGTGCGAGCACAAGAATCCGCTTTTCGACGGCCAGTTCTTGCGCGATGCGATCCGCGACGCGGGCTTTACATCCTGCACGGACTACGCCCGCGTCCGCACGTCCACCGAGCTGAACCGCCTGGCCTCTAAGGCGCTGGACGGTACCGAGATCAAGGGCAAGGCTACGCTCGTCGCCCGTGGCGAGTCTTCCGCCACGGCCTTCGGCACAACGTGGTCGCTTGCGCAGCTGCCTTACCTGGAGCAGGCCAAGGGCTACTCCACCACCTCGAGCGCCGAGCTGCACAACCTCCTGGATCCCACGCTCACCACGTGGGGCGTGGCCTCCGATTCGCGTGGCACTGCGGCCGTGGCTGACGGGCAAGGGGCGACCCCGAAGCAGGAATCCGAGACCCGCACCGTGCTCCTCGCCCTCCTCGGTGTCGCCGGCGCGCTGGGAACCCTGTTCTTCTTGGTGAAGGCCGCCATCGAGTTCGCCGAGCAGCGGCTGAACATCCAGATTCTTCCCCGGTAACGAAAAAATCCCCCGGCGCGTGGCCGGGGGAATCTTTTTACCCTTCGGGGTGGATGACGGGGCTCGAACCCGCGACACCCAGGATCACAACCTGGTGCTCTACCAGCTGAACTACATCCACCATTACCGCCTTTATGGCAGCGAGGGATATAGTACCTCACACCCCTCTAGAACATCAAAACGCCAGGTAATCGGCGTAGCGCTCGGTGGTCTCCCGGGCTGCGGCCTCGGTGTCGCCGGGCTCGCTGCGCAGGAAGCAGCGCCGGTAGTAGTCGAGCTCCTTGATGGACTCGACGATGTCGGCGAGTGCCCGGTGGGCGAGCCCCTTGTCCGGCTGATGCGAGTAGATGGTGGGCATCCACTTGCGGGCCAGCACCTTGAGGGAGGACACGTCGATCATGCGGTAGTGCAGGTGCTCGTCCAGCGCGGGCATGTATTCGCGGATGAAGCTGCGGTCGGTGGCGATGGAGTTGCCGGCCAGCGGCGGGTGGCTGCCACAATGCTCGTCGATGTACGCGAGGATTTGCTTTTCTGCCTCCGCACAGCTCAGCGGGGACTTCCGGATCTCGTCAATGAGCCCGTTGGAGGTGTGCATCTTGGTCACCACCTCGTCCATTTCTCCCAGCTCTTCCTCGGTGGCGTGGATGACGAGATCCAGCCCGTCGCCGATGATGGTGAGGTCATTGTCCGTGATGTGTACTGCGGCCTCGACGATGACGTGGCGCTTGGGGTCGAGCCCCGTCATCTCCAGGTCGATCCATACGATGCGATTGTCCTTGTTACTCATATCGCCTTCTAACCTTAGGCCATCTTTGAGTAGAACCAGCCCATGACGGGGGACAGGACTCCTCTCGGTGCGACGAGGCTGATGGCGTTCATAGCTTTGCTTAGCGGGCCGGGTACCACGCGCCGCTTGTTCTTGGCCAGCGCGTCGAGGGATTCGGTGGCGCAGGATTCGTACGTGGTCCACAGGAAATCGGGGACAACCTTGTCCACGATGGACCGCTCCTCCTCCGGCACAACGGCCTCGCGTACAGGTCCTGGAGCCAGCAGGGTGCAGGCGACACCCGTGCCCTTGAGCTCGTAGTGGAGAGATTCGGTAAACGTGTTCACGCCCGCCTTGGTGAACACGTAGGTGGCGTTGTTGGGGATCGGCATGTTGCCGGCGGCTGAGCCCACGTTGAGGATCGCGCCCTCCCCGCGGGCGAGCATCCCCGGAAGCACAGCGCGGGTGAGCTCAAACACGGCGGTGGCGTTGAGCTCAAACTGCTTCGTCTCGTAGCCCCAGTCCTGGTCCATGAACTGGCCGAAGGAGGCAATACCTGCCGAGTTAATAATGATGTTGATCTCGCGCTCGCGGATCTCGTTGATGAGACCAGCGCGCTGCTCATCGTCGGCGAGGTCGACCGCCTGCACCTCGCACTCGGTGGGAAGTTCGCTAGCTAACTCCTCCAAGACCTCTTTTCTGCGCGCAACAAGAATGAGGTTGTGGCCACGTGCGGCAAGCTCGCGGGCGATCGCGCGACCGATGCCTTGGCTGGCGCCGGTGACGAGCGCGCGGGCGGTGGGGCTGGGGGAGGGCAGTGATGTGTGCGATGTGTGCGTTGTCATGGGTTCCAGCTTACCGTCCTGCGGGGGTAGGCTTAGTTGTATGACAACCACCGCATATCATGCCGCCACGATCGCCGATGGAACGATCGGCGGCCTCTATACCGATGCCTATCTCGTCGTGGATGATGCCACCGTCGGAGGGATCGTCGATACGCCTCCTACCGGGGCAGACGTTGTCGAATGTAAAAATTCCGTCATCACCCCCGGCTACATTGATATTCACTGCCACGGCGCAAACGGCACCTCATATGATGTCGGCTCTTCCGAATTTGCGACGGTGAAACAGGGCCACCTTTCCCACGGAACCACCCGCGGCGTTATGAGTTTCGTCACAGCCTCCGTCCCGCGACTCGTCGAGCTCATCAAGGGCGCGCGCGCCATCGATGACCCGTGGCTCCTCGGCGTTCACCCGGAGGGCCCGTTCCTCGCCGAGTCCCGCAAGGGGGCTCACGACATCAACCTGCTCATCGACCCGGAGCCCGCCGTCGTCAACACGATTCTCGACGCCGCCGACGGCTTCATCCGCCAGGTCACCATCGCCCCCGAGCGCGCCCACGGCCTGGAAGCCGTCTCCACCTTCGCGGAACACGGTGCCGTCCCCGCCGTTGGTCACACCGAGTGCGATTACGACACCGCCCGCGAGGCGTTCGACCGCGGTGCCCGCATCCTCACCCACGCATTCAACGCGATGCCGTCCATCCACCACCGCGCGCCGGGTCCCGTCATCGCCGCACTGCGCGACCCGCGCATCTGGATCGAGGTCATTAACGACGGTGTCCACGTCCATCCCGCGGTCGTCCGCAGCCTCTTCGAGGAGGCCGCCGAGCGGATGGTGCTCGTCACCGATGCCATGGCCGCCACCAATTCTCCCGACGGCCACTACCTCCTCGGTGAGCTCGACGTCGAGGTCAAGGACCATGTCGCCCGGCTTGTCGACGGTGGCAACATCGCCGGCTCCACCCTCACCATGGACCGCGCCGTCGCCCGCGCCATCACTGCCGTCGGCGTCCCTCTGGATGTCGCCGTCGCGGCCGCGACCTCCCACCCGGCTGCCGCCATCAACCTCGAGGATTCCTACGGTCGCCTAGCCGAGGGCTACCCCGCCGACTTCCTCGTCCTCGACCCGGTAACCTATCTCCCCACGGACATCCACACCAGTTTCTAGTTCGCTCTCCGCGCCATCCTGCCTGGCAGGACGGCGCTCCACTGTCTTGCGGGAAACGGGCCATGCGTGTTCCACAATCGCGCCAGGCCCCTGAAACAAACGAATCGTTCGTGATCCTGATGGGGATAATCCCCTCTGAGATGAGGCTGCGCTCCCTGTCCCGCTCCTTGTTGATGGCCTTGTACGGGTCACCCCCATCAATCCCCCGAGTTTTCCCCCTTCCGTCGTATTCAAGGACGAGGGACCGCTCCGGGTAAAACAAATCCACCCGGCCAATGAAGTACCCGCGCGCGGTCCTAATCTCTGCCTGCTGAAGTAACCATTCTCATAAAGGGTCACCCGCACATCGCTTTCACGTGGGCATTCGGCCAACCCGTTGATGAGGGGCACGGCCTTGCGAGCGTTTGCTATGCCAGGCCAATTTTTGCGTAACGCAACGCATTCTCCAATTTCCTCCAGGCTGGCCAGTCCAGTGTGTACCGCCGCATCTCCCACCCGTATTGCCTCCCCGAGGCCACGCCACCGTGCGAGGTCGCCACAATGGGGATGCCGTTGAAAGGGATGGTCACGGTCGCATCACGGGAGATATTTCGCATGCGCAGGCCCTCTCTCCGCCCTTTTCCCCGGATCTCGACCGGGCACCCTTCGTCAAAAAGGATCGGCAATTTGTGCAGGCATCCGGCTGACCTGCCGGTAAGGATCCTGCGCTCGATTCCGTAGGCCAGACTCCGCAGCCAGAAGCGGGTTCGGAAGGAAAGATCGACATATTCCGTCGTGGGGTAGTACACGCCCTGTGCCAGTTTCATGAGGAGCTGCTTTTTGTGGAGGTCGTAGATGACCCTTCGCTGCTTGTTGCTCAGTCCCCGTGTGCACACAATACTGTCCCCCGTCTGCATGGTTCACCATTATGGCACTCACGCAGGCCCCCTGCCACAGATACGAAAAAACTCGGACTTCGTTTAGATCTGCTGTCGCACCGACCCTGGCGGTCAGGTTTGCTACCGAAACGAAGTCCGAGTTTTTTCACGAGGTTCTTACGCGCGCTGCCAGTCCGGCTTGTTCTCGTAGGAGAAGCGGTAGTAGTCGGCGTGGTCGAGAAGGGAAGCGGCATCCTCGTCGATGATGACGGTTGCCTTGGGGTGCATCTGCAGGGCGGAACCGGTACACGAGGAGGTGACGGGGCCTTCCACAACACCCTTGATGGCCTCGGCCTTGCCCTTGCCACTGGCCAGGAGGACGAGGTGGCGGGCATCGAGGATCGTGCCCACGCCCTGGGTTACGCAGTGGTGGGGGACCTGGTCGATGTCGTCATCGAAGAAGCGGGCGTTGTCGTGCCGGGTCTGCTCCATGAGGGACTTGAGGCGCGTGCGGGAGGCGAGGGAAGAGCCGGGCTCGTTGAAAGCGATGTGGCCGTCGGTGCCCACACCGAGGATCTGCAGGTCAACACCACCTGCATTCTTAATGGCTTCCTCGTAAGCTGCGCAGGCCTTCTCTATGTCGTCGGCTGCGCCGTCGGGGCCGTGGACGTTGGCGGAGAGAATATCCGTGGCTTCGACGAAGTGGCGTTCGATGAAAGTGCGGTAGCGCTCGGGATGGTCGGCGGGTAGGCCGACGTATTCGTCGAGCATGAAGGCCGAGGTGTCCTTGAGGGAGAACTTTCCGGCGGAGACACGGCGTCCCAATTCGGCGTACAGGCCGAGCGGGCTGGAGCCGGTGGCGACACCGAGCACGGCGTTTGGCTTGGCGGAGATCAGATTTTCGATGTGGTCGGCAGCGACGGTGCCTATCTGGTCTGGGTTTGAAACAATTATGACTTCCATAATCCGTCCTTGTGGTAGGAATCTGATACTCTTATGATGTCTGATGTTAGCTATTTTTACAAGTAAAAGGAACAAAATGGCAACAGTAATTGGGTTGGACATCGGTGGCACGAAGATCGCCTCCGCCCGCGTGGTTGACGGCGTCGTCGACAACATCCTCACCACCCCCACTCCAGCAAAGGAAGGCCCGGAGAAAATCCTCGATGCCGCCGCGGGCCTAGCATCCCAGCTCGGCGAGGGACCGATCGGCGTCTCCTCGGCAGGGCTCGTCAATCCGTTCACCGGCACGATTCAGTTCGCCACGAGCCAGCTGACGGATTGGAAGGGGACCGATGTCGCCGGCGGGCTTAAAGCTCGCCTCGGAGTCGAGGTTTCTGTGCTCAACGACGTCCAGTCGCACGCCTTTGGCGAGTTCCTCTACGGCATCGGCCGGGGGCATGATTCCATGCTGCTCGTCGCCCCCGGCACGGGCATCGGGGGAGGGATCATCCTGAACGGAAAGCTCCTCCTCGGCGCGCATTTCGCCGCAGGCCACGTCGGCCACGTCGATTCCCACGGCGCCGAGGGCATCCCGTGTACGTGCGGTCTCACGGGCCACTCCGAGGCCATCGCCAGCGGCTATGGGATCGAACGGGCCTACCAGGGACTCACCGGGACGCACCTAACCGGGGCGGAGATTTCGCTTTCCGACGATCCGGTGGCCAAGGATGTCCTCACACAGGCCGGTCTGGCGCTCGGGCGTCTCATCGGTGGGCTCGTCAACGTCTTCGACCCGGGGCTCGTCGTCACTGCGGGATCCGTCATGAAGGCGGGACCGGTGTGGGAGGACGCGTTCCACCGGGGATTCGATGAGTCCTGTATGGAGCTTCTCAAAGACACGCCCGTGGTCAAGGGCTCACTAGATAATGCGGCGCTCGTCGGTGCGGCCGCGTGGGTTACCGAAAGGAAGAATTATGAAGTTCAGTGATTTGAAGGACAAGCTGGTCGTTTCGTGCCAGGCCTACCCCGGGGAGCCCATGCGACACCCGGACACCATGGCGCAGGTCGCCCAGGCCGTGGTGGAAGGCGGCGCCTCCGGCGTGCGTCTGCAGGGCCTGGAGGATATCAAGGAAACCCGTAAGGTCGTCGATGTTCCGATCATCGGCCTGGTGAAGGAGGGGAAGGAGGGCGTCTACATCACCCCCACCCTCGAGCTGTGCATCGCCGTTGCCGATGCCGGTGCCGATGTTGTTGCGCTTGATGCGACGACCCGACCGCGACCTGACGGACTGACCTTCACCGAGACCGTCGACAAGCTCCGTGAGGCGCGCCCCGACGTGCTCATCATGGCCGACTGTGACTGCATGGAATCTGCGAAGCAGGCCGTGGAGGCCGGCGTCGATGTGATTTCTACCACGCTGGCCGGCTACACCGAGGCGCGCGAAAAGTCGGAGGGCCCCGATCTGGAGCTCCTCCGTGAGATGCATGAGACGTACCCCGATGTCCCCCTCATCTGTGAGGGCCGCATCCATTCGGGTGCCGATGCGAAGGCGGCCCTCGAGGCGGGTGCCGACACCATTGTGGTGGGCACCGCCATCACGCACCCGACCTCGATTACCTCGTGGTTTGTGGATGCGATTAAGTAACTAGATTTCCATCGTCGTTAGCCCACGCGCCTTGTTCCGTGCCTCGTCGAGGTTGCGGAGCAACGGCGCGTAGTGCGAAAAGACGGCTTCTTTATACTTCTCCAAATTCCCTTCCTCTGCGGCGGCGAGAATATCGCCGTGGGCGGACGCGGTGAGGAGAATATCCTTCGCGGTGGCCACCTCAAGCATGGGCTGGATCGCCGTGTGGACATCCCAGAATGCTTCCGTTAGCTGGCGGAACAACTGGTTATCGAGGGGGCTCAAAAGCTTGGTGTGGAAGTACTTGTCTTCCTCGGGGAAGGAATCACCACGGGCGGCGATTTCCTCCATTTTCTCTACCACCTTATGGAGGGCTGCAGAACGCTTACCCTTCCACGCACGTACAACAGCGGGGGCAAACGCTAGATCGAGCGCCTGGCGGACTTCGACGATCTCAATGAGCACGCGGTAGTCCGAGCCCGGGTTCAACAGTCCGCGGAAAACGAGGAGTTCCACCATGGGCTCCATGGAGGCGTTGGCCACGAATGTGCCGTAGCCATGTCTGACCTCCACGATGTCCAGTGCAGTGAGGTTCGAGATCGCCTCGCGGACCGACGAGCGGGAAACTCCTAGGTCCTCGCAGATAGAGGCTTCGGTGGGGAGGGGGTCGCCCGGCTGCAGGTTGTTCTGCAGAATGTAGTCCTTGATGGCGGCCATGGTTTCGTAGCTCCGCCCGTGTTTACGCGTGGGGGAGTGAGTGAGCTTCCGGTCGGCCCCACTGGTCATGGGACGGAGGGAGGGCTGTTCTTTGTCTTTGTTGGCTACTTTGGCCATGGAATTCTCCTGTCTCAAATATCACTTACAGCCTACTATAGACAACCGCGTTATCTGATGTCGGGCAACAAGGTGAACTCCGTCATATCCGGGTGTGACGAACTTACTACCCCCAAAACAACGAATTTTCTTGTGTTTAGATGTCTGACATCATATCCTGGGTATAACCATCCGAACGAACCAGTTCCAAGCAACGGAGCCGGTTTGAAAAAGAGAGGTCATTATGAAGAATCTCAAGAAGGGCGTTGTGGCCGTCGTTGCCTCGCTTGCCCTCACACTGACCGCCTGTGGCGGATCCTCTGAAACTTCCTCCTCGGCTGCTGGTGGCGACACCGCCACGAGCGCCAACGGCGGAGAAATCAACCTGGGCGTTGCCTACGAGACCACCAACTACGACCCGTCGAGCACCTCTTCGGCACTCGCAATGGGCACCAACTGGCATGTGGTCGAAGGCCTGTACGAGCTCAACATGAACGACTACAGCACCCGCAACGCACTGGCTAAGGACGCCCCGGTGAAGGTTTCCGACACCGAGTACGAAGTCACCCTCCGCGATGAGGCGAAGTTCTCCGACGGCACGCCCGTCACCTCCGCCGACGTTGTTGAGTCCTTCAAGCGCGCTGCCGCCGAGGGTAACATCTACGCCTCCTTCCTTGACTTCATCGACACCGTTGAAGCCAAGGATGACACGACGGTCAGCATCAAGCTGAAGAACCCCTTCTCCCTCGTCGAGAAGCGTCTCGCCACCGTGAAGATCGTGCCCGCCTCGTCAACCAAGGACGAGATGACGTCGATGCCGATCGGTTCCGGCCCCTGGAAGTACGAGTCCATCGAGGACTCCAAGATCACCGCAGTACCGAACGAGTACTACAACGGTGACGAAAAGTACGCTGCCAAGGCCGACAAGATGGTCTGGGATGTCATCAAGGACGACACCGCCCGCACCACCGCCGCCCAGTCCGGCACCATCGACATCATGGAGGCTGTCCCCGCAGACAACGCCCCGATGCTCGAAGCAGCCGGCATGGAGGTCGACGAGGTCGACGGCTTCAACCTGCCGTTCCTCCTCTTCAACACCTCCAAGGCACCGTTCGATAACGCCAAGGTCCGCCAGGCTTTCCTCTACGCCGTCAACACGGACATGCTCATTCAGAACAACATGAGCGGCAAGGCAAAGGCAGCCACGAGCTTCCTCCCGGAGAGCCACCCGAACTACCACAAGGCAGCAACGCAGTTCTCCTACGACCCGGAGAAGGCAAAGTCCCTCCTCGAGGAGGCTGGCGTCAAGGATCTGTCCGTCACCCTGCTGACCACGGATCACCCGTGGATCTCTGATCTCGCACCGCAGATCAAGTCCGACCTGGAGGCCGTGGGCATCACCACCTCCATCCAGTCCGAGGCATCTGCTTCCCTGTACGCAAACAACCTCGACGTTGAGAACCCGACCTTCGACCTGGCTCTCGCCCCCGGCGATCCCTCGGTGTTCGGTAACGACCCGGCCCTCCTCATCAACTGGTGGTACGGCGACAACGTCTGGACCAAGCAGCGTACCTTCTGGCAGAAGTCCGATCCTGCGAAGTTCGCTGAACTGAAGGCACTCATGGACGAGTCCACGCAGCTCGAGGGCGACTCCCAGCAGGAAAAGTGGAACGAGGCAATGGACCTCATCTCTAACGAGGTACCGCTGTACCCGCTGTTCCACCGCACCATGATCACCGGTTACAACGCAGACAAGCTGAACGGTTTCGCACCGATCGGCACCACAGGCCTCTGGGCTCTGGGTGTGTCCAAAAAGTAGTAACCACGAAGCGCCGCCTTTTGACGTGAAAACGGCGGCGTTTCTTGTGTAAAGGAGAACTCAGGTGAACACACTTATACGCCTCATTGGTAGGCGACTTGTGGCCCTGCCGCTCATGATTCTGGGCGTTACCTTCCTCGTATTCGTGCTGATGAGTTTGTCGCCTATTGACCCGGCATACTCGGCACTGGGAGAAAACGCGACCCCTGCGGCGCTAGAGGCCTACCGCGAAGCACACGGACTCAATGATCCATGGATCGTCCAATTCGGCAGCTATGTAGCTGGCCTCTTGCAGGGTGACCTCGGTACATACGGGGTCGGCGAAGACTCCGTCTCCGCCAAGGTCTTCACCGCCCTCCCCATTACGATGCAGCTGACCTTCATCGGTCTCTTCATCGCCATTATCTTCTCTTTCCCGCTCGGCGTCCTGGCAGCTCTCTACCGCGATCGCTGGCCTGATCAGGTCATCCGCATCGTGTCCATCGCTTGCCTGGCCACCCCGAGTTTCTGGCTCGCAATTCTGCTCATCCTCGTGTTCATGGGCAAGCTGCCCGTGGCTGGTGCGCTACCAGCGTTCGGCGATGACCCCGCAGGCTGGTTCCAACGCATGCTCTTGCCATCGTTCGCACTGGCGGTGCCCGTCATCGGCCAGATGACACGCATTGTGCGCACGTCGATGGTGGAGGAGCTGGATAACGACTACGTCCGCACCGCTTTGGGCGCGGGCATCCCCAAGCACATCGTTGTCAGCCGCAACGTGCTGCGCAACGCTCTCATTACCCCGGTCACAGTGCTCGGCCTCCGCGTCGGCTACCTCATGGGTGGCGCCGTGGTCATTGAGATCATCTTCAACCTTCCGGGTATGGGCCGTGTCCTTATCGACGGCATCACGCAGAACTGGGTCACCGTGGTCCAGGGAGCAACCCTTGTGGTCGCCATCGCGTTCATTGTGGTGAACATCGTGGTTGACCTCCTATACATCCTCATCAACCCGAGGATCAGGACGGTGTAATGAAATGACTAAATTAGAGAAAGTTACCGCGCCTGGTGCCAAGTTCCAGGGTTTCAAGCGGATGAGCACAGGTTCCAAGGTGGCGCTCATCATCCTTGCCCTCATCGCCCTGTCCGCCATCTTCGCACCCCTCCTCGCACCGCATGACCCCACAGCCATTGACCTTAAGGGCCAGCCACCGTCAGGAGAATTCTGGTTCGGCACCGATAACCTCGGCCGTGACGTGTTCAGCCGCCTCCTCTACGGTGGTCGCTACTCACTGACTGTGGGCCTTGCCGCAACCGGCTTCGCCCTTCTGGCAGGTGCCATCTTCGGCTCCATCGCCGCCGTATCCGGCAAGGTGGTTTCCGAGGTCATCATGCGCATCATGGACATCATCATGTCCATCCCTGGCATCGCGCTTGCCGCTGTGGCCGTCGTGGTGTTCAAGAACCCGGAGCACCCCGAAAAAATGCTCGGCGTCATCATCGCCGCCATCGGCTTTGTGTACATCCCGCAGTTGACCCGTATCGTTCGCGCGAACGTACTGAGTGAGTATGGCGAGGATTACGTCAACGCCGTCGTCGTCTCCGGTGCCCGCGCACCGTGGATTCTGACCAAGCACGTCGCCCGCAACACCGCAGCCCCCGTGCTCGTTTTCGCCACCGTGCTCGTCGCAGACGCCATCATTCTCGAAGCATCGCTGACATTCATTGGCGCCGGCCTCCAGGAGCCCACCCCAACATGGGGCAACATCCTCAGCTCCGCCCAGCAGGGCGTGCTCCGTGGCGAATGGTGGCAGGCACTGTTCCCCGGCCTCGCCATCATGATCACCGTGCTGTGCCTGAACATCTTGAGTGAGGGCATTACCGACGCCATGGTTGCAGCCCCCACAGGCCCGGTCATTGCCGAGCACCGCGAAGAGGACCAGCTGCTCACGGACCCGGTTAAGGCGTACGCCACGCAGCACGACGCCCTCGTCGATCGCCTCGACAGGCTCGCCGAAGTGGAAAAGGGACGCACCGATCGCTACGCACCCGCGCCGGGGACCACCCCGTTGCTGGAAGTCAGGGACCTGTGCATCAAGTTCCCGCGCCACGGAGATGTCAACGTGGTCGACCACGTCAGCTTCTCTGTCGCCGCCGGCGAGACGATGGGTCTTGTGGGCGAGTCCGGCTGTGGCAAGTCCATCACCGCCTTTGCCATCATGGGTCTTCTGGATCCGAAGGCAGAGATCACCGGCGAGGTCTTCTACAGGGGCGAGGACCTGCTCAAGATGGATGCCGAAAAGCGCCGTGGACTCCTCGGCCACGAGATGGCCATGATTTACCAGGACGCCCTGTCGGCCCTCAACCCGTCGATGCTCATCCGCACGCAGATGGCACAGCTCACCAAGCGCGGCGGCACCCGCAGCGCCGAGGAGCTACTCCAGCTCGTGGGTCTCGACCCGAAGCGCACGCTGGAAAGCTACCCGCACGAGCTGTCCGGTGGCCAGCGCCAGCGCGTGCTCATCGCTATGGCTCTGACCCGCGACCCGAACCTCATCATCGCCGACGAGCCGACGACGGCCCTCGACGTGACGGTGCAGAAGCAGGTCATCGAGCTCATCAAGAACCTGCAGGAAAAGCTCGGATTCGCGATGGTGTTCGTGTCCCACGACCTGGCCCTGGTGGCCGAGGTGGCCTACTCCATCACGGTGATGTACGCCGGGCAGGTCATCGAGCAGGCCTCCACCCGCGAGCTGCTCACCGACCCCCAGCACGAGTACACCCGCGGCCTGCTCGGCGCGGTGCTGTCCATCGAGGCTGGCTCCGGTCGCCTGCACCAGGTGCCGGGCACCGTCCCGAGCCCGCAGGACTTCCCCGTGGGCGACCGGTTCGCGCCGCGCTCCTCGCACCCCTCGGTGGGGCTTACCACCCCGCGGGTCATGCGCACGGTCCCCGGTACGTACCACGTCTACGCCGATCTTCCGGACGAGCTCCAGTGGGCCGCGCAGGAGGAACGCGCCGGCAGGCTCACCCCCGGGCTTACCGACGAAGACTATGCCGAGCTTGGCAAGAAACATGAGGTGACCAAATGAGTACCACGCCGATCATCCAACTCGATGACATCAAGGTCCACTTCCGTAGCCGTACCGGTCCGATCCTGCGGCCCAACATCGTCAAGGCCGTCGACGGGGTAAGCCTGTCGCTTCTTCCCGGCGAGACCATCGGCATCGTGGGCGAGTCCGGCTGTGGCAAGTCCACCACCGCCAACGTCATGTGCGGGCTGCAGAAGCCCACCAGCGGCAAGGTGTACTTCCGTGGCGAGGACGTGACCAAGCGAACCGCCGCGAACCGCAAGAAGATGGGACGCGTGGTCTCCGTCGTGTTCCAGGATCCGTCCACCGCACTGAACGCCCGCATGACGGTCCGGGACCAGCTGAAAGACCCCCTCAACGTGCACAACGTGGGGGAGAAGTCCGAGCGTGACGCCGAGGTTGAGGAGCTCATCGCCCTCGTGGGTCTGCCACACTCGGCTCTCGATGCCCTGCCGGGCCAGCTGTCCGGCGGTCAGCGTCAGCGTGTGGCTATCGCCCGTGCGCTCGCACTCAACCCGGATGCGATCATCGCCGACGAGCCAACCTCGGCTCTCGACGTGTCCGTCCGCGCCCAGATCTTGAACCTCCTCACGGACCTCAAGAACAAGCTGGGCCTGTCCATGGTATTCATTTCCCACGATATTCAGACCGTGCGCTACGTCTCGGACCGGATCATCGTGATGAACCACGGCAACATCATCGAGCAGGGTCTCGCCTCCGAGATCTTCTCTAATCCGAAGGACGACTACACCCGCACCCTCCTGGGCGCCGCCCCTTCGCTTCTTCACCCCGACATGACAAATATAGAAAGTTAAGTGCCCTCCCATGACTGATTTCCATGGAGTCATCCCCCCCGTCGTCATCGCTCGTCACGACGATGGCAGCTTCGACGAGGAATCAACCGCCAAGAACCTCAACCGCCTCATCGACGCGGGTGTCAACGGCCTGTTCATCCTGGGCAGCTCGGGCGAGGGAGCATTCGTCACCGACGCTGAGCGCGACCAGGTAGTCACCAACGCCGTGAAGACCGCCGCCGGGCGCGTCCCCGTCCTCGTCGGCTGCATCGATACGCAGACCAACCGCGTCATCGAGCACATCAAGCACGCCGAGTCCTGCGGCGCCGACGGCATCGTCGCTACGGCCCCGTTCTACGCCCTCGGTGGGCTTGCCCAGGTGGAGCAGCACTTCCGCCTCCTTCACGAGGCCACGAAGCTGCCGATCTTCGCCTACGACATCCCCGTCTGTGTCCACGTCAAGCTCCCCCCGGAGCTGCTCATCAAGCTGGGCAAGGAAGGCGTGCTCTCCGGTGTGAAGGATTCCTCCGGCGACGATGTCTCCTTCCGCTTCCTCTCCCTCCTCAACGAGGAGGCCGGCCACCCGCTCAAGCTGTTCACCGGCCACGAGGTTGTCGTCGACGGCGCCTACCTCTCCGGCGCTGACGGTTCCGTCCCGGGTCTCGGCAACGTCGATCCGTGGGGCTACGTCCGCCAGTGGAACGCCTTCGAGGCCGGCGACTGGGAGACGGTGAAGAAGGAGCAGGATCGTCTCGCTCGCCTCATGCGCATCACCGGTGTCGCCCACTCGGTTTCCGGTTTTGGTGCCGGTGTCGGCGCCTTCAAGCAGGCTCTCAAGCTGCAGGGCATCTTCGCTTCCGCAAAAATGCCGGATCCGGTTCCTGAGCTTGTCGACGATGAGGTTGCGTCCATCCGGGCAATCCTCGACGAGGCAGGTGTCCTCTAACCGATGTACATTGACCCGGAGATCGCTACCTGGCTGAAAGGCCTCATCCCCCTCGATATCGCGGATCTTCCCGCCGCGCGTCGTGCCTCCGCCTCCAATCAGGCTGGTGCCACGTGCGAGGGAACCCACGACGGGCAGATGAAAATCATGGGCAGCGGCCCCCGGGTCATTTTCAACATCCACGGCGGTGGCTTCGTCCTCGGTTCCACAACCAGTGACGACCCCGAAAACGCGCTCCTTATTCGTGAGCTCGGTGTCAGCGTCGTGTCCCCGGAGTACGGGCTGGCACCCGAAAACCCGTACCCCGGCCCGCTCACCGAGTGTTGCAACGCACTTGAGCGCGTGGTGCGAGAGCTGGATCCGCACCCCATCATCATGGGACATTCGGCAGGTGGTGGACTTGCCGCGATGGTCACTCAGTGGGCGCTGCAGAACGGCATCGAGCCCGCAGCACAGGTGCTCATCGAGCCGGAGATCGATCCCACGCTGTCCACGCAGAGCATGAAAACGTATGCGGCAGGCCCCGTGTGGACCGCGGCCAACGGCCGCATGTCCTGGGACTACCTGCTCGATGGAAAAGAACTAACCATTCCCGCAGAGAAAGCGCCGCAGACATATGTGGTGGTCAACCACGCGGATCCGCTGCGCGACGAGGGAGTGTCCTATGCCCTCGCGCTTGCCGATGCCGGTACCCCCGTCACCCTCAAGATGTACCCGGGCACGACCCACGGTTCCATGAGCTGCCTGACGGCGGGGGTGACCACCCACGCCTACGATGAGCTGATTGCCTACATCCGGCAGGTGCTGAAGGAAAAATAAGAAACCCGATGAGTGGTGGCGCGCGTTAGACGGCCGCGCCACCACTTTTTCGGCTATGTAACCCGACTTGGCTCACGCGTGGGTGATGAGGATCACCCTTGACACGTTTGCCTGGGGGTTTGGTTGTGGTTGGGTTAAAAAGGGTGCTACTCAAGCGGGTAGTTGTCGGGGGTGGTCGGTAGGATGATTTTGTGAGTCCGTATATCCGCACGGTAAAAACCGGGTCCGGGGCGCGTGCCGTGCAGATTGTTCATTACAAAAGACACGGGTCAAAAAACATTACCCACGTTGGTTCCGCCCACACTGACCGCGAATATGCCCTTTTGAAGGCGCAGGCGCAGCGGATTATCGATGGGGATCAAATGTCCCTGGATCTAGGGGTAGTCGCATCTGAGGATGCGGGTGTGGGAAGCGAGAATAATCCTGTTCCTGTCACAGCGGAACGGGCGGGAATCCTGTTGGACTGCATTGATACCTGTTTTGATCGCATTGGTCTTGATGCGGCCTGTGGTGGGGATACGGTGTTTCGGGATTTGGTGCGTGCCCGGATTATCCATCCAGGGTCCAAACTGGAATCGATTGAAACACTGGCAGACGTCGGTGTGACATCAGCAGGGTACGCAACAATCAAAAGAAAACTGCCGGAGTATGCCACCGATGGTTTCCGGGAGATTATTACCCAGGCACTAGCAACTCATGCTGGTATCGGGCCGGGATCGTTTCTTTTATACGATGTCACCACCTTGTACTTCGAAACCGATACCCCTGATGATCTACGCAAGCCAGGGTTTTCGAAGGAACGCCGTGTGGAGCCACAAATCCTCGTAGGTCTTCTTACTGATTCGTCGGGTTTCCCGCTGTCGGTGGGGGCGTTTGAGGGTAACAAAGCTTAAAACGCACACGATGTTGCCGATGATTCGGCGGATGCAGGAGGCC
>ERZ1030944.151-NODE-151-length-19385-cov-8.747491_pt1 | contig 19385 bp, 19 predicted proteins | sample MGYA00518599_ERZ1030944 | MGnify/ENA primary metagenome ERZ1030944 (study PRJEB33718, sample SAMN03159697) | human skin metagenome | collected 2014-05-20 | study: EMG produced TPA metagenomics assembly of the PRJNA266117 data set (Human skin bacterial metagenome... | reverse complement strand
CAAGAAATAATAGAAATCAAGGCAAATGCCTAGGAACAAAACTCGGGGCACTTCATAGCCATTGCCTGGCACACCGCCACAATTGCCATAGCGATGAGCGCGTCCGCACGGCGCTGCGCAATGAGCCAGAATTTGCGCGTTCCGAACTGCATCGGGTTGTCGTATGCCAACCAGGCGAAGGCAAAGGCCAAAGCCAGCACCCATACGCAGGCTAGAGTGAGCCAAAACTTTTTCCGGGAGAGCTTAGCGTGCACGAGTGGACCTCACGATCATCACAATGAAGACAACCGCACCGAGTACCCCAAGAATCACCGAGACTGGCATCTCAAAAGGTGCGATAATTATGCGCCCAACCAAGTCACAAACGGTCACGATGCCTATGCCTAAAAGGCAGACCCACGGCAGGTTAGAGCGCAGGTCATCCCCACGCACCATCGAAACCACATTAGGCACGATGAGCCCCAAGAATGGCAAAGAGCCAACGACGACAGTGACAACACCGGTGGCCACGGCAATCAAGCTCGTGCCCAGCAAGAGCATACGGTTGTAGTTGAGCCCTATGTTGGTGGCGATATCTTCACCCAAGCCAATAACCGTGAGCCGGTCGGCATAGATAAATACGGCGGCAAGGACCACTAGTACCAGCCAGAGAACTTCATATTGCCCCTTGTACACAGAGGTAAAAGAGCCCATAAACCAAGTTCCCAGCTGCTGCAGCATATCGGCCTGCAGGGCAAAGAAGCTGGAGACTGCAGAAATCACCGCTCCCACCATGATGCCGACGATGGGCACGATCAGCGAGGAGCGCAAGGTTACGCGGCGCAGAAAGAGGAAGAACACAATGGTGCCGATGAAAGAAAAGGCTACGGCTCCCATCATCTTGACCAGAATTGACGCGGTCGGAGCGATCCACAAAACGAAGAGCAGACCAAGGCCCGCCCACTCAGTGGTTCCCGTGGTAGAAGGTTCTACAAAGCGATTCTGGGTCAACAATTGCATGACCAGCCCGCTCATGGCCATTGCGGCACCAGCGAGAACGAGCGCTATGGTTCGCGGAAGCCGAGTGATGCCGAACATGGCGGCACCGTCCTCGGCGCCGAAGACGTCGTACTGCCCCAGTAACAAGGAGGCAGCGAGCAGGGCACAAACACTCAGCGCTCCAAGGCCAAGCTTCCAATCCCACAGCGCACGGCGTGTGGTAGTTTCCATTGTTCTCCTCTCACAGACAAAGGCCGGAGAGTTTCTCCCTCCGGCCTTGGCGTGCGCGCTGGCTAATTCTTTTCGAAGGCGTCCGCCATCGCGTTCAACGTTTCCGTGTAGGTAATGATGTTTTCGTTGGTGTAGGTATCCTGCGGAGCGGTAACGATGCGGCCTTCCTTGACCGCGGTCACGTTCTTGAGCGCGGAGGAATCTTCTACAAGCTTTTGACCTGGGGTATATCCTTCTTCATCCTTGGCTATGGCGCCATCGCGATCCATGACGAGGATATAGTCCGGGTTGGATTCAGCGATTGCCTCCACCGAAATATCGTCACCCTCGTGGTCATCGCTGGCATTGTCTACCTCGAGCGCTGGGGTCATACCGATTAGATCAAAGAGTGGCCCATAGAAGCGTCCCTTACCTGGGGCAATGTAGTTAATCTCCCCGCCGGAGGTGTTTACTGCCATGATCTTTTTGTCCGGATCATAGGCCTTTTTGGCGCGTTCCAAGGCGGCATTGAAGTCATCAACCAGAGCTTTGGCGTCCTCCTCGTGTCCAAAAATTTTGCCCATCGCCTCTGTCTGGCGGATTAGCTCTTTCGCCATATCCTCGCCGTCCCGTGGGGTGAAGTCCACCACTGGGGTTCCATCAACGAGGGATTCCAGGTCATCTTGGTACTGGCTGAAGCGCTGACCGTTAACCACAATATCTGGCTCTGCAGCCACCAATGCTTCCAAGTCTGGTTCGCGGTGGGAGCCCAGGTTGGCTTCTACGCTGTCCTCATTGATGTCTTTGGAAAGGGTATCCGGCACCAAGTCGAGAGGAGCGGCCACGATATTGACACCCCAATCAGACAGGATCTCGAAGGCGCGGTTATCAGTTACAGCTACACGCTCATACGGAGGATGAAGTTCCTGTTCCCCGTTATTGTCCTGCAGCGTGAGCGCGCTTGCCGACGCCCCCTTCTCCTCCCCCGCTGCCCCATCTTCCGCGGGACTGCAGGCAGTCACTGCCAAAGAAGCGGCGATAACCGCAGCAACAAGGGAGCGTTGAATATTCTTCACGATGAATCCCTTTTGAACGGAGAAACAAATACCCGCCTAACTTAATTTAGGGTCCCCTTAATTATCAAGGGTTAGGTTCACCTTATCCCCAACAAAACGGCAAAAAGGCTGGTGCGGACGAGGCTAAAACGAGAAAAAGACCCCCGATTTCTCGGGGGCCTATCGGTGGAGCTGCCGGGAATTGAACCCGGGTCCTTCGTCACCTTGCCAGGGCTTCTCCGTGCGCAGTCCGCACAGAATCTCTGCTCGGCCCTCCGGATCGGGCGAACACGTCCGGATGATGGGCCCAGTCACCAGTAAGAGTCCCGACTGGCCCTGATGACCCGGCCAGCCGGCTAGTTCCTTAGTCGATGCCAGGATCTAGGTCAGGAACGAAACCTAGGCTGACAGACACGCGTCGCTGTAATTAGGCAGCGAGGGCGTAGTCACGCTGAGAGTTCTTCTCTGCGTTTATTGGTTGCTACGACGCTTATACGGTGGTCGTTAGCCTGCACCGGCACGCTTCCCCTGGCGCAGTGCACGAAGTCGAAACCAAATCAACCCCATGCTGTAGGGACGGGATAGTGCATCTTCCCTACGGTTCGTTCAACACTACCCCACCCGCTTTTATTTCCTCAAGTGCTCCTCTAACCACTCCTTGAGGACCACCGCATGGTTGACTGTGCGGTTGGCGGCGGCGAAGAGGAGGGTGGCGTCGGCAAGCGCGAGCAGTTGGGTAAGCTCGTCGGAATCGTTGTCATCGAGCTCGGCCTTGTAGCGGCGGGCAAACTCGTCGAAGCGATCCTCGTCGTGGTTCCACCACTTGCGCAGCTCGGGGCTCGGCGCGACGTCCTTGAACCACTCGTCGTAGGCCAAGTCGCTCTTGGCGACACCCCGGGGCCACATCCGATCCACCAGCACCCCAGTGCCATGGATGGTGTCCTCGCCCTTGACTACGTCATGAACCTTCGCTGTCTTAAACATTGATTCCCTTCACGCGGCGGCCGAGCTCGCGGGAAATTTCGCGGTCTTGGTCGCGACGCTTAATATCCTCGCGCTTGTCATAGTCCTGCTTACCTTGGGCCAGCGCGAGCGAAAGCTTGGCGTAGCCATTCTTGAGGTAGACCTTGAGCGGGACCAAGGTCTTATTGCCGTTGCGCACCTGACCGTAGAGCTTGTCAATTTCGCGGCGGTGCAGCAAAAGCTTGCGGGTGCGCCGCGGGCTGTGATTCGTCCACGAGCCCATGGAGTATTCCGGAATGTGCAGGTTACGCAGGTACACCTCGCCATCGTCGATAGTGGCGAAGGCATCATTGAGCGAGATTTTTCCCTCCCGCAGGGATTTGATCTCGGTGCCGAGTAGGACGATGCCACACTCGTATTCCTCGAGGATCTTGTAATCATGCCGGGCCCGGCGGTTGGTAGCGAGCGTTGCTTCGCCGGACGCCGCCTTCTTATTCTTCTTGCCCTTCTTAGCCATAATTATGGCAGTGTAGTGCCCTTTTGGCTGCCCCAGCAAACGGGCTATTTGCGCACATAGGACCGCAGGGTGATATGCGCCGTGGCGGCGGTAACCACCAGCGTCAACAAGGCCACGAGAGGCAGGGCAATCCAGAGGTCGCCGGACTTCATGGGGGCGAGCAGCTGGGATTCATATAGTCCCTGCAGGGATGGGTCCACCACTTGGGATTTTCCTAGGAAGATACCGGCACCACCCAACACCACGCCGATGAGCGAGGCCAGCACTGCTTCCACCACGAACGGCGCCTGCGTCATCCACCGGCTCGCGCCCACCATGCGCATGATTTCCGTTTCGCGGGTCCGGTGGAACGCGGCGATCTGCACCATATTGGCCACCAAGAAGATGGCAGCCACGGACATCACGATGGCCAGGATGAAGGTGGCATTGCGGATGGAATCGAGGTTGCTTGCGGCATCGCGCACTTCTTGCTGCTGGTCGACGACATCCTCTACCGCCGGGTTATCCCGAATCGCATCGATGGCGGAGGCGTCTTCTGGGTCCGCAAGCCGCACGTGGAATGCAGCCGGCAGTGCGTCGGGCGAGGTTTGTTCCACCATGACGGGATCGGTGTCTTGGAAAAGCTCCTTGAACCTCTCATAGGATTCCGCGCGGTTGCGGTATTCCACGGACTCGACGGAATCATCCGCCTCCAACTGATCCTTGATATCCGCGCAAGCCGGACTCGTACAGTCTGGGTCCCCGGCGGAAATGTCCTCATTGAGCTGGACCATGACCTCGACGCGGTCGAGATAGATATCCTTGGTGTCCTTGGTCAGGTTGGTCACCATAATGCCTGCGACAACGAGCCCCACCGCAATGGCGGTGGTGATAATCATGGCGATGGTCATGGTCAGGTTGCGGCCAAGACCCTTGGTAGCCTCGCGGAAAATAAACCCTAGCTTCATGCTTCCCCCTCGTACATCGCCTCGTGCTCGTCGCGCACGAGGACTCCATTGCGCAGCTCCAAGACACGCTGGCGCGCCTTATTGACGGCGCGGGCATTGTGGGTGGACATGACCACGGTGGTGCCACGGCGGTTGATGCCCAGCAGCAGGTCCATGATCTCGTCGGCGGTGGAGGGATCGAGGTTGCCCGTGGGTTCGTCGGCAAGCAGCAGCTTCGGCCGATTGACCACGGCGCGCGCAATAGCCACGCGCTGCTGCTCGCCACCGGAAAGCTCGTGGGGATACGCATCGCGGCGATCCTCTAGGCCGACCAGGTCCAAAACCTGCGGGACCGAGGTAGAGATCCGGTACTTGCTCTTGCCAATCACCTCCAGCGCAAAGGCCACGTTTTGATACACCGTCAGCTTTGGGAGCAGGCGGAAATCCTGGAAGACGTAACCAATGGACTGGCGTAGCGCGTTGATTTGCTTGCCGGAAAGCTCATTGACGTGGAAATCGTCGAAGTAAATATCGCCCTTGCTGACATTGTTATAGCGCACCATCAGCTCCAAGAAGGTGGACTTACCGGAGCCGGAGGGTCCGATGAGGAAAGCGAATTCACCATCCGCAATCTCGAAGGACACCCCATCGAGCGCTGGGCGAGACTCGGCGGAGTAGGCCTTAGTTACGTTGTCGAATCTAATCACACGAATCACTGTAGCAACCAAAGTTGACACCGCGCTGTGAACTATATTTAAGTAATGTGGTCTAAGACACTAATTTGTTCCGACCCAATCGACAGAAAGTGCCGATACTATGGCCGAAACCGAAACCAAAGAAAAACCACGTTCTGCAAGCGGCTTCCTGGGCACTGTAGAAAAGATTGGCAATAAACTGCCGGATCCGTTCTGGCTCTTCGTTATCCTCGCAGCCATCGTCGCTGTGACTTCTTGGCTAGGACACCTCATTGGCATGACCGCAGAGGACCCCAAGACCGGCGAAACCATCGAAGTAGAATCCCTGCTGACCACCGAGAATATCTCGCGCATGGTTACTGATGCAGTGGAGAACTTCACCAGCTTCCCGCCGCTCGGCGTCATCCTTGCCGTGATGCTCGGCGTGGCCGTGGCGGAGCAGTCTGGCCTGCTTTCCGCGTTGGTGCGCGCGATGGTGACCAAGGTCAGCGCGAAAATGCTGACCTTCGTTGTGGCGCTGGCCGGCGTGACCGGATCCGTAGCCTCCGACGCCATCTACGTCATTCTAATTCCGCTGGGTGCAATGGCCTTCCACGCCGTGGGCCGGTCCCCCATCGTGGGCGCGATGGTGGCCTTTGCGGCATCGTCAGCCGGCTTTAATGCCTCGCTGATTCTCAATATCACCGACCTCCTGCTGGCGGGCATTTCTACCCCGGCCGCACAGTTTGTGGACCCAGAATATGAAGTCAGCCCGCTTGCCAATATCTTCTTTGTCATCCCATCCGCCATCGTGCTCTCGCTCATCATTACGGCGGTCACGGAATTCCTCATGGTGAAAAAGGCCCGCGAGCTGGTGGACCACGACCACATTAATTATGAAGAGGTGTCTTTTTCCAAGGCCGCCGGTGGGGCCGGCGCGAATGCAGAGGAGGATGAGGAGTACGACTTCACCGATGATGAAGAGGCAATGCGCATCAAGCCCAACGAACAGCGCGGTTTGATTGCTTCCGGCATTGCACTCGTGCTCTTCCTTGCCGCCTTCTTTGCACTCCTATTTATCCCTGGCTCCCCGCTGGCAAGCCAAGGGGATAGCTTCATGGAGTCGCCACTCATTAGCGCCATTGCGGTGCCGATTGCCCTGGCTTTCTTGGTATGCGGCATCGTCTACGGCTTGGCGGCAGGAACCGTGAAGTCTTTTGCTGATGTGCCGGAGTTTATGGCCAAGGGCATCGAGACCCTTGTCCCCATGCTGGTCCTCTTCTTCGCGGTGGCACAGTTCCTCGCCTGGTTCGAATGGTCGAACTTGGGCGTATGGACCGCCATCAAGGGTTCCGAACTGCTCCAACACTGGTCATTGCCGCCGCTAGTCATGTTTGCGGCACTGGTGGCCATGGTCGCACTGCTTAACCTCTTCATCACCTCCGGTTCCGCCCAGTGGGCGCTGATGGCCCCGGTCATCGTGCCGATGATGATGTATGTGGGCGTCTCACCTGAGGTTTCCCAGATGCTCTTCCGTATCGGTGACTCCCCAACGAATATCATCACCCCAATGTCGCCCTACTTCGCCTTGGCGCTGACCTTCCTGCAGCGCTATTACAAGCCGGCAGGTGTGGGTACTTTGATGTCACTGGCGCTGCCCTATTCTCTCTGCATGATCGTGGGTTGGTTCGTCTTCTTTGTCATTTGGTATCTCATCGGCATCCCGCTGGGACCGGGCGCACCGATGGACTACGTGGGTTAGGTCCATAGAGATGTCCATAGAGATCAGGCCGAACTGAGGATCTTCTCCCCTCAGTTCGGCCTTTTCGCGTTCAATTCAGCCCGATCAGTGTGGACCTAAGCTTTGTCTTCTTGTTGCTGCATGCGCCAGCGGATACCGGATTCAAGGAAGCCATCGATATCGCCATCGAGCACCTTGGAGGGATCGCCCACCTCAAAATTGGTGCGCAGGTCTTTGACCATCTGATACGGGTGCAGCACGTAGGAACGCATCTGATTGCCCCAGGAGGCGTTGCCACCGGCGCCCAACGCGTCGAGCTCGGCCTGCTCCTCTTGGCGCTTGCGCTCCAGCAGCTTCGCCTGCAGCACGCGCATGGCCGAGGCCTTATTTTGAATCTGCGACTTTTCGTTCTGGCAGGTCACCACGATTCCGGTGGGAATGTGGGTCAGGCGCACCGCAGAGTCGGTGGTGTTGACGGACTGGCCGCCCGGACCAGAAGAGCGATAAACATCGACGCGCACATCATTATCCGGGATATCGATGTGGTCGGTCTGCTCCACCACCGGCAGGACTTCCACCTCGGCAAAGGAGGTTTGGCGCCGGCCCTGGTTATCAAAGGGCGAGATGCGCACCAGGCGGTGGGCACCCTGCTCCACGGAGAGCTGGCCATACATGTATTCACCGTGGACCACAAAGGTCGCAGACTTGATGCCGGCCTCCTCTGCATAAGAGATGTCATAGACATCCACCTTGTGACCGTGCTTTTCCGCCCAGCGCGTATACATGCGCATGAGCATCTCGGCCCAGTCGGCCGCGTCCACACCGCCGGCGCCAGAACGGATATTGATAACCGCCTCGCGCGGGTCATACTCACCAGAAAGCATGGTGGTGACCTCCAGCGATTCGATAGCAGATTCCAGGGAATCGAGCTCATCATCCGCCAAGGAGGTATCCCCCTCTTCTTCCGCGAGTTCGTACATCACGGGCATGTCCTCCAGGCGCCCGCGCAGCGATTCCAGCTTGCGGACCTTAGCCTGCGCTGCGGAAAGCTCGGAGGTGACCTGTTGCGCGTGGGCGGGGTCGTCCCACAAGGACGGGTCGCCGGCCTGGGCCTCTAATTCCCGAATGCGGGCAGCCAAAGCCTCCGGGTCCATGACCTTCTCGATGGTGGTCAGGGTGGTTTCCAATTGCTTGAGCCGTGCTGTTACTTCGGGACGCATAGGCCCCAATCCTACCCACCCGGCCGGCATAATTAGCCATCGGCCGCGTTTAGGGTGACAATGGTGGGCATGGATCAAAAGCCGAGCTTGCAGGAGATGATCGACGCGGTCATCAAGACCTTCATTGTCGCGCACGCGGATGACGGGGATGCGCACCTGGCGCAGGCCCTTGTCTATAACGCCGGGCGCCTGGCCTGGCGCCTGCGCGAGATGGGCGTCGACGTAGAGCACAAGACTTCTATCTCGGACGTTGTTACGGATGCGGACAGGGCGGCCGAGCGCTTCGTCGCGGGCGTGCTCGAAGCCGTGCGCCCGGAAGACGGCATCCTCGGCGAAGAGGGTGCGGCCCGCGAGTCCCAGTCCGGGCGCACCTGGGTCATCGACCCAGTTGATGGCACCTACAATTTCTCCTCCGGTTCCGATTATTGGTGCTCTGCTTTGGCGCTTACCGACGCCACGGGGATCACCCTCGGCGCCGTCCACCGCCCCGCCATGGGTTATACCTGGTTCGGCGGACGGGACTACCCCACTTCCCTCGACGGCAAGGAAGTAGCTCGCCTGCAGGAGAAGCCGGCCGAGCAGATTTCACTATCCACGTATCTGCACCCAACCTCGCTGGCGGATGAGGATATCCGCGGGGCATGGCAGCGCGTGGCGGAAAACTTTGCTACAGTCCGTATGCTCGGTGCCGGTTCTGTTGACCTGTCCTCCGTGGCCGATGGCACATGGGGCGCATGGATGCAGCATTCGGTAGCGGATTGGGATTGGTTCCCCGGCAAAGCCCTCGTGGAAGCGGCCGGTGGTGCTGCCCGCAAGGTAGAAGCCGGCGGCGTCGAATGGTGCCTCGCTGGCAATCAACAGGTAGTGGATCAGATGGAGGATTGGCTCCGTGGGTAAGTTCAAAGAAGACTTGGGCCTCGCGCTCGAGCTGGCGGGCCATGCCGATGTAGTGACCATGCATCGTTTCGAGGCCTCGGACCTTTCCGTCAAGGAAAAGCCAGATATGTCCCCCGTATCGGATGCGGACCTCACCTGTGAGAAGCAAATCCGCGAATCCCTCAAGCGCTCCCGCCCGCGCGATGAAGTGCTGGGTGAGGAATACGGCGGCGAGGCCTGCTATAAGGGCCGCCAGTGGGTCATAGATCCCATCGACGGCACCAAGAACTTCGTGCGTGGCGTCCCCGTATGGGCCACACTCATCTCCCTTTTGGAAGATGGCGAACCTGTAGTCTCGGTGGTTTCCGCACCCGCCCTGCGCCGCCGTTGGTACGCCGCCAAGGGCGCTGGTGCTTTCCGCGTTTTCGGCGGCGAGCCGAAGCGCTTGGGCGTATCCCACGTGGAAAAGCTCGCCGATTCTTCGCTGGCCATGAGCTCGCTCACGGGATGGGCCGAACGCGGCCTGCGCGATCAGTTCCTCGCACTCACGGACAAGACCTGGCGCCTGCGCGGCTATGGTGATTTCTGGTCCTACTGCCTCGTGGCCGAAGGCGCGGTAGACATCGCCGCCGAACCCGAGGTGTCCTTGTGGGACCTCGCCGCGCCCTCCCTCATCGTGACCGAGGCCGGCGGTACCTTCACTGACCTTGACGGCAACCCCGGCCCGCATGGCGGATCCGGCGTAGCCTCCAACGGCCTGCTTCATAAGCACGCCCTCGCCGCGCTGCAAGGCTAGGAATGTCTCCGCAGCTGAAGTAACACCGGACCGCGGCGCTTCGCCGCCGCTCCGGAACACCCACCCGCCTGCGCGCAACTGCCGCAGCCACCCGTGGGGCACGAGGTGAGCGATTCGCGCACCAGCTCCGCACTGCGCTCGAGATGGGCGAGGATAATTTCCACGGTACTCTGCCCTAACCCAGTAGCTTTTGCAATCTCGACCGGGTGGGATTTTCCCTGTTTAATAGCCTCCTTGACCTTCTCCGTGGGGCTCATAGGAAGACCTTGAGGACCTGGAATACTCCCACCGCGAGGATCCAGGCGGTGGCGAGCTGAAGGGCGAAACCGATAAGCGTCCACTTCCAGCCTATTTCCCGCCGCTGCGCGGCTACCGTGGCCACGCACGGGGTATAGGCCAGCAGGAATACCATGTACGCCCATACCGCCGCGAGCCCATGCTCGCCAGAGGCCGCGTCGAAGTCGGCGCGAATATGGCTGGCTAGTGGGGATTCTGCTTGCTCTTCTGGGGCATCATCAGTGACGTCTTCTACCGCATAGGTTTGCGCCCAGGTAGAAATGAGAGTCTCCTTGGCCACGAATCCGGTGACCAACGGGCCTGTCAGAGACCAAGAATCAAAGCCAGCCGGGGCAAAGACCGGGGACATCACCTTTGAGACCGCACCATAGGCGGAATCCTCCGGCGGTACCGCACCCTCGTTGAAAGAGTGCCCACCGGTGACCGGGATGGACATGAGCAACCAGATGACCACCACGGTGGCTACGATGATGCCGCCGGCGGTATGCAAGAAGCCTTTCAGGCGCACCCACATCACCGACAGAGTGAGGCCAAAGGCGGGCAGCTGATAGGCCGGAAGATCGATAACTAGGGCTTCGGCCGGCATGGCGCGCCACACCGTGCGGCGTAAGGCGAGGCCTACCAACACCACCAGCGCGATAGACAGCACGTACATGGCGAATACCGCGGAACCGGCGTGGTCAGGGAAAAAGACCTGTGCCAGCATCATAAACACGATAAGGCGCGCCGAACAGGAAGTGAAAGGAATAAGGAGGCAGGTAAGGATGCGATGGCGGACGTCGCCAAGCACGCGCGTAGCAGAAATCGCCGGTACATTGCAGCCATAGCCCACCACAATGGGGATAAAGGCCTTGCCGGGCAGGCCAATGGCGCGCATAACTCGGTCAGTGACCACGGCCGCGCGCGCCATGTAGCCCGAATCCTCCAGCACTGCCAGGCACAGGAACATAAGGGCCAACAGCGGCGCAAAGGTCAGCACCATGCCCACACCGCCGATAAGGCCATCTACCAGCAATCCCGAGACCAACCAGTGGTCTGGGAGGAGGCTGCGCACGGCATCAGAGACGGGACCGGCGATCAGTGCCTCCAGGCCGTCCTGCAGCGGCCCCGCAACCGTAGTGGTAATGAAGAAGACGGCCCACATCACTGCCAGAAATAGAATCGGGCCGAGCACGGGGTGCAGCACCACGCGGTCCACGCGCTGGCTAAGCGGTTCGCCGACGTCCGTCCTGGAAACGGCAGCCTTTTCCGCGGCGTCTAGATCCGCAAAGCGTTGATCCAAATCTGCGTTGGGCCGGATAGTCTGTGGCTCCGTCTGCATTGCTTGTGCAACGGCACCCTCCAGCGCGTCTAGGTTTTCTCGGCGGCGACCATTGACGCTGACCACCGGCATGCCCACGGCGCGCGATAGCGCGGAGGTATCGATGCTTATGCCCTGTTGCTTGGCGACGTCCTCCTTGGTCACCCCAATCACTACCCGATACGGGTACTCCGCGATCTGGAATGCGAGGTTAAGCCCGCGCGCTGGCGCAGTGGCATCCACCAACACCACAACCACATCTGGGCGCTCACACGGTGGGCACTCAACGAGCATATCGCGGGTGAATTCCTCGTCCGGGCTCATTGGATCCAAGGAATAAGCACCGGGCAGATCGATGATGTCGAACGCCTCTGGCTGCGCATTCCACAAACCACGACTGACTTCTACGGAGGTACCCGGCCAGTTGCCGGTCTGGACCTTCGCTCCGGTCAGCGCATTGAACAAGGTAGATTTGCCGGAATTTGGAGCCCCGACCAAGGCGAGGACAGGCGTTCCCTCCGCGGCGATACGCATGGAGGAGGTGGAGTGGCAGCTTGGCGCTGCGGTCTTGCGCGCCATTATGCTGCCACCGGGATAACTTCCAGCTGGCCGAGCGTAGCCGCATCCACCGCATACCGAGCGGTACCCACGGTGACCAGGCGCGCCCCGCCGGCCACCTTGCGCCCGATCTGCACGCGCACCCCTGGCCGGAATCCCAGTTCACGCATACGCAGCGCCAACGCCGGCTGCGACTCAATCGCATGCCGCAGGCAGCATTCAGGTAGCTCTACCAATGCGTCCACTGGGGCTTGATCGGCACGCATACATTCGGACCTTTCGCAGGTCTGCTGGTTACGGGTGCGGGACAATAAGGACAGCTGCAACATCGCGCGGTCACCTCGGTTCTCTCGGCCCGGCTCACGCCGGTAATGTTAGCCACACCTAAGTAGCTACTAGATAAGGCTAACCTTAGTCCGCATAAGCTTTTCACACAAGAGCCGATTAGCTGTGATTGTCGGCACTAGACAGAGGCATAAAAGTGCCCGCTCCCAGTAGCAACGGGAGCGGGCGAAAAGTTGGGACGAGGCTAGTCCTCAGGCAATGTAAAACCAGCGCCTACGCCACCGCGACGGTTCATATCCGCCAAGACTGCATCCATGGTGTTTGCCGCAGTCGGGTTATGCACCGGCCCCTGCAGTGGGGTACGGCACGGGAAATTCACCGGCAGGAAACCGCCGGTAATCGAACCGACGAGGCGGCCGTTGACCAACAACGGTGCACCGGAATCGCCCATCATGGCGCATACCTGGTTAACCTGAATCTTCTTTCCCTGCTGATAGGTCATGCCGCAGGTCTTGCCGGTGGCAACGCCCTGCTTGCACACCTGCTGCCCCGGCTTAACGCCGCCGCCCAACTCATTGACGGTCACGCCATTATAGGAACGGGACACCTTTGCCTTGGAACCAAACTCAATAACGGCATAGTCCAAGTCCTCATTCTTGGATACCACGGTGCCCGTCGGGCCAATCTGCTCTGAATCGGCGGAGGTGACCGAATCCCCCACGTTGCCGCAGTGCGCGGCGGTGAGCCCTACCTTGCGGCCAGCATTATCGTTGCCCGCCACGGTCAAGGTGCACATCGTTTCCTTATTGACATAGAGCGGGGTGCCTGGGCCATAGAGTGACTCGCCCTCATTCATGGCCGCAACGGATTCTTCTGGAATGCGTGGGGCATCAAACATGGAACCTGGCACGCGGTGCAGCACGTAATCAGCCTGCGGCTTGCCCGCAGCTACCTTGGAAAATCCATCGTTTTTCCACTGGTAGTTCGGATTGGTGCCCTGCGGTTTAAACTCCGGTTGCGTGGCCTGCTCCGCTAGGCCGATGGGATTCGGGTTGGTCATCGGCTCTGCGTACTGTCCTTGCTGCAGGTTCTGCTGCACAGCTTGCTGCGCGTTGCGCACAGAGGAATCTACGGCGTCGGTGACTTTCTTATCCACCTGCGGGGTTTGGATGCCGACCCCCGCTAGGTTATCGCGGACCTGGTTAATAATCCCTGCGGAATCGAAATCCGGTTGGGGCAATTCCTGGGCGCCTGCGGCCGGGGATCCCAGGAAAAACGCACCAGCGAAAGCCGAGCCCACCAGGACTTTCTTAAGGTGCGGAATGCGAAGCATCAAGGTACCTACTTTCAGTTGTCAACATCGTGCAAGCTCGATACTGGCACGAAAAAATCGTGGAAGCAGCAAACTCCTGTGACTGTGTCCAAGCCGTTATATTTCTGCCAGAATTCGGGGGTGGTCACCCCTCCCCTATCATCGGGCGCATGGTCACACCGCTGTCTTATTCCGATACTTCTGGCTTTCCGCAGCTGCACATGTCACGAGTCATCGACGCTGATTTTGATACCGGCGCACACCGGCTTTTCCGCTGGTCAATCCAACGCAGCGGCCTTTTCCGCGTGCGCCCCACCCATGAGGTGGTGGAGCTCGGCGCGGAGGTCACCATGGGCCTCGGCCCATGGGATTTTCGCTGCCGCGTGGTCGATGTATTCCATGAGGACGGCCGCTGCGGGTTCACCTACGGCACCCTTCCCGGACACCTCGAGCGCGGCGAGGAGACCTTCGCTCTGGAGCGCCTGCGCGATGGCCGCACACTGCTGCTTATCGACGCCGCCTCAGAGCCCTTCCTCCCCTACCTGCGCCCCGTCGTGGACGTGCCAAGGCGCCTGCTGATTAGTCGGCTCTACCTCCACGCTTTGGACGATTAGCAGGATTGCGCATACGACAAAAGCCGCCTCCCCGACCCCTGGGAAAGCGGCTTAGTATCAGCGCTGGTTAGTTCTTGCGCTTGTCCTCGATGGACTCGCGTGCATCGCGCACAGCGCCCTTGACGCGATCAAAGAAGCCACCCTTCTTCGTGGACTCCTCTTGGTACTCGTGAGCCTTGTCTTCCACGAAGCCCTTAGCGCGCTGGAACGCATCGCCGACGGCGCTACCAGCCTCGGATGCCTTGTCCTTTAGCTGATCCAGGCGCTCAGAGGACTGCTGACCGTTGACGTTGTCCTGGTTCGGCGCAGTAGCAACACGCTCCTCGTTTGCTTCGCCTACGATGTGCTGGCTTGGCGCATAGTCCGAGTTATCCTCGTCCAGCTTCTCCTGCAGGTCCGGCTGCTGCGGGGCGGAACCAATGTGCTCTTCCTTCGCCTCACCTACGATGTGCTGGCTCGGCGCGTAGTCAGCGTTGTTCTCATCCAGCTTCTCCTGCAGGTCCGGCTGCTCGGAAGCAGGGGCTACATGCTCTTCGTCGGCGCCAGCGACGACGTGATTCTGCGGCTCGTACTTGCTGGCGGTGGATTCTGCATCATCCGCAGTCTGCTTGCCTACTGGTGTGGATAGGCCGGCTGTGCCCGCGGCGCCTGCGGCTGCGACCCCTGCACCTGCTGCAGCCGCGCCGGACTGAGCGGAGGTGCCCGACTTAGCTGCCGAAGACACGGTGTCCTCAGATGCCAGGTACTTGTATTCGTTGCGGTCCAGGTCTACTTCGTGGCCTAGGTTATTCGCCATTGCTGCGTACTCCTTTAAATAGATTTATCTTCTCCCCTCTAGGGTTCCAGAAAGTTCGGAAGCGTGCACGGAAATTTTTTCTGGGATTATACCCCAATGCGGCAGAACCACACATGCATTACAGCCACGTTGTGCCGAATTTCGGGATGCAGAAAAGAGAAACGCGCTTATTGTGCACTAGTGCGGCCTCGCCGACTGAAGACGGAGGATGAAAAACGAAAAAGGACCCTCACCGGCGAACCAATGAGGGCCTGGAAGTTGGTAGCGGGGGCAGGATTCGAACCTACGACCTCTGGGTTATGAGCCCAGCGAGCTACCGAGCTGCTCCACCCCGCGTCGAGATGACTTCCATCATCTGCGCTTGAACAGCACGTTAACACAAAGTGTATTCGCTCTGTCCTGGCGACTCATGTAACTATACATAGGGAAAGGCACCTACCCAAATCCGCTGGGCAGGTGCCTAATTCATTGCGATTATGAGCCGGGACTACTTCTCCGTCGACTGGTAGGACTCGACTGCCTTGTCGAGCTCATCTAGGGCGCGTCCGTATTCCTCGAAGGAACCATCGCGTGCATCCTCAAGGCCCTTCAAAGCCTTGTTGATGTCATCGATGGCGCCAGCCTGATCAGAAGAAGACGGAGCGGAAGCTGGAGCCGAAGGCTTATCGTCCTTGGACTCGTTCTTGTTCTTCTCATCCTTGGCGCCGTCCTTGTCCTCGGAATCGCCCTCGACTTCCTCAATGTTTTGGGCAGCCTTGGCATCGATTCCAACTTGTTCAAGCGCATCACCAATAGTCGGAGCGTAGCCTACGCGGCCCTTATAGGACACGAGCACGCGCAACAGCTTCGGGAAGGCAGAGGCCTGGTCCTTGCGCTGCGAGTAGATCGGCTCGAGGTACAGGATTTCGCCGCCACCTACTGGCAGGGCTAGCAGGTTGCCATTGTGCAGGTCGTTAGTGCCCTCCCACAGGGTACGGTCGCGGGCGACCTGGTCGGAGGACATCATCGCATCCTGGGCCTGCTTCGGGCCCTGGGTCTGCGTATTCGTGGGCAGCACTCGCACGGTGATATCGCCGTAGTTTTCCGGATCGGAGGATACGGCCATGTGCGCAGACAAGAACTCGCGGTTGAGGCCACGATAGGACGTGGTTAGCTGGAAGGTCGGCTTGCCGGTCTTCGGATCTGCGGCCATTACGTAGTACGGCGGCTGATTGAGCTGGCGGGATTCCTCCGCAGTGGGGTCATTCGGCACGGACCAGAAAGCATCGTTATTGAAGAAGACGTTCGGGTCATCCACGTGATAGCGGGCCAACAGGTCACGCTGCACCTTGAACATATCCTCCGGGTAGCGGAAGTGCTCGCGCAGCTCATCGGAGATCTCCGCCTCAGGCTTAACGACGTCCGGGAAGACGCCCTGCCAGGCCTTCAGCACCGGGTCATTCTTGTCGAACTCGTACAGGTCCACAGTGCCGTCATAGGCATCGACGGTGGCCTTGACCGAGTTGCGAATATAGCCGACCTTGTCATTGACCAAGCGCTGGGTGGTGCCATCGGGATTGAGGGTGTCCTGGGTGGCGTCGGAAAGCGAGGCACGCTGGGAGTAAGGCAGGGACTCCAAGGTGGTATAGCCATCCACAATCCACTTCAGACGGCCATCAACCACGGCCGGGTAGGTAGCAGAATCGGTGGTCAGCCACGGGGCAACCTTTTCCACGCGCTCGCGCGGGTCGCGGTCATACAGCAGCTTCGATTCGCTGCCGACGCGATCCGAAAGCAGGAAATTCAGCTCGCGGTACTTGGCGGCGTACATGGTGCGGTCAAAAATATTGCCAATGCCAACGCCGCCCTTGCCGTCATAGGTGTAGGTGGAGCTATCGGTGTCATACTCGACCGGGTTATCGCCGGTCTGGCCGGTAATCGCATAATCCATGCCATCGGCCGAGCCCGCAATGACTGGACCGTAGTAGATGCGCGGCTGGTCTACCTTAATGCCAAGGGACTCCTCTGCATCCTGGGTCTCGCCTTCGCCTTCGGCCTCGCCGGCCTGGGTCTGCAGGTCAGAAACCGTGAAGATGGGGAAACCACCGCGGGCAGAACCGGCATCGCGGGCTACCTCATCGACCTTATTGGCCTGCGCTGCCACAAAGCCGTTGCCGTGGGTATAGACGGTGTGGCGGTTAATCCAGTCCGACTGATTCTCCCGCAGCTCGTTCGGGTCTAGCTCGCGTGCGGCAACGACGAAGTCGCGCTTCTTCCCGTCGATCTCATAGCGGTCCATCGACAGCGTCTCTGGGAAGCCGTAGAAGTTCTTCAGCTGCTGCATCTGGGTAAAGGTAGGAGAAAGGATCTCCGGATCCAGCAAGCGAAGGTTATTGATGGTGGCGTTATCAGAGGCGACCTTGTCATCGGAGACATCATCTCCGCCCCAGTTATCTTCATAGGTGACGTGTTCATCCGTGAGCCCATAGGCAAAGCGCGTGGCCTCGATATTGCGGGCGATGGATTCTTCTTCCTTGGCTTGACGGTTGGGCTGTACGGAGAAGCGTTCCATCAGCAGCGGCCATGCCTGGCCAATGACCAGCGAGGACAGCAGCATCAGCACCACTGCCAGGCCGGGGATGCGCAGATCCTTGATGACAACGGCCATAAACAGGGCCACGGCCACAAAGACGCCAATGATCATCAATATGATCTTCGCCGGCAAGTAGGCGTGGATATCGGTATAGGAACCACCGGTGAAGAGGTCGTGCTGGGTATTAAGCAGCTCATAGCGCTCCAACCAGTAGCCAATGACCTGGGCTACCATCCACAGGCCGGCGGTTACCGCCAGCTGCAGGCGGGCTGGGTGGGAAATGGATCCGCGCACACCGGAGGCCTTATTGCCAATCCGGATGCCGCCCAGCACGTAGTGGCCGAAAAGCGCGATGAGGAAGGCCAGAATCAACAGGATGGATAGGGTGCTCACCACCATCTTCAGAACTGGCAACGTGAAGGCATAAAAACCTAGGTCGTGGTGGAACTGGGCGTCTTGTTCGCCGAATTCCTGGCCATTGAGGAAGAGCAGCACCGTGCGCCAATTGGCCTGACCTATGAAACCGGCGATGACGCCCACGATGGCGGGGATGACCTTGAAGAAGACGCCCATGGACTTCTCAATGGACTTGCGGTACTGATACACCGGCGAGTTCAGGTCCCCAAGGTCGAGCGAATCCGGGCGCCCGCGCCAGGCAAAGTAGCCAGCGGCCCACACCACTGCGGCGGCAATAAGGCCAAAGATGATAAAGAGGACTATCCGCGCAATAATCGCGGTGGTGAAGACGTTTCGGTATTCAATCGCACCAAACCACCTCCAATCCGTGTACACGCCCACGAGCATGGGGCCGAAGAACAAAAGGACGGCAATGATGGCCGCAATGATTGTCGCGACCCGCGGGGGCCGCTTCAACGGGGCGGCTGGTGTGGATGACCCTAAGGACAACGCCAGCTCCAATCAAATAGTGCGAATTTAAAACCTGTAGACTTCTTCCAGCTTAAGGAAGTAATACACAGATAACGAATAAGGATGTTCATGAGTTCCCCCGAATTATCACAGCCAGCTTTAAACCGCGCGATGACCGAAGCCGTGGAATTCGTCCACGCCGAAGGCTGGGACGCTCGGCCCACCATCTTCGCGCTGGTTCCCACCCACTTGGTAGCCGATCAGCTTGCCGCGCTCGATGAAGAGGATGCCGCGCCGCTTACCCTCATCGTGCAAGATAATGTGCCCGAAAACATTGAGCCCGGTTCTGAGCAGCTGGCCGATTATGTCTCCCGCCTGGCCTGGCCCCGGGAGGTTGCCGGCGTCATCTTGGCCCAAGAAATTAAGTTCCGCGATACCTCTAGCGAGGACCCCTCCCCTCGCCCGGCGCGCCTTTATTCCGGGGCGCTGCGAGAGGAAGGCATCGAAACCACCTTGCTGCAGCTGCGCCCCACCGAGGAGGAGCTGGAAGCGGCCGGACCGTTCGCAGAGGACGACATCCAGTTGCGCGGTGGCCCACAGGTAGCTCCGGGGGTCATTGCGGCCTTGCGCTATGGGCTGAACCAAGACCCGGATGAGCTAGATTAGACTGAAGTGACAATTCTCGCCTGCGACTAAGGAGCATTTTCCTACCGTGCGACGCACTACTCTCACTCGCCTGACCGCCACCCGCGCCACCGCAGCAGCGCTTCTGCTGGGTGTAGGCGTGAGCACCTGTCTCTTATACACATCTGACGCTGCCGACGATAC
>ERZ1030944.150-NODE-150-length-19436-cov-8.796399_pt1 | contig 19436 bp, 17 predicted proteins | sample MGYA00518599_ERZ1030944 | MGnify/ENA primary metagenome ERZ1030944 (study PRJEB33718, sample SAMN03159697) | human skin metagenome | collected 2014-05-20 | study: EMG produced TPA metagenomics assembly of the PRJNA266117 data set (Human skin bacterial metagenome... | reverse complement strand
TAGTCCGCGGCATACTCATAGTCGATGTAGCCGCGCTCGCCGCCCAGGTAAAACGTATCCTGGTCCGGCTCGTTGAGCTCGAGGCCCTCGCGCCAGCGGCGCACCAGGTCCGGGTTGGCGATGAGCTGGCGACCCACCACTGCGGCGTCCACGTAATCCAGCTCGATTTCGCGCTGGGCATCTTCTTTAGAAGTCACCGTGGGGAAGCCATCATTCATCAGCACCTTGGTGACGCCATTTGCGCGGGCCTTTTGCGCCAGTGTGGCGATAAGCTCGCTTTCCGGCTCGCTGTGTAGCAGGGACACATAAGCCAGGTTCAGCGGTGCCAGGGCATCGAGCAGACCACCGTAGGTGGCCAGCATATCGTCCTGGTCATCTTCAATAACACCCTGCACATTGTGCGCCGGGGAGAATCGCACGCCCACGCGGTCGGCGCCGATTTCCTCCGCCACGGCGCGGATGACCATTTCCGGCAGGCGCCAGCGATTTTCCGGGCTGCCGCCGAATTCATCCTCACGCTTATTGGACGAAGCCGCCATAAACTCATGCAGCAGGTAGCCATTCGCGTTGTGGATTTCCACGCCGTCGACGCCGGCGTCAATAGCCCGGCGTGCGCCCTGGCGGAATTCCTCCACGATGCGCGGCAGCTCTTCCTTCTTCAGCTCGCGCGGAACCGGCGCATCCATTTTGCCGGAAAAACCGCGCACGGCTCCGCCCCAATCGAAGGCGCTCGGCGCCTCCGGGTTCGCACCGTCAATCAGGTCCGGGTGGCTAGTGCGGCCAGCGTGCATGATCTGCATGAACAGGGTGCCGCCTTCCTCGTGCACGCGGTCTGCGACGGCGCGCCAGCCTTCTGCCTGCTCCTCGGTGGCAATGCCTGCCTGCCCTGGGAACGCACGGTTGGTCCATGCCGGGAAGGTTCCCTCCGTGACCACCAGCCCGGCCGTGGCACGCTGCGAGTAGTACTTCTGGTGCAGCTCGGTAGGGACACCGCTTTCGCCTGTACGCTGGCGGGTCAGCGCCGCCATGGTCACGCGATTGTCTAACGTGTATCGGCCGAGTTCCAGTGGTTCGAAAAGTGAAGTCATGCTCAGTGCAACGCGCGGCCGAAGCGCACTATTTCATCTTTGCCACACAAAATCATTCCTGCACGTCAATGGCGATGACATGAGTGTTTATGCCGGCTTTGCCAACCACAATAGGGAGCAGTGGTCGAGATAGAGGGCACGGCCTATTAACGCGGCTCAACCAGAATCTCTGTGCCCGTACTACCGGCGGTTCCCGAAACTTGGGCGCCGTCGCCAGCATCGCCTCCCGCAGCGGGCGCAGTGCCGGCGCCGGTCCCGTTCCCGGAATCTGTCCCCGCGTTGTCTGCACCGGTGGCTGCGCTCTGGGCCGGGGAGCCATTACCAGTAGCGCCCGGTCCCTGCCTGTCACCGGCAGGCGTATCAGTCGTGCCAGCGTCATTAGTGCCCTGTGGGTTGGTGGCCTCAGAAGGAGCCGCGCCCTCCTCACTCGGCTCGCTCTGTGTGCCGGATTCGGTGGTTTCAGGGATGGGTTCGGTTGAGGGGGCTTCGGCAGGCTGCGAGGAGGAGGTTTCCTTGCCGCTATTGCGCCAATGCTCGGGCGAGAGCCAGCCAGCGTCGGCATCGTCCGGGTTGCTCGAGGCCAGGGTCAAAGCACCGACAACAAGAAGCGCGAGGATAAGGCCCGTGGTAGATGCGCGGACTCGGCCACCAAAGGTGGCGATCTTTTGAAACTTGCTATTGGTCTCCACGCCACGCCAGATGCCCTGGGAGGGCTCTGATTCTTGGTCATCCGCATCAGGCAGTGCGGGTTTTCCAGGGCCATCGCTATCCGGGCCATCCACCTCAGCGCCCTCGGTGTCGGCACTGCGCTCCACCCTCGTCTCTGGGTGGGAGCCCTCCCCTGCGGTGGAAGCATCCTTGACGGATTCCTGAGCCGCGGTAATTCCCTGCGATGACGTCAGCGGGCGCTGCAGTTCATCGAGATCGGCCACGTTGTAGTGGTCCCAGAATTCCGACAACAACGCGGAGCGGATGGCACGCTCCACCGCCCACTGGCGGGCCGGGTTAACGGTGACCAGCACGCGGTAGGTCACGTGCCAGGATTGGCCGGCAGCCTGCGGGGCAACCAACTGGGTGGCTGGCAGCACCTCCAGCTCGCCGTTGACATCCACGGCGATGGACGGCTCTCGAATCGCCTGCTCGGAAATGGTGCGCACGCGGCGGGTAATTTCTGGCAGGGTCTCGCACTCTTGTACCGGCACGTCAAAGTTGACCACGGCGCGCGACCATTCCTGGGAATAGTTGGTCACCGCGCCGGCCGAGCTATTGGGCACGGTGACGAGCTCGCCAGTGGGAGTGCGCACCTTGGTGGTGCGCAAGGTCAGCATCACCACGGTGCCTTCCACATCGGTCACGCCATCAAAGCTGACGTAGTCGCCCACACCAAATTGTTTTTCCGAAAGGATGAAAAAGCCAGAGAGAAAATCCGCGATGATGGACTGGGCACCAAAGCCGACGGCGGCCGAAACTATCGTCGCCGGCACCGCCGCGCCTACCGCGGGTACACCGATATTGGTCAGCGCGGCCCAAATGATAAGGAAGTACGCGATGGCCTGCACGATGTAGACCAGCGCACCGGTCAGCGCTAGACGGGCCTTGGTGGCTTCTTCCTCTTCATCGAGGCGGCGCTCCATAATGCGGATCGCCAGCCTACCGATGCGCGGTATCAAAATACCGATCAGCAGCAGCGCGATAAGCGGTAAGCCGTGGTCGACGAAGAGGCTCCACAGCTCGTAGAAGTAATACTTCAGATTCATGTCTCTAAAATAGGGCGCGCGCCTGAAAACTGGGTGCCAGTTTGCTGCCAGCAACCGAGCAAACACTCTCCCTAGCACAGTCACTACTCTCCTATGCCCTGCACATACTCCAGCATCGTCTGCCTTGTTTGTCTACTGTGCGGGGCATGAAGAAATCATTCCTTATTCCCTTCTTCGCCCTAGCTCTTTTTGCCACCGGTTGCGGCGGCAGCGACGAAACCGCCACCACCATTTCCACGGTCAAAGAAACCGTTACGGAAACGGCCTCCGAGACGAACTCTACAGAATCCAGCACCGAGGAAACACCCCCAGAAGCGACCACGGAAGTAGCAACCACCGAGGCCGCGCAGCAGGCCGAACCGCAAACCGAAAATCAGGAAGCCGTGCAACAGGCTACCGAAAACCAGCAGCAGGAAAACACCGCGCAGTACCAATGCGCGGACGGCACCTGGGTGGAGTTTGCCGCGTTATGCAAGGAATCAAACGCTCAACCGCCAGTACAAGCGCCCAATGGGCTGAGTGCAGAGTGTCCGGCCTACCTGTGCGGCTACGGCAACGATGCCAATGGCAACCGGAATAAGAGCTCCGGAGAAATCCAGACCCAATATGGCTGCGAGCAAGGCTATATCACGGACCCGCAGCTTTGCGGTGCGGTTGGGCGCTAAGCCTATCTCCTAGTCGCGGGAGTCATAGCGCTTCATGAGGCGATCAATGAGTTCATCAGTAAGCTTGTCATCTTCCAAAATGGCATCAAGGAGGCGTTGGGATTCCTCGTGGGAGGCCTGTTCCTCCTCGTTGTAGGAATCACCGGTGAGGTCCACGCCGAAGTCCGTGTCATCGCCTTCTGCTACCACTGCGCTGAGCTGATCCACATCAGACTCGAAGGACTCCATAAACTCGCTAGCCTCCGCAGCGGCCTCCTTGCGGCGCTTGCCGGAGCGCACTTCCTTTTCAATGCGGCGCTGCAGCGCGGCCTCCATTTGGCGGTGGCGCCAAGAACGTAGGCGGTGCGGCTCGAGGCGGCGGCCAACCGCACGGCTTTTATTTTCGGCTTTCTTGGCCAACACTTTAACCTGTGCGGCGGTGTCATTAATAGGAGCCCAATCTTGGTAGGCCGGCACCCGCCAACCAGCCCAAATGCCCAGCAGCGCCAAGAAGATAGAAACTAGCGGCCCAATGATCATGCCCACCGCCATCATGTCGAAGTGGTGGCCCACCAAGACGATGACAGCGCAAGCAACAGCCGGGATAACCGTCGGCTGGTTATCACCAAATACGCTCGGCTCGCGCCCCATCACGATGTCACGAATCATCGATCCGCCCGTGGCGGTAAACACGCCCATCATGATGCATGGAATAAGCGGCAGGCCGTAGGTAATGGCCTTCACCGCGCCGGTGGCGGCCCACAGGCCGGAAACGACGGCGTCGCCATGCGCCTGCAGATAATCCCAGGTCTTTCCTTTGAAGTAAACAAAGCGAGCAATCAGCGCACCGGTAAAAGCCAAGTAGAGGTATTCCGGCTGGCTCATTGCCGCAACGGTGCCGCGGTTAATGAGCACATCGCGCACCATACCGCCGCCCAGGGAAGAAAACATCGCAATGAAGAAGAAGCCGATGATATCGTAGCCGCGCTTGCGCGCCATAGTGCCACCGATAATTCCCATCAGCAGCACACCACTGATATCGGACCAGCGGTAGAGAGATTCAATGAGCGGATCTACTTCAACCATATGGTTATTAGACTTCACCGGCCGCCACCGCGCAATCAGCACACCCATATGCGCAAATAAGCACAAAAGGCGCCAGCACTGCTTGCCGACGCCTCCTTGCTCCCCCCACACCGTGGGGCCAGCGGGGCTCGAACCCGCGACCAACGGATTATGAGTCCGTAGCTCTAACCGACTGAGCTATAGCCCCACGCAGATTTCCCGCCCACTTGGGCGATTATCCGCCCTCAAAAGATTAGTCAAAGAGTGGCCAAAGACCAATTTGCCCCCTTCGCTATTGAGTATTTGTACGCTTCCTACCCCCTGAGGGTAGAAGTTAATTATGCGCAAACTACTCTCTTCTCTCATTCTCGTCTCTGCACTCACGCTTACTTCCTGCTCAGATAGTAGCAGCGACAATCCAAAGGAAGTCGGCTCCAACAATTCCGCGTCCGATGCACAGGCCGATGCGAAGTCCGTAATTGGAACGTGGAAGCAAGACGACAGCGCTTCTGAAGATGGCTGGATGGAGGCCAGCATCACCGATGACGTCATCACCATCGAATGGGTAATGGACAACGGCGAAAATCGCATGATCTACTGGATTGGCACCTTTGACGCTCAAGCTGCTGCCTCCGGTGAGACCGTTAGCTCAAACCGCGATACCGTTGCCACCGCCTCTGAGTGGATGGCTGCTTCATCCGATAAGAAAGATTTCTCTATCGATGATGACTCCTTAACTTTCAAGGTCGCGATTGAAGATAAGGAATTCACCACACACATGAAAAAGGTGAAGGATGATCCGACAACCGTTAAAGAGCTAAAGAGCACAGATTTTAGCCAATCCTTTAAAGACGGAGTCCTGGATGTTCCAGCCGCCAAGTTCGAAATTACCGATCACCGTGTTGTTAAACCTGGTGAGCCCGGCAACGAAATAGGTGAAAAGCCACTTCTCGTCTTTCACTATGACGTGACGAATAAAACGGATGAAACCCTAACTACCACCGACTTTGTCGTGTACTTCACCGCCATCCAAGACAATGATCCGAATAAGGTAAACGAGCTCGACCTCGGTTCCTATATTGATCCTGAAACTTCCGATACTCAGCTGGAGCAGATTAAAAAGGGAGGCACTGTCGCCGGAACAATAGCCTACGAGCTCGATGATCTAACTACACCTGTGGACCTTGTTGCATCTAAGTCCTTCAGCCAAGATGAAATCGGCCGCGAGACTTTCGAGCTCGATTAACTGCCCGCGTACAACGCACGTACATCTCCCGTTCTAGCTACTACAGAAACCTAAGCCCGCCAAGATACAAAGTCTGAAGTGAAATCGGGCCTACTTCTCACTGAGGTAGGCAGTACTTGACAGGCGAATCCAGCTCCCTCCCGTATCCAACGGAAGGGGCCTATTGTAGTGCTCAAAACAGCACTTTAGCTGTGTTTCTCCCCGCACCAGCGGGGATTTCTCATTTCCGCCCATTAGCACGAGTCCATTTCTAGTTCCGGCCTTGCCGAGAACACACGGCTTCCCCCTTGCATTGCGACCACGCTAAAGGCCTATAGAACCAATTCGGCCGTCTCTACAGCAGCTCCAACCGCCCCAGTGCAAACGTTACCCCTGCTTTTACCTCCCATTTTCCGCAGCATAGAATCATCAGTGACATTGACCCCGATGTCGCTATTTCTGTGATGGGAGATACATATGGCCACACTAGATTCCCTTTTAGCGCCCGGTGCGGTGGAGCTGCACGGCACCGCCAAGGACTGGCGAGAAGCTATCCGGCTGGCGGGATCACTACTGAAAGAAGCCGGCACAATCACCGCGGACTACACCGAGGCTATGGTGCGCTCTGTGGAGGAAACGGGCCCATATATCGTGGTGGCCCCAGGCTTCGCTTTTGCGCACGCACGCCCTTCGGAGGCAGTAAAAGAAACCTCACTGTCGTGGGTGCGCCTGGATAAGCCGGTGGAATTCGGGCACGATTCCAATGATCCTGTAGACCTCGTCGTCGCGTTTGCAGCACGGAGTGACTCCGAGCATCTGCAAGCGATGAGGCAGCTCGCAAAACTGCTAGCCACCAAGCGCAATGAGCTTGATCGCGCAGAATCCGAAAAAGAGCTCCGCACAGTCCTCACGGCATCCACTTCGAATAAGAAGCGCGCAACTTTCACAGCACCGACGGAGCCGGCCCACCCAGCGAAGCAAAAAGCCGGCGATTCTGTTGCCTCCAAAGGCAAGATCCTCACTGTGTGCGGCAACGGCCTGGGCACGTCGCTATTCCTTAAGAACACGCTCGAGCAGGTCCTTGATGAATGGGGCTGGGGACCGTACCTGAACGTAGAAGCCACAGACACCATCTCCGCCAAGGGCCGTGCGAGCGAGGCGGATTTCCTGCTCACCTCCGGCGAAATTGCGGCAACGCTGGGTGATGTCGGGGTCCCTGTGTACGTCATCCAAGACTTCACCTCTATGTCTGAAATCGATGGGGCTCTGCGCGAGCTCTATGACATCTAAGGAGCGCCCTCATGGATTTTCTTCTTGCTATAGCAAATTTCCTGGTTAATGAGATTCTCTCCGTACCGGCATTCCTCATCGGTATCATCACCGCGGTCGGCTTGGCCGCGATGGGACGCGGCACCGGCAAAACCATCGGCGGCGCCATCAAGGCCACGCTCGGCTTCCTTCTTATTGGCGCCGGTGCAGGCCTAGTCACCGATTCGCTCGAGCCGCTCGGCGCCATGATTACGGGCGCTACTGGCGCGCAAGGCGTGGTGCCAACCAATGAGGCAATCGTAGGCATTGCCCAGGATGAATTTGGCAGCCAGGTCGCCTGGATCATGATCTTAGGCTTTGTGGTTTCCCTGCTGCTCGCCCGTTTTACGCCCATGAGTTACGTATTTCTCACCGGTCACCATGTTCTCTTCATGGCGACGCTTCTCACCATGGTGCTCGCGCCGGCCGGCTATTCCTCCTGGGTTGTCATCGCCTTCGGCGCTGCCCTACTCGGCATCCTTATGGTCTCGCTCCCGGCTATCGCCCACCCATTTACCCGCCGCATTACTGGAGATGATTCCGTCGCCATCGGGCACTTCGGCACGGCCGGGTATTTGGCTGCGGGCGGCGTCGGCAAGCTAGTGGGCGGCAAGGGTAAGAAAATGTCGCCCTCCACTGAGGACCTCAGGCTGCCAGAAGGCCTGCGCTTCCTGCGCGATTCCATGGTGGCAACCGCGCTGTCCATGGCGCTGATGTACGTGGTCCTTGCCGTGCTCTTCATCGCTCGCGCCGGTTCGGAGGAAGCCTTTACTGCTTTCCCGGATGGTGCTAGCAACGTGGGCAATTTCTTGATGCAGTCGGTTACCCAAGGCCTCCAATTCGGCGTGGCCGTGGCCGTCATCCTTTTTGGCGTCCGCACCATTTTGGGCGAGCTCGTACCCGCATTCCAGGGCATCGCAGCCAAGGTGGTGCCCGGCGCGATCCCCGCACTGGATGCGCCTATTGTCTTCCCTTATGCCCAGAACGCAGTTCTCATTGGGTTCATTTCCTCCTTCGTTGGCGGACTGGTGGGCCTTGCCGTGCTTTCCACCTGGCTCAACCCAGCCTTTGGCGTGGCGTTGATTCTGCCTGGTTTGGTGCCGCACTTCTTTACCGGCGGCGCAGCAGGCGTTTACGGCAATGCCACCGGTGGTCGCCGCGGCGCCGCGCTCGGTGCTTTTGCTAATGGCCTCATCATTACCTTCCTGCCGGCCTTCCTCCTCGGTGTCTTGGGTTCCTTCGGCTCCGCGAATACCACTTTTGGTGACGCTGACTTTGGCTGGCTCGGTCTACTGCTGGGCTGGTCCATCCACGCCGATGGCGTGCTGGGCCTCGTCTTCATTGCCCTTATCGCGCTGACTATTTTGGCCTTGGGGTGGGTGTGCCAACGCAAGCTTGTCGACGCCCACTGGGACCCCACTCCCCACCGTCCTTCCCCCACCAGCAACGCCGATGCCGCCGCAACCAACGGTGCAACCGGCGCGGCCACTTCCTCCGGCACAGCCAAGAAGTACCCGAAGGTGCTACCGCCCGAAGGTGCGCCAGTTCCACCCGCCCGCATAGATCACTAGCCGCGCGCCACGCCCCGAAGGGCGCTACAGTATCCCTATGCAGCGCCCTTCCTTATTCCCCGTAGCGTCCATCCTTCTCGCCGCTGGTCTCACCGTGAGCGCCTGCGGCTCCGATGACAACGCCGCGCCGGCAAACGAGCCGGCCTTCTCCACCGCGCAGAACAATAACTCCACAGCGGCCGAAGCCGAAGAAGAATCCGGCTCGGAGAAGGACTCACAGCAGCGCCGCACCGAAACAGTCACCGAAAAGCCCGAACCGGAGCAGCCCGCACCGCCGGCCGGCGGCAACCACAACATCACCGTAGGCCAGATTGGCGGCTACTGCGGCACATCTTCATCAGGCGATTCCATCGACGCCGGCGATGCCACCTCCTGCGAATTCGCCGCCGCGGTCTTTGACGCCGCGATGCAGGCTAGCTACACCATGCGTTCGAAAGATCCCACAGTAACGGCGGTATACCACGCAGATATCACCGCCAGCAGCCCAGTGACCAAACAGTCCTATAACCTGGACTGCCACATGGGCAGCGACCAGCGGGTGCTCACCTGCGAAAAGCCCGGCGATACAACGGTGCACGCCTCATTCGAAACCGCGGACAGAAGCGTGTGGACCAAGCGCGTGGCCACCACGAACTAACCGCTAGCCAGGAACTAACCAGACCGAACTAGATCAACCGGTCACCAAACCATTCTGCAATGAAGCCTTCCTTCTTATCGCGCGCAGCGGCCACGGTTTCAACGAGCTCCACAATCTCTTCATCGGCGATTGGCCCCAGCCCAAAGCCTTCGATTTCTAAATAGGTGGAGGCACATACCCAGGCGATTCGCTTATTGCCGTCGACGAATGCATGCGCTTTTGCCAGATAGTGCAACAACGCTGCAGCCCTATCCAGTGCAGATGGGTGCAAGTACTCTCCGCCGAAGGTCTGTAAAGGGGTGGCCAATGCTGACTCAAGTTTCGAGCGGTCGAGGAGGTTGCCATCCCGACCGATGAGTTGACGGTTCAGTCGAACTACGTCTTCCACCGGAAGGCAATACTCATTCATCGGGTTGCAAGGATCTCAAGAGCGCCCTTCCAGCGTTCTACTGAAGCTTGCAAGCGCTGCTGCAGATCGGCACCGGAAAGATTCTGCACAGAAAGCATAGGCCGCGTCGGCCCTTCAACACCACGAGCTTCCTGCAAGGCATAGTATTTTTTCATTTCCAGCTGCGAAATCGGCTCGTTAGCATTCGCCTCGGGGCCCATCTGACCACGAGCGACGATCCATGGACGTTCCGAGTGCGTAAGTTCAATCAATTCATCGGATGTCTTATCACCATAAAAGGCAATCACAGCATCGATGATCTTTTCGGCTTCGTCCCCTATAGCCTCTACATCAGCTCCCGGTAACACCGTAGAGGTTTTCTCGGAGCGTTGATATTTATTCTCGCGATAGAGGTCGGGTTCAACCGGACCGTCTTTCCACGCCTGAAACTCATTCGAGACAAGAGGCCGCCCGTACCAGCCCAGGCTCCATGCTTGGCAGTAATACGTAAGCTTCTCCAGCTTCCACGCATCGACCCACCCCAGTTTGTTGTAGATAACCTGCGCGACGTCTACTGCTGTAGCCATGGCCCCTCCTCTCATAGTGCGAAACATTTTTTACGTGTATAAAGCCAAAATTCTTAAGCCAGTATAGCCTTCCTCATCCGCTATATGAAGATCACACTTTAGCCCACAAAGTCATCCTCAGAAGGCCACGGCAGCTCCACGTCCACAGGCACGCCCGCCAGGATGTCCAGCGATTTCTTGAACTCGGCAAGGTCAAGGCCCACCTCCTTATAAGCCTCAGCCATGGCTTCCGGGATACATTCGGCACGGGTGCGGAGGGAGGCGCCATCGGCAGTCAAGGCAGCGAGGGTGCGGCGCTCATCGTTGGGGTCGCGCCAGCGCTCCACATAGCCTTGCTTTTCCAGGCGCTTGAGCAGCGGTGTGAGTGTGCCGCTATCCAGGCCCAAGCGGGAGTCGATGAATTTCAACGGCACCGGCTCATCCGCCTCCCACAACACCAGCATGACCAGGTACTGCGGATAGGTCAGGCCAAGCTCCGCCAATAGCGGGCGGTAGGAGCGCACCACTGCCCTATTGGCGCGGTAGAGCGCAAAACACAGCTGACTATCTAGGGCGAGGTGATCTGTGGGCGCGTCATTCATGGCAAAAAGTATAGACGCCAACAAAACATTGCAGCCAATTTAATTGTGTACAATCAAAACCGTTTCGAGCACCTACTGAAAGGAGACAACATGGACGCCATGTACACCACCGAGGCACTGGCCACCGGAGCAGGCCGCAACGGCCACGCCACCGTCAAGGACTCTGACCTCGACTTCACCCTTGCCATCCCTAAGGAAATGGGCGGCAGTGGCGAAGGTGCCAACCCGGAGCAGCTTTTTGCCGCCGGCTACGCCGCTTGCTTCCACTCCGCGCTGCAGGCCGTGGCCCGCAACCAGAAGGTCGAGTTGGGTGACTCTGCGGTGGGGGCACGAGTGGGCATCGGAAAGCAGGGCGAAGGCTTCCAGCTCGCAGTAGAGTTGGAGGTATCCATCCCCGCCCAGGACAAGGCCACCGCCCAAAAGCTTGCCGACGCCGCCCACCAGGTCTGCCCCTACTCCAACGCCACCCGCGGCAATATTGAGGTCACCGTGACCGTCGTCGAAGACTAGCGTTCTTGCGTACAATCGGCGGACGTACAAAGACCCGATAGAAAAGGAGTCATTATGGACGCCGTTTACACCACCGAAGCACTCTCCACCGGAGCAGGCCGTGACGGCCGCGCCGTAGTTAAGGATTCCGATCTGGATTTCACCATGACCGCCCCAAAGGAAATGGGCGGCAGCGGTGAGGGCGCTAACCCCGAGCAGCTCTTCGCTGCCGGTTACGCCGCTTGCTACCACTCCGCGCTGAAGGCAGTGGCCAAGGACAAGGGTGTTGACGTGGAGAATTCCTCTGTCGGCGCCCGCGTTAACCTAGGCAAGAACGACGAGGGCTTCTACCTCGGCGTTGACCTCGAGGTCACCATCCCAGGCGTTGAGGATGACAAGGCACAAGAGCTTGCCGACGCCGCCCACCAGATGTGCCCTTACTCCAAGGCCACCCGCGGCAACATCGAAGTCAACGTTGGTGTTGCACAGGACTAATTTCTAGTCCTCTCCCCCCAGCCCACGCCGCGCCACCAGGCGCTCAGCGTGGGTATTTTTATGCTTTGCGCAACCTCTTTTCTCGGCGCCCCGAAAGACCACTCGGCACCGCAACAAGGCGAAAACCTTATTCTTTACAATCGGCGATTTTTAACAATTAGGGCTCCTCTCGGCCTCCCCTTAACCGCACTGATTGATCGATTTGGACCTCGCTAAAATAGTCCCAGACGAGCTCGAGCTGTGAACTATAGATTTCTCCATGAAGCTGAGAGCAGCGATCCCGATACAGAGGTCGCCCACATCTCTGCTCCGTCTTTGGCGTCGGTGAAAAATCCAATTCCCAGTATTTCATGGGAGTCGTTCACATCGCCGACGATTCGGACGGGCTAAATGACCTGTCACAGGCACGGCGAATACTGCCACATGTCGCGCACGGATCCTCTTTATACCTCTACTCGGATACCCAAAAATCGAATAAATGAGCCAGACACCACTGCACATGTCCGCCACAGCTGCCAAAATCGAATCATGTCTGTTGAAGCTAGGGCCCTCTCACTGCGACGGTTAATGCACAATTCTGCGGCGGTACGACTGCTTGCGGCTGATAACGCGCCGGTAATTTTGGCGCTGATTGCAGAGTACTTCCCCCGCGGTACCCGAGCACGGCCAGCGGCGGAGGTATACGAGTTGATGGTCACTGATTTTGAGGTTATTGCCAACGATTTTGCCATGCCCCGTACGCCCCAGAGTTACTGCACTGACTGGGTAAAAGCAGGATGGTTGGTGAGAAAGTCAGGTAAAAGTTCACACGGCGAGACGTTGGAACCAAGCGAAGACGCGCTTTCTGCTCTAGAGGCCATCGAACGGTGGGAGTCACCGGTATCTGCCGTCACAGCATCACGGGTGGAATCCATAAGCTCGGCCCTGCAGCGGTTAGCAAGGGACACGAATAAGGATATCGCCAGTCGCGTTGCCAGTCTTGAGGCAGAGCGGAACCGCATTGACCAGGAAATTGAAAAGGCACGTTTAGGACAGTTCGAATCCTTAACCTCCGCAGAGACAGAAGAACGTGTACAAGACGTGCTTAATATGGCATCGGCGGTACCGAGCGATTTCGCCCGAGTGCGCCACGAACTTGAGGCCCTCAATCACCAACTACGCCGGCAGTTATTAGACCCAGAGGGATACCGCGGCGATGTGCTCGAAGAGATCTTCACCGGCGTGGACCATATCGCTGAATCTGAGGCTGGACGCAGTTTCCGCGGATTCTATTCCCTCCTTATGGATAGGGAACGCAGTGCATGGTTGGACCAGTGGATAAAAGAAGTTTTAGAAAGCGATACCGGCCAAGAGCTGGCGCCAGAAATGCGCCAGCACCTGCGAAATCTTTTTCGCGATATGGAAGACACGAGTTTCGATGTCAACCAGACGATGACCGGCTTGGCGCGTAGCTTGCGCAACTACGTTTCCTCAGAGCAATTCGCAGAAGACAGGCGCATGATTGAGCTCCTAAGAGAGGCGCGCGGTATGGCCATTGATGCCGCACAAAACTCTGAGCTCAAGGCCTTTCACCGAATGGAGACGCCGCTGCAGCGCATCGGTATGTCCATCCACTCCGTTTCACGTATTCGCTTAGCCAACCCAGGTCGAGAGGTAGTGGAGGAATCACCTGAGGCGTTCCAGCCAGGCGAGGAAAACGCAGAAGCATTACTCGAGCTAGTGCGCGAATCAGAGATTGACTTTGAAGAGTTGCACGAGATGATTCGAAAGGCCGTCGATAAGGCGGGACCGTGCACCATTGGCCAAGTATTGCAGGCCTACCCTGCCACGCAAGGCTTAGCTAGTGTAGTGGGTTTGGTGCACATTGCGGATCAGCACCCCCTGCCTGACTTGAGAAATTCCACGGAAAAGATCTTTTGGACCGAAGAAAACGGCACAACACGCGCCGCCTTCATTCCCACTATGTATTTCGACCACACCACCCTTGAGGAGCTATTGTGACCGCTGCACTTAATCACCGCGTCGATTCCGAGCATGAACCGCCACTATGGAATAACGATAAAGGAACGCTGACGTATAACTCACGCCGCGCGTTGGTACAGCTGCTAAAAGGACCACTTATTCGAGCGCAGAAGGAACCTGTCCTGTGGTCCGCGATCATTTCAGACGAAGAAAACCTGCGGGCTAGACTGCACGAGTTATTTCTCGAGCTCGTTATCGATGAAGCAGAAGGATTCGCCTTCACCCGAATGGTGGAAGAAGAAACGTTAGCTATTCCGCAGGTGCTGCGCACGGATAAGCTCAAGCACATCGACACCGCCATTTTGCTAAACCTGCGCCAAGAACTGGGGTTGGCGCTACCCGGCGAACGTGTAATCGTGGACGTGGAGGATCTGCGAGAGGGAATCGGGTACGTACGCGCAGTTGATAACCGCGACGAAGCCGGATTCAATAATCGCTTCAATGCAGCAATCAAACGCATCCGCAATGAATATTCACTATTAAGCGCTACTGAGACTGAAGGCCGGTTTGAGGTTTCACCCGTATTGCGGCAGCTTTTCGATGCCGCCACGGTTACCGCCATCCGAGACGAGTACGCCCGCCTAGCGGAGACAGGGCATGACCAAGAGGATGCTTCCAATGACTAATATTTACCCAGGCCAATACCGGATAAGCCGCATTCAACTAATTAACTGGGGCACATTTCACGGATACTTTTCCATCCCCGTAGCTAGAAAGGGTTTCCTGATCACCGGCGCATCCGGTTCCGGCAAATCTACCTTATTGGATGCAATGTCAGCGGTGTTAGTACCGCAGAAAGATCTGAAATTTAACGCGGCGTCGCAACAAGACCTTGGGCGGCATGATGGTCGCAATCTCGTATCCTATGTGCGTGGTGCATGGCGGCAACAGGAAAATGCACAGACGGGCGAGATTGCTCCGGAGTACCTGCGAACGGGCGCAACGAATTCAATTGTGGCGCTGACCTACGATAACGGAGCTGGAAAGCAACATACCCTCATTGCCATTTTCCGTCTCAATGGCGGTGAAAATTCCGTGAGCCAGGTTAAAAAGCTGTACGGAGTGGTGCAGGGAGACGAGGACATCGATAAGTTGAGTTCCCTGCTCACGCGAAGCCTAGATACCCGCAAGATTAAAGCTTTGTATAAAGGACCAGGGGCTTCTTTCACACAGACGTATAGTACGTTCGCAGATCGCTTTCGTAAGCGCCTTGGGATCAAAAGCGAACTAGGCCAGGTGCTCCTGCACCGCACTCAGTCCGCTAAGTCCCTGTCCAGCCTGGATCAGCTCTTCCGAGGCTACATGCTGGACAAGCCCTCTACTTTCGAGCGAGCCGATGAAGCTGTGGAGCAATTCGAGGACCTCCGCCAAGCTTACCTACGGGTGGAGGATGTCAAAGCACAGATTGACACACTCGCTCCCCTTCCCCGTCTGCATGCGCAGCGAGATGTTGCAGAATCTGCCAAGCACAAGGCCGAGGCCATGAGTGAAGCGCTACCAGCGGTCCGAGCTCACATGGTGGCAGAGGAATTGGATTATCAAATCAGAGCGCTAAACGCGCAATTGACTGAGGCGCAATCAGATACAGAGTCTCTCGAAGAAGAGGTCAAACACCTCGACGAGGCGGAACGGTTAGCAGCAGTGGCTGTGTCTCAACTTGGTACCGGTGAGCTCGATGCCCTGAGCGCAAAAATGGAGACTGCTGAAAAAGAAATCGAGCACCGATCCAAAGAATTCCGGCGCTTGGCCGCTGCAGCCGGCCGATGGACCGACAATTATGAGTTCAATCCGCACGGCTTTGCGGAACTTCAGGCCAATGCGAAGCTGCGCATCGCGGACTTCGAGGCTGACTCTGCCAGGCTCATCAATCAGCAGCAAGAGGCTGGAGTAGCTGCTCGCGACGCCGCGACAACGTTTGCCACTCTGAAAAGCGAACTCGCTTCTTTCGGTTCGCGAAACACCAACATAGATAGTGCATTGGTAGAGCTACGGTCCCAGCTCGCTCACGATACGGGGTACGCCGAGTCAGAACTTCCCTTTGCTGGTGAGCTCATGGATATTAGTCCGCAGCAGACGGAATGGGAGCCGGTCCTCCAAAAGCTTCTTCACGGGTTTGCTGCTACCCTGCTGGTTCCAGAAAGCGCGCGGAAAGCGATTAATCAGTGGGTCAATTCTCGGAACGTGGGGACCCGGCTCGAATACCGCACCATCCCTGAGTTTGCACCGGCACCAGCAACTGCGCGTAGCCCACAACAGCTCATTCACAAGCTGGAATTCCAAGACCACCCTATGGCGCCGTGGGTCCGCCATCATATTTCACGCCGATTCAACTATGAATGCGTCAGTTCAGTCGCGGCTCTGGAACAGGTAACTAAGACCCCAGCTGTTACTCGCGATGGCTTGGAAAGCCGCCCTCAGGATAAAGACGGGTCTACCCGTTTTATTAAAGACGACCGCAGGCGTTTTTCCGGCACCCGCTGGTACCGAGTGGGCTCTACCAATGACGCCAAGATTGAGCTGCTGCGCACGCAACTCGATAAAGCGAAAGCCCATGCCAGTGCCACCGCCAAGCTGGTTCAAGACTTAAACCGAAAAATGGATATCCTGCGCACTCAACGCGATAAAGCGAAACTGGTGTTAGAGACTAAGTTTCAGGATATTGATACCGCATCTGCAGAAGCTCGCAAACGAGATCTGCAACGGCAATATGATTCTCTCGCCTCGTCACCCGAGGCGAAAGCCCTACATGCCGCGCACAATCGAGCAAAGGAAAGTCTTGCTGCAGCCCGTGCCCGCCTTAAGCAATCCCAAAAGCACCTTGGAAGCATAGAGGGCGAGCTCCAGCGCTCCACACAGCGTCGCCAGAACATCGGCACCGTACCTCCCATCGCTGACGAAACCATAGCCAAGGAGGTCAAAGAAGCCCTCCACAACGGAAGACGCAAGCTTTCCATCGATGACATCGATGCCCGGCGCGATGCAGTACAAAACAGCTTGCACGATACATCCCGCGCGGCTGCACGAAACATCGAGGAGATAAATGCCAAGATTGTCTCCGTTCTCCACAAATACTTGTCTCAGTGGCCAGCGGAATCTGCGGATTTACAGCCACAGGCAAACTTTGCCGGTGAAGGCATTGAAAAGTTGAAGTTCCTTCGGGCAGATCGCCTTGCCGATTTCCGCGCTCAGTTCCTAGAACTACTCAACGGAACAACGGTGCAAAATCTGTCTCACCTTGCTTCTTCGTTGCGCCACGCCCGCAGCGATATCGAACTACGTATGGAATTTATCAATAAGTCACTGGAGCGCTCGCCTTTTAATGGTGACCGCATCTTGCGAATTGATGTGAAAGACGCTCGCGGCCAGGTAGTACAGGATTTCCAGCGAGATCTAGATTCCGCGACTTCGCATAGCCTGGCCGAGATCAGCGCAGATGAGCCGGAAGCGGCGTTACGGCGCTACCATGCTTTGGACAAAATTCTCAGCCGCTTGGGTTCAACCCAACCGGAAGATATTCGCTGGCGCAACCTGGTTCTTGATACCCGTAAACACGTAAGCTTTATCGGCCGCGAATGCTACCCCGACGGAACAACCGCCAATACTTATCAGGATTCTGCTTCCCTATCTGGTGGCCAGGCACAAAAGTTAGTTTTCTTCTGCCTGGCTGCGGCCCTACGTTTCCGGTTAGCGGAGCCGGATCAGGATGTTCCCACCTATGGTTCCATCATTTTGGACGAAGCTTTTGACCGCGCAGATCCGGCCTTTACCCGCACAGCAATGTCGGTGTTTGAATCGTTTGGTTTCCACATGATTTTGGCAACGCCATTCAAGCTGATTCAAACATTATCGCCCTACGTCGACGGCACCATCGTGGTCAACTACGACGAGCCCATCATTCATGGCCGTCCACAGGCACGCACAGGCTATTCGCTTATCGACGCCGCCTCGTATCCCCAGGAGGCCCCCAATGCGGATTCCTAAAGACCTACAAGCACATGCGGCAAAGCACTTGCGCAACCACTTTACGGAGGCGCTATCTTCACCGGATTCCCTCCACTTGGACTGGCCGCTTCATCCACCGACGGCAGCCACCGCCAAACGCGATTTACCAATGACCCAAGAATTCATCCGCGCCTGGCAGCGCTGGCCGCACCAGGAAGAGGTTATCTACGAGTCCCGCAATTGGTCGCGTACTGGGCTGGGCACCAATTCCGTGCCAGTACGCGTGGTAATTAATGGTGCAGAACGCATCGCTTCCGCAGCAGGCATGGCCACAACATACTCGCATGCGGTTCAAAGAGCCCAAAAGATCGCCTCGATCTTCCCCGAGCGCCCTGACTTCGCCTACACCGTTCACCGCGCCTACAAGCAGTGGAAGGATTTAAGCGCCTACGACCTGCATTGCTTGGAACCGTGTTTGAACTGGTTGCTCACCCATCCCGATTCCGGCGAGTGGGAACGCGCCGTCCCCGTAGAAGGCGTAGATGGCAAGTGGATCGGATCCCACCGGCGCCTGCTGCTAACCCTGCTTTCTCCTTTCGGCATCACGGAACTAGGACTGCGCCGCAGCGACGCCCGTGTTCGCTTGCGCTATCTCAACCACGCCCCGGTACTATCCGACCTCGAGATTCCACTCTCCCACGCCGCATCCCTCTTCCCCGCCAGGCCACCGCGAGTGCTCATCGTGGAAAATAAACAAACCTTTCTGGCTTTGCCTGCGCTTTCTGACGCCGCCCCTCCCACTATTGCCGTTTTGGGCTCCGGCACCGCAGCGCAGCAGCTTCACGCCCTCGACTGGCTTCACCAATCCGAAATCACCTACTGGGGTGATCTCGACGCTGCGGGCTTCAGCATCCTCAACGCTGTGCGCGCCCGCTTCCCCCACACCACATCTCTACTCATGGATACTGCTGCCGTAACTGCGTTCAGGCACCTCGCTGTCCCTGACCCTGGCGACGGTTCAGCCACCCTCACTCACCTCACCATCGAAGAGCAGGAAGCCTACCGTCTACTCTTCACCGAGGGCAGACTGCGCATTGAGCAAGAGCGAATTCCTTTCACACACGCAAGCGATGCTGTCCACCACACACTAGATTGATCCAAGGTCCAAAGTCACGCTCGGAAACCGAATGGTCGGGCCGCCACGTAATTGAGCTCAGAACCGTTACACATATTAGCTCTCAACATTGTCTGGCCGTAATCAATATACTTAGGTAACATTCGAACATATAATTCAATCGTTCATTTGGAGGTGCCTTTGCCAGACCGGATTCACCCTTCCCTTTTACGTATTTTCCAACGCTCGACACCTGATGACACCATTGCCTTCGTCGACGAAAGCTACGTTGCACCGGAGGAGGACTTTTCAGAATCTTTCTATATCTTGGTCGGCACAGCCATCAAATTCGAACACCTTGCTAGCACTCGGAGTCTCCTCAGAGAGACTGCGCAGTCGAGCTATTGGCATACAACTGAATCGATGCGTAATTGTGATAGCCGCAAGAAAGTCGAAGAAATGCTCAAGCTGTCGATTTGGGGTAGTTGGTACCGCGAGTCTGCGTAGTTGGTACCGGTGTTCC
>ERZ1030944.149-NODE-149-length-19553-cov-7.798697_pt1 | contig 19553 bp, 14 predicted proteins | sample MGYA00518599_ERZ1030944 | MGnify/ENA primary metagenome ERZ1030944 (study PRJEB33718, sample SAMN03159697) | human skin metagenome | collected 2014-05-20 | study: EMG produced TPA metagenomics assembly of the PRJNA266117 data set (Human skin bacterial metagenome... | reverse complement strand
GCGCGTGAAGTGCCTGCACGTGCTCATTGCCTACGCGCTCGCCGAAGGCCCGGAGCGCGTCCGCTTCGGCACGGAGGCAGTCGCCCTCGCCGCCAAGCACGGCGACCTCCGCGGCACCGCGATTCCGGCCGACTGGCCCACCCTCGACGACCTCGGCATCACCCTTGCCGAAGCAGGGGAGGGGCTGGCATGACGCGCGTGGCTGCCGTGGACTGCGGCACCAACTCCATCCGCCTGCTCATCCACGACACGGACACCGGCGAGGTTTCTCGCCGCAATACAATCGTCCGTCTTGGGCAGGGTGTCGACGAGACGGGCCAATTCGCCCCAGAGGCGATCGAGCGCACCCGCGTGGCACTTGCCGACTATGTCGAGGAGATGCAGCGCGAGCACGTCACCCGTGTGCGTATGGTGGCCACTTCCGCCACCCGCGACGCCGCCAACCGTGAGGACTTCTTTGCCATGACGCGCGAGCTCCTCGGCCAGATCCAGCCCGGTGCAGTGGCTGAAGTGATCTCCGGCGGGGAAGAGGCGGCGCTGTCGTTCGCTGGTGCCACCGCGGACATCGACCCTGCCCGAGGTCTGTTCTGCGTGATCGATCTCGGCGGCGGCTCCACCGAGTTCGTCATGGAGGGCCATGCCATCTCCACCCAAATGGGGTGTGTGCGTATCACCGAGCGCATCATGCACACAGACCCGCCCACAGCAGGGGAGACCGCCGAGGCGCGCGTACTTATCGACGAGAAAATCGCCGAGGCTGCGTCCACCGTTCCTTTTGCAGATGCGCGGACGTTCGTCGGCTGCGCCGGCACCTTCACCACGCTCTCCGCGCTAGCGCAGGGGCTGGAATCCTACGACCCCGAGCGCATTCACATGTCGGAGATCCCCTTCGACCGGCTGCGCAAGGTGACCGCGGACCTGCGCGTCAAGACCGCAGCGCAACGTCGTGAGAACCCGGTGGTCCACCCCGGCCGTGCCGACGTGATTGGCTCCGGCTCCACCGTTGTGGAGCAGCTCATGGACGCCTTCGAGCGCGAAGCCGACGCTTCCAGCTTCATCATCAGCGAGAAGGACATCCTCGACGGCATCGTCGCAGGCCTTGCCCAAGACTAGGGGCGGACGCCTCAGTCCTGGTGCGGCTCGTAGATCGTGTCCTCGATCTGCTTATCCGAACCGCCGCGTAGCTTCTTGCCCTTGCGCAGGTCCTTGACCTCACGCATGCGCGGCTCCGGATCAATCTTGTTCGCGATCGCTCGGCGAGCAGAGGCCGTGACCTGCTTGGTCACCGGCGAGTTGGCGACAGCCTGCGCGGCGTTGACGATCTGGTGGTAGCGCTTCCGGCCGGCTTTCGTGCCGAGCACATACCCGGCGGCGGCCCCGACAACGTATTGGTACATGGTGGTCAGGGTACAGCGGAAAGGTGGAGCAGGTTGGTTGCCCTCGAACCACCTGACAAACGGTGCTGTACTAAGTTGTAGAGAGTACCCCTGTGTCGAATGACCCCTAAGGAACCCATGTCGGACAAGCCCAAAATCATGACCGTCTACGGCACCCGCCCGGAGGCTATCAAGGTTGCTCCTGTCGTGAGCGCTCTCCAGGACGACGACCGCTTCGAATCCGTCGTGGTGTCTACTGGTCAGCACAAGGAGATGCTGGAGCAGGTGAACAAACGCTTCGGTATCACTCCGGATCATGACATGGCGCTAATGAAGCCGGGACAAACCCTTAACGAGTTGGTGGCGCGTGCGATTCAAGGGCTTGATCCGATTATCGAGGAAGAGAAGCCTGACGTCATAATTTCCCAGGGCGACACCTCGACGGCAATGGTGGCGGCGTTGGCTGGTTTCCACAAGGGTGTGAAGGTCGTTCACCTCGAGGCTGGCCTGCGTACGGGAAATATCTTCTCGCCCTTCCCGGAGGAAGCGAATCGCAAAATTATCGGCCAGATTGCTTCTCTCCACCTGGCTCCCACGAACGAATCGAGGGAGAATCTCCGACGAGAGAACTTCCGTTCCAAAGACATCGTTGTTACAGGTAACACCGTCATTGATGCTCTGCTGGCTGCATCGGAATGGGACGTTAGCTTTGAAGATCCGCGATTGGAAGAGCTTCGGAACTCCGATGAAAAGCTGATTCTAGTTACGACCCACCGCCGCGAGAACCTTGATGCAATGAAAGAAATCGGTGGGGCTGTTCAAGACCTGGCAAAGACCTACGCGGATCACATTTTCGCGTTACCCCTGCACCTCAACCCTAAGGTGCGAGATGCGGTGCTTCCCGAGGTTGAGAACCTTCCCAACGTCATCATCACGGACCCGCTGCCGTACGACCAGTTCACAGCATTGATGAGCCGTGCCTACCTCGTACTTACCGATTCTGGCGGGGTGCAGGAGGAGGCTCCGTCGCTTGGCAAGCCTGTCCTCGTAATGCGCGAGAATACCGAGCGCCCCGAAGCTGTCGTGGCTGGAACAGTGAAGCTCGTTGGTACGGACCGTGGCCGAATAGTTGCGGAGACAAGAAACCTACTCGACCAGAGGGCGGCTTATGAGGCAATGGCGAACGCGATCAACCCTTACGGAGATGGTAGAGCTGCAGCTCGAGCAATTGCGGCGGTAGCCGAGTTAACCAGTGTTGGTACTCGAGCTGAGGAGTTCGATCCTCAGCCAGCTGGATCATAGATGACCGTATTTCGGTAGTGAAAAACTGCGGGCTATAGTTAATCCGCGCAACTTTGCCAAAGGGGCTATAGCTCAGTCGGTTAGAGCCGCGGACTCATAATCCGTTGGTCGCGGGTTCGAGCCCCGCTAGCCCCACCGGATCAGCGACAGGTAGACAAAGGAGGACTCGACTTGAGAATTCTCCTAATCACTCAATATTGGGTTCCTGAGAATGGGGTGCCGCAAAGACGATGGGCGTGGTTAGCAAAAGTTCTCCAGAACGCTGGGCATGAACTGCTGGTTGTAGCGCCTCCGCCCCATTATCTCCGAAATGTAGACTTGCGAGAATGGCTGAACCAAAAGGGGTACCGTTCAAGGGTGGAGGCGGGAGGTGACAAAGAAACACCGACGGTGATCCGGTCAGGGTACATTCCCGGTGGACCCTCAATCACCCAAAAAGCCCTTAACCAGCTCGCGGTAGCGTTCGGCGGCATGCATGCAATCCTCAAGCCGAGTAGTTTCGTGCGGAAATTTAAGCCTGACTTGGTGATAGGCACTGTGCCCGCCTTGCCAACCGCTTTGGTAGCAGCGGCTACAGCAGCGCATTTTAGAATCCCTTACATCATTGACTTGAGGGATGCCTGGCCCGAATTACTGACAGTTTCAGATCGTTGGAACAGCGCCACCGGTAAGCCATCGATTCGTCAACGAGTACTTCGCTATGGACCTTTGCAAGCAGCTGTTAAAGCTACAGACGTAGGGTTAAACGTGCTCCTTGCCCGGGCTGACGCTATTATCTCCACCTCTGAGTATTTAACTCATGAATTAGCACATTCGTCGCACGATAGGCGTCGAGCTTGGACTGTTCGCAATGTTTTCCCCGCCGAGACCCTAATTAACAAGGAGCTAGTTGCTCGTGGTGATTACGACACACTGAATGTGTTGTATGCCGGCACACTAGGGCGTGCCCAGAATCTGTTTAATGCTCTCTCAGCGGCGCAGAAAGCAAAGCGAAGTGGGGTAAATGTCCGGCTTCGTTTTATCGGTGCTGGAGCGGCAAAGACAGAGTTGATCGAGGCTGCAGAACGGTTAGAAGTCGATGCCGTTTTCGAAAACCGGAGAGGCGCCGAACATTTGGCTGATTATTACAATTGGGCTGACACGGCACTTGTTCATCTCACTGATTGGCCACCTCTTGTCAAAGCGGTTCCATCGAAAACATACGAGCTGATGGAACAAGGAATTCATATATCTGCAGTTGTCAGCGGCGAGACTGCAGAGCTGATTCAGTCATTGGAAGCTGGGGACGTGGTGGCCCCGGAGGACCCAGATACACTAGCAGGATTGTGGGTGGAGCTGGCGCGAGAACGAGATCGACTCAAAGTATCTGATGCTGGGCGCCAATGGGTAAGAGACGAACGGACAGTTCGAGCACCTGCAGCACTAATCGAATGTTTGACGTGGATAGAAAATCGACGATGACTAAAGCGCAGTATCTACCGCTTTTCGTAACTAACCACGCTGTTCAGTTCGTCAGCGGGCCCCGAGAATTCGTGTCAAATGTGAGTCAGCGGCTATTCGGTCGCACGGTTACGCCGCGCGGAAATGCTGCTCCTAGCTTTCCAGAGTCATTAGTTCATACCCCTATTGTTAAGTCGGGGAGGGGCGCATTTAATGGCAGAGTGCTACACGTACTAACTAACTCATTGCCTCACTCGAGGGGTGGCTACGCTTATCGAAGCCACCATATCCTCCAAGCTCAAGCGAAAGCAGGCTTACCTGCTTTCGCTATCACTCGGTTAGGTTACCCAATATGCGTCGGGAAATTTCCCGAAGGAAAAACTGAGGTCTTGGAAGGAGTAAACTACTTCCGATCGCTCCCAACGCATTTTCCATTCAATTTGGAGCGCCAGATAGAGGCACAAGCCGAATTCATCTATCAGGAGGCTCGAAAACTTGATATTAGTGTTTTGCATGTGACTACACCGTGGACGAATGCAGCTGCGGCTTCGTTAGCGGCCAAGAAACTGAAAATCCCCTGGGTTTATGAAGTTCGTGGTGAGCCTGAGGGAACTTGGGCAGCCTCCCAGCCGGCCGATTCATATCCCGAGGTGACCGACTACTACTTAAAATCCCGTCAAAAGGAAGAAGAGGCGATGCGCCACGCCGCTGCAGTCGTGGTGTTGAGCGAGGTTTCGAAGCGCGCACTCCAGCAGCGAGGGATCGAGGGCCCCATCGTGATTGCTCCAAATGCAGTAGATCGAGAGTGGGCTGCTAGCAGGATGCCAAAAGAAGACGCAAGAGCTTTGCTCGGGCTTCCACCAAGACGCTACGTTGGTGCTATTAGTTCATTGGTGGACTATGAGGGATTTGACGATCTAATTATGGCTCTTCACTTTCTCCCCAAGGACGTATCAGTACTGCTTGTAGGAGGTGGTAAAGCAGCTTCTTCCTTGAAAAGTCTTGCCGTGGATCAAGGTTTAGCTGATAGGGTTATTTTTGCTGGACATCAACCACGTTCTTGTCTAGCACAGTGGTACAGCGCGTTAGACGTTTTCGCAATGCCGCGAAAAGACTACGGGGTCACCCGGTTCGTTACTCCGATGAAGTCACTTCAAGCCCAAGCTTTCGGTATACCTGTGGTTGCGTCCGATCTTCCTGCACTACGAGAGGTAACCCGTGGCGAAGCCATATACGCTAAATCGGACGATCCCGTGCATTTAGCGGAGACCATTTGCCAAGTTTTAGAGGAACCCCTTTTTTCGGTCGCTGACTTACCTTCTTGGGACGAGGTTGTGTCGACTTTTCTTCATCTTTACGAGAGTCTTTAGCCAATTACGGGCTTGAACCCCAGTGATTTGAGAGTGAGTTCATCACGCTGCACTACCGCGCTCAGCGTCGCTTGGAAGAGCCTCTTGGGGGGCGCAACGTGCCCACTACCCCAATTATCTGTGAGTAGAGATACGCGCATTCGACCCCGCGCTGCCTCAAGGAACGGGTTGAGATGACCTGCGATGTGAAACGTGTCAGTGGAGTTTTGTAAAAAATAAACTCGGGGAACGCGGTTCAACATTTCGATCCTCTGAATTGCAGAGTGGCTGTTTTGCTTTATGAAGACTTCTCTATCTCCAGACCACGCAGTGTTCAAATACTTTTTCACATGAAAGTCGTGATAGCGAAAAATATCTGTTTGCGCATTTGAGACTACTGCGGTGGCCGTGGGTAGAGCCGGCAACTGCATGAGGGAAGCGAACCCGCCACCTGAGGAACCGAAGAGGATGATTCGTTTCGCGCCTACGGAGGATGAGATTTTTTCAATCAGAGCGCTGGTGACAGCCTGCAAATCGGGCTGGAAAACGTTGCCAGCGTGCCAACCGAGAGCGAGCTCTGGCGACAAGTACAAAGAAGGGTCCGTAAACGAAAGTCGTGCCACTTTCAGCCCGGAAGCCACATTGCTCCCAGAAAAGATTGGCAGAGCGGTTTTCAGCTCTAAAGCGCCGTGGAAAACAACAAGGAGGATGTCTGCCCGATTTTTGGAAAGCTCGAAGTCGATCGGTAGCCCCCCGTACCAAACTGAATGTACTCCCTTTCTGATTGCCTGTGCAGACAGAAATTCTTCAGGGCTAGACCAAGCAGATTGGATTTTTGGAAAAAACCCTACGGATCGCTCCCTTGCAAGCTGTGAATCCTCCGGTTCTCGAAACAAGCTCGGTGTTTGGTAAACAGCGAAGGCTCTGGCTAATTGTCGGTGTCGCAGCATTATGCTGCGACGGAAATCACGCTTTTGCTCGTACGACAAAGACATATCAGACCTTCACATGCTCTAAATTCTTACTGAATGTTTGCACTTCGGAAGATGCGAGGATCTCAAGATCGGAGATTGTCCAAGTGTGGGCGACGCGTCCCCGAACACACAAATAATTGAAGTAATCAGATGAGTATACGTTGAATCCGCTCTTCTCTAGCTGAAACAAAAACTCGGTATCCTCCCCTCGACGTTTATCGGCGAAAGGAATTTGTTCAAACACTGCTTTCCAACCAACCAAGGTTGCGCCCGCGACAAAGTTACGCCACAGATGCTGCTGTTCTGGTCTTCTTAGAGCTAACGTATCCGAGTTCTCGAAGTATATGAAATGAGCGGCTTTGCCCACCAAGTCTGCATTCATGTTGATTAAAGCGTTGACTTGATCGTGAATGTAGTTGGGCAAATAGTAATCGTCATCGTCAAATTTGGCGATAATTTCGCCCGATGAAGCATTGACTAGCTCGTTTAGGCAGGAGCCGAGGCTCCAGTCTTTTTCGCGATGCAGCACTGATACTTTAGTAATTCCCCGCTGCGCTGCTCGTTCTTTAAAGTCCGGTTCTAATTGCACTCCGTGGCCCAAGACCAGAAGCTCGATTTGAGGATAAGTCTGCTCTGCCACCTGGTCCAATAGATGGTCGAGATTTGTATCGCGGTTTGTTGAGCAAATTACGCTCACGACGGGGCGATGCCTCCGGCTTGTACTGAGACCCATCTGCTCCAAAACCGCATTGGCCCTGTGCCTATAAGTATGCTGGTCCCACACCTTTCTTAAGGCTAGTTGGGCGGTGCGTTGGCGCAGAATATCTGACTTCAATAGTAGTTCTAAAGTCCACTCGGCTTCTTCGGGGGTCGATACACAAAGCACTTCCTGTGAATCGAAGAAATTGTGTATCGCGTCCGATCTAGTGCTCACGACTGGCGTGCCGGAAGCGGCGATTTCGAATACACGTCGAGCGCACATACTGGGGCTATCGGTAACAGAGTTGACATTGAGAAAGACCTTGAAAAAACGGTATGCGGTGAGAGTTTGTCTATATGGAAGCGCTCCGGATACATGGGTCCTCCACACGTTCGGGAACTGGTACCTGCGACTGCCTCCCGCATGCCGAGAGAAAATTGTAAAAGTGAAATCGGTTCGCTGAGCGATGCGGTGGGCTGCGCCTAGCAGGAGGTCCATTTGGACGCGTCGACTATCGAACTTATGGCGAAAATAGGTTCCCGCAAATGCAATATCGCCGGTCAGGCCAGCTAGCGAGTTCCTGGCTGGATTCTGCACCGCTGGTTGGGCAGCGAAGGGAAGCGTGAAAACGGTCGATTTGGGGAAGCGCTGCTTATACTCCGCCACTTTTGATGAATCCGTTGTCGCGATGTAATCGAAAAGTCCGGCCGTATTCAGGAAATCTTCGAAGTGTGGGGGATCTTCCTTATTCCAGAATAGGGTTGGAATGCCCCGGCGGCGACAGTTCTCCACAATTTCTTTCAACTCCGAAGATGGAGAATTGGCTCCAACAAGCTGGTGTTTCCATGCACCACCATTTCCCGACCATGCGGCTTCGACGAAAAGAAAGTCAATTGACTCTGGGACGGGGGTGCCGGGCATGATCGGTACCAGATCGAATTCGGGACCCCACGCAGTCTGGGAAAACTCATCCAGGATGAAGCCCACTTTGTAGGGCGAGTGCGGTGGCGCCGGGGGCGTTGCGAGCTTATTTTTTGTCGATACCTCTGGATATTCCCCAGTAGTACCTATTTCAATCCGAAATCGTCTTACCATCGTTCGAAGTCTGCGAAGACGGTGAATTAAAGGCTTGGGTGCCGTACGCAATACAGTTCGCTTCGCATGGGTCGTGACCTTGCGCCTCAACCCTTGAAAGGCGGTGCTCACTTTTGCCATTTCAGTCAGCTCCTTGGCGTTCAGTAGAATCTCGAGCATCGGTTGAGAGGAGAATTCGAATGTGGCGAATCAATCCACGGCCAAAAACCGACCGCCTACCCGATAATGCCCTCGAAAGTGGCCATGCAGGAAGCATAATGGCAATTGGTGTCGACAGAAGAAATCTACGACGGCTTAACGTGCGCCCCACGTTTTCTCTATATTTGCAGCAGTTGTGGGATCGTCGGCATTTCATCGTGACCGACGCTAGATTTCGCGCGTTTAGGACCGCCAAGAGTTACAACCTTTGGAGATTTTGGCTCCTAGCTCAACCTCTGCTGGATGCTGCAATGTATGGCTTTATTTTTGGAGTAATGCTCAAAACCTCGCGTGGCGTTGATAATTTTCTTGGGTATCTTCTGATCGGTGTCACTTTTTTCCAATTCTTGAGTTCATTGGTCAACGGGGGCCAATCGTTAGTTCAGACCTCCAAAAACCTAATCCAAACGTTCGCTTTTCCAAAAGCCACCCTGGTTTTATCCCAGTCCCTCAGGTACTTGCTGGACAACCTCCCTGCGCTTCTTATCGCAGTAACGGTAGGACTGGTGGCGCAGTGGGGAAAGCCTCTTTCTTGGACGATAATTTTGGTCCTGCCCTTAACAGCTCTTATGTGGGCGTTTGGGACAGGACTGATGTTCATTGTTGCCCGGATTACGGCTTTCCTGCCCGATTTTAAGGTTCTCGTAGGGCTGGGCTTAAGGGCATGGTTTTTCAGCTCTGGTGTCTTTTTCTCACTTGATCGCTTTGCTGATACCCCAACCCTTCACAAGATTTTCTCTATGAATCCCGGGTATATTTTCCTGACCGCGGTGCGGGATTCCGTCCTTTATGCAACCGCACCGGCGGCCGAGACGTGGTTAACCCTAGCCGCTTGGGGCTTCGGTGCTCTCTTGGTTGGTCTTTTGTTCTTCTGGGGTGCTGAAGAAAGGTATATTAATGTTCGACAATGATGTATCGAGTCGCGTTGTAGAGAGAACCGTCAAAAGGCCAGCTGTGGTCGTAAAAGGTGTAGGTAAAGACTACGTCCTCGTCGGTGCATCGGCGAACGACGGGCGGTCTTTCTGGCGGCAGAAACGGTCTAAAACCGTCGACGCGCTTCGGAATATCAGCTTCGTGGCTGAAAAGGGCGAGTCGATCGGCATCATAGGGCGAAATGGGTCGGGGAAGTCCACGCTGTTGCGAATAATTGGGGGGAGTGAGTCTCCGACCTCAGGGTCTGTCTACGTGTCAGATCAACCGACACTACTCGGGGTGTCTCCCGCTCTACAGAGCTGGCTTACAGGTGAGCAAAATGCATATCTCGGTTTGCTCGCGATGGGCGTCAGCCCAAAACGGGCTCGTGCGATGGTTCCAGAAATTATCGAGTGGACGGAATTGGGAGAGGCAGCTACTCGACCAATGGGAACGTACTCATCCGGAATGGGGTCAAAGTTGAGCTTTGCGATCTCTACCGCAATAAGCCCAGAGATCCTCTTAGTTGATGAAGCTCTCTCAACCGGCGATTCGGCATTTGGTGCGAAAGCCCAGGAGCGCATGAAATCGCTCCTTGGGCAAGCGGGCAATATTTTCCTGGTGTCCCACGCCCTGCCAGTAATCAAAGAAAACTGTTCGCGATGTATCTGGATCCACCAAGGTGACATGATTGCTGATGGACCAACGGAAGAAGTGGCAGCCCAGTATGCTGAGTTCTCTCAATTGCTGAAAAATGGTGCTGAGGATGAAGCACGGACTCTCTTGGAGTCGACGCAAAGCAAACTAGCCCAAGTTGAGATCGTTGATATAGATGCCGGGCAGTAAGCGCGACACCATCAAACTCCTTTAGACTGAACCCATGCACGCACCCAAGTTTTTCAAAGTTAATCTTGGTTTAACGGCCTCTGGATTTGCAGCTCTTGTTCTCTCTAGAGTGGTGTCGCCTTTTGAGACCAAAGCACTTACTGGCGGTTTAGAGGCAGTTGGGATCGGCCTCATCGGAGCCGGAGAAGTGGTGCAACTCGTTCGTAGCGAGAAAGAAGCGCAGCGGGCGTCTAAACGCGCTAAAGCCACAAATCGTGCTCTCGAGGGCATCCTCCAAAGGGTGGTGCGTTCGAAGCTCGGGGGGGGATTTCGCTCGGGAAAAGAGGAACGGCGTTCGCGCCGACTCTCCGACCTGCGGGTAGCCGCGATCCTTGACGAATTCTCGTATCAGAGTTTTCTCCCCGAATGTGATTTGGTGGCGCTGACGCCAGAAAATTGGAGAGAGCAATTCGATGCAGCAAAACCTGACTTTTTCCTTTGTGAGTCGGCTTGGTCGGGGCATGATCCGAGCTCTCGCCCTTGGAAGGGTAAAATATATGCTTCGGAGAACTTCGATTTTGAAAATCGGGCAGTGCTGCTGGATATCCTGGAGTATTGCCGTGCACGAGAAATCCCGACGGTTTTTTGGAATAAAGAGGACCCATCACACTACGGAGATGTAAAGCACAACTTTGTATCAACTGCGGTTCTCTTCGACCATATCTTGACAACAGATATTGGCTGTGTGTCTCGTTACGAGACAGATCACGGGCATCACAGTGTTCATGTGCTTCAGTTCGCTGCGCAGCCGAAACTGTTCAATCCGATTGAGGACGCCAAGCGAACAGAAGACGTGGTTTTTGCCGGGGGATGGTATGAAAACCACGTGAAACGTTCGGAAGAGATGGCGGGCATATTCGACCAAATCTTGAAATCGGGCAGGGTCCTAAAAATTTACGACCGTTTCTATGGGTTCAAGGATGATGCAACGCATGTTTACCCCGAAAGATTCCAGCGCTTCGTTTATCCTGCTCTCCCAAGCGACAGGGTCAGCGAGGCCTACAAAGAATCCAAACTTGGATTAACGATAAACACTGAAACTCAATCCGAAACAATGTTCGCTCGCCGAATTTTTGAAATGATGGCGTGCAATACTTTTGTGATCTCGAACTATTCAAAAGGTGTCGACAAATTGTTTGGTGGTACTGTCCTGTTCTTGGACGGGGAGACAAGCAACATCGACAGAATCGATGATGAGTTTATTGAAAATGCACGACGGCAGAATCTACGATCAGTTCTCCGCGATCACACATACAAACGTCGACTCGAGGAAATCGCCAAGATACTGGATTTGAGCTATGATCTGCCTTCAACCGCAGTGGCTCTCGGGATAGGGGTAGAGAGTTCCTCCGAAGCAGAGGATGCATTTGGGTTTCTGAGGTCATTCCAACACCCTGATGTTTTTTCCAAGATAATCCTCGTTGGATCCGAGGTTTCAGCCTTCGAATACGGTCTTCTACTACGCGATTTTAACCGCGACGGGGTGCGGGTGGTTCGGGAGCAGGATGACTTTTCTCGTGAAATGGAGCTTCTGGAATCAGGACAGGTTGAAGCGTTTGTGGTTGCCCGAGCGAGTCAGCTGCCAAGCGCGCTAGATCTGGAAAAAGTGATTGAGAACCAGTCACTTCACCTACAATATGCCCCCTGCGCCGTTTCCCAGGTGCTACGAAATCGGTCTCCATATGTCATTACGGAGCAGCCACTCAATGGCGTCGCAACGATCCCTGTAAGGTTCGTGAAAGGTTCCTTGTTTTCCGTGATGCGAGGCGAACCGTTTGAACAACTTCCCGTCGAGTGAGTTTGACTATGCGACCAACTGTAAGCGTCATCATCCCCTCGTTCAATGCAGGCGCGAAAGTCGTTAACTGTTTGGAGTCTTTACGGAAACTTCGTCAATTTGTAGAAATTGAAGCGATATTCATTGATGATTGCTCTACAGACGCTACTTTCGAACGAATTACTGACTTTGTCTCCAGCCACGATTGGGCGTTGGTCCGGCGGCTTGAAAGTAATTCTGGATCGCCCTCTGTTCCCAGAAATGTGGGACTGGAGTTGGCATCGGGCGAGTACGTAATTTTTCTGGATGCCGACGATCAAATACTCCCAGCGGGAGTCTTGGCGGCGCTTGACCTGGCGGGAGCGACACGTGCGGACCTGATCCGGGCACCGCTGATTAGAGTCGACGGCGAACGATCTACGAAGATGAATTCCATTAAAGGGTGGGGAGAGCTTCGTACGCGATTAGCCAAGGTGAAGTCAATTGTGCGGTTCCATAGCACCACCCCCACAGCTCTATATTCGCGTGAGTTTCTAATCTCGAATGACCTGCAATGGCCTGTCGATTTGCATATGGCGGAGGACGCGGTGTTCCTCTATAGAGCTTTGGCGCTGGGGAAACCGGAGTATTCAGAGGAACCAATTTACGTCTACGATGCTACGCCGTCTCCGGGACAGACTTCGATCACCCAGCGGTACGGAGACGAAGAAATGGAAAACCACATTCGGGCGTGGTCTGAGTCCCAAGCAATTCTTCAGAGAATGCACATCGACTTCTTCGACATCCGCGGACAGGCAGCTCTGCAGGCCGTCTTTGAAAGCCTGATCCAAAACAACCGTGAAGGCATTAGCCGGCAAGTCTTCAGACGGTTCGGAGACCTTTTGAGATCTCATTCATCCGTTGCGCGGTACGACTACTCTCCAAGGTATACAGAGCTCCGCGATTTCATTTTGAAAGACCGGTTCGAGGAGTTCCTGCATGCCATAAAACCCCGGATGGTCATCGCAGGATATGACCTGAAATTTGTGCTGCCTGCATTGTCCCAATTCGAGCACTATTACCAAGTGCGTGTTGACGAGTGGGTTAGCCACTTTGAACATAACGAACGCCAGTCCCTCGAGCTGCTGGAATGGGCGGATGTAATCTTTTGTGAGTGGGTGTTGGGAAATGCTGTTTGGTATTCGGCAAATAAGCGTCCGGACCAGGCGATGGTGGTTAGAGTTCATCGATTTGAATTGACACGCCCATACGGATTTGACGTCGATATCGATGCTGTTGATCGTTTCCTCGTGATAGCGCCTGCTTTGATGGATGAGGTGCAGCTAGCTTGGGATGTTCCGAGGGATAAGATTGCGTATGCGCCAAACTTCATTCCGATAGAGGACTATAAGTGTGGGGGCGACCCAGACCGCGTCTACCGGATTGGAATGGTTGGCTTCGTGCCGAAACTAAAAGGCCTTCACCGAGCGTTGGATCTGTTGAAGCAGCTTCGATCCCACGATTCTCGCTATGTCCTTTATTTATATGGGCGAAAGCCGCAAGACCTTCCCTGGGTGCTCAATGACCCAGAAGAACAACGGTACTTTGAACAATGCGCAAGGTTCGTTAGGGAAAACAAATTGGATGATGCGATCTACTATGAAGGCTGGGTGAAAACGGAGGAGGCTCTAGCTGATCTTGGCTTTGTATTGTCACTTAGCGATATTGAGGGATCACATGTCGCCGCCTCGGAAGGCTTCGCCGCGGGAGGGGTGACTTTGCTGCGAAATTGGCCGGGTAGTGAATTTATGTACCCAGACGAATTTATTTTCGATGATGTCGAAGAAATGGTGAAAACCATCCTTCGTTGTCGTGAAGTGAACGAGTACAAGTCGCTCCAGTCCGTGGGAAGAGACGCGGTGGAAAAGTTGTATGGGAAGAAGCGGTTTCGCGAAATGCTGATGAAAACTATCCCTTCACCGCGACAGTTGAGTCGGAGGTGAATGAATAACTGGCAGAAACACCTCCGAGGTCGAAGGCTAGTGCGCGAAAGTTAAAGCCAATTGGTAAAATAGTCAGGAAACTGTGTTAGAGCAACGTCCGTTCTGGGCGCTCGGGATTGGTGTATGGATGATTAAACCCAAAGGATATAAAGCTACGATCGCGTGCCTATTGGGGGCGGCTGTTTCTGGTGCATTCGCAATTGGACTCGCCGCGTTGGGAGTCTCGTCAATTGCCATTGCTCTACTGGGGTTGCTATTTCTCGCGTTTTTAATAGCTGCCGCTGGTATCGCGGCTGTGCGAGTGGAGAAGCAGAATCAGCGCGTAAACGCCAATATTGCTTCAGTAATCAGAGGTCTCGCATCAAAAAATAGCGCGGGAGTGGTTTCATACGATGATGGGACCAGGTCTCGCCAACTGAATTTGATAGATTCTAAGATCGGCGGACTTGCGAAACAACTGGAGACGATAGCTAATAAGCTTAGCGAGCAGCGAAATCACCAGAAAGAGAATCTAGGGAAGGCTGCCGAATCTGTCGCTGGGGTCAAGGGTGCACAGAAAGAAGACACTTCAATAGTGAAAGCGCACGCGGTGACAGCTATTAATAGCGTGCCGGTAGTAGAAACGAGCGCCCGAGTTGAGGACGGGGGGTCGTTTCAGGCGCCGTTCTCAGTAACAATTGATCCTTCACGTCCGTCGTATGATTCCTTCCAATTGACTCAGGATCCGGTCGAGATAACCCTAGATGTAGAAGACGCGGAAACCGTCCACTTGAACTTTTCTTTGCTTTTCGACGGGGATATCAACGACTATAAATCAGCGCTTATCTCCGCAGCGGCTTATGACCGGAGCGGTCAGGAAATTGAATTTCCGACCTTGCCGTCCTTTAGTGAGAAATTTGGCAGGTTTAGCTATTTAGGAATCAATGGCGATAAAACTGATGAAAACGTAGAAATCACTCTCCCCTTCGGGGCAGTAAGACTAAGTCTAAAATTCTATAAATGGTCGTTGCAACCTCGGCTGAGCAACCGACTAACGGGAGTCGTTAGTGGCAAGACACAAAAATGGTTTAAGACCAGAGGAGCTCGAGAAATCAGGGTGGCCGCCATTCTCGACGAGTTTTCGTACAATAGCTTTAAGTTTGAGTGCGACCTGTTGAATTTGAACTACTCGAGTTGGCGAGAGGAAATGGACCGCCACCAGCCTGAGCTCTTTCTCTGCGAATCAGCGTGGAGCGGTGGTGATTCCGAAAAGAGGCCGTGGAAGGGACGCGTCTACGCATCCAAAAACTTCCGAAGCGAGAACCGCTCGGAATTATTGAAGATCCTCGAGTACTGCAACCAGCGGGGTATCCCTACCGTATTTTGGAATAAGGAAGACCCGTCACACTATGACGACAAGGTGCACAACTTTGTCGACACTGCGCTAAGATTCGACCACATTTTTACGACCGACCTGGCGTCCGCGGATAGGTACCGACGCGAGCACGGGCATGCAAGTGTTGCAGTCCTGCCATTCGCCGTTCAGCCGAAGCTTTTTAACCCGATTGAGCGGGGAAAGCGGTCAGACGATGTTATTTTCGCTGGTGGATGGTACTCCAACCATGTTCAGCGTAGCCGGGCTATGGAAGAAACTTTTGATTCCGTTCTTGAATCGGGGCTGAATCTGAAGATCTATGACAGGTTCTATGGCTCGGATGATCCTACTAAGCAGTTCCCGGAGCGATTCCGCCGCTATTTAAACCCGCCGATACCAAATGATCTAATGGCATCTGTTTACAAGGAATCGGAAGTTGGCATTACGATCAACACCGAGACCAGTAGCCCAACTATGTTTGCTCGCCGAATCTTCGAGCTAATGGCATGCAATACATTAGTGATATCGAATTTTTCGAACGGGGTCTATGACTTTTTCGGAGACAATGTCCTCTATTCGGATGTGGAGCCACGCGGACTACTTCGGATGTCGTCTGAGGAGATTGAGAAGGCCCGGGATGAAAATTTGAAGCTCGTTCTCTCGGAGCACACATATAGGGAGCGCTTTGAGCAGATTCTTAACGTCGCAGGCATACCTTTCGGCAGGCACACCGATCATGCGAGTTTGATTTGTAGAGTGGGGAGTTTGGAGGAAGCTCGCGAGGCCTACTCGATTCTTCGCGGTTTTGGCCAGTGGCCTGCCCCAAAGGTTATCTGTCTTTCGGCTAACGCATCCGAATTAGATTATTCGGATGCCCTTATGGAGCTTAACAATGCTGGTGTTTCGGTAGTTTACGAACGGCTTATTGAGACGGATATGACTCCAACGAGTCAGCTTGTCGGTGAGGCCAAAAAGGCGCTAATTTTTTCTCCAGACGAAGCGCCAACACCTGCTGGAATTCGCGGCAGTCTTAACACCATGTTTCTGCATTCGCAGTACACTGACCTGCCGTTGGTCCACGCTGCTGCGCAGGAACGAAAGTATGGGTTTGGCGTCTTCGACTGGGATCGACCAGCTTTAGTTGAGTCAAGCCAAGTAGCCGATTTTCTTGATGACGCGGCTAAGTCATCCCCAACTACCATTTACCGAGTTTAAGGAGCCGTTGTGACTCTTTTGAGCGTCATTATTCCCACCTACAACGTCGCTTCTAAGATTTCTTCATGTCTAACCTCGTTAGATGATCTGAAGTCAGTAGTCGAAGATTTAGAAGTCATTTTTGTAGATGATCATTCGACTGACGATACCTTCGCTGTTGTTAGCGAGTATGCAGATAGTCGTGATTGGGTCGTGCCAATACGCCTTGATGTCAACAACGGAACGCCTTCGACCCCAAGAAATAGGGGGCTCGAAGAAGCTTCAGGGGAGTTTGTCTTTCACCTTGACCCGGACGATGAGATCCTGCCTGCAGGAGTTGAGAAAGAGCTGGAGATTGCTCGTCAGTCCGGAGCGGACTTGGTTAGGGCACCGTTGGTACGGGATAATGGTATTTCTCAAACTGTAATGAATCGGTTGGACGGCTGGTCGGACGATTTGTCATCTAATGCCAGAATCGAGATGGTTGTAAAGAATCACAGCACCACCGTATGCGGGCTGTATCGCCGTGATTTTCTTGTCGAGAACAAGATTTGGTGGCCCAGCGAACTTCGTCTTGCAGAGGACGCAATTTTCTTATACAAGGCCCTTTCAAAAGGGAAGTTTGCTTACTCCGCTGAGCCAGATTTTATTTACCATGTGGCAGTAGAAAGTGGGAGTGCTTCTAGCACCCAGCAGTACCAAGACCGCGAACTCTCAAATCACCTCCTAGCTTGGAGCTGGTCTTCCGAGCTTCTCAATGCGGTCGGAGTGGATTACTTCGCGCTACGTGGCCAGGTGGCGCTATCTTCCGCTATTCAGAACATGATCAGGTTTAATCGCGGAGGTCTCAGCCGCGCCAAATTCGGGGAACTGAGCGCGTTTCTTCAAAATCACAGAAAGGCGGTAGACGAGTTCAGTTATGGGCCGAGGTTCAGAGAGATTTGCAACTTTATTTTAGAAGGTCGTTATAGCGAGTTTCTTGAATCAATAAAGTTGCGGCTGCTGATCGCGGGGTATGACTTGCGTTTTATCCTCCCCGCTGTCCCGGAGTTGTCAAAATTGTATCAGGTCCGGGTCGACGAATGGTCTGGTCACGATTCGCACGATAAAGAAGTAAGTAGGAGGCTTTTGGACTGGGCTGACGCTATTCATTGCGAATGGATGCTCGGTAACGCCGTTTGGTATTCCGAGAATAAAGGACAGCGACAGTCACTACAGGTACGTCTGCATAGGTTTGAAACAACAAAGGAATATGGCCGCCTACTAAACCGTGAGGCGGTCGACAAAGTGATCACCATTGCGCCTGGTATGCTTGAAGAGACTCAGAGAGTCTTTGGATTTGATCGATCTAAGGTCGCTTACGTTCCCAACTACATTAAGACCGAATCTTACGTCCGAAGTGAGGATCCAAATAAGGTTTTCAATTTGGTGATGGTGGGGAGCGTGCCCATTCGAAAGGGGTATAAGCGGGCGCTTATGCTCCTGAAATCACTTCGGGAGATCGATCCTCGATACAATCTCACAGTATTTGGTAAGAGGGCTGAGGAACTGGGGTGGGTTTACAACGATCCTCGAGAGCGGCAGTATTTCCGCGAGTGTGAACAGTTTGTCCGTCAGAACGGACTCGAATCGTCTGTTAAATTTGAAGGATGGGTTGACACTAGCGAAGCCTTGGCGGACAAGGGGTTTATTCTATCCCTTAGTGACGCGGAGGGGTCACATGTCGCTGCAGCTGAAGGTTTCGCAGCCGGGAATATTACGCTGCTGCGTCCGTGGGAAGGCGCAGAATATATGTACCCAAGGAAGTATATTTTCGACAGGATTGTCGATATGCGTGATTTTGTGTTGTCGTGTCGCGATTTTGAGGTCTTCAAAGCCGAGGCCAAAGAAGGCATTGAGTACGTGGAAACCAGATACCCGATGGCCCGGTTCTTGGAGCTGTACGATCAGAACCTTCCGGTCCCGTACAGCGTCCCTTAAGTCTTTTTGAATTTAGTCTTGCCCTGTCAAACTACGACGCAGGCGTGTCTAGTAACACGTGGTGAGTATCTGGTAACCCATTGGTGAGCATCCAGTAACTGGCCGGGGTAGAATATTAGTGACCACGTGACTTCGGGGCACGCGGTCACCATCGGGGGTTGTTAACCATGAGCTGGCGGATTTGTTCGCCGCCTGGTGTTTGGAAGATCGAAATGGTAGCGGTGCGGTGACTTTGTGTTAGCGCCTGATTGAGGATTCGCTAGCGGTCCTTGTCTAGGCGTATCGAGTGTTACTTTTTAGCTTCCAATCTCATGTTTGGCCCTACCCGGGTAATGATTTCGGCGCCGGTGACAAGTCGGTTGAGGCTAGACTCGACGATGACAACATCCGGGATGGATTTGTAGCAGTCTTGATGGGAGAACTGTGAGGCCACGATTGTTGATCGATTGCCTTTTCGTTCGGAAAGAATGTCGAAAAGCAGGTGGCATCGACTGGGGGTGAGGAGGTCGTCGAGGACTAACACGTCAACGCTGATCAAGCCGCGGGTGAGTTTCAGTCGGGCTGGATCGCCAAGTGGCTTCACTGCGAAGTGCACGGCAAACATAGTTTAGGCCACGTATTTGGGAAAGGTGTGGTGGGTTTCGAGAAACGCTCGGGTGGGTATCGAGTTAGCGGGCCAGAGCGCCTTAAACGTTTGACATGGGTGTCCGCTTTGCGGATTCGAGGTGCCGAGCTACCAGCTAGCGAAGTAACACGTAGTAGCGAAACCGCCTGCCCGTGCTGAAAGGGGGGCGGGTAGCGGTTGAGTAGTTACGGAGCACGACTGGGCCCTCGTGATCAACCGCACTACGGCACTGAGCGCAGAGTGTGGTGCTTGGTGGGTGGTTGTGTCCCTTAGTGTGGTTGTGGATCGCCGACAACGAAGGCGCTGCATTCTGGGCATCGGTTTGCGCGGATCTGGCCAACCGCTGTGTCCAGGATGTTTAGAAGATTGAAATGGTAGCGGTGTGGTGAGTTTGTGGTAGCGCCTGAGTG